>Ga0065711_1003230_pt1 | contig 51370 bp, 48 predicted proteins | sample Hoacrofraction12_FD_59098 | JGI IMG/M metagenome (GOLD analysis project Ga0065711, IMG submission 59098) | Hoatzin crop microbial communities from Cojedes, Venezuela - Epithelial fraction 12 v2 (version 2) | ecosystem: Host-associated > Birds > Digestive system > Esophagus > Crop | place... | reverse complement strand
TGGGTCTTGAATATCTCCAGAGAAGGAGACTCCACAACCTCCCTGGGCAGCCTATTCCAGTGCTCCATCACCCTCAGAGGGAAGAAGTTCTTCCTCATGTTCAGACGGAACTTCCTGTGCTTCAGTTTGTGCCCATTGCCCCTTGTCCTGTCGCTGGACACCATTGAAAAGAGTCTGGCCCCATCCTCCTGACACCCATCCTTGAGATATTTATAAGCATTTATTAGGTCCCCTCTCAGCCTTCTCTTCTTCAGGCTAAACAAGCCCAGCTCCCTCAGCCTCCCCTCGTAGGAGAGATGTTCCAGTCCCCTCATCATCCTCGTAGCCTTCTGCTGGACTCTCTCCAGTAGCTCCTCATCTTTCTTGAACTGGGGAGACCAGAACTGGACACAGTACTGACACAGGACTTACCACTAGTATTTCAGATCACAGATTGCAGGCGGAAACGTTTCCTTTACTCTCCATCTGATAAATAAGCAGGGAGAAGCTGCATGCCTGTGACCAGAAGATGAACAGCTGGGCGTTTTTGCTTCACTGGAGCATGCAGAAAGCTCACGTCTTCACTTTGTTCGCCTTAGACGTGGCTCTTCAAAAATGGAGGTGTGCCCATGGTGAGCAGGGTGCCAGCAGCCACGGCTTGCCCGTGTTTCTGGGCTGCTGCCCCTGAGAGCCCAGCACTGCAGATGGGCACGAGGCACCCAGACCCTTGCCTGAATACTCACAATTATGGAAAGCTTGGCCATAAAACTCCTCCCATCCCTCAGGCACATTGCACAGAGCATACTAAGAGTGCACAAACAGCTCTCGAACAGCTGTCTGCAGCCAGCGGGAATGATCCACCAACGCCAACAGCCAAGTGTCAATCATGTGTGGCTGCCCTTGCGGTGACACAAGACGGGGGGTATTAACGCTGTAGCCGAGATGTTTCAACAGATGGTTTTATACAGGCTTTATACCTCCCCCTTGGCTTATCATCAAAGAAGCACTGCTTGTTTTGTGCCCGACTGCTGCAAGTCCCCAGAGGATAATGCTGTCCCTCCAGCCAGGGAGAAGCCTTGCCAAATGCCCAGCCCTTGGAGGAAAGCCTAGGTAGACAACAAGCAAGTGAAGGTCAAGTCAGACCTTCACTGAAGCCTCTTCCTTCAAGCCCAGATGTTGGAGTAGCACCTCTTGCTCCTCTGGCTGACTGTCTGAGAAGCCAGCAAGGACAGACTGCTAGCTGAAGTCGAAGAGGTGGGATGTGAGGCTTGGAAATACTTCTTTTAAATGAGTTTTCTTCTGGGTGATGATATCATGAAATAAATCTGGATGAAGTGTCTCATCCTTGAATTGCTGTGGAGCCCACCTGTGACATGACTCATGGCCTTGATGACTTATTTAGCATGATTGAACCTCATGAGGGCCCTATGATTAAGCAGTCACCAGCGCTCATGAAGTGCCCTGACTTGTCGGGGCCCCAAATATAGAAGGTATTGGTCAGACTTGGGGAAAGTTTTGATGAATGAAGATTTCCATGGGAGCCCACATTCACCAACAGCAGGAAGAACAGTGATTTTAAAAGCGAAGCTCACAGCCCAAATTGGGTCCTAATTTAGCTAAGAAGGAAGATAATCTAAGCACTTCCAGCATGAGTGCTAATGTAAACACCCTCGCCATCTGTTTTATTTGCACACACACCCTTTATAAAATGCCAGTTCTCCCCTGTTGCTTTTGCAAGCCACACGTCTTGCTGCAGTAGGCGAAGCGGAGCAGCTGGAGCCGGGGCTATCCCGAGCATGGATCCTGTCCCAGACCCGACCGCAGGTGTGCCGTGCCCACCCACAGCTGCCCTGCCCTGTGCAGCCCCGCAGCAGCATGTGGCACCCGGTGCTCTCTGCTCGCGCTGGGGAAGCCGAGATTTCAGGAGCTGGGGTGCGAGGAGGTGCCAGCTGCGTGCCTCCATCCCCGCCCTGACCTCCGAGGGGGTTCAAAGCCCCATCGGGGGGTGGCCCGAGGGGAGCCAGCACAGGCAGGCAACGCTCCCGGGCGGCTCTGGCCGTTCCCGCAGAGCCCGATCCTGGCACAGCCAAGAGTCACGCTGGGATGCCCCAGCCCCAAGCCCTGCTCTGGCAGAGGGAAGGGCTGGGGGGGCCTCCGCCAGCCCACGTGCTGGAGGGATGAAGAGACGCTTCACACGTATTTCAGCGTGACAGCAGAAAGCGGTGTCCTTTAGCAAATGGTAAACAATTGACCCTTTACTCTGCTGGCAGCCAGCACCCCCACCAGCAGCTGGGTTTGTCATTTTGCATCCCCTCAGTGGCTCTAATTTCAAATTTACAGTAACACATGCCCAGAGAGCTGCCGGCCTTCTCCCAGCATCATGAATGCTTATTCCCTGCTGCCCTGCACCATGACAGGTGAGGAGTGAGTGGCATTTCTGCTTCTGCCATGGGTCTTCTCTCTGCCTCCTGTGGTGGGAGAACAGAACCTTTTTGTTCCTTGCTCTCTGTTTTTTTATTACTATTATTATTATTATTATTATTTATACTGGGCAGCTGGGGACCGGGGTATTTCCAGTACGCTTATTTAGCTGCATGTCTCCCATTAATGTAAATGACAGTTGCACAGCTAAAACTGTGCAGCTCCTGTCGAAGATTTACCCTCAGGGTTACGATTTTACAGAGATTTCCCCCTCCCTCTCGCAGAGCCTTCGCCGCAATCGTTGTGTGGAGAGAAAATTAGAAGTCTCTGTACAAGTGGAACCAGTGGCTCGCTTAGGAAATGGCAATTTGCGTCAGGCGAGTGTTACGGAGGGACAGGCGGTGTGGGGAAGGAGGAGCCTGAATTTCCCCCTCCGGTCTCACTGTGCCATCCCAAGGCAGACGACATTTGCTGAGACGTTGCAGATCCTTGTGCTGCAAACAGATTAAAACAGGATTGACAGAAATTTTTTTTTTTTAGAAGTCGTCTGCCTAACAAAATCTGCCTAAAAGATAAGCAGAACATTTATCATCCCTTTCCTTCTGGCAGCTCACTCTCCCCTTTTCAGTGAGGGCTTTGGGCCGTGCAGGGCTCTGCCCCTCCGTGGTCAGCCCAGAGGAGGACAAGGGCTGTGTCCCCGCGCGGCTACATGGCACAGCACTGGAAGGATGGGGCCACCTCGGCAGCGTTTCTGCCACACTCTCCTTGAAGGTGGCCATGCCCTGGGAGCTCTCTCTCCTCCACCAGTGCCTGATGGAGGAGTTATTTGTCCCTCTGACACCAACCATAAATTTCAAGGCCAGAAGGAGCCATTATGGTTGGCTAGCATGACCCCTGATAGAACACAGAGCATGATTTGTGCGTCAAGCCCAGGACTTTCTTTGGAGATCTAATAAATCTTTGGGAAAAGGAGTCAGTCCTGATTTAAAGGCTGCAAGCCATTGTGTCATGTCCCTGGGTAAGCTGTTGAAGTGGTTAATTACCCTCGTGCGTGAAGGCACGCCTTTATTCCTGACCCGAGCTGGCCCACCTGGGTGCTCAGGCACACATCATGTCATGCCTCTTCTCACCGGGGCGGTGGATCCACCAGGCATGTGGGTCTTCCCTGGGGGGTTGTCAGCCGTGGTCAAGTCACCTCCCGGCTTTCCCTCTGACAAGCCGAACAAATAGAATTTCTTTAGACTGATTGATCAGCTCACTTCTGAGAGGCGTAATGCAGCTACATGGAGTTTCTTCCATGCAGCGTGTCTCTTGCATCAGGATGTCGCACGGGTCCAAGACAAATGTAAGGTGCAAGAGGGACGGGGAGCTTTGCCGGCCACCCCATGCCAGCACCCGTGCTCTCAGGTGGGCACCCAAGACCGTTTGTGATTACCTGCAGGTTGAGGGCTCTCCCCACAGATGGGAGAGACACATCCCCTCTGGTGAACTTTCCGGCCCAAGAAGGAAGAGCAGAGAGCAGTGTTTCTGAAAATCACAGCTGGGAGGGCAGGGAGTGGACTCACAAAGGAAAAGAGACCCTCTGGCAGGCCAGTCTTTTCCCCAAAAAACCCACATGAAAGAGGTTAAAGCCTCTCCGATAGCTGCGTGAGCTAAGAAGTGACCCCTATCCTGGCTGGAGGGATGGGACTCTTGCCATGGAGGTAGGGGCTCGTGGCCCGGGGAGGGTCTGACCCCTGCTCCGTGCCAGTTGACAGTGAAACCCAAGGCCTCCCCCAGGCAACACAGGCTGGGGCACAGCGGGCACAGCACGCTCCCCTGTCCTGGCAAGTCTGGATGGACTCAGGCACATCAGCCCGTCATCCCGGGGAGCTGTTCCACGCACTGACACAGGACAGCTTTGCAGGAGCGTCTGCGTAGTCTGCGTTTTGGCTGACGGGGGGGGGTGTGCGTCACGATGAACAAAACGGGGTGTGCCGGGCTGGGAAGAGCCAGGCCCCGCGACAGACTGTACCCCTTGGCAGCTTTCCCTTGCTCAGGATGTGGGAGAACAAGGTTTGCGTCCCTGCTCAGATGCAGTCCCAGATCTTGGTGTCCCACATGCCAGGCAAAAGCTCTCAGCAAGGGACCATCAGCCTTTCCCAGAGATGGCCAAAGCCTGTCTTGACTAAGAAATCCAGTACAGTCAAAATCAGTAAATACCCTTCAGCAGAAGGCTGCAGATCTGGCTAGGTGGCATTCGCTGCATGCCATCTTACAGTTTCCAGCTTCCCCTGGTGCTCGCAGGAGGCTGGTTCCGAGATCCGCCACCCAGCTGCCTCTAGGAAAGCAGAGTACATTGCTTTGCCCCTCTCCAGCTCAGCTGGGGGTGACCCTGACCTATTCCCCAGGCCAGCCCACCCCATGCTGTGCAAGTCCTTCTGCCATGGGAAGAGAGGAGCTGGCTACCGATGAAGTTATTGCTTCCTCCAGTCAGGTTTAGTGGGGCCAGAGCCTGTTAACATGTAGAGTTTATGCAGAAGTGCTCTGGTTTCCTGAGCGAGGATCAAGGGGTTTGATTTTCTTTTGTTTGGCAGAAGATAAACTGCTGAAGGGAGTGTTACTTCAGGATGCCAGGCTGGGCTGCTAGGAGATGGAGAAGTCTGCCTTGCACTGGGGAGGGAAGGAGGTGAAGTTAAGTGGGGAATTCTCATAGGACCAATGCTTTAAAAGCAAGCTAGAGGCCAGAGTGAATTGACCGCTAGATTTTAAATCAATCCTTCCACTCTTGAGGGAAAAAAACAAATTCTTCTAAAAGGGTCAAAGATAGTGGAATTAGTCTGCGTCTTTTCACTGGAGGTCATTGCGTCTTCCCAGCTGCCACAGGATGGAGTGCTGTGGGTACTTCGATGTTCAGCAGCTGACCCTTCATCGCCTGCATTTCAGGTTTAAAGCTAGACAGAAGGTCTAAGAAGTTCTCCTGCTTCTTGTTCCTGTACTCCAGCCTGCCCTGCCCCCTGCAGTGAGCCAAGGAGGCAAAATGATTTCCATCTTACAGTGGTGGGCTGTCAGGTCAGCAAGCACCCCTCAAGGCACGAGACACGGTAGGAAAGGGGAACGATCAGTGAGATATTTAACCAGATGCCTGGTCTTTCTCCCCTGGAGGAGAAAGGCTTGGGAGAGCTGGAGGTCTGCTCAGGCAAGTCCCCCAGCGCCACTTGGTCCCTGAAGAGACGGGCTGGTGGCTTTGTCAGCCTGTGCAGTGAATATGTGCGTGGGGCTGGCAGGTCACTGCAGAGAAGGTGTCACTGCAGCCTGGGTCTCCAGTGCAGGGGTGCTAGAGAGTCTGCACACACATCTTTGCTGTCAAGTTGTCATGAGGCAGGGTACAGAGAACAGCTGCAGCAGGGCTGGGTGGTCTGACTTGATGGCATGGAGTATGGGAGTCAGGTGCGAGGATTATTTGGCATTACGTTTGGTCTTGTGCCAAACTCATTGCTCTACAGCTGATGTACTCAGAGCAAAGCTGGTGTGTGCATACAGAGCGCTTGGAGGGGCACCCCGGCACTCTTTCTGTCAAGAGGAGATTTCCACAGCTCTGCAGATGAAACGAAATGTAGCCCTTGGTGTGGGTGGAGAGTCATTCTCTGTAGGGGCCGTAGTGCCCTAGACCATCGAGACCCAAAGGCATCCATGAACCCATGATGTGCTCCCATGCCACAAGCTCTATCTGCTATGAACTCCAGCGACTATGTAAGAGACGGGAGAAAAATACAGTCCCCGGGCAAAAGGTGGTCATCTTTTGCATGTTATTTCCTGCAATTACTCTCCATTTACTTCTCCTTCTGATGGTGCTGTTGTCACTGTCAGAATAAAAGAATGAATCACATGTTTGTAATAAGACAGATAAAGCTTTCTGAAAGCCAGTCTGCAGCACAGGAGAAGTCAACTGCTATTTTCAGTGCAATCACAAGTCCCAGAAATTCTCCTTTGCAGGTCCCCAACATCCCCTCATGTTTGTCCTCCTGGTCTACTGTACAGATCAGCTTGACCATCAGAACACCCTTGAGGAAGGTGAGATGCAGGAGGGAACTGATGTTAGAAGGTCCTCTCTCAAACTACACTTTGACAGCAGATACGATAATGAAAACCTCTCGCAAGAGACGGTAGTGCCTTGGAGGAAGTGGGCAACAGGGACAGGAGGAGTTTTTTAGAATAAAATAAATGAACAGAAGAGGTAACATGTCCCAGCCCTAACAGTGCAGTGAAGGTGAAGGGCAGTGTCCTTATTGGCCTAAGCCACCCTCTAAATATACTGTCAGACATGAGCCTGAAGGACGCTGTGTCCCCTCTTGGTGAAGACACCTGCTCTGTTACTAGAGGTATCACCAACATTGTCTAGGGACGTCACTCCCTACACTGTGGGCTGGACACCCTCTACCTTTATGTGAACCTTCTTCTGATACTTTTGGTGTACCAACCCTTTTTTCATATGACCATTTCCCTTTTCTGTACACATGACAGTAAGATGGGTCTGCCTTGCTCAAGATGCTGATGGCATCCCACACAGCCTCGGAAATGGCCCTTGTTGCTGTCTAGCTTATCATGAGCCCAGCATGCCCCAAAACCCCAACCCTGGGGACAGCAGAGATGCGCCGTAGCCCTTGAGATGCTCCCCTTGCTATGGACTTGCTTGGACGCTCCAGCCACCAATGACTGTGTGAGGTGACCACCCTGCTCGCCTTGACACGCATTGGCCGTCCCAACCCATTCACAGGACATGCAGTGATTGGTAAAGCTGGTCACTGTCCTTTTGGTCGTGACTTTTTGTCACTTTAATTAAAAAGGGTGTGATGGGAACATTTATGGTTTTTCAATTTACTCCAGGTGAGCACCATAAAAATTCTCTTTGTGTTGAGGCCAGACCCTAGAAGAAGGTAACATTCAGGTAGATTCTAGTTATGGCTTTGTTTGTTGCCCACACATACAACTTCGGAGCTGGATTAAGAGAACGGGCTGATTTTGGGCTTTCTAGTCTGGGCAGGCAGAACAGAGGTCCCTTCAAGCCTGTGGGACAGTTGGCACAGGTAAGAGCTGTGTCTGTCCTGATGCTGCCATGTTAGAAGCACAGCAGAGATCTGCACTGCCCTTCAAAGGAGGCATTTCAATGCAGTGGCTTTGTCTATCTTGACTTCCTTTTCTTGCCTTTCCCTGGAAACTCTAAATTCTCAGGTCGTGAGTGGGGCTTTCCAAAGACAAGTCTGAAAAAACCATACCTTGTTTATTTGTCCCAAAGTACAGACCATGATTCATCTGCAGATTTAATACCAGCGCTTAGCTGGATGCCCCTGTTCTATCGATTTCTATAGCTCTTCTTACAGAAAACGAGTTTAAAATCATGGGACTGGACAGGATCTCCTGGGTTGTTGTGTCACATCTTCTTCTGTCACACATAGTCATGTTATGCAATCCCCTTCATAGGCTTGCAAAGCTCCAGCTTAAAACTAGGCAGTACTTTGCTCCTAGGATTCCTGCAGGAATGCCTTCACAGAATTTCATTCCTCTAGCAGTCATTAATTCTGTCATTTCTTGTCTAAACGTAGTCAGGGATAGTTTAGAGGCATTTGCTCAATGGCCAACATTATCTTCAAGCTTAAATAACTCCTCTCTCTGCTTAGTGGACATGTCAGGGAAAAAAGGGATTATGGAGGGTGGGCACATCCCCATGCAGAGATGCCAGGGCCTGTCAGGGTGCAGGGCAGAGGCACAAGGAGCTGAGCTGGCACAAGGAGATGTCCCCAGCAGCTCAGGCATGGTCCCAAGCACTGCTGAGGTCTCAGCGGGTCCTCGTCCCCTGGCATTGCTCTCTCCAGGCCCTTCTGAAAATATTCTAGCTGATACTGCCTCCGTTTCCATTTGCCTTTTCTTAGCCCTGAGATGCTCGTGGCTCAGAGCCATCTCATGCCCCAGCAATCTATCTCTGCTGCTTTGTGGATAAGCTGCCAGCATATAGCAGAAATTCTTGTTTCTCATGTCCAAGTACATGGCGGCGCATTTTTTACTGCTAAATTACATCCCATTTGTCTCAGTCTCATCCTTAAGGGCACCCAGCTCCTCCTACATAATATTCCAACTCTTGTCAGCACTAGCAGTGACTCCTAACTTCACGTCATTCCTGCTCTCCCTGCTAGGGTCATTTAAAGAAAATACGGATTAAGATAGCATCCAAAACAGCTCCTCGATGAACTCCACCAGGAACTTGCTGCCAAATTTTAATTCCTCTTTCAGCACAGCCTGTTTTCTACCCATTGGCTGGTTCTTGACCCAGACTAAATCTCTTTCACTACACCTCATCTTAATGAGCACATTCCTGCTTGGCAACAAGAAATCAGGCAGACCTGGTCTCCCCCGTGTCCTGACTCAAGCAAGTCAGGCACAGACTACAGCTGGGAAACCTATCCCCTCCTTTGCTTGATTTATTGTGCACCGTCTTGTATTTCTCCATCCTTCCTGCAGAGCTTGTCCCAAAACCTTTATCCTGTGGAGGCTGGAAGGACTGGTGCATGGCTACCCCTGCTGCCCTCCCGAGCCACTTCTCTTTCCCCAAGCCCAGTTATGATTTCGGCTCTTCTCCCATCCCCTCCCACAGTCCCTGGCTTGATGGCTTCATGAAAAGCCGTAGCTGTCAGTCTTGCAATTGCAAATAGTGGTCCTTTCTGGGTTGGAGATATCCTTGTCCCCTTGATGTCATGTGCTCTTTCTTTACCTCCGATTCTCTTTCTGCTCATGAATCCCATGCCTTTGCACCCATTTCCCTTTGACCCATGCTGTCCCCAATAGCTGTTGCTGACAAAAGGTTCACGCTGGGGTGACAAAGTATTTAGTTCACGTTGGGCTGGTGTCTAGAGTGCCTGAGCTGAGCCACATTATTTTTGTGTATTTCCGCCTGCCAGGTTCTTGTTTTCTTTACTACTCTCCCTTCTGCTCTCTGTTGGTCCCCTCTGCATTTTTAACACTAATGCTGTTAAAGTTTTATAATCTTGGGCTGGCTTTTTTATGGGTGCAATATTCTTATAGTTCAGAATTTTTCTGCAATATAATCTTTATTTTTTTCCTACACTCAGAGTTCCTTCAGATGGCACAATGGAGGTGGCTTTCAAGCTTTAACTGAGGGAAAAACCTGTCTTTTTTCTCCTCCCCATTTTGGAGCTTTGAAACTTTTTTGTGACAGAGCGTGCTTGTGAATCTGAGTGGAAAGAAAGTGGGGAAACAGAAGAAAAGTGATAGATGACTAATATTGCTGGAAAGTGAACTCTGTGCCATTGACTTGGCCTGTTCTGGCCCTCCTGAACTTGTTTTGGAGTTACTTAGAGCCGGTTCCTCGCTCTTGTTATGCTGTGGGAAGCTGAGAGACACCAGCTTTTCAAGCTCCAAGCTGGGCACCTCACACAGACACTAAGGTGACCACCACTTGCAGCCTGGGAAAACTCAGCCATGCAAAGTACGGTGCACAGACTCTTCAGCAAAAGAGGTGCGTGCTGGCAGGGATGGGTGGATGGAGGTCCTAAAGGTTGTGCTTCAAGCTCCATCTGCCCCCATAAAACATTCCCCAGAGATGCAGCTAGGTGGAGAAACAGATCTGCTATGGTGGAGCAGGCACCCAGGCCACTTGCTTGAGAAAACGGTGGAGTGTGACCTCTTTAACAACCTCATCTTTTTGTTTCTCATTACACTGGCCCCAAGATCAGTTTGATTAAAAAAAAAAAAAAAGTAAGAGTGGTGACATTTTTTGCTGTTATCGATCATATCTCCTAATGTGTATTTCCTTTGCAAAGTAGATGATACATCAGTCATTTGGACGCATGAGGCCGCAAGAACAGATGAGAATTTGCAGGCTGCATGGAAACGCACCGGAGGTATGCAAGGAGTGGCATTAGATACTCTAAAAATATGGCAGTCTCTTTCTACCTGTTTTGTAGGAAGCAATCACAGATCTTTTTCAGTGCAGGGGGAAGTACACCTGCGCTCACTCACCAAACAAATCCTTTCTTCACTGTTGAGCCAGCTCAAATCCTGTGCCCTAAAGGGCCCCCACATCACAAAAGTCCATTTTTCTTGTCCTGAACCATTTCCAGACAGTCTGAGGTGTTGAGCTTTGAAATAATTTCAGTAGTGGTTTCTTTTGAGAATGCTAGCACAGCTTCTTAAACCACCTCACCAGTAATCACCAGCTGAGTGTGCAGCAGATCTGGGTGATGGGTGATGCTGTTCCAGAAAATGAGACACATTGAGTTACGTGACCAGCACGAGGTCATGCAGAAGGAATGTAGCAGAGCAGTGCTTCCTTCACGCACTAATTCAGAGCCTTCATCTAGCCAATGTAACAAAATGCAGTCCGCCACTGCCTAAGCATTTAACTCTGGGCAGTTTTTGATACCCTCGGGATGGGCTGACACTCTCTCAAAGTACCAGTTCTCCACCTCTTTGCAGTTCTGCACACTCCTGGCAGCACCCAGGTTAAAAATGAGTAGAAAAGATCATTCAGCTATAAAAAGGGGAAAGATGGTTTCTTTGGCTTCCAGTTTTCTGTCGTGTCTACTTTACTTTTGCTTGAGGGAGTTATCTCAGCAATTAAGCCTTAACTCAGCCACTGCATGGCTCCATGATGCATACTTCCCCCACTGCCTTCAAGTGAATACACCTTTCAGCACCTCTTACAAAACACAGCACAAGCTGGTGTTGTTTGCTACCAAGAAACACCAGCAGAGTTGATTTTTAATCACAATTTTTCTGTGATATGATATGCATCTACCTTAGAGATGTTTGCTTCATGTATATTAACAGGAGCAAGCTACTGTGTATGGGCAGACAGCAACAGGCCTTGTGTTGGCCTTAAACGGGATGCCAACCAGCCTGGTGGTTTGGTACATGTCTGTGTGCTCTCTGAATAGGCAAAACATCTCTCTGGACTGGCACAGATATGGTAGGATCGAGGGCAGGGCCATGACCCCAGGACCACATCTCCCTACAGCTTTACCTGCTGGTGGACAAGGGCTGATGATGCATTCAGGGAATGCTCCCAGTTCCCCTGTGGAGATTGGATTTACATGGATGCAAAACAGAGATGCGTAGAAGGAGTCTTTGTTTCTCTGCAGTCACAGATCTGGTGGGGACAACTCACTTTTGATCTGGTTCACCTGGAGAGCTCCATATCTCTCTTCTTGGTGCCTTGACAACTGGTACCGCTCAGGACATGGAGGGCCCAGGGCTTCCCAGGGGCTGTGCAGCCCTTGGGCTTGTGATGGGCACCTCTGGCATCCTTAGGGCTCCCCACAGACTCCCAGCTGTGGCTTGAGCTATCCTTGCTTCCCAGGGCTTTTCTCTCCCTCCCAGGGCACCTCCTGCTCTGCCCTAGGGAAGCAAGCACATTTCACTGGGAGAAATATTTGATGAGTAGCTTCATTCATTTTCAGCCAATTAGCACTGGTTAAATCAATCATCAGAAAACCAGGCATGGGTTAACAACCTCATTTAAAGCCTAAGTAAGTACATTTACAACGGCAAATACTCTGTATATACAGCTACATCTTCCGTACACATGGTGGTAGTAACGTAGTTTGTGCACAGGATTTGTTAGAAAGTGGTTATTCATAATGCTGGCCCGTACTGCAGATAATGTTTGTGCAAAAGCTTTGTGCCTCCTAAGTAGCTGGAGGAAGATTGTGAAGCCTTGGAAAAGTTTCCAGGCTCCCCTGGCCTGCCCAGCCTCAGATCTCACTTTGTCCATCTTGCCGGAGATACCCAGCCACTAAATCCCACTTGCTTGTGCAGTTCACACCTGGCAGAGGTGATGCTCCAGCTGTGTCAGCAGTGTCCCTTTCAGAACAAGCATGTACCACCTCAGAAGTCTCCATGCTGCTTGGTTCTGGCATCCAGTCGTTGGGTGGACCAGGGCAGTTACTCTGTCCCCACCAGCGACAGCAAGAATGGTCCATGCTACCTCTTGCAGCCAGGACAAGCCAACATCCTTCTCCTGACGTGGCCAGCTCCGGCGGCACAAATTTGATACTTTCCTTATGTCCAGCTTGTGCCTTTCCTGATGAAACTGGGGCAGGAGGCTTCTGCTCTGTATCTGTAACCACCTTCCACCTTGGCAGAGGATGAGACACAGTCTGGTTTACTATTTGTCCGAGCCCAGGTGGGTTTTCACCGTTGCATGGTGTTGGACAGGAAAGCATTGTTGTACATCTGTAGCCCAGAAGTCACACAGTGAAAGGGTCAGGCGTGGGGCTGGGAGTCACGGCATGAATGTGGACCTTGCCAGCCTGGCCCCCTGTGAGGACCAGGGGACGAGGTGTGCCTTACCTCTGACTGTGGGGTTGGCACAGAGTAGGGACACCCCTGCTTTGGAGCTCATGGCCAAGGACTCCCCCTCTCCTTGGCTCCTTCTGCCTGCCTGCCCTGTGGGAAGCATTGGAAGGCTCTCCTGGCCTACCATCAAGCATGAAGGTCATGGGCCAAGGCTGGAAAACTAACATTTCCCTCCTCCAGCCCTGAGCAGGTGCAGGTCGCCCCATGTAAGATGAGTGGAATCGTTCCTGGATTAGATCAAGGGTCAAACCCTGAACCCCTGGCCCTGGGGCTTTCACTGGGTCTTTGCTCCAGCTCTCCTCACCCTTGAGACCTTGTGGCTTCCAGACAGGTGTTGCACAGCCTCAGGTATCGCTCAGCATCCCTGGCAGCATGCGGCTGGCTGTAGGCGAGCTACCTGCAGCTGATGCCTCCGGCTCCTTAAGAAAGCTCTCGGCTGCAATACTTGGCTCCTTTTAAGATTGGGGTGATGCTCTGGAGGACAGCTCTGCTTATCTGAGGCAGGATTGGAGCGGGATAGCCTGCAGTCTGGCCAGGTCTCAGCTGCTCTTGGGAACTCATGGGGATCCTGCTGGCAGCTGATAAATGCCAACAAAAGGATGTCAAGCGCAAGCAGTTGCTTCCAGGTTTGTTTATTCCTCTGATTTCTACAGAGGCAAACAAAGAGTCCACACGCAATCTGCACAGAGTGCTCTTTATAAAAATAAATAAAAAGACCCTCGCTGTTCAAAATCAGCTTCCCTCCGGGTCTCTTTTAGCCCACTGCCTTAGCAGCAGCTCCTTCAGAAGCCGGGACTCTGCTGATGAGAGTTAGTCACTTCTGTCCCTCAGCAGGCGCCTCAGCAATTTTCCCCAGCCGGTTACGTCAGTGAAGCCCTGCACCAGCAGCGCTCCCCGATTATGCAAGCACCGTTTGCAGATACGCTTGGGGTTGGTCTTTTTAACCTTTATTCACCAGCTTATTGCAGGGAGAGCTGCAATAAAAGCTTTGCTGGTAAAGCCCTGTAACATACTGACAAAAGAAAAGCATGGCATTGGTGATAGATTATATTTGTGGAAAATTAAAGGGAGAAGCAAAGAAGCCAACTGCAGCCTATATGCACAGCAGGATCTGTAGCAGTACCATCTCTTGAAAAGAAAGACACACTTGTCTAGCTCATCCAGGCAAAAGCAGGGACAAAGATTTTGTTTGGGCTTTCAGTTTACTAGCCAAATGCTTTGCAGTCATGGGTTTTGCAAGACTGAGCTACCTCTCTCCTCCCTGTGAGGCACCCTAGAGCTTGCTCATAGATGGTGCAGGAACTCCTGAATTACAAGACAGGAGCCTTCTACTAATTTTTTTTAATCCCCTCCCCACCCTTGTTTTTTGATGGCTAGGTTCATTTTATATTCATAAAAGGGCATTGGAAGGGGAAAGATGTGAGCAATTTTCTTCATTTGGAGCATTTGGAAATGTTTTTAGTCACTTGCTCCAACATCTCTTTAGTTGTCCAAGCCTGTTCTTCATCCTCTCTGCACCCAGATGATAGAAAAGCAGGGGACTGGGCTAAAGTCGCTTTCCTGGGTCTCCAGTCAAAGAATTCCCCCTTTGACCTTCGTGGCTTGCTGGCTGCCTAGTCCTACCTCCTGTCCCCACTGGTCCCTGGCAAGCTCTGGGAGAAGTCTTGTGCCTGACAGTCTCACTGCAGGGATCCTCCTACAGATTGCTACTGGTGGTGGGGTCTGCATCCCTCCCTGTCCCAATGCTAATGTCGGACATCTCTCCTATATCTGCAGCACTAAAGTGGAGGAGGTGTTGTGATGCCCTCTCCTCTTTTCTCCTTGCCCCAGCAAGCCAAAGGGTGGGCATGAAGCAGGGGACTGACACCTTCAAAACCCGTGTGGTGGAAGGTGTTTTGCCATGTAGCCCCATGACAAGTCCAGTTCAAAACGAATCAGATCATACAGTTAGATTCTGCTGTCTGTTTGGTTCTGGATTGGGCACTAAATCTGGCTATAAAGAGAAATATTTGACTGACTGGTTGGGCTTTCTTGCGGCAGTAAATAACTACAGCAACTCACTGCCTGACAGACAAAGGTGTTGCAGAGCTGTGTTTGGCTGGTTGGAGCCAGATCATGTCAGTCAATGCAGCAAAGTTTTCAATAGGTGCTCAGTACAAAATGCTAGTGTTTCCCCGTGGATACCAGGATAGCTCAGGTAGTGCTGGAAAAAGGAAAAAATCACTTATTGTCTGTAGCTGTGAGCATCACAGCAGAGTAAATGTTAATATCTGTGTAACTGAGCTCGGGAGGTTCCTGTGAGCTATGGTGTTCTTGCTGGAGTGTTGGGGAGCTGAGTCTGACAAATAAAACTGTTCCACATTTTTCAAACAAATATTTCATAGGTCTTGAAATCCTGCAGTCCTGGGTTGAAAGAAACTGGCAGTAGATTTGTGCTTTATTGGGCAAATATTTCTGCCCAAAGAAAAATCCAAGTAATTTTTTTTTGACATTTTAAAGAAAACTGCTTACTATTGGGACATTACAAAACTTCCCCGACATCACTGAAAAGGAGAAAGATGAGAAAGAGAAAGATAGAAGCAAAGCATTGCAAAACATTTGTTATAGATTGAATTGACTATTTTAAGTGACTCGAAGTTGTCAGGGTTTCTCATTTGCCAGAGAAGAAAGGAAGTCCTTTGCATCCATCCTCAGTGACACTCTCTTCCCTTTCTTTGACTCGGCCAGCAAAAAGTCCATCAGCGACACAGCCTGGGACTGTGTGCCTGAGGGGAGAACCTGGAAATAGCAGCACTCTGCCAATATATGCTGGGAAATCTTGAAACTGCAAGATTTTGAATACGTTATCTGAACCAGTGCTCAGTGCATGGGGAAAAAAAACGATGCAGGGAAAGGGTGAGGCGTGCTAGGAAGTCTGAGAATTACTTGTGCATGGTCAAACCAAGGTAAATGCTGGCTGCTGGTCAGAGGGCTGGAGGCTGCCCTGTGCCCCTGAGGGGCCCTGAGAAGCCGTGTAGGTCAAAGACCTCTCCTCCTCCTCCCCACATGTACATGTGCCTGCCTGTGGTCCCACCCCTGTCCCCCCACCAGCCTGCAACCTCCCTCCCAAACAGCAGGGTGGTAGGTAAGGCTGGAAGCTTAAGCTGCTCATGCGAAGACAGCGATTAGCAAGTGGTGTGCTGATGTTTACAAGGGGGATGAGGACAGCTTGCTCTGCAAGCCAACAAGAAGCCAACAAGCCTTGCGGGAGCAACCAGGCTGGGGCTAACGTGCCACAGGCTCTGCTGGATGAGCTGGTTGGTATTGCACCAGCTCCATCGAATGCCAGTCTACCCCATATGGGTCTTGGTGGGAGAGGAGGCTCCAGGAGAGCTCGCTCCTACCTGAGATCCTGCCAGCACCACTGCAGGACCCAGCTGCAGGAGTGAGACCAGAGGAGTGTGTCTGGGGCTCCAGTTTGCTTCTGAGATTCTCCTCTCACATGCACAGCACCTGTTCCACGGAGCAGCACCCTCAGGAAGGCTGCCTATGTCCATGCCCCACAGTGGCCCCAATCAGTTTTCCTCCTTTGCCACATGAGCCCTTGTTTTGAGGCCTCTCAACTATTCAGTGTCAAAAGCATCAAGCACTAAATTGCTTATGAGGTAGCATGTTCCCACACGGCACTGTGAAATATTTAATATTAGGATGCTGTATTTGGGACAGGCAGCATTTTTAACAAATAGGACGCAGTGAAACAGCATTCTTTTGGCTCACCGAACAAACTGCCTGCAAGGAGGGTGGGCAGGTACAAAGCAATGGAAGAGATCTTTACGTCCTTTGAATGAAGAAGAAATTCCTTGAATTAATAACTAGCACTTACATCCAGAAGCAGACCCGGTGTTATTAGGAGGATTAACAGTAACCAGGCACTTTTCATTAAGTGTGGAGCTGCAAACCACTCCCGTGGCACAGCTCTCATTACAGAGGATGTGTCAATCCATCTGGGGCTGATGGCAACAGAAATAAAAGCTGACAGTATAAGACAAGCCCACCCAGCCCCTGCATGGACCTTCCTTAGCTCTGGCGCCCGATGCCCGGGACATGGCAGCCCGGCTTGGCTGCAGACAAAAATGTGCTGTTGGGGACTTGCTACATCATTCTGATGTCTCCCATGATGATTACTTCAATCCATGTAGAGATCAATCCTGCTCACCCCAGGGTCTGCAATGTGCCACAGCTGGAGCATTAAATATGAGTGTCAACGTAAATTTTCCCCAAATACAGGCTTGATGCTAACTCAGTACTCCCATTTGCTCTCCTTTCTAATGAGGACTTTGCCCATGCTTAGTAAGGCAATTAGCACAAACGCTCGGCGGTTAATACACCTGCTACAGAGTCATGAGCGACTGCTCTCAAGCAGGGAATGGGGGGACACGCACGGCCACCACCTCTGTGATGCCAAGGTCCCCCCTGCTCAGGATATTTCAGCTCACTAATGCCATCGCCTCCCTTGCCTCTCTGACGCGGAGCGTTTCCGATGCAGACGCCACCGTCTTGGCCCTGACGTGTGTCCTTCACGGAGGAGGAGGAGGAGGGCTGGATCCATCTCTCACACCATGCTGGATTCAGGCAGACAGTGGGAGTCGTAGGGGCACTTCCTGGCTGTCCCACGTGTGCCACAGCTGCTCGTGTGCGACACGCCGGACCTGGGACTTCGCACGTGGCTGCTCCACAGAGCTGCCAGCTGCCCTTCTAATAAGTGCTAATTCAATTTTCGGCTTTGCTCCTTGATCCTTTCATGCTGCCTCCTGAGCCGCTTTGCGCCGACGTCTGCTGATGTCAGTGGCCGTGGCATGGGGAGGAGAGGGACCTGCTGCCGAGGGGGGGCTGGAGGGCCACCTTCACCCCCAATTGGGGTGCGTGGGCTCCCCAGAAGCCTCCCAAATGACGAGAGGGGCATTACGAGTGGGTACCACATGAACGGATCCCAGCGTGGGATTAAAACTTTGTGTCAGCACGGTGAAGAGTCATCTGTCGTGCTCCAAGCGGGAGATTAGTGAGCTCGAACTTGGCATGAAATTCAGGAAGAAAATCTTAACACGTACCAAAAAACTTTTGCCATGTGCTCTAATCCTCCTGGAAGGGGATGAACAACAAGCAGCACAACCAGAGGGGGCCCTGCTTGGCTGTCTCAGTCCTGGTCCTGGGCAGCACACCTCAATGAACCTGGCTAATCAATCACCCCCATTTCAGCCATCACCACTGAGCTGGCCAGAGGCCTGATCCAGCAGTTGCTGATGCCAGGGTAAACCAGACCCCAGCGGCTGCGGTGGAGGTGGTGGGCATCCTTTCTCCTCTCTCCCTGCCCTCCTCCTGCCTTGTCGGAGCTCCCGCAGGGAGCTAGACAGACGTGGAGGGGAACAGTAAACCCTCTGCAGCCTGGTTTTGACCATACTCAAGAGCAAAGGAAGCACCGGGAGGCCCAAGGACACAGCCCAGTGCTCTCGAACCTCAGCATTCGCCTTGCTTGCGCTGCTGCCAGGGCTCAGTGTACGGCCCGTGCTGCCCGGGGCCACCTGAGCCCTGCTCTGGCTCTGCGGCTCGCCATCTGCCTCCTCCTCCTCTCACCCTGCCCGCCGCTGCCTGCGCAAGGGAGGTCCGGGGACCCACAAGTCCTGGAGCAGGACAGGAGCATTAGCCTAGCCGTGTTAATTAATTAATAAATAAGTTAGCTGATTAATTAATTTGTTCACTCAGACACAAAATGCCAAAGGTGTGCACCTGGAAACGTGTAACCTTTCTCCTCTTACGTGTGGCACATGACTCCAGATCCAGTGCTGCGCATCTTCAGGCCCCAGAGGTCTGGGGTTTCATGTGGCAGTAGGCGAATGAGTTTTCAGTCGTGACTTCAGTGCTCTTGGACTCATATTCCCAGCTTTGGTGGCAAAACCCGAATGTAACCCCCCCCCATCCATCTCCTCCTTCCCTCTCTTAGGGTTCACATTACTTGCAGCTGAACCCAGCCATACCACTGGCTCGTCTCTGCATGCGATGTCATCATCACCCATGTCAAGACTCGTCTTCTACAAACTGCTTTTTCTGTCAGCAGTCAGAAGCGGCCAAGTGACAGGGCAATGCAGTGTGACAGGAGCCAGGAGCCTTCCACAGTGTACCAAGTGCATACAAAAAGCAGACTCTCAAGCGTCCCTCGCTGGACTGTGCTTCAGGACAGCAGCAGGCTACCGGTCAGCCCGGAGAACAGATGAGTCATTACTTAAAGCCATGGACAGGCTAAGATCTTCACAAAGCTCCATGGTCCTTGTGACAGACGGCGCAAAGGCTACCGGCATTATAAACGATCTAAAAAATTTAGATAACATAAGAAAACAGTTGGGCTGGAGCAATTGATAAAGCAAATAAGTTGGGGGTAACCTCCTCAAAGCCGGGGAAAGAGAACACATGTTGCCCTCACCCATGAGTTCACTCTTCAGCCCTTCTACAGTGCTACCACCAGAGGCAGAGGTGACATGCTGCTCCAGAAAGGGGACGTGTTTCCAGAGATAGCCTTGCCTTTTTGTGTGGAACCCCGGGGTTTGTTGGAGGGCTAGAGATGCCTTCCTCATCTCCTGTAACTCCCCTGAACGAAGGAAAGGAGCAGACCACAGCTTTTGTATGTCGTATCTCAGAAGCAACTTTACTTCTGTGTGCAATGAGGTGAGGTAAAATCATTTTCAATCAAGAGGTGAGAGGTAACACAAAGAAATATCTCTGTGAAAGAATAATCACAGGCAAGACAGAAAAAGAGCCTATCAAAAAACCATGAAGCTCTAGCAGGATCCTTTTGAGCTTGCCACACACCCAAAGGAGATACTCAGCATGACGTCAGCATTGCCCTAATTATGCAAATTGCTCATTGGTTTGTACACCAGGACACCAGCATTTCATTTGCTTTGCTCCCAGCCCCGAGCCTGCAGTCAGGGCTCTGCTTCTTCACGCCGGGCACGCAGCATGTCATCCGGGGACAGCAGGGAGGTTGGCAGAGGCAGGGCTTGGGTTTCCGAGCCCCCCCCTCCCTCCACATACACACCTGCTTTAAAAGCAGGGCTTGTTTCGAACGCACACAGGATGGGACATCTCAGGAGAGTGGTTAGGGATGATAATGCAAATTGTAATGATTCCAGCTGTCTCCTATGTGCTGGGTACCAATGTGAGTGTCCCCAGTGCAGCCGTCCTGGTCGGGCTCACAGGGCACGAGGCATGGTCATCCTCTAGCACTGTGCCCGTCCTTCCTCAGGCTGCGAGCTGTGGAAGATGGTACAGAGCCACTGACCCGTCGCTCATCCTGTGCCGCTGATAGCCTGGGATTCTCCTCACTGCTTGGTGAGAGACGTCTTTGCCACGGCTACGTGTTTTGGTAAATCTGTGGGGAAAGCAGTTTCAGCGGACTGCTCAAGGAAACAAACTTCCCACATCCATGGACGATACAACGTAAGGTAGAAATCCCCGTTTCCTTTCAAGATTCATTTGGAGTATTAGGGAATTCTACTGAGATAGTTCAGAGCCAAGAGAAAAAAAATCCTAACAGCTTCCTTCCTGCAAATATATCGAAGATAGCAATAGCACTAGCCAAAATGTTAGATATATACGGCACCTTAACAAAAAAGAAAAGATTGGCTTTTCTGTAATATGCTTTCAGCTTTTTGCCCTGATCCTGCTCCTAGAGGCATGCAGGGAAGCTTTTAAACCAGGAAGACCCTTGAAGTCTGTCAAAACTGCTTGTAAAACCCCGGTTTATGCTACAATTCAGTGACAAACTATGGTAGTTTCAAGAATTTTTCACTGCCACCTAATCTCAGTAGTCTTCTTGGACTGGACCCTGCCTTCATAAATTTGTCAGTAATGCTCCAGTTGAATGCAGTGCCCACAGGCTAAGCCTCAGCAATTAATGCTCACTGATTTATTCACATACATATTCACCACAAGGGTACAGAACCCTCCGCAGACACTATGCAAATAATGTATAGTAATAAATGCAAATGCCCCGCTTGAATTTACTACATCAATATTCATACTCTGAAAATTAAGACCTTCTTTAGGCTATTAGCATATAGTTATTAATGGCCAGTAAAAAGGGCTGCAGCTGTATACAAAACAAACATTTCCCTTCGTAGGAAACCAGCAGTAACAATCCCACAAAAAGTGCTGTTTCCTGAGAGAAAACTGAGCTTTGAAAAACCTGTGGGGAGCGTATTTTGTGTGCAAGTACAGAACTTCTGATCTTGAAATATGTAATTATCTGGGGAAACCACCTTATTATTATTACTTTTTGTTTTGCATGTCTGAAGTTTTTATTTTTAGATGAACCGTTTTTTCATGGAAAATTTGGCCTGAAAGCCAATACGGCTGTATCTCCTCTGAAATCCCAGCCCTGAGGCTTTCTAGAGTGTCTGAGAGCTGCGGTCTCACGTGTCCACAACCAGATGAGCACTCATCCCCAGCAAGGTGAGAAGCTGCCCTAGATTTTCTGGCAGACTTGTTATTTCTCGTTGACAAACTCACTGCCTCTTAAGCCTCCTGGCCAAATCAGACAGTGTCACTGCTCCCTAGATGCTGTGAAACTCAAATCCCTTGGAAATGTACATTTGTGGGACTGAGGTATGGACAGTCGTCATAAAATTGCCCACTGACACTGCACTGCCAGACCACCTCATTCACCACGACCACCAAAGAGGAAGGAAAGGAGAGCAACAGTGGTTGGAAAGCGTCATTTTCTCTAGGAGGTAAAAAATTTCCTAAGGTCTGGTGTTCATCAATACCAGGACATGTGATCACAGCGATTTCTGCCAAGTTTGTTTCTCTTCTCCTCTTTGACACCAAACAAGAAAGCAAAGCATTTGCAGTGATATTTTTGGTTACCACTGTAAAGTGTAGAATACCAGAACACCTCCTGGACCTGACACTTTGGCAGTTCAGCACCCCCAGGTACATGTGGCCTCCTAGCAGGGAACAAACTCTTACTAATACCCCAGATTAACTGGGATGAGCCCCAGTGTCATCTTTGTCTGCTCAATCTCCAGGCAATGGAGGAGCTGACTCCTCTTTCACAGCTCCCTCTGGAATTTCAACCCAGGGGGCCGTCAGGTTGGTCTGGCATGGTTTATCCTTGGTCAATCCATGCTGGCTGTTCCCAACCTCCTACTTCTCCTTCCTGTGTCTAGAAAAATGTTCCAAGAGGACTCACTCCATGATTTTCCTAGGGACTGACATGAGGCTGGCTGGGCTGCAGTCTCCTGGGTTGTCCTTCTGGACTTTTCTGAAGATGAGTGCAATGTTTGCATTTCTCCAGGTGCCAGAGGTCTCCCCTGATCTCCACAACCTTTCAAACATGATAAAGAGCAGTCTTGCAAGGACAACAGCCATCTCCCTTGGCACCTTTGGGTGGAGCCTGGTGGATCCCATGTGTGGGACATTCTCTCAAGCAAACCCTGACTTGATCCTCACCACTGCTGGTTGTTCTCCTCTCCCTTCAACCTTTTCTCTAAGCACAGAGGCCTGGAAGACCTTCTTGGTGAAACTGAGGCAAAGAAAGCAATGAGTGCTTCAGCCTTACTTGTCTCTGCTGTCACTAAATCACCCACTCCATTCAGCAGTGGTCCCCCATTTTTCTTACTCAGCCTTTCACTACTGATGTAGGGGTGAAGAGTCTTCCTGTTGCCCTTGACACCTCTTACAAGTGTCAACTCAAGATGAACTGTGTCTTTCCTAGCACTGTCCTGCATGCCCAGGCATTTCTAAATCCCTGCTTCATCGCCCAACCTTGCTCACACCTCCTCTTACTGCCTTTTCACGTTGGAGGCCAGTGGTGAGTTCCCAGTTAATCAATTATCCATAGCCATTGCTCCACTGCGTAACCATCCACACAGGGTGAACTCAACAGCTGCATTTTAATGGAAGAGAAGGAGAGGTGCATAACTTGCATAAATTAGCTTCTAAATTGAATTGTAACCTCATAAAGTACCACTGCAGCACACAGCTAACTCTTACAGCCTGGTGAAACCTAGACAGAAAGCAAACCAAATGCATTTTAGCACGGCACTTGAAAAGGGCACCGAAGGAGATGCAGCAAGATTTGTCCCCTTTTTTCATTTCTCTGTGCTTGATGCTGCTCTTCTGCCCATTGGCTGAAGTCAGAGATGTCTGATAGGGAGCACTGTAAGACGAGATGTAAGGTGTGCTTGCAGCTTATTTACAGTAACAGGAAAAAAGCACATTATATCCGATTCAAAATGCTGATTCTGCCTGCCCTGCAGAGCATCTTCGGCTATATAATTACCAATCAAATCTCATGTTCATTCAGATCTTACAGGATCAATAGCCTACAGCCTCCCTCTGCAACTTAACTCCTAGACCTGAGTCCAAAACCAGCTGATCAGTCCTTCTGCTGTGACCTGAAGCACTGAAGGTTCCTGAAGGAAGATCAAAGTAAGGGCATAACAGCTAGGAGGCAAGAGGACGTCCAGCATCCAGGGATGAAAATCCATTTGTTAAAATGCCCTATTAAAAAAAAAAAAACCACAACAAATAAACAAACCCAAAACACCAAGCAAAAATCAAGCAAACAACCCTTTCTCCTCATCCCTGAGCAATGAACTCTCAGATCCTTCAGACTTCCCCGGCAGGTAGTTTCTCTAGCAGGGTGCAGCACAGATACAGCACAGCTCTTGTTACAGCAGCAAAAAATCTCCCAGGTGATTTTATAATGTCGAGGAGTCTGAGCTTAAGACCTTTTTCTGTTGCTCTTTCTTCTGCAAGCAGATTACTTGTGGGAATAAAGCTGACTGAGTGGAGAGAGAGATAGAGGACTACCAGCAAAAGCAAGTTTGTGTAAATGGTGTTCCTGTGCTTGCTGGCTGGGGGAAAACTATTTTTCCCTCTAAGTGAAATGATACAGGTTTGGAAAGGAGTTGTTGAACCTGGCATGGTCCAGCAAGTGAGGTGAGCCCAGGTACCCAGGGAGAGGCACAACTGATGGGGTTGGAGTAAGGTGGCTCGCTGGGGGAAGCTATGGGGAAAATCACAATGTGCCCTGAAGCCAGCATGCCAAGTGAACCCCAACTTTTTTGATACCCAGTAGAGTTCCTCTAAGAGCAAGTGAAGCCTTTGCACATGGGATTCCCAGAAGCCAAGAGCGGAGCTGCTCCAGGCCTCCAGGAGGAGGTGCAGGGCTGAAGGACATCCCTGGAACCTGCAGGACGGGCGGCTGGGGAAGAGCTCGCTGTGAGCTCAGACACATTAAGAGACTTTCCAAGCACAAAGCTATCTATAAATTTCGGCTCCAGCCCTCCATGGGGGCACATCAACAGGTTCGTGTGGGATCCAAGTATCCAAGGGTCCCTCCTGGACACAGTCCTGGTACAGCAGTCAGCACCAGGGGAGCTGGGCATTGAGGAAGGCTTGCCAAGGCCCCATAGCTTGGCGTGGAACAGAGGCAAGAGAAGGTGTAGCTGAGAGGCCCTGCCACTGGCAGTGGTCTGACCACCACGGCGGTTTTACCACATGATGCATTCAACAAAAAAAGCCCGTTAGTCCTCATGCAAACCCTCTCCAAGACACACCTCCGTCCCCACGCTGTAACACACCATCCCAAACTCATTCCAAGGCCATGCTCTATAGAGCCATGCTATGGAGCTCCAGGAAGACAATCCAAGTAAAAAAAAAAAACAAATCAAAACTTGCAACTGAAAGTGCTGTCAGTTCTCTGAGCCAGCTCGCGGTGCAGCCTGGCGGGTGCCAGCAAGGTGACCCCTCGCAGAGCAGGAGAGAGCACCTCAGCTCGGGGCCGGAGCAGCGAGCGTGCCCCTGGCACGTGTCGCTGCTGAGCGCTTTGCCTTGCAAAACCACAGCCAGACGGTCTAATTTGGCCAGCTGCTCCCCCATTATAGGTGATAATGCAGGAGATGGAACGATCCCAGATTGCCTGTCAGAGCCCAGGGCAGGTTTGCCAAGCTGGCAGCGAGAGCCGAGCCTCCCCTCCTGCCTGCTGCCTTGGTGCAAGCTGGGCAGGTTTGGGAGCCAGGGAAACACCACTGCTCAGGGGGCCCTCTCCTGCCGTGGTCCCTTCACTGGCAGCACCATTTTTGCCACAGAAAACTGCGTGTTCGCTGGTCATCTTTACCAGCCAGCTAGTGCTTTAGAAATGTTTTTCTTTTCATGTACGACTTGCAGAGTTGCATACTGACTTGGAGGATGATGGACTGCATTAACAGGACCCCAGCACCCCTTTGGTGTCTGGTTCTTACTTTCCCTCCAACAGTGTCACCAAATCCTGCTCAAAACATGGCTGAGGAGAGATTATGTGACAACAGACGTCATCGCCGCTCACAATTGCGCACTCTGCTTTGTACTTTTTCCCCTCCTTTTTTTTTTATCTCTGCCAAGTTATCCTAAGAGAGGCAGTTTCTGACTGGCGACGTGAAATGTTACCTTTATCACTTCTCCACAGCACCAGCAGTATTATAGGTTGTCAGTCTAAAAAAAGCAGCATTGTTTGACTCTGCAGAGCAGGCGTTGCAGCAGTGGCGCAGCCTCGCCACATCAGGCTCCAGAGGTAGAAGGGGCCCCATTAGCTGCTGACACGAACGCGGTGCGGTTGGCTCTAGGCAACTCTTGCAAGGCTGAGCCCGCTCAGACATTAAATGTATAAATATAGATTCACACGAAGGCAGGGCCGTTCAGCAGAGACCCCCATGCACAGCCCCCCCCTCCCCCAGGATATGAGCAGAAAAGTGGAGGGAGGTTGCTCAGTGCTGAAACATCACCAGTGACGCAGATCTCTAAGTGGGTCAGATGGGAAAGTGACGTTAATGAGTTTACACGAGAAGTTTGGAAAAAAACCCTATCCAATGGTGAAGGTGAAGTGAACACAAAGCCAGGGGTTTTTAATATGCTGAGCTAGTGAGTGAGCCTTTTCCCCCTCCTTTTTTGCTTCTTCACTACAGATTCAAAACAGATAGGGAGAAAGGGAGGACAGGCCCAGTTGGGGATTATTTAAAAGCAGCAACAACAACTAAAAAGTTTCCATAATGAAATTTAATTCTTGCAGAGTCCGTGTGTGCTCTGGCTGTTGACTATCTCAGGGCAGTCAGCTGAGCTCACTCCATGCAAGACCTCCCTCTGCTCAGATGCCATTGTGGAGAGGTGCACTGTTCAAGGAGCATCCCAGAAGGCAGTATCTGGATTTATGGTTGCCATATTTCAGGGCTGTGCGAGAGGTGCTAGCAGTTTCAAATGACTTCTCCGCAAAATGAAGCAAACTGAAGACACTGATGTTAGTATCCCCATCTGTCATCTGAAAAAGACAGAACTACTGCCCTCCCTCCCGCCGTCTTCTTTTCAGTGACAGACCGCACTGAATATTGTCAAAAGCAATCATTTCCCCTGCTGAATCTTTCCTTTGGGCTACAACATTTCTGTCTGTAAAGAATACAGGAGAGGATAAAATAAACTGTATAACAATAAAGAGCCACGGAATGGGAACCGTGGAGATCATCTAGTCCACTCCCCTCCCCGAAAGCAGGGCTGTAGCCAACATGAGGTCAACTCAGCCGTGGTTACTGGAGCCTTTAAACATCCAAGGAAACTCCACCTCTTCTGAGCAACTTGCTTGACAAAGTCACCAAATACAAAAATGGGTCAACCTGTTTAGTGGACCAGAAGGGTGTTTGTTATTTTTCTGGGTTGAAACAGAGATGGTGCTATGGCCAGTGAAGTGCGGTGGGAAGTGTTGGGCACACCAGGTCTTGTGAGAGCTGTACCACTTGGTTGTCCTCATGGTAGAGGGAGGTCTGATGTCTTCAGTGTCTGGTCAAAGTGCGGTGGCCCTGCGAGCAGCCTGGTCTCCATTGCAACACCATGCAGTGGCTGTTCTCCATCTCCACACCCTGAGCAGCTGGGCTCAGTTGTGCAGAGGCATCAAGGGTAATGTCTGGGGTCAGAAAGTGTGAGAGAGGCCATTCACTGAGGTACAAATAAAGCAGCCCTGGTTTTGGGGGAACAAGAGGCAGGCCAGATGTGCAGGTCTCGAGGGTACTGAGAGAATTCACAGCTCTGCACAAGGATGCATGGGCAGCATCACTTGCAACGGACAGCACTGATGTTAATGGGAAAGGGATGAAGAGGAGGAGGGCTGGAGGCAATGCTGGCTGCAGCCTGACATCAACCCAAAGACCGAGTCTCGCTCCAGGGAGGAAGCATATCCTCTCCAGGAGAGAATTTCATCAGAGGAAGCTCACACCAGAACCTGCACCACCATGATACCTGTCCTCGCCACACAGGACACAGCGTGCAAAATACTGCAAAGTCACAGCTATGTCTTCGCAGACATCGGTCAGTGTGTGATCACAGAGTCCTCCCCTAGGCTGTCCCAGGTGACTGCGAAGGCTCTACTGCTGCACCTACCTGCCTAGACAGCCCTCACCCACGTAGCTTAGCACCAGCTCATTTATGCCAGTGAGCTGCTGGAGTCGATGTAGGTGTAACCCATCTGTAACAGAGCTGCCTAGTGATTTCTGCCATGCTGTGCATATACACAAGCATTTTCTGGAGCTAGGGAAATGCTGCTCAGGAAGCCTAGAAGATGCATGCAGTTTTGTGTGAGCCCTGAAATTCCATCTGAAAAGCAAATGAAATAGGTGCCTTTATGAAGGGGAGAGTGATGACTCACCCAGTGTTTTCTTCCCTGCACTCTTCCCCTGTAGACTACCTAACAGCAGTTTTTTTCTGCTCTTTGTAAGTGCTCTGGGTCTGCTTCACCTCCTTTGCCTGTCTCCAGCTGCATGGGCACACCATTCCCCTTTTCACAGCACTCACGCACAAGCCCTGTGCGCTCATCAGTGACGGCGTAGCCCAAACCTCGGGGCTGAAGCTGGTCCTTTTCACTGATTTCTGTGCACCCTGTTTGATGACACACAGCAGGGCCTCTGATGCCTGCTTCCAGTGGCATCATTGCAGTAGAGCTAAGGGGGACAGCACCCTTTATGCCAAGCCTGAACCATTCGAGTTTCATAGACACACAATCAAAGGTCACTGCCTGCCATGGACCGAAGCATCACGTGGGACTCTAAGAGAAAGCCATTTCCAGTGATGTCTCTGAAGGATAAAGTCATCAGTTGGCTGCGAGAAAAAAGAAATCACAGTTAAAATTCAAGAGATATTTGGGACCAGACACTTTTAAGTAGCACTGGTGGCAGGTGCCCCAGTAAGAGTCTCTTTGATTTCAAGAAGTTACTCCCTGAAAAGCTCCCAGAGCTCTTATTATCTCTGGAGCAATACACAGAAGTGGTCTGATCCCTTGTAGAGCTTACAGAAGGATTCAGCTCTCTGTTTCTGATTAATTACCTTTCTGAAAAGAAAATCCGTGTCAGAAGTCTGGAAAAAAAGAGGGGGTAAATACTCAGTGGAAGTGGTGTAAAATTAGAGTAAAATCCTGTCATGCCACTGTTTGCAATAGGAGGACTCTAGTCTTACACTGGCTGAAATCAGAGGAAAATTCTCTATCTCACCTTGCAGGGAAAGACCTCCCTCCAACAGACAACTCAGCTGGATTAAAATTGTAACCAAGAACATTTTCCAAAGAAGGAGAATAATAGCTTCATAAATGTATGTACCTTACATCTGAAATCTCGTTGGCTTTGAATTAGCCGTGCATTCACAGGCCCTTTCGGTCTGACACTCTTTTGTGTGAGATTATTTATTTTATTTCTATTTCTAAGAAGCTTTGTGTAATAAGATGTTAAGCTCGAGATAGTTTAAACTAATATTTGATTGTGGAAAAGGGTAATATTACTGAATAAGGTTAAAAGTGGGTGCTTATAAAATTAAAAATTGTTCCTGCTCTGCTTTGGCAGATTAGACCTGTGAAATTATAATAGGATTTCTCTCTCTGTCTCTCTTTCTCTCGGGCTTTAGCTTTTCCCTTGACAGGGGACAGACAGCGTACTCAGCCTAATGTCCAAACACTGGAGAAGTGCACATGAGACTTGGAATCAAAAATCTCTCACAGTGGGTTACTGCTTCGGCTGTAAAGAGCAAACAAGCAGGAGACCCAGCTAAGCCCACCAACAGGCTTGAAAATTAAGGCACTGAGGCCTGAGCACTAAGGTAAAGAGCAGGCAGCTGTTCTGAGCACTGTGCCTAGTGAAGTGAATAACCATTTCCAAATGCTCTGGTTGAGTGCGACCCGCGACGTAAGTGAAAACTTGGACGGGTTATTGAGAGACAGCGTTTCTGAGAGCCAAAGCCCCGGCCGGGAACAGAGGAGTGATTTGTTCCCCCCACCCCGAGCATGACTGCCTGCTCGCCTCGCCTCTCCTTCTTGTGACTGGAAGCTGCCCAGCAAGCACGGCTGCAGAAGAGCTGCTGCTCCCAGTTTCTGGGGCTATTGCTGTGTCAGGGAAGCAGAGCCCATGCCCTTGCCGAGCAGAGGCTGGTGGCCCCCTGCGCTGTGTTCAGCTGGCTGCAGGCACCCAGCACCCCATCCCTGGCCACGGGCTGGGGGGGAGCGCAGGGGCTGGGGGCAGCAGGGGAGCCCCGGAGCTTGAAGCCCACTTCGCACAACAAAGTCAGGAGGTTGGAGGAGTGACGTTCCTGTGTGGGACCATCTCGGGACTGCATTTCAGTCATCTCCGGCTGTTAAATTTATTTCATAATGAAAAAATAAAGAGTTGTTCTAGACCAAAATCAGCCTGACCTCAGTGCCGAGGCTTCTCTGGGTGCAAGCAGAGCCACCCTGTTGCCCACCCCTCCAGCAGCACCAGTCTGTGCCCCAGAGCAGCACTTTGTCCTACAAAAGGAAACCACATTTTTCTTCTAGGAAACCTGAATGCCCCAAAACTCTGCCGATTGCAGCCGTCATGTAAAGCCACTTTCTGCACTAGAGGGGTGAAGCCAAATGTCAGCAAGACCCTACCTGGTGGAAGGGACACCCGCAGCCTGCCTTCATGGCTCACCTTATGCCATCCGAAGCTTCTCGTCTCACCATTAGTCACCAGTGCCGCGAGGACTGCGTTCCACTTGCAGAGGTGCGTGAGGAGCGTAGAAGTGAAACCGATCTTTCCTTATCAAGAGACGGAGTGACCTCATCACCCCGAGGTGAAATGGCAGAGAAAAGGGGGCAGCTGGCATGCTGCAGAAAGGTGAAAAGGAGCCCCCTCCCTCCCCTTCACAGCCGGAGAGACGTGGGGCAGCTCTGGGCTCTGGGCTCTGCCCTCGCTGGCCAGAGCAGAGGGGCAAGAGGCAGCAGTGCCTTCCCCCTGGGGCAGGGCTGGTGATGGTGATGGTGCCGCTGCTCCTGCGCAGCGAGCGAGGTGGCCACGGCCTGAGCAGACCCTCGCCATCCCTTAGCTTGTTCGTGGTGGGTGGAATTTTGCAGCATGGGGCAGCAATAACTTAAGCCGTTCACAAAGGTGAGTGGCTGAGAACGGTTATTCCTGCTTGGTAGGCGGTGGAGGGAGGGAAGAGAGCAGAAGATTGCTGATGGCGGCGCAGCTAGCCTGGGGCAGAGCCTGGTTAGGGTGCGGGTCCCCGTCTTGCATGCCCAGCCCTCAGCACCTGCCTCCTGGCCTTGTGGCCTTTCCAAGGAGAAACCTGATGTGATGAGGGCAGGGAAAGGAGCGGAGAAACTCAGCCCTGCACCCCCAGCCCTGAAGTACTGGAAAAAGACACGCTCTGGTGAGATGCTTGTTGCTCTGCCAGGCTGCCTGCACCCCGCTGCCAGCAGCTGGGCTTGGCCTGCCACCACCCCATAGAGCAGCCTCCCCATGCCTCTGGCGATCCCCTCTGTAAGAGGAGGGCAGCAGGGTAGGAGAAACAGGGAAAGTGACAGGGTAATATTATCCCTGCTTCAGCACCGTATCAAAGCAAAGCAAGCCCTTTTCAGAGAAATGAGCTCAGGACAGGATTTTGTGAAATGACAGCATTTAGAGTTCAAACTGAATTCTGCAGAGTCTTGATAGTGTCTTTCTACAGTGTTATTTGCCTGCCCAGAACTGGGCAGCAGAAATAATCTAAGATTTTTAGTATTGCCCTGACCATGTTTTTCCCAAAGGGAATAGGTACAGCAAACGTGACTCCCCATTTTAAAAGTGCATGCAGCAGTCAGGGAGAAGGCAGGCAGGCTGTCTGCCTTCCTGAAGCACCTTCCTCTCTAGAACACCTCTCAGTGCCCTGCAATGTGATAGAATCCCAAGAGACAGCTCCCCAACAGGGACGGCAGGACAGGAGCAGCACGGCATGGAGACCAGCGTGAGGTCCGAGTCTCTGCAGCAACCCTCCTCGCTTTCAGTGGACAGAGCAGGCAGCTCAGCTGATGCTGAGGGTCCAGAAACGGCGTCAGAGCGTAGTGCAGGAAAACGATGTTGCAGTGCACATCCTGAGTAGTGAAGCCAGCCTGTTTGTATAGCAGATTTCATCGTTATGCAATGCCTTTGAAGTCACGGCGGCGTAATGGGACAGGTCATGCAGTCTCTCATATTAGCAAAATCCAGGGGGAATGACCAGAGTTAAAGTCTCCAGGTAACACTCTGGTTTTGTGTTTCCTCCCCACCTATCTGATTACTGAGATTTGGAAGAAAGACCTGAAAGGCATTAAAGCAACAGCTGCTCCTAGCTCCTTACCTGCTCTAGAGTAGCAGGCCCCGTGCCAGGCAGACCAAGGGCTCGGGTGTTTTGCTGCATGCCGCAGGGCAGGCAGGGGCACCTGATGCACTCTGGGACTGCCAGGCCTCAGCTCAGTTTTCAGTATGTGCCACCCATGACAACCAACACCTCCTGAAACTCTGGGATGGTTAAAAGGAAGGCTGACCCTGAAACTCCTTCTTTCAAGAAGGCGTGACCTACAGTGAATAATGAATGCCAATGGAGAGACGTGCAGGCGACATCAAGTGAAATGTGTCACAAAAATTATGACCGCTGAGAAAGGTCCAGAACAGGCAAGTGCTTAAGATGTTAAAGTGAACAAGAACATTCCAGGCGCGAGGGAAGCATGAAGCTTGCCAGAGGGCTGCTGAACTACAGGTCTGTAAATGTGCTGACAGGGCAATTTAAAAGGCTAAGGATGCTGCAGAGAAAAGGATCTCTTTGGGTTGTTGCAGAGGATGTTTGCAGAGGTATTGCATGTCAGATATAAAAAGATATAAGATATTATAACAAAAACACATACATATAACAGAACGGCTTAAAAAGGCTGAGGCTTCGTCAGGAATTGAGGTACCAAAAGAAGGGAACTGGCCCAACCCAAGATATTGAATAACAAGTTGCAAGGACCCAAACTTTTGGGAACTGGATACCATGTTACACCTATAAATTGGACCTATGAAAAAATGATACATGGTTAAGTTTTGCAAAGGAATAAAACAAATGTGATAGCTAAACTGATAACAAAATATGCAATCTCTCTTTAAAATGTGTTATTTTAACAGAAAATCAAAAAGGAAAAATAATAATCTTGCACTCATCTGTAAAAAGGATGCCTATGTGACTACATAGCCTAGTGTAGGCTCAAGAAAACTGGATGAAATGGTAATTGAAAATATAGCTATTAGCAGCCTATACTAATTCAACATAAACTGGCAGAGCTTCAGTACATCTGAATTTTTTCACCAGATGAACCACGAGTAGCTAAAGAAAAGTACATGACAATGCCAAGCTGAATTTTAAAAGTCCTCTGACTAAGATCCCAGGGAGAAGACTTTGGTACACCAAGATATTCGTGAGGTGAGAAGTGTGGCAATAACACGGACCAGAATGGGAGCGATGTGATGGGACATGTGGCGGAGGCACGGAATTTCATGGGTTCGTCAGTATGGAAGGGCACTGTCTTCTGAGAAGGAGGCAGAGGAAATCCATGGATTCGGCCAGCCGGTAAACTCCATCCCAGACTATTAGGAAAGCAGGCGCTTGCTGTTACCTGCTTGGCAGCCAGGCTTTCGGACGAGTCTGTGCAAGCAAGCGGGGACCACGAGGCTGGAGAACAGCTGAGGCTGCACTTTTCAAAGATGGTGCAGAGGGAGGGAAGTTAATCCAGGCAATGATTGATCTGTTAGCTTAACCTCTGAAGTATGGCAGGCATTTGACTGATTTTGAAGGGAGGAACAGGGAAAGATTTGGAATTTAATAGAAAATGGTATAAAATGCAATGGGGAGGTTACTAAAAATAGGTCTGACCTAACTAACTCCATGTATTTTCTGACAAAAATAGCTGAGGTTCTGGACAAGAAAATGCCATGGATCTCATCTCTCTGGCTCCCTCTCCAGTAATTAGTGAAGGAGTGGGTTAGTAAGAATTAAAAGGTCAGGAGCAGTCCAAGGATGAGATGCCTACAGCCTGCGCTGAAAGCCCTCTCCGTTAGCAACAGCAGCGTTTACACTCGAAGGGAGGCCCAGACACCCCTGTGCGGGTGCTGATGCTGGGGGCAATCAGATGTACAGCTCTGCATCTGGCTGCGTCTGCCCATCTCTTGTGGACCCGTAGCTTGTCATGACCCTGCCTGCAGCGTCGGGGACCTCTGCAGCCACCCGGTCCGACCTCCCGCAGCCTTCGGCCCGCTGCCGAATGTACCTCTTCACAGACAGCACGTTATCGCTGGGAAATAAAACATCCGATGGCTAATTAAAATTTCCTAGCGATGACTAAATCCACAACAACCCCTCTTAAGTTGTTTCAATGGTTATTAATTAATCTCACCGTTACCACAGTGGGGCTTGGGTCGCTGCCTTTCTATCAGATGCCCGCAAAGAGCAGCCTTTGCTCTGCCACCGAGGGGAAAGGTGAGCTTCTAACCGCCCGGCAAACCCACGCCATGCCGCCAGCACTGGGGGTCTTGCCCCACATCGCAGGGAGAAGGGCTTGCCGGGGGCTGGCAGCCAGCTGGGCTTGGCAGGAGGACACCGGGATGAAGCGGGCACCCAGAAATTGGGTTGGCACAAGCGGGTCAACATCTCTCCATGTCCGGCCGGGCGTCTCCTCTGCCGCCCTCTCCTCTCCCCTTCCCCTCCCGCAGGTTTCCCTGCGCACGCGAACAGCAGCCACTGCTCCGCTCTGCCTTGGGATTGATTATTCCTCTCTCTCCGGCCTCATCCATTAATGACGCACGTCGATTCAAATGCTGTTGCTTTTTCCTTCTCTCCCTTTCTCTCTCTCTTTTTTTTTTTTTTACCGATTCCCCCTATTCCTATGACGCAGGAAGTCAGGGTTGTCATTATTCTATATTTGCATGGATTAAGCTGCCTTCATCATCTATTAGCTTCCAAATGATAAGGGCCCACATGCAGGCTCCCTCGTTATGCATGCTGCCTCTGCCCGCCGCTCCTGATTACTTCTGGCCCATATTCTAGCTCTAGGAGCCAAACGGCTGTCTCATACAGAAATGCCTCAAAACTGATTTTTTTAAGATGTCCTTTTCAGAAAAGGAGATGTGTTTTCTTCCACGTTTGTATGTCTTGGCTGCCTCTTTCTGCGTTACCAAACTGTTCAGGCTTCCTCTCAATTTTTCACTTTTTCCTTTTTGGCCCAGTAAAACAGTTATCTGTGAGATTAAACAACCCGATCTATCAGTTGATCTCATCTTTTTATTTGCGTGCCTAACATCATCTCAGATACCTTGGGGGGGAGTGATTCTTAAGACTTTTACAGTAATTAATGTCCTATCTTCCCACTTTAAAATACTTCCTGTTATTTACTCAGCTTGTTGGTTTAAAATAAGATCAAAAATGAAAAAAAAAATAGACTACCCTTGAAAAGGAGTTAAAGAGATGGAGAAACATGGGAAAACAGATGGAGGTGATGGATAGAAGAGGTCCTTCTCCCCTTTCCTTAGCTCCTGAGATCCGGTGGATTTACCTGCACTACAGAAGCTGCTGTGTATGAACGCAGCTGTACCCAGGTAACCAGCAAACCCGGCAATATCCTTGAAGCCTGTAACAGCCGAGGTTCGACCGACCAGATAAAAAGATATCTGATAGCTGAGGTGAGAGCATGACCTACCAGAAATACCCTCGCGGCCGTGCAGCCCAGGACACAGCCCATTAGTGGGCTGGTGCCCGTGTGTGTCCGGGGAAGGCAGGGAAGGCTGGAGCCCACCAGGGATGCCTGCAGGGTACAAGTTTCCCTGCCTCCTCACCAGTCTTGAGGTGGAGCTGCCTGGCTGGGGGTGGTGTTGGACGGCAGGCTGGGGCTCCAGTAAAGAGTTTGCAAGAGCCAGGGTACTGAGCCAGGGACATCCTAGTCTGCTATTGCTTCCATTTATGGATATTTTATGTATGCAACTAAAAGATGGCTTTGAAGCTTATAATAGAACAGCTTCCCCTTTCCTTTGGTGCACGTATAAGTCAGTAAACACAATTCCACCGAATTTCATCAGATAGTCAGTGCCATACAGACCTGGAGGAAAACTGTGAGTGCCAGGCAGCAAAAGGCCAAGGCCAGCCAGCAAAAGGGGTGGAAATATTTCCTTGATAGTCTCCAAGCCTGGCGTCTGCGCACAACTGTGCCTCTCTTTTCTGCCCTGCTGTGTCCTGGGCTGTCTCAGTCCCTTGGGGCAGAACTGTCCCCCAGGAGTAGTCACCGTGACCAGAAGCATCTTCCAAGGACCACAAAGCAGCCTGAAGAGCCACAAATGGGGGGTGTGACAGCTGCTGTCTGGGGGGGGGTGTTGCTATTGATCTCACCAGGGCATATGGCAGGGACTGCTTATTTATCAAGCTGGGGGCGAGAAGGAGGACAAAGGTATGTTCCCGTGTAGGGTGACCTAGCGATGCATCGTTTCGCGAGATCTGGAGGGGCTGGAGACAAGTTTGGGCACAGCGCTGCCCTAGAGTGAGGACAGTGTTCTGCCTGGAAGCTGCCATGTATTTTGTTTTCAGGGTGAATGGATTACTCACTGAAAAAAGGGTGTTTTAGGTCAAATGAAACCCTTTTCAAATTTAAACCAAAGAAGTGCAGAGTTTCTCTGCTAAAACAATCCAGAGGAGAAAAAAATCAGAACTAAAAAACCTCAAGGCATTGTTGGATACTTTCAGAATTAAACATCTGACTTCTCATTTTCCAGTCATGTTTTGTTGATTGAATGTGATTAAACCACGACTTAAAGGTTACAAAGACATAAATAAAAAACATAAACTAGCTTCTCCAAACAAAGTCTCTTTCTTGGCCAAAGAAAGTGGAAGAAGACAGCTCAATCCCTGTCACATCTGCACATACATATTCCTGCTGACTTCAGGTGAGAGCCAAAGAGATCATCTCTGCTTTTTGGGGTGTCTAAGCACAGACAGGCTCACCCTGCCAGCATCCAGAGCTTTCCTTCCTCTGCTTGGGACCTAGGCGCTGTACTAAAATTACCACAGCTCTCCGATGGCGACTAGCTCCTGCCTATGCTGTCCATATGGACATCTCCGCTGAGGCAGGAAGAATGTGCGTCTTCCCCAGTTCCCACAGCTCTGCCTCTGTCATTCGTAAAAATATCTGTACCTCACAAGAATAAAATCCCCTAGGAAAGGGCAGATGGACTCAGGCAGTCTGGGATAATGAGGTCTCTGTGTCAGGGACAGCAAGATGGAAATGACTTTGGAGGGTTTCAGGATCCCTACACTGCTGATGTTGCAAGACTGAGGGACCGAAAGGGCACCAGGATTGATGGATGATGAGGAAATAAGGAGAGAGAGAAAGTATCCAAGGTTTCAGCTGCAGAAATCACCAGGGTGTGCAGGATATTTTTCACCACGCTGTCCTCATTACTAAGCAGTTTGTACTCCCTGAAAACCACTTGTCCTTTGAAGCAGCTCCTGGTGTGAGGAGTCCCTCACAGCTCCCCTCCACTCCATCCCAGCCCCTCATGCGTCCCTGTCCCTCCCTGAGGGCAGCCGGTGGAAAATTGGCAGCCATCACTTCTAATGCCACCTGAGGAATGGCTAATGGAAACCTGTTTTGCATGGAGCGAGTGCTGCAGAACCCAATCTCCGTGTCTGGCACACTGCAGCAATTACATATGTTGTCATCTTTAAGTGTTACAAATGGCTCAGAGTGTCACTAAGAGTTTCGCCCATGCAATTTATGACATGAAGTAGCCAAGTCCCTGCACTTCTGAGGGAAGGGAGCCCCATGGGATGGAGAGAATCACTTAGGCACCAGAGAAGAGCTGCGTAGCTCCCACAATCCTCCTGAGAGCTGGACTCACAACACGCAGAAATATTGAAAGTCCAGCCTCCAAAAACGCAGTGGGTAGCACCAAGTATCCTCCCAGCTCCCATATTTTCCTTGTGGGATTGCGCAGTTCAGGCTGGTGCAGAGCTGAAGGGGATGAACCCCTGCCTGCCAAGGGAAAGGGGCCAGGGGCGAGCGAGCCCCGTGGTTTGTGGCTCTGCCGCCTGCTCTGCGTGAAGCATTCGGAAACACCTTACTGACGTGCTGCAAAGAGGCTGGAGCCTGGACCGTGAAGAAGGTGGCAAAGCAACAGGGGAAGAAGAAAGGTGATACCAGTATAGGCAGCAGACTGGGAAGGTGCGGCTCTACTGGAAAGGCAAAGCAGCAGCCCACTTCCAGTCATGGGCTGCCATACCAGTCACATCATGGTGCTTCCTGCACAAGGAAGTGAATTCTGTGTCCTCTCCTTGCTGCTGGCTGTGGAACTCCTCCTTGACAAGGCCCCTTCCCACCTCTCCTTCCTAAAATGCGATGATCAGTTGTTTCTGCAGTTCTCCCATTCCTCACCCTTTCACTTCCCCATCCCAACCAGTGCTAGAGAAGGACATGAGCTCGTCCTGCTTTGAGCCCGCATGTTTTCTGTATCTCCCTGCAAAGCCTTCCTCTCATTTGTCTCTCCACAAGGCAGAGGTGAAAGGGAACGTATCTGTGAGTGGAAACATGGCTTCAAAATTAAATGGTTTGCCAGATCTTGGTAACAGTGCAGCAGCAGAGAGCTGGCTGGACAGTCTGAAACCAGCAGGACCTCATGACACATAAAACATACATTGGACTTCAGCATAAAAACCCTTTTAGAAATGCTAGAAAAACAGCTGAAATGCATTTGGCATTTTTTGGAAAACCCTAATTTCTGGAAAGCAGCAAACGCCTGAGAAATATTTGTTGAATGCAAATGCTGATTTGCATTCTGGGGTCTGAAAGTGTCCTATAAGTTAAAAAAACATACGTCAAATAAATCCAGACTACACTAGCCAAACTCACATCAGTTTCCTGTCCATTGACTATAGTGGGATCGAGACTTTTACCTCTCACTGTAAAACTGTTTTCTGATGTTAGGCCTCAGAATGGGTGCCCGTACGCAGGTGGGATGGTGAAATGCCAGCAGCCTGTGACCCCACCTCAGCTTCTGCCGGCCCGGCATCGTCCAGTTCGTGATGCCCAGCAGGAGCAAGGGACGAAGAGAGCAGAGGGGCTGCAAGGGTCTCCTCACCATCTCTGCAACGTCCAGCGCCGTGTTTTAACGCTGGGGATTAACACGGGGCCATGACGAGTGAGAATGCTTCTGTGCACTGGGTACCTGGCTGGCTGAAGCAGTGCATGGGCTCTGAGCTTCTGCTGAGGATGGAGGGCAATTAGATCATGGCTTATCAGTAGCAAAAGTCAGTTTCCAGATAAGCAGAGTGTAACACGTGGATTAAAGTTGTCAGTTAATTAAAGAGGCCAGGGTTTAAGCCGCGGATAGGGCTGTGTTTAGTGAAGTAATACTAACAAAGATAGTGCCAACCTGATGAGCCAGAAGGAGGATAGCGTAATGCAAGGTGTGGAGATGCTGAGTTAATTACCAAGACTAATTACAAATGCAATGTCTGAGGGCTTCAGGCCAGGATCCAAGCCCGTGTGTTGGGGAGCAGACTCTGAGGGGCAGACCTCAGATTCAGGGGTAGATCTTCTTCCCATCCAGGCGATGATCAGGCTTGCTGCAAGCAGTGATGGAGCAACAAACACGGATCTGAGAGCTTGGCACGGTACCTTCTCTAACCCCAGAGAAAGCGAGGGCCTGGTGCATTGACAGGCCTTCCAAGCGGAGATAACACGTTTTATTTGCAACCTAATTGTCCCTTGTCTCTTTTTAATGAGCAGGAAACCTCTGCTGCGACAGGCAGCTCTGGGGCAGAGCTGGCAGTACGCCTGGCTGGCGGGAGCAGCAGATGTCCAGTATGGGCAGCCACGTGCACCATCTCCACAGAGAACAGAAAGATGGGCAGCAATATTTTATCTACTTGGGGCAGAAAGAAACACTTGGGGAGTCCTGCTTTGCAGTGGATGGTGGCCTCAGTTCACGCATCAGACCTGTTCAGTATTTCATTATAGTTCTGCACTCTTTAAACGAGAGGTCTGTGTGAGGCACACCAAAAAAGGCAGGTGCTGCTTTGAAGAGCTCACATTTGAAGCCAGGATCTCCTGACTCATCCACGTGAATTGTACCTAGGTCCACTTTGAATCTCATAGCATTTCTTGCACAAAAACAGCATCTTCCTCAGTTGTGCCCTATGCTTCCATGGGCAGGCAGTACAATTCACTTTAAAGTAAATAAATAAAAACATATTCCTGATTCTCCTCCTAGATGGCAGCGGACAATCTAGAATGAGGTGAAGTTTGTTTCCAGTTTTCTCTTACTGTGGGTTTCTCACAGCAATGCAGCAGCTCAGGCAAACAACCGTGCACAGCAGTACCCTCCAGGATGAGTCACGCCAGCTCTGGCTCTGAAAGAGGTGTAACTGCATGCCAGGAGTAAAAGCAGAGGCTGTAAACTTCAGAGTGTGAGAGTGGAAGATTTAAATAAGGGTCAAGACAGATAAAATTCACCTTCCTTTCAATTAGATCATGAAAGACTCAAGTACCCTGCCAAGTCTCCCTTGGCTTTCTCTCCTTATTCTTCTCCAGAAGTGAGAGATCTTCCAAGCTGCCGTACAGCCCGTGGAGCAATGCATTACTTCTGAGACTGGCTTATAGGGAAAAGCCAAGGTGGAATAACTAGTGTTGAAAATTGTTTATTTTGAGCTAAGTCTCAAAGAATAATTTAAATTGGATAGGACCTCTGGAGGTCACCTGGTCCCACCCCCAGCTCAGAGCAGCTTCTTGGTTAGATCGGGTTGCTCAGGGCCTTATGCTCTTCTTTTGTGACTGACTTCAAGGATAGAGATCTCCCAGACTTTTTGGACAGTCTCTTCCAGTGCCAAAGCAGTCTCACATAAAGCAAACTGGAGTTTTCTCTCTTGCACTTTGTGCCTGTTGTCCCCTGCTGCTGTGGACGCTCCGAAAGGGCCCGGCTCTATCTTCTGCACGAGCCCACACCAGGCTCTTTCCCACCAGGCCCCCCAAATCCTCTCATGCAAACCTGTTTTCCTCCCCATCGGCCCCAGCCTGCCCTGCTGTGTGGGGGTCATCCATCCTGCCTGCAGGACTTTGTACTTGGCTTCAGGGAGCCTTACAATGGTCTTGGCAGCCCGTGTCCGCAGCCTTCCCAGTTAGCTCTGAGGAGCAGCCCTGTTCCTCAGCGTCCCCACTGCCCTCCAGTTGCGTGTCGGTTCCACACCCACCCAGGTGCCTCCTGCCTCACCACCCAGGTGGGCGAGGAGGACAAGGACCAGTACTGGCTCCGTATTGACCCCAGTCTCTAGCTTATTCCCAGGAAGACATGACACCTGGAGGGCATCAAGGCCCTCCTGGCACTGGCTGTGCCAGCCACAGCCCTTCCCGGGCTTGTGTTGGGGTCTACAGAGCATCTCTCCTCCTGGGTAGCTCTCCAGCCAGGGCCGCACAGTGCTCACCAAACCGAGCCATAAGTAGGGTCCAGTTTGCAGTTCTCTTGCACTGCAAAGATTTCAGTGCCTGTTACGAGCGTTACAGCGAAAATGATCTGGGGATGAAAGCTTCAAGTGATTTCCCACCTAGTTCTCCAGGCTGAAACACTCCCAAAGACAGAAAATTAATTCTGTGCCTCCAAAGAGGTTTTAAAGGTATCGCCAAGACTGAAAACTTCAAGACTGAAGTTGTATCAAATGTATGCAGACACGTGGTACTTAGCTTGATCTATCTGAAAAAAGAAATGCTTATAGGTGGAGTAGGAAATGGATACTAAACTTTTCCAGCTCCACATCCCTGTCATTTAATACTCTTTTTCTGTTTCCTTTACTGTACATTTCAATACATCTCTGTTGCAAATTGAGAGCAGTAACTGCCTGTGAGAGGATTCAAAGGCTAACCACGGGAACAGAACAGTAGCAGTGAACTGTACTACTGTGGACATTACAGATTTATGAGGTCCTTTTGAAATATTAATCAATCAATCAGGACAATCTCTCTTCCTCACTCAGGTAGACATTATAGTTTTAATTTTTTAAAAAAAAGAGGAAGGTGGGAAATATAGAGCTTCTCAAAAAATATTCATGAGACAAGGAAAGACCTGACAAAGCTGGGAAGGGAGTTTGACCCTCAGCTCCCAGGCATTGCCTGGACCAGTTGGGATTGCCCTCCTCCTCGCAGAGTGGTAAAGGGCAGCATGAGTGGCCATGAACACAGAGGAAAGGTCAGAGAAAACTCTCCCATGGTGGTTAGCAGAGATTTTTCTCTTTTATTATTTGCTGCATATGCTCGTTCTTTAAATGGACTGTGTTCATTAATATTGTGCAAAGACAGATTTAGAAAAACTGTAAGATGAAGCGGGAGATGGAACAGCTGGTATTTGCAGAGATTTCAAGCTGCCAAAGGTCATTAAGCAACCTAAAGAAGAAACAGTCCACATAAAGAAAGGTGAAAGATTACCATGAATGGCTATGGGAGGAGTAGGAAGCGAATAATTTTTTCTGAAGTCTGGTTACTACAATAAAGATGAGGGAAAGGGAAGAAGTTGAGGTCAAACTAGATTTGCTTTTCCAGTCACATACAAAAATGCAAAATTTCATTTGAAATTGTCGCAAAACACTTCACTGCATCCAAAACAGGACATTTCATTTGTTGAATTATGTCATCCTTCTTAACCCTATGGTGGCCTGTGTATTTTTAAGCAAAAATATATGTGCAGAAAATTCTTCAGACCCTCTTTTCCAGAATGTTTATTATATTCTTTTCAAAAATCAGTTCTCAGCTCTACTCAGCAAAGGCCTGGGAAAGGAGGAGAAGACATTATTTTGTGGATATTTGTCACAATCAGTTTTGAACACCCTGTGTGGAGTGGCCAAAACCCAAGCTGCTGAAGGAAGAGAGAATGCAGCAGGTCATCGTTCAGAGCCATGCTCGTTTCCAGGCATGCACTGTGCTCTAGCAGACCCCTGGAGCATGCGCCAAGAAACTCTGTGTGAACTTCACAGTACTGAAGTGATTTAGTCAGAGGCAGAGTAAGGAGAGGAAATGTCTCTGTCACTGCCTGCTTGCAGTGTGGATGAGCATGCCAGAGACTCCATCCAGTCCGAGTTTTATGCTGACAGATGTCTGAAAATGCAAGAGCTAAATTTAACCTTCCCTATGTGGTATGGTAGTTTATGGGAGTTGAGGTTTATTGGCTTAGTATGCAGCAACAAATAATGCAGTGAAACAGCAAATACCTTGGGGCTGGGAGCCTCAGGGACAGAGGTGGATAAAGTACGTAAGGCACGAGAAAATAAGCTACTTTTATTCTCATTTTCTATTGCAAAGGGGAAAAAAATAGCAGGTAGAAATTGTGGATATCATTGATATGTTGACCAGATTCACAACGGGGAACCAGCCATGTTGCTGGTGCTTGGGCAATCAGTCTGTCCCAGGAGGAAGATAGGTGGACGGATGGGAAAAGAGGGAGAGGGGGATTTGTGTGTGCTTGTCTTCAGGCCCATCTCCTGCACCAGTGCCTCTGGAGATGCTGTTACAGGAGAGTACCCTGTCTGTGACCAGTGGGGAGTCTGGAAGGGATGCCTGTAATGGTGTTATAACCCTTCCCCTCCTCCCCCAGAGGCTATAGGCCATGTGTACTACTCTGTGTACTGCTTTCTCTGAGTTGTATTTTATTTACTGTAGTTGGATAAATGTTGCAGTTGCTAAAAACTGGTCAGTAACAGATGGGGGGGGGAACTGAAAAAGGAGAGAAACTATAGGGGAATGTTGTCAAAGAGGTCCCCAACCTACCACAGCGCGAGAGACCTCCTGGCACCAAACCCTCCTCCAGCATCTTCACCATCCCTCTGCACCTCCCTCTGCTTAGTGGCCAGCTGTAGCCCCTGTGATCTTCCTCTAGTGAGAGGCTGACTCTAAAGCCATGCTCTCCGGGGTTATGGGATTACCCACGAGGGGTTGAGGAGGAGTGTGCAAGGCCTGTGAGAGGATTATGTCACCAGCCTCTGAAGAGAAAAGGCATTGGCAATCGTATAACTGCTGTTCTGGGGTAGGACATATCTAGAATTTGCATTTCCATCTCAGCGTTGGCTACTATCCACCATAACATAATGGTCTCCTTTGTTTTAGTTTCCAGATCATAATGGACCTTACAGCAACAAATAAAGAAAAATGAAAACACATTAGCAAAAATGGAGACAGAATGAAAACCCTGAAAAATAGCTTTATCGGGACAAATCAAATCCAGGAGTCCCTTGAAGTCTTTGAAACCACCCTGCAGTGTGATGCTGAAGAAGTGATTTAGCAGTGCCTGCAGGCATGTTTGCTTCAAATGCTTCTGTGCATTGATAGCCACTCATTTGTGAGGTGGGCATGTTAACGGAAATGCCAGGACTCCCTGCTCTTTCCCTCCAAGGAGCAGAAAAGTGATGGGATCCCTGGAGCCAGGCACAGCCATTCTAGTTTCATTAGGGCTCCCTCTTTTTTCCCAGCTCTTTGGCCTGATGAGCTTGGATTAGGTCTTCCAACATCATTCGTGTTTTCTTGGTGTGCTTCAGCATGACCATTGGACTCAGCTGGCAGCAGTCAGAGGTGGAAACCAAGAGGATGCAGGGAACCTGCCCCAAGATGTCAGGCTCTTTAATCATAGTGATAAGAGAAGGACCTGTGAAGGAAAACAAATAAGCATTTAGGCCAGAGACCACCATTTTACCCCAAATCATGTTCTGGCAGGGTGTGGGCTGCCAGGCGGCATGCATGGCCAGCCAGCTCCAGGTGCTTGCACTCTGCCCATTCGGAGAGGGGCCATTCCTTACAGCAGGGTCTTGGCTTCCCTTTGCATATGCCCCTCCGTGCAGCCCCAGCCCCAACCACACAGGGGCTGAGATTCACCTGGGACTTTCCTCCTCCGGCCCTCCCAAGAACACAGGGAGATCCTGGAACACGCCGTGCCCCATCCAGGGTCCTTGCCTGCTTCTGGCCATGCTGTTTTGTAAACACTGACTCCAGAAGCTGCTTTTCCATTGCTGTTCAAACCAGTGCAGCTTTGTGTTGTGGTTTCACCCAGCAGCCACCAACTAAGCACCAGACAGCCGCTCGCTCACCCCTCCCCTTCCCCCTCAGCGGGATGGGGAGGAGAATGGATAAAAGGTAAGACTTGTGGGTTGAGATAAAGACAGTGTAATAAAATAACAAAGGAAATACTGATACTACCACCAATAATAATGATAGTATATGATAGCAAATACGTGAAACAAACTGTATACAATACAATTTCTCTCACCAACCAATGACTGATTCAAAGCCAGTCCCTGAGCAGTGATTGTGGAACCTAGAAAATGCGAATTTCACAGAATTCTTGAAAAAAACTCACACCTCACACTCCTGAAAGAGTTTGAACTCCTGGACCGGAGAGGTTTCGAACTCATAGAAATGAGAAGGAAAGATTCCTGCCCTCAAGCCAAACCCTATTCCTAAACTGAGCATGGCACCTATGGTATGGAACATTTCCACTGGCCAGCTTGGGCTGGCTGCCTGGCTCTGCTCCCTCCCAGCTCCTGCACACCTCCTTATCAGCTGAACATGGGAGACTGGAAAAAGTCCTTGATGTCATAGCAACAACTGAAAACATTGACAGTATTCTTATACTAAATCCAAAACACAGCAGCTGCTCGGAGGTCAATTAACTCTGTTTCAACTGAAACCAGGACACCTTGGCAGGAATGAAGACACTAGTGGTCAATCTATCCAGAAATATCCTGGCACCCCACACTTGCTGTTATGGTTAAAACAGCGGCTTCCACTCCTTCAGAGTTACACCAGTGTAAAAGACCGTCCAGCAAACACTGCTCATTTCTGCTGGGGAAAGAATAACCCACCAGCAGATAAGCAACTTTCTTTATGCCTGCGGTATTTAGGTTTTCACTGAGATGGTGACCCCTGCAGAAAGCGCACCTGAACCTGAGGGCAGCGCAGGGCAGTTCCTAACACCAGCAGGAGATAAAAGCAGAGGCTCCATTGACCTCTGAAACCTTTCTAGCTCAGAGGCTTCAAAGGCTAATGATAGCTCTGGTGAGTGGAACGGTGAGCTTGTTAAGGAAAGTCTGCCGGTGATTCACAGATGGGGCAGCGCCTGAAGCTAGCTGTGGCTCACTCGCCCTTCTGTGGTGACAGCGGCACTCTGTGCCCCCTCTCACAGAGCTGGGGGGTGAGAGGGCTGCGGGCAGCCTCTGAGCATTGCCCTGGCTGAGCAAAGTGATGAAGCCTTTGATTAAACTTGGGTTGTGGGTAGGTGCAGGCAAGAAGTGGATTGAGAAAGGTGGGGAGCAGCTCCATGGGAAAGCAGAGGGTGGTCCTGCTGCAGAGGATCAGTAGCTGTCACAGCAGCGGGGTACCAGCGTGCAAACCTGTGCCACTGTCTCCAGAAACTCCAGCATGCTAAGCCTCTGGGGGAAGATCCCACCATGCAGAGAGGCCTCACCTCTTCTGTTTGTCACTACGAACCAAGAAAATGCTCTTGTCCCATACGGGATGGTGCAAAAAAGTGATGGTGCCTGCGGAGCTGCCACCTCTCCATCGAGGAAGGCCACTCTCGCACCTCCCTACCAGTCCCAGGACGGCACGGAGGGGAATGCACTTGCTCTCTGCTCCGCTCCCAGGCCAGCTGACTTTTCCCTCCAGAGTTAACCAGGATTTATAAAGTTCCCAATAGACAAATCGCTTTAGGAAGCCGGGCACGGTAATTGGTTGTCGGTGACTAATCGCTGCCTGATTACAGAGTAGCGGTTGCACAGGTATGAATCAGAACCCACAATTGTCAGCCTGCTGCCTGCAACCTCCCCCAAAACAGGGGCTTTTTCTTTTCCGGTTTGATAAAGTCGAGCCATTGTGTACCGGTGACAACCTGCTCCTTACGCTCGTCGAAAGAAAATATAATTACGGTGCATTCACGGGAAGGAGAAAAGGATCAACATACAGAAAAAGAAATAATTATATACAAACAGACAACCCCTGCGAAGAGAGACGGTTAGGAAATCTCAGGGAGGAGGGGAAGAACAGGTCATTTCAGTTTCATAACTCTGGCATCTACAAATGTGTTTCTATCATGGGGCAAAACTGCCTCCAGATGAAGCCCCTTAAAAGAGGATGCCTTTCCCCCAGGTCTGGGGCTCCACAAAGCAGCATGAAGCCACCGTGGGCTTCAGAGCATCTTCCTTTCCTCCTCCGTAGGGCAGTTTCACCATCCCTTCCTCATTCTCGGCACTGTGCCAGAAGGGCTGAGGGTGCCAACCCAACCCTTCCCCAAAAGTGTTTACCCATTTACTGGAGCTGAGCTTACCAACTGGGGGCTCTCACTTCCCGCTGGGCTCCCGGGCAAGTGAAGAGCAGCCCCTGGCAGTGACCCCACAGAGTGGCTCGGTGACTGTCCGGTACCCGTCCAGGGAAACCAAACCCACCCCTGGCTGTGGCGGGCACCGATGGGCAAAGCTCAGTGCCTGCAGTGCCTGCCTGAGCAAGGGGGTCCGGAGGGAGGGAGGGAGCAGCCCCGCAGGGAGCAAGAGCCATCTGCCACCCTGCCAGCTCCTGGCTCCGCTTTGGGAGGTGGGGAAGCTGGCACGGGAGGCAAGTGGGGAGAGGTCATGGCTTGGCCTTTTAAGGGATGTTTTCCCCCAAAAAGCAGGGGAGGAGTAGTCATCATAGTCTAATTTCACATGTAAACACAGGGAAAAAGAGGGCTAAAATGCACCCCATGAATAGGAAGAGCTGGATATTTGGGTGTTAAACTGGACTTCCTTCAGGACTTCTGCAAATGCACAAAGAAGAGATAGCCAGTGGAGACATTTGCTGTAAAATGCATTTTAGGAACTCTTCCACATTCTGACATTAACTACAAATGCTAAAATGAGCTTGTTAGCAGCTTGCTTTATTTTTTTAAATCACAAAAACTGTTCTCCACTTTAAAGAAATAAAGCCCTTTGTGTATCCTCATTTGCAGAACTTTGTGCTTGCCATCCTGGAATTACCATCCAGGAGCTCTGCGATAGCTAATGAAATTTTAATCCTCCAGTACTCAGTGTATATGTACACAACGAATGTTTGCACATACATGCGACTCTTTGTCACCAGAAAGCAGCAATACTCACCTCCTGTACGCACGCATACATGTTAGTCAGTGCTATGACTTATTGCTTTGGGCCATTGTAGGATGTCTGTACTCCAGATCTGAGTCGTGTGACTCGTTAGTGGAGACACTCGTTAATTGAGAGTCAGTGCTTCATCCTGCAGCCTCATGTGCCGTCAGTAACTGGTGCTTCGTAATGCAGTGCTAATATTCCCATCAAAATCCATATGCTGTTCCTCTCTCTCTCTCAGAGGGACCAGCCCTATAGCTGCCATTTCAACACCTTCCCTGCAGACAAGCAAGTGGAAAATTCCATAGCTAAGTTTAAACTAGTAAATTTTTCTTCATGCAGGTTCTGTTCGGTACAAGTTGGTTCCTTCTTCCTCAACACAGGACCTTGAATCTTTTTTCATGTGTGGATGCCTAAAACTCAGGCTTTAAAACTACGTTTAGTATCTTAAAATAAGTAATCTGATTTTCATAATACCTCAGTCCTGGGAAAATTCTGTTGAAGCTGTCAGATGTATCTCCAAAATTCGGGTCATTTATTAGGCAATGGAGCTAATGAAGGCTGGCTTCATATGAATTTTTTTGTACAGTCTCACACCTCCTGCCCAAATAATTGTAGTTCTTCCTTCGCCCCATCCCCCATCTAAATCTCCATCCTTACCACAGCGTACCTCGTGAAAGGCAGGTGTGTTTTTTCTATGCATGGACTGGTCAGAGAGATTTGGGTGCCAAACAGCACATACACCAGCATTACCACCTTTGCTTAACGTTGCCAGTGGCCCCAGTTTGAGAATCTCTCTAGTCCACACAGCTCCAGGCGCTCCTAAAGCATGTAGGAGCTTCATTCCATTGAGATACCCTGCACTTCTGCCAGGTTTGATTGAACTTGGTTGATGATTTTAAGAGGGGATGGAGACAGCCTGGTCAGTACAATACTTTTTTTCATTGGAAACTAGTCAAAAAACCTGGCAGTTGTTGATATAAGCTGGGCTCGACTGCAGTCGTGCAAGAGCACAAATGCTGGAGCCAGCTGTCGTCCATTAGCTGGAATAGGACAGGAGATGTCACCTAGTCCCCTTGGTAGCCCAAGAAGGTTACAGGCTTGTTTTTAAAAATTGACATCCAAGCAGGCACCTGTGAACACACCGTTAACGATGGCAGAAGTTCTTCTAGCAAACTCCCTGCTGAAACTAGGTGAGCAGTAAGCCCAGGCAAACTGCAGAAACCTCCGCTTCTTCACCAACATGGAGTTTGTTCTCTCCTGAAGGTTTCATGCCATTTAGTCTGGTGTGTGTTTCCCCTGGTCCATCCCCTCTCCCTTGTGGGGCAGTTAGTGATGCAAGCAGAAATCAGAGATCAGTGGATTTCACCTCATTTTTTCACCTCTGGAAACAAATCTGCAGCAGAGCTTTGTGAAGCGGCTCCCTGTCCTTATCAGTCTACAGGAGCTTCAAAATATGGGACAGTGCACAGAGCCACACAGGCATCATGGGTGGGGACCTCAAGCCTTGCTTGTTCAGAAGATGTAGAACTGCAGCATGAACGAGGTGTGCAACTCTGGAAATGCCCTTAAAACAATAACTTCCAAATCAGGCAGAAATAATAGGTTTTCCCACTCTGGGGCCTCTGAGGAGTTATTAAATACCATTTTCCAGACTCATTCAAATGTCAACTCATTACAGCCTGTGCAAATAGGAAGGCAGACCGTGGGATCTGTGTTTTTGTTATAACTATTTCTATATTAAATCTATAAAATATATAAAGGAGCATTAAGCCCTGTTATTCTCTCGTTTTTTTTTTCTTTCCCCAACCTCTTTTTGAAAAGGATCATTCAAAAGCAGCCAGATAACAAAGACTGGATGAAGACATTCCAATCCCTCCTTATCCACTTAAAAATACAATATTTCAAAAGCAATTCTGGAGTGCTTCTTTTGGCAGCTACAACTGGAGCCACAGTAGAAACCTTTCAGTGGGTCAGCCTGATGGATGGCCTCTTACATCAATGAGCCAGCTGTCCCCATTACGAGTGGGAATCATCCAAGCAGCCTGAGGAGACTTTAAAGAAACATTTATCATATAAGGAAAGAAAGGTACCTTGCACTCTCATGGCTCTTTGCAGCAGCACATCTCAAAAGGTCTGCAGAGAGGAGGTCAGTTTTATTGTTAGTCACAGAGAAGTGGAGATCCCCCCAGCCCAGAAGGGCTTGCTGAAAGTCACCCTGTGGTCTGAGCGGCAGAGCTAGGAGCTAATGCCCTCAAATTTCAGTTTGGTGCTAGTCCTGTTTCATCATCATCATCATCCTCCTCCTTGAGCCTCTCCATTTTCCTCCTGCCCATTCCCTGTGGAGCCACAGTACCTAACTAAAGACAGGAGCACACTTGCACTTATTTGTCCCTCTTCCACAGTTACTTTTTTTCAAGAATTTTTGGGTGGTGATTCTGAAGGCTGCCAGTAAATGTCCTTTTGATGAGTTTGTTGGACTGCCAGAGCTGTGAAGACATCTCCTGCATCCTCAGCTCTCCCTCCCTGGCCTTTCTTTTTGTGCATCCACCCACAGTGAGATGTCCAAGCGTGCACCACCTCCACCACTGGAGCTACTGCAGGCTTTGCTCGCCCAGATACTCTAAGGCTACCTCCAGTGCTACCACGCACCAGACCACCTCAAGGGCTCACGCAGTCTCACCATCAAAATTCCAGGCAACACCCAGGCAAAGCCCAATATCAGTCTGTTTTGGAGGCAAAAGGGTGTTCTATTTGTAAGGTTTTGCCAGTGTTCATCTCCTTTAAAACAGATGAGCAGTTTTCACGCAGAATGGTAAAATCTGAGATTGCTGCTGAGGGAGAGCAAGAAAGCAGTCTTATATCAGCTGACAAGTAAACTACTGATGAAGTCCAAAGCTACCAAAAATGGCCTTGACCAGAAACAAGCATCTAAGTTCTTGCAAGTCCAAAAGACATGCAGGAGTCCCTAGAGCTTTGAATTCCTCAGTTTCTCAGAAGTCCTGGGTTTTTAAGAGAAGTACAGTAGCAAATAAACAGGATTAGGGACTTTAAGGGCAGATTTATAAACCTTTGCAGGGCTACCCAGGCTGTGCCCACTAGATGATTCCTAGAAAATTAGTCTCCCTTAAGATTTCCTGTCTGGGTGCAGAATTAAAATTTAATTTTCTTTAATAACAGTCCCACAGAGTAATTGTTTGCGCATGCATGGACATGCTGAGATGGATGTGGTTATTTGGCTCATTTAATTGTCTTTGCACCAGGGATCTGGCAAGAAGACCTGCTGTGTCAAGCGGCGTCTAATCTCCCATAAAACCGAATACTTCTGGCACAAACACTCCAGCTCGCAAGTTTTAAGCACCCTTCCTCGCCAGTTATACAAGCAGCATGTGATCTTTCGCGTGCTTGCGAAAAAAGGCTGTGAGCTATGTGACCAGTTCCGGCCTACCAGCACCTGCCCTGCCACCCCACGTGGACCTGGAGCAATGCTGCCAACTCAGCAATGCAAGCACGGGGCTCCTCGCAGCTGGTGGCTTTCTCCAAACTCCACTCGCTGGTTTTTTAAACTCTGGATCTCAACTTCTGCTAGTTAAAAACAAGGGTTGGAAGAGAAGGATTTTCTGATGGCAGAGAAAAGCTTGAAAATACAGACGCTGTAACATCTGAAGGCAAATCAAATCAACTCATAAATACGTACTTATAAAAGTTCATAACTTAGAATCATAGAATCATAGAAAGTTTTGGGTCGGAAGGGACCCCTAGAGATCATCTAGTCCAGCCTCCCCGCAGCGAGCAGGGACACTGCTAACTAGATCAGGTTGCTCAGAGTCCTGTCCAACCTGGTCTTGAACGTTTCCAGGGATGGGGCCTCCACTACCTCTCTGGGCAACCCTTTCCAGTGTTTCACCACCCTCATTGTAAAAAATTTCTTCCTTATATCCAGCCTAAACCTGCCCTGTTTTAGTTTAAAACCATTACCCCTCGTCCTGTCACTGGTGTCTCTGCTAAAAAGATTGTCCCCATCTTTCCTATAGGTTCCCTTTAAGCACTGAAAGGCTGCAATCAGGTCTCCCCGCAGCCTTCTCTTCTCCAGGCTGAACAAGGCCAACTCTCTCAGCCTGTCCTCATAGGAGAGGTGCTCCAGCCCTCGGATCATTTTTGTAGCCCT
>Ga0065711_1027286_pt1 | contig 51382 bp, 22 predicted proteins | sample Hoacrofraction12_FD_59098 | JGI IMG/M metagenome (GOLD analysis project Ga0065711, IMG submission 59098) | Hoatzin crop microbial communities from Cojedes, Venezuela - Epithelial fraction 12 v2 (version 2) | ecosystem: Host-associated > Birds > Digestive system > Esophagus > Crop | place... | reverse complement strand
CCGCCGTCAGAACGCTGGCGCCAAACGCTGCCCTCTGAGCGTGCAGAGCGCAGGGCGCGGCGGCTGCGAGCGGGGGGCTGGGGAGGTTTGCCTGCTTCTCTGCCACAGCGTAGCCAGACCTCTGTCCCGCGGACAAGCGGACTGGAAAGGCGCGCTGTCCGCTGCTGACGGCGGCGTGGGTCTTCCTCTCCCGGCTCGTCAGGCTGCCTGCAGGCAGGGAAGGCAAAGAGCAGCGGGGATGTCGAGCATCTGCTGGGCGGGGAGGTTTGCAGTGGCCTACAGCTGCTGCTCGCTTGGACCTCCCGTTTCGACAGCTCCCCTTGACGCGTGTGGATCAAAGACACCAGGTTTCTCCGTGTGCCTTTCCTGTCAGGACGGGAAACTTGGTACAAATTGCACCGTATTCTCAGCAAGCGCTTGATGAGCGAAACGTGCTGCATCTCATTGATCCTGGTCTATAATAACTAACAGCCGAAGGGATGGTCCTGGAATCTGGGATTATCTGAGAGGGCGAAAAGGAGTGCAACAGCTTTAGTGCAGTATTGCAGGACGTGCCAGGTGGGCTATGGACGGAAGGGGGCTGTTCGTTTGGAAAAACAGCAGCCCTTACTGGGTCAGCTGCAATAAAGGGAGCCTTAGATTACAGACTTCTTAAAAGACATCATTGTAACAAATCTGATTTTTTAATTTCTTTTTTTATGTCTTAGAGAAAACTGCTTTGTGCTGAGTCTCTGACAGAGCACATGCTGTATACATGACACAAATAATTTATGACCATTCAGTAGCTGATGTTCAGCTGGTGTGGTCGTACCTGGCTGGGGCAGCTGTGTGGGTGGAGTTTCTGTCAAAGGGTTTGAAGTGGAGAACTGAACAGAAGAATAATTTTCATGTTCTTCTGTATGCGTGGCTGAACCAGGATCCTTCTATAAAACATAGCTGTCAATATTTCAGCTTTCTTGGCGTCTTTGATCCATTATTGCTGCAAAGAAAACTTTTCAAAACTCATCTGGTTAGAATAGTTCAGAAACAGGTATAACAAATGGCAGTAAATGTGCTTTATCTTAGGGTAAAATTTTATTTTTAATTGAACCCATTCTTAAATGACACTTCCTTTGAAGAATATTTTGTTTGCCATTTGTTGCTGGTGAGTTTCTCTCAGGTGCAAATAAATTGTTTCTATAAAGACAGAGAAAAGGCTTTGGGGCAACTTGTTATCCAAAAATGCAATGATTTTCTTTTATGTAAGCTTGAATAGGTCCAAGGAATACGTGGCATGTCTCTGATTCACTTCATTATCTACTGAATTCCTTCCTCCTCCCATTGAACCTGAAAGGCTGTGCTTGCTACGTGTTGTTTGTCCCCTCAGCTCCTGTGCTGTCCATCTTCCAGTTGTGCCACTGGGTAGTCCCTTGAGGAAGGACTTGCCATCAGCCTGGCATCCAGAGCCTGTTTTAATCACAGATTGTTCTTTGTAAGTCAATACAAACAGTCAGCTGCCTGCAATTGTCACATATTGACCTTCCCCAGCCTCTTGCGATCACCTGCAGTCTGCAGCCTTTGGAGTCATGACCCAGACAGTCTGGCACTGCTCTCCAGGCCAGCAGAGACGACCTGCATACCAAGGTGAGTTGTTGCTGGGATCATTCCTTTCCCTGTGGACAGACCAGATGGAGGGACTGTACTGGGAAATAATGTCTCCCATGACAGAGGGTGGTGAGAACATAAGAAAAAACTTTTTTACAGTGCTGGTTGAATACTGAAACAGGTTGTCAGGAGAGGTTATGGAGTCTTCGTCCTCAGAGATACACAAAACCCAATTGGATATGATCCTGAGCATCTTGGTCCAGCTGCCCTTATTTTGAGCAGGGATTTTGAGCCGGACCATCTCCAGAGTTCCCTTCCCACCTCAGCTACTCTATGATTCTGTTCTCCCACAGTGCCTAGCAGCTTTAGGGAAAGGCACACGGCTGTGGCTAAGTGGCGGGTACTGTCTCCAATGAGCTGACTGCCCCTCAACTGTTTCTGTGATAGTGAATGCTCTGGTAGACAACCTAAAGAAGAGTGACAGGAGGTTGTTTTCATGCTTGACACTTAGATGCAGTACCCAGCGCTGTTGTCCCCAGTTTGTGTGGCACTGTTACCATTGATTGAGTAATCAATGAAAATAGCAGGTCATGGAAGGGGAAACAATCCATTCTGTGCTACCGAGGTAGACAGCAGATTACCCAAGAGTGCATGTGGCCAGAAGGTTTCACAGGGAGGCAGCAAACCAAGTGGGACCCTCATCTGGTACTGAGCAGTCCTGCCTGAAGCATGCTGCGTTCTTCCATCAGAGTGACTTGGCTCCTGAACTGTGGTTGAAGAACAGCCAGAGTTGAAACAGGTGCAGGATGGAGGTCTTTGGCTTGTTTTTCATTGTGCCTAATTTAGTCTATGAAGCCTTGCAGGCTAACGCAGTGTGAGCGACTGCTCACAAGAATCACATTTAGGATCTTGCATGCTGCTGCAGGGCAAGCTGGAACAGATAAATGTTAGAAAGCACCTCAAAGAGCCAGACTCTGTTTGGCTTCCACCAGGCAAGTTAGCTGATAACAAATAATATGAAATCAAGCCCAAGCTAACCATTTTGTGGGGACATAGAGGTGTAGGAAAGGTAATGTTTTGAGTGTGTTGTCTTCCACGGAGCTCTGTGTTAGTGCTCCCAGTAAGTCTCTCTGTCACTTCTGATGTGTGAAACATGGCTGCTGTTCTTTTGTTTAATTTGAGCTGTGCCTGTAAAGGTTTTATTTTTGTCTTAATGTGCCTTATTTCCGATCTCCTGTCTCTTTGGAGATGCTGTGCGTCTTGACTTGTGCAGTGGATGTAGAGAGCGGCTTGTTAGTCTGATTGCTAGGCAACACCTGGAAGAAAATGCAGGCTGGCCTGTTTCACTGTACCCAGTAGCAGCTCTGGCTGAGCAGCTGCAGAGAACAGGTACATGTGTGCTAGCTTTTTGCCTCAAATGGGGCGATGGGCTATGAATTCTTTTTTAATGACTGAGGCAGTGGGGGACTTCTGTTGTTGAAGGGCGTTGTCAGTATTCTGGGCTTGTCTATCTGGCTGCAACTCAGATGGGTGTAGCAGTTTCTGTTATAAGGGCCTCGAAAGAGGGACTATTTGGAAACCAACCAGGGCAGGATCTAGCACACTTCAGAGCTTGAGGCCATTGCTATAGCATCTGAGAGCCTCCGCACGTTCAGTATCTCAAAGCTGTATGGGCATGTAATGAAATCTGGCCCTGAGTGACTTTTCAAGTCTCAGGATATAGGACCTGGCTTCTCTCCCAGCCCTGACATTGGTTCTAGAGAATCACTCTATCCGTTTAGTGGATTTTCTGGAGTTGTTTTTCTACTTATCGGTTAATAAAAGCCATGGCTTAGAATTTCATGTGGCAAAGGAAAGCATGCGATAATAAACTGGTGGCCTTTTGTTTGTCAAAACCGTAGAGTTGTGTGGTATGTCCACAGCTGAAGTTAAAAAGCATAAAGAAACACAGCTCATTTAGAGCTTCCCCTGAATTTTGAAGGCCAAATGCAAGATGCCCTTATTTTTTTCAGGAGGGCGAGGCCTGAAGCCATAACTGAGCTGTCAAGGTGTGCTGATGGAAAATGAGTGGACTTGTCCTAGGGAAGGATTTCATCGCAGTGTACCAGTTTGGTCTTATCAGATGCTCACAAAATCCAGACTAATTTAGATGGGGAGAGATGTACAGAGGTCACCTTGTCTAACCCCCTGCTCAAAGCAGGTCTAATTAGTTCAGGTTGTTTAAGACCATGCTGTTTAACAATGCTTCTATCATTTCTGTTAAATATTGCTGGCAAGAACAGTTACTTCTCAGTTTAAAAGTAATGACTGACCATTGTCTTTGGTCTAAAATTTGTGGCCCAGGTTGAGTAACCGGTAGACAATTATGTAAAACATCTTTGCCTGTGAATTCCGAAGATGTTATTGCTATGGGGCTGGCCAATGGTCTCTAAAGGTGTTCGTCTCTACAGTTAGGGAGCATAGGTAAGTATGCAAACATAAACCAAGGTAGCCTATTATTACCATTCTTAGGCTAGCAGTTTGTCTGACCAGCTGGGCTGACTTTGCAGGGTTAAACGGAGAGAATGATTATTACATCTTTTTACACTTTCGTTCACAAAATCCTGTGCACCCGCATTCTCACATTTCCGCCCCACGCTTTGACAGCTGGTTTCTGTACTGCTTCCCTAGTATTAACCACAAAGGTTAGTAACTGCCTTAGCTTACAGAATAATCCTGTATTACCAAGCACTTTGCAACTTGCTAATTTATAGTGAGGAGAATTGTTCCTTAATGATTGTCTTTTCTTGGCTTGTCTGTACCATTGTTCGTGGGGGATAGGTATGTGTAAATTGATTTTGCACAATCTGACACAGGCAAGTGTATTTCCTTATATTCTACTGTTTTCCAGGACAGTTCATTTTAACAGTTAATTTGAAAACAAAAGGGACCTACTTCTATTTTTATTAGGCAGATTGCAAAAAATATCTCGATTGTAAGGAAATCAGATAATGTTTTTGGAATATCTCTGTTGTTCATGCTCTGGAGTAACAACAGGAAGGTCTGTCGTAAGTGTGATCTGAAAGTTACCAGAAGTCGATTCATCTGTTGTCCAAGACCCTTCCACTAGCCCTACCTGCTGAGACTCTTTGCAACTTGGTATTCTTCTAATCAATGCTCTTCGTCTCCGTGAAATCTTGTTGCAGAGCCCAAGATCTCAGGTAACTTTTGTCTCAAACTCTACCTGTTTGCTAAAACCTACTCCTCCTGGAATATGTTTTTTACCTGACCATGGTGGGTACAGCTGTCCTTTGAGCTTCTGGGCACGTTGGGCAAAATTCTGTGCATCTTACAGGATAAACACTTCAAGGGCCACCTTTTCCCAATGTGCTTGGCCTGGGTACTCAGGGCACTTGATTAGTAGTTTCTAAATACTAATGAAGAAATTAATGTTAGTAACCCACTAACAATGTTGCCAACCTTTATCTCTGTGAACAAACCACTATGCATAGCATTCTGGGCAGAAATTGCTATGTGCTTCTTTGCGTTACATCCCAAACTTAATTAAGCTTTTTCTATTCTAGGAGCATGTTTTGTAAGGATGCCAGGTTTTGTGATCACAATATTAAAAAAAAAAACAAACAAGGAATTCTAAGGTGTTTTTTTTGACTCCTGGATTGAATCGGTTTGTAATGGATCTCCAGCACTTTATTGAATGCCGGAGTTCTTGTGGGTGTGCGTGTGTTTCTGGGTGGAGCAGGGATTTCCTTTGCGCACAAGCCTTTTCGAGTTTTACTAATTTTGAAAAACAAAATAATGAGGCTGGGAGGGGAAGGAGAAGGGAATGCCCAGGGATGATATTAGTACTTGACAGATAACCGTGTATTCTGTCAGTAAAGCTCCACGTAACCTAGGTAACTGCAGCAATGCGCTTTCTACGTGGAGCTAGGAGAAGCCAAAAAAAGCAATTTATTTGATCAAATCAAAGGCAGAAATCAGTGTTAGAGAAATAGCAGAAGCCATGCAGCAGTGCTCAGCTTTTCCCACTGTCCTAAAAATGGGCTGTCCAGTCACTTGCTTCTGTAATTGCACTGAAGTGCCTGTGAATGGGCATTTTTGCGGAAAGATGGAAAAAGACTAGGTATATTAGGTGAAGTTTTCCTCTTGCTGTTTTTTTTTACCCTCTGTTGCTGAGGTTCTTTCTATAAGATAATACGTGTTCCCATAAAAATGGCAGTGAAATCTTGAGACTTCATTGGAAAACCAAATGCTTCAAACTTTTTGGCACAATTCCAAGCACAGCAAAGACTAGAAACCAGGAGTTTGGTTTCTAGGAATTTTCCTTTCTGGTTTGGGATTTTAGATGGAAGTGCAGAATTTCTCACTAGAGAATATCCATTTTTCCCCTTTCCAGCTGGCTCTGAAGAATCACATTTGTGGTGGGAGAAGGGAATTCCAAGGAGATTGGTGGCCCTTTTCACAGAGTAAGCATTTTCCACAGGCGGGGTTATGCCAACCATTAAATGACTAACATGTAATTAGGAGGCTGGATACATATAGTTGTCATGTCCCTGATGCCAAGGGACTCCAGGACAGCTGTGGAGGAGTGAGCACCGAGGGAGATCAGGCTTGGCTGACCAAGCCATTTATGTCTGTATATGCCTTTGTGTTGTCTGTCTCTGGAGGCAAGTGGCTTAGTGCTGTGGACTGCGTGGTGCCTCTCCCGTGTGGGTTTTACAGTGAGTGTACGGTAGAAGGTGCTGCTGCTCTGGACAAGGCCTGCTGTAGGAATACAAGTTGGACAGAAAGGGAGTGCTGGAAAAGGGAAATCTCACGCACTTCCTGTTCTGCTGTGGTGAAGAACAAGTCTTCTTGCCTGGGCTGGTTTATCTGCTCTGTCCATCTCTGCCTGGGGAGCTCTTTGATGCGGAGCTGATCTGAAGGTTAGAGTCTCCTTATCAACTCCATGCTTACCTCTGTTTGTTTTAATTCTGAAGTTCGCTCCCTCGTTTTGCAATAACCCACAGGGTGCTGGGTGTTGCGCCAGCTGTGCCTCAATGAAGGATCTTCATTCAACACCTTTCCCTTCCCGTCACACCAGTCAATGCGACTCCTGCGTTTTTCAGCAGCATTCGCTACACAGTCCAGACTTTAGTCAAGCCTTGGTTGGCGGTCAGAAAGGCTACCAGACCTACCGGGACCTACCATGGGATCTTCAAAAGTAGGTGGCGTGTTTTAACTCGGCAAGTCTGATTTCGAGGTGCAGTGGTGGTAAAGGATATTGCCTATGGGAGAGTTTTAGGACTTCAAGGACATATATAGATCGAGAAAAGGAATCTGTTTGTTCTCTTGCCTGACCTTGGACCTCATTGCTCCATCTCTGCCCCTTTCATCCTTTTAGACCTAGGGTACATCATGGATCTACCTGAAATGTGCAGCCCAATAAGGGGCAATAGATGGAGTGGAAGCTAAACAGTAAGTTGCAGGCTGAAGGGGAAGTTTTGGAGGTTGTAGTCTGGATGAAAAGAATAACACATGACTGGAGTGAGAAATGCAGAGGGAAATCCTTCCCTAGCATTGCCAGAAGCATAAAGATTTGCTTTCTGTTCAGGAAGATTGTATTTATTCCTTGTGATTGTCTTATCCTGCACCCAGCAGGCTTTTATTGCAGCAGCGCAGAATCCAGGAAGCTCTTTTGTGTCAAAATCAAATGTTAATAACACGAAGTTGGGAAACCATGGGTTTTGGTCAGCTCTAGTTGCAATATTATTTCCCCCAAACCCTGCAAAAGGTCCCAGTTAAATCAGTATTGGCAGCACAACTGAAAAAGGAGAATACCATAGGTGTTCATCGTTCCAGTTTGACCCTAGTACTTTTAAGGAAGAAGCCATGATTTCTAGGGAGTAATGACAGGGTGTTTTGAGTCTGAAAGTATTTGGTGCAGCCAGAGATGCTGGATATCCTTAGTTTTGTTTTACTGTAACGATATTTAAGACAGTGCTGGAAAGTTCAGAGTAATTTTACGAAAATAAGTCTTCCAGGTGCGACACTCCACTATGCTCTCTTAGGTCAGAGCAGGGATCTGTTCATAAATGTACAGAAAGCCTCTTGGAATTTGTTGTTTTCTGTTTAATACTTTGGCTCCTGGATTCATGTGGCAATAGGAGACGCTGAGTTTCCCTGGAGTTTGTTTTTTGTTGTTGCCTCAGTTGACGAAGCTTAAAAGTATGACCTCAGAAACAGAATCCAAAAGAATCTGAAATGTAGTTTTTTAGGTTGTTTTTTTTTTTTCTTTTAAACACTCTAATGATGTGGCTGGATGGCTGAATTTTTGTGTGTGATTGCTGGAGACTACAATAGTAGCCTCCTCTCTGCCCTTGCTTTCGGTAAATGGCTGTGGATGATTGCATGATACTACTTATTTTTTCCATCCTCAGTATTTTTAAAAATTGGGTTTTTCTAGTAATTTCTGGACATCCTGATATAGAAACATTGTTTCTGAATTGACAAAACTTATTCTTTATGCCCACTGAAGTGTTTTTCTCATTTTGACTGAATGGTATTGTCCTCATAATACAGTGTTGACTTTGCCGGAAGAAGACTGAATTCAGCTTTTGGCTCTGTGCTCCTTAGTGGTACCCAGCTCAATACCCAAAGATCCTCTGCCCTGTTTAATGTCCATACCTTAAAAGCTATGCTGCTGTAAATGTCAGGTGAGGAAGAAATCCCCATCAGTTCTGAATACCAGTTTGTGCGTGTTACATAAAGAGGGGAAACTAAGTGAGAGTTCTCTATCTAGCAGAATTCAAAAGCCATTCCTTTTTCTAGTCAGATGTAAATTTAGTTGCCATGTCTTGTTGATATCAAAAGTGGTGTAAATAATGTTAATAACAGTGTACTAGAGGGTAGTTAAACAACATCTGACTCCAGTTTTGTTGCCTCCTAGTTAGGAAGGGATTGAGTTGTTTAAATAGTTGTTTAGATGATTATAAGATCTAAAGTACGTTAGGGGGAATCTGTGTTGGATGATTAAATATTTACACATTTGGAAAGGGATGGAAACTGCCTGGTCTTCATCAAAGGCCCTGTGTAGCCTGTTAAATGTCCAGAGTTCTTTGCTGGGCAGGGACATAGATCTGAGTGTGGAGCCGTAAGCCTTGCTATTAGAGCTCATCATGCTGTGCCTTAGTCTCTTATAAGAGCGGTGCTTAAGTAATAGCTTTATCCAGTTCCAGGATGCCTCTTTTCACAACATTTCAAGCTATGTTGGAATGTGTGCTCCATAAAATCCTCCAGGAAGCAATGCTGCTAAAGAAAACTGGGTGGAGTAGATAGCCTTGCTGTGTCCTGCAGCCTGGGGAGCAAACGCAGTGTCCTACCCCCAGCTTCCTTGTGGAGATCTTGTGCCCTGGCAGGGTGAGGTACAGAGCAGCTGGTGGTGTCTATGGCAGTCTAAAAGTGAATATGTAGGTGGAAATGCAGTGCCACTTGCTCCAATTTGTCATGCAGTAGGTGGGCAAAATGACTGTAAATTACAGAGTGCTGAGGTGTAGCAGGAAATAGATACCAGCCCTGGGGCAAGGATACTCATGTCCCATTGGCACTAGTGGGAGTTAACCTTGATTATTGCAGGAGGCAGATGTTGTTCCTGCACGATACCAAACAGAAACCTATTCTGCTCAGTTTGCCCCAGAGCAGATTTGGGTTCCAGGGAACCCTAGTGAAATACATTTGATTCCGGTACACGTCACACCTGATTTGACTCACATGGAATTGGTACCGTTTGTGTTTCCTTGCCACATTCACTCAGTTTCTGAACATTTTCGACAGGAATACCAGAATGAGAAAGGACCTCCTCTTGAGCCTTAAAATCTAGTTGTCTTCATCAACTGGGCAAGCCCCAGTGTAAAGCCAGCAGCTTTTCTGGCCTCTACTGTTCCGGTTGAGGGTGTTGCAGAAGTGCCTCAATTTATTAATTTTTTCACAGGCATTTTTATGATCGGGCATTTTGGGTCAGCATAAGCTTTTAAAATCAAGTCATTCTGCTTCCATCACATACTCCTTCCATGTCTGTATTTTTGATTACACAGAGATCTTCATTCTGAATGAAGCTGAGCTAACACAAAGCTTGGGATGGCTTAATTTGACATGCTTCTGATACAAGACCATCTGAAAAATTCATGTGGTCTGTGGACAGATTTGGTGATAACAAGGGGACAGATTTAACACAGAACTGAACTGGAATTGTCTGCTTTCTCTGCCGCTGGAGAACTGCCTGGGGTTTCAAAGTCTCAGCTGAACCTTGTCTAAGAAGCCTTCTCTAATTCCAGTAGTATTTCTCCAATGAAGAAATTTTTCAGTCTTTGTTCAGTGAAAATACATTGCTAGCTTACAGCATCTCACTGTTTATCTACCTGGCCTAACAACTGTTTATTATATATAAAGTACAAAACACAGAAAAACTTATTATTCAGCCAGAAACGTAAGCTTCCAAACTAGATGAAAAGCTGGATACTTTGGGTCAAATTCTTAGTGGATAAGAGCTGTCACAGATGCAGACAAACTATCATGAAGGCAGAAGGGCTGGTCTGTTGTATCAGACTTGCAGAACTCTTCAGGAGTGATGTAAGTATAGTTGTTTTACCGTGACATTTCATGTACCAGTAAACAGATTAAAACACCATCACGGTCCTATTACGTGTGTATTAATATATTACAATTATTGCTAAGGCTGATACAGTGTTTTTTATCTTTTTTTTTTTCTCAAAGCACCTTAATAGGAGAGAAGTACCACACATGTTCTCAAATTGTGGAGAAAATTTGTCTGTCTAAGCATGCCTCTCTTACAGAACTAAAAACAAAGGACATTTAATAGCCCACAAGAGATCATCTCTAGGTGACTGTTTTGGGTTTGGCTGTCAGGCTGTCCCGTCAGCACCTTCCTTGAGCAGACACTGTCAGTGCATGCATGGCAAAGCAGAGCCTGTGTTCTCTTTCATGGTGCATGCTGACTTAGCTAGACACTGTCTCTGATATGAAGCTCACTGCAGATAATGGAGGGCTCCCACAGGTGTCAGAGCGTGCTTTCTTCCTGATGAGGAAGAATTTTGAGGCTTTCCTCCAAAGCAGGTGGTTTGACTTGTAGAAGGCAGTTTTAATTCTGCTTCTTTGCAGGAAGCGAATGTAAATTCTAATAGTTACAAGACACTTATTTCTTTTGTAAAGTAAAAGTTTTAGGCTGCAGTGAGGCAAGTGCATGCATGATTTACTTACTGCGATGTTTATGATGTGTTGATTGAATGGCACACTTAAAAAAACACGTTAGGATATTAGGTAAGATTTTAAATCTTTCTTTCGGATTTTTCACTCCCCCTGATACTCCTCAATTACTAAAAGTCAACAGACATAATTAGCTGTGTCTTTCTTATGCCTGCCTTGTAAAATGCGTAAGAGGAGGGACCCCTCTGGCTCTCTGTTTATTGATGTGAGCTCCTTGTTGACGAAAGGGTTCTTAGGGGGCTTCTTTGTGCTTATGTTGGGGGGGAACCCAAGTGCAGAACGCAGGGCTCCAAATCACCTACCACCACTCAGGAGAGGTCTCAGTGGGTATTTCTAGGAACATGTCAGCTGAATGCTAGTTGAAAGAGCCAAGATAGTGTTAGGAATTACTAGGAAAGAAAGAGAGGACAATCAAGTAAAATTTCTATGTCAGTGTGGGCAATATTAGGTCAGTTTTTGTTGTTTCTCTTTGTCAGCAAATATTTCACTTTTCCTACTCAGACAAATCTTAATCTGGGACTTGGCAGTTTTTTGCCGAGAGATGAAATCCAGTCCCTGACTGCAGTGTATTTAAGATTACTGCACAGGCATGGCTGTCTGGGAAAGAGCAGGGTCTGTGGGGTAGAGGGGAGGATGATGTAGGCTGCAGCCAGAAGGGTCCCCAACAGAAAGCCCACTGAAGTCAGTGGGAGGCTTTCAGCTGGTATTTGGTTTAGTCTTAAAATCTCCGTTTCTGGTCTGGAGGATTTCAGTGACCTTCTCAGCTGGGTGTTTTTAATCCTGCTGTGCATTTCTAGGTTATGTTCCCTGTTTCCTCTCTGCTGAGCAGATAGTTCCCAAGGTGTTATCAGCGACTGCTTGAGTCTTGATCTGAGAAAACAAATTCCCACTGTTGAATTTTTATCAGCTCTCTGCAGAGTATTCAAGCTTTGATGGGTGGATGTGGATCGAAGCCATTTCAGTTCTAGGATAGTTACTTCTCTTCTGTGTATTGAATCCCTGTAAGTACTGTCCAACTTTTCACAACGGGACATGTTGTCAGATGAAATAATTGATCTTTGAGGTATGAACCTCAGGAGATGGAGCCAGGCAGCAATAAAGCTCAAAGTTAATGGGAATGGAAAAGTATCAGCCTAGCAATCTTTGTGTTCTTGTCTCTCAGATATCTTTGAAAACTTGGATTTGAAATCTGCCTAGTGTGCTCAGTCTGCACTTCTATTCAAATGGGGAAGTATCTGGATGGTACAGCCTAGCCAAGGATATTTTACTCAAAAACACCTTTTTTTTTTAAAACCAATTTTTGTTAGGAGTGGAGAGTAAACCTTAACAGTGGTTTCATGTTGTTATTTAAAAGGAAGGGAGGCAGTTTATTCAGAGAAAAAAAAGATTTAAAAAAGACCCAAAAGCCAAAACAGGCCCCCCTCTATTAAGTGACATTTTAAGAAGTATTTATCAAACAGCTTCTTGTATGAGAAAATTCAGTTTAGAAGCTGATGCTAAGTCCCCTCTGCACCTCTATGAAATGATGCTCTCAAACAGGTTTCATGAATTAAGTGCAAGTCATTTGTCTGAGTAAAATTACACGTGTGAGTAACAGTTATGGACTGGGGTTTCTGTTTGCTAAATGATAACATGGAGCTTGAAAGGGAAGAAATGAAGAATAAGAGTTATAAAAAATGTTATACTGTGTATGAAAGAATGCTGAAAAGGATTAAAATTATATAGTACTCAATATTTAATTGTGTCCCAGCCATGTTACTTCTGGTTTGAAACCGCTCTTCCACTGATATGATAGGCAGTAATTTCTTCATGCTCACCTGCTGCGGTGTAGAGTGGCATTCAGCCTTTCAAAAGGGCTTCTCAAACCCAGCATTTTGGTTTGGGGCTATGCCAGGATCATTATAGCTGAAAGACCTTCTGAGTGTTTTTCCTTCTGTGCAGCTTAACCAAGACAACTGCTTTTTAAATGAGAGTGTCCACAAGAATGAACATGAGTAGCTTGTGTTAAGTTAAATGTGGGGGGTTTGTTTGTTTTGTTGGCTTTTCTTTTAACTTGGTCTCCCTTCAAACATATTATAAACATTTGCAAATCATATAAATCATGCAAAGGCCTATAAGCTGGAGTGGCAGAAAAAGACCCCCAACAAACCCATATGACAAGTTAAAGCTGAACTCGCCTAAGAGCTACTACTTTGAAATGCTCTTCTTAATGAGGTAGAGTCTTGACTATTTATACGTGCGTTTTTTTTTATTTCTCCAGTTAAAGTTTTAAGGCAACTTCCATACAGTAGTCTAAGAAACAACTTTGGAGCTGCTCATCTCCATGCTCTTCACAGGACTGTTTGATTTCTGTCCTTTTTTTTTTTCTTTCTTTGCTATGGATTCATGGAGGCATTTTGAAGCAAACCAGATGAGATGAGAGATTAATTAATAGCTGTTTTTAGAGGATAGCAGCAGTGAAGGAAACACTAGCTAGGAGATCCAGGAAAAGTCAGAACAGATATGAGTGACAAACGAATCACAATATTTAGCCTGAGTCAGTTATTTTCCAGACTGAAGTAGTAAGGCTGTAATTGTAATGCTTTACAATGAAATTAGAATGAAATATCAGAACCTGCTTTGATATTTATGTACAGTGCACAGTGTGCTTGCTGTCTCATTCCTGCATGCAACTTATTTTGAAGTATTTAAACTTATGGCTCATGAGGTAAGTGTTCCGGGAATGAGCTATATGTACCTTGTAGTGAATGTGGGAACTCACTGAGATGCCTCATACCCTCAGGAGAGGACCCCTGCAGCCTGCTTTCCTGGGGAAGGCTGTACCTTAACCTGAAGGTGCGCATGTTTGTATGAGTGAGGTAGCTGGCTCTAGAATGAAGGACTCTGCCAAAAATTGTGTCTTCCTGTTCTGTATTTTGTAACGACTGATAACATAATAGAAAAACAGCCTTAAGTATCTTCATATGTCTTTGAGTTTGTAGCCAAAGGCAAAATTTGCTGTAAACAATCTTTTTCAGGCAGTTTTTTGTCTAACTATAATATTGACCTACTGACTGTGACTTTTGTTGAGTTAATTTGGATTAGCACCCGTGCAATTAAGAGCACGGCAGAGAGAAGTGTCTGGCAAGGCTTCCTACCTATGTTCCCTAGTCTGCTCACGTGTGCTTGCCCTTCCCTGTCATTCCATCACTTCAGCAAATACTGCTTAAAGCAGTGCTTGCCTTTTGCTTTTAGATTTAGTCTGAGTAAAACACAAAGCACAGGCTGGCCCTCTGAAATCTCTTTCTCTTTTTTGTCCAGCCCTGCTTTGCAGGCTGAAATGGACTCAGCATCCTGGATAATGAATAGATATGTACTATACGAAGCATGGGATGTCTTTTACCAATTTTATTGCATAAAGTGATTTTGGAAGCAAAGGTACCAGTGCGTCTGTGGTAAATGATTTGTTTAACCAATTGAAAGCTGCCCTACATTGCTGTATGAAAGTTCACCTAGCTGAAAAATAAGTTTTATTCTTGCAAATTTCCAGTCGGTGGTCACATAAGAAAGTGCTTAGTGGGACTCCTATTTAATTTGTCCCTAATAACAAAAAAACCCACAAACCTTCAAACCCTGTCTGTGTTCTGTGACTTCTGGCATGTCCCAACATCTGTTTCAAAATACTCTTGAGTCATGGTTTCATTTTCAGTGATGTTGGGTGAGAAGTCAATACTGCTGGGAAGAATCAGCTGAAAGGATCTCTTATTAATGTTCTCCCTTTGTTCTTATTTTCACCCAGAATTCATCAGCCAGCCATAAAAGCAAGACATCTTGAGCCCTGGAAAATTGCTCTAATTGTTATTGGAACAGCTGCAGCAGCGGCTATCACCATTGGTCTCCTAGTTTATTTTCTGGCGTATGGTAAGTTTTACACTACATATCAGGGTTCCAATGTTTAGTGCATTTCCTTTGTGCTTGTTGTGCCACACAATGATGAGAGTTTGCTTTTCATCAGTGTGTCTAAAGCTCATTTGGGGAAAACCCACCAGCTTCCCTAGAGCTCTCTTTGCTTCCTCATTTAGCATTTTTGCAGATCTCTTAGGAACATTTCCTGCTGTGCAGGGTGGTTTAGGGCTGCGGTCTCTGTTGGCTTTCACTCCTTTCACATCTTCCTCATGATCTACTTCTGTGATGACGTCAACACACAAGTCTTCCGGTCTCCCGTACGTGAGTGACAAACAGAGCCTTCCGCTTGTCTCTACCTGTTGTGCTTCTCTGTTCCCTTGGCCCGATCACCAACAGCCACCTGCCAGGGCTTGGTGTTGAGTGGGCATACAGACCAGGAAGGAAGGTAACTGACCAGCAAGATGACGTTTGGGATCCTGTGTGAGCACAAAGTGCTGTTGGCTGGCCACAAATGTAACTGTTGGGGAAACTGGACTTTTTGTTACTGCTTGGCTTAGATCACCTAATTCAACTGAGTTCTTGCTCCTGGGCCCCTGGATTTTGGAAGCTGTGTTTGAACGGGTTGGGTACAGGCTCATCTACTCCCTAGATGTCTGGGTATCAGTCAGCCCCAGGTGTTTCTCTAAAGGTCATTCATCTTGGTACTTTGAGTATTGCCTGTTCCTCTTCTTTCTCTTACAGATCAGAAGCTGTTCTATTACAGTGGCAATGTAAAAATCACCAACATCCGATACAATAATGACTTGTCCAGACAGTCCTCAGGAAGGTTTAGAGACCTGAGCGAGAGGGTGGAGAGACTGGTAAGTTTGGACTGCTGTGGCATTCCGTTACTAAGGACTGTGTGATAATACAAGAGTCATTAATGGGAACAGCAGACTCTTAAACCACAGGTGTCTTGTGTACCCTGAGCCCCCACGGTTAGCAGACCTAGGAAACGGACAGCATCAGGGTCATGATCATACCTGGCAGGCCAGGCACTTGCCAGTCTGCTTGTTCTAGCATGTCACCTCTCTTTGTCCCTGCAGCGGTGAAGCAGATATTGACAGTAATCTCAGCTTCCTCCTGTATCACTAATCATGTGTGTGTCTTCTCTTTCCTTGCCCTGCGCCTGGCTTTGTGATTTTTGCCCCACTGTCTCTAAGGAAAGCATGTTTTTACACCCTCTTCTTTACGGGGTGGGGAACTCTACCTGTCAGGCTGTTGCTGTGTATTGAGAAAACAATACACAAGCCCTTTTCCTGCACCTTTGGTATGTTTTATTGGGAAACCCTCCTACAAATAGCAGAGGCTGCTGAGTGGTTCTCAGTCATACAGTAGCTATGGAAATAAATAGACACATTGCAATTTCCTTTCTTGTTTTCTCTTTGAGACACTTCCCCATAGATGATAATTACAGAGTTCAACTCTTTACAGCAATAAGCATGTGATTGTGCTTGTATCTTTTTGTGTTTCATTCATCAGAGTCCGATGCATATCTCCTTCCTCCTGTTTAGTAGCCTTGCACAGATACTCAGTTAATAGGACAATCAGTGCTTTGCTCTCCACTGTTATTTAATTTAGGGCCATGCCACTTGTCCATAACAAAATGTGAGCTCTGGTGAACATTGTTCTGGAGAAGTAGGGTGCTATATTGGGATTTGGCACTGCTAGCATCTCTTCATGGCTCCACTGCTGAGGGCCTTGGAGATCTTAGTCAAGTTGTTCTCTTTTCTGTATTTGCTTCCTTTCTGCCCTCTTTTCCTAACAGGAACCATACTATGTTTGCCAAGATCTGCTCCTGGTATATATATCTGTATGTATAGAGTCTTACATAAGCTGCATTTACTTAGGTGCTGCCACTTTACAACTATTACCTAATAATTGCAGGCTTTTAACCTTATGATATAGGACCTTGGAGAGGGAATGTTCTCCCTGACCGAGAAGACATTGCGTATTGCTGAGGTGGGAGGAAGGCAAGGGCTGCGGAGAGGTCTGAGGAATAACACTTTGTTGAGTAAAGTTGTATCCTGTTTTCCCATTCCATTCCCTCTTCATTTTTTAAAAATGTGGCTCCTTTAGCAAAGAAACACTTATTTTAGCTAAGAAGTTCTTTCAGACACTGTCCAATGCAGTCAGACTTCCCCTGAACTTGGCTATTAATTTAGATGCTTGAATGGAAGGCAATTCTTTAGAAACCATGTCTCCTCTATGGATCTTGAGCACTTCTGACAGTAGTGACAGTAAATACCAATGCTGGCTAAGCAGTGAGAACAATTATTTCAGAACATGTTAATGGTACCTGATAAGTAACACCATAGCAAACATACAGAGAACTGTGTTGCCCTTACTTCATTCCTGTGACTTTTCTTAAGAGCTGTCTTTAATTCAGCCATTATCTTCTACCTCCCTCTCTCAACTTTGGCAAGTTCTTTGCTGTAATTTTGGTTCAGCTGGTCCCTATCATAAACTTTGATTTTTTGTGTTTTTAGCTTCAGGTGTTCCATCTAACAAGGATGTATGAGATTGATAATTGTCCATAAGCTTATTTCAAGTGACTCCATGCACTAGTGAATGAACAATATGTTCCTTGTAAGTCTGATTCTCTACAAGCAAAACTCAGATTGTAGTGATAAAAATCAAAGCAATCTTTCCAGAGATAGAAATATCCTCTTGACTTCTTGACAGATAGCTGTCTCAGAACATCTGAATTTTTATTTTCAGAGTTTTCACACCATCTCTTTAATAGAGAAGTAGAGAGTTCAGGTTTTTATCACATTTCTTGATTTGTCTGGATTTACCAAAATCCTTTGCAGTCTTTCCCTGGCTGATGTCAGGGTTTTGGATGTTCAAGCCTTCCCATCCTCATAGCAGTGAGGATACCTTAAGCTCATGTTGTGAAACAGTGAGTCAATGCAGATAAATGCAATGTCTTTCACAATACTTTGTGCAAAGTGAACAGAAGTGAATCATCTCTGATAAACAGAAGCATTCAAATTACCTGAGTTAGTGCAACTCCCTGTCAAGTGCTCCCTTCTCTGATCCCTCCCTGATGAAGCCTCCTTGCTTTGTCCCCAGAACAACCACAAAAGGAGCTCTTTTCAGAGCTGATGTTTCACCAGGAAAAGTGTTTTTGCTCCCATAGGGAAGTCAGCTCATGCTTTCCTTGCGACTGGCAGCAAACTTCCTGGTGTTTGCTTTTGTTTCCAGAGTTGAGTTGTAACACCCATTGTGTGAGCGACACTCTCTTATCTCATTGAAGGTGGGAGGGAATGCAGCGAGATCATGCCAGAGAGCTGATGAAGCTGGTGCACCAGTCGACATCTCAGGGCTGACTGGAAAGTCTGGAAAATGTGTTGTGGGGTGGAGCTGGGGGGACTGAGGAACAGATGATGAAAGGTCTTTGTTCCTTGCCTGGCTTCCTGCAAGTGGCTGTGAGGGTTCCCTTTGTGCTCTCTTGAAAAAAATAGACCTGAAAATGCCACTGTGGAAAGAGATGTCCCAGCTGACCAGTGCCTCCTCGTTCTTCTAGCTGGACCAGTCATCCTTCTCTTGCCAAGCTAAAATGCACTGTGCCAGACCGTCCCCTCTTGCACTGGATAAAAAAAGGCACCGTCACAGCCTTAATGGCTGCTTCCCCAAGGAACCTCTATTTTATAGTGGGTTCGCTTAATGCTTGGCTGATCTGCACAACTTCTACCCACTGGTTTTCTCCAGCTCCTGCACCAGACTTGGATATTTTTTCTTCTCCCACAAAATGTATTAATTCTTTTGAATTTCCCAAGAATGCCCTGGCGCCCCTAACTACCCTCTGACTAACAGCATCCTGGGGGAGATTTCCAAGGCCCTGCTCTAGGCTTTGTTTCTTCAGCCCCTCTGGCACCCTGAAGTGTGGAGGGAGCCGAGACAGCCGGCTCTAGATAGTCCTGGGTGACTGGGATGATCCCAGGTGCCTGCTCCGGGCAGCAGCACTAACTGCCCTGTGTGCAGGGAAGAGGGTGGGAGGGGCTTTGTGTCCAGTGTGGAAAGTGATCTTTGACCCTAAGGGAAGGAAGCGGGCAATCAGGAGAGCTTGAAATTAGCACCTCATCAAGCCCATCTTAATGATAATTGTCTCAGCTGAAGGCTGGCAAGTGTCTAGCTGTGAGAGAGCAGTGGATACCAAGCGGCCACAGCATGTGCCCCCTTAGGTACCTGGTTAGTTGCTCAAAGAAATAGACACCAGCCTTTACCCTGCCCTCCAGTGAATTCCAAATGTACCTGTCTGCTCTTTTTACCACTACAGTAACTTTCTGATGCTTTCTTCTAGATGTTGTGGGCTTTCCTGTCTTTGAGGACAGCCTATGCCACTCTTCTCCTTTCCCAGACACTTAGTATCTCCCACGTCTCCTCCTCCTCTGGCCAGATCTGTTCCCAGCCCTGATGTTGGGCTGCTTCTCCCTGTCCTAGTCCATATGTCTTTGTGGACCCTCCCCTGCTTCTGGGGCTATGCCCTGTCCATTTTTCCCTACTCTCTCCTGCTCCCATGTGATGGTAAGCCAGGCCATGGGTTTGGGGGAAGGATGCTCCTCAGGTATGAGTGTAGCATATCCCCCTCCTTGGCTAATTGGATGGCTAGGGGGGAGGTGAGGTGTTTGTGTTCTCTCCATGAGTGCCTTGACCCATGGAATGGACTGGCATGTATTTCCCCTGTCGTCTCATCATTCGCAATGCACCTGGCTCTCCCCTGTCCTTCCACCATCTGAAACCAACACAGAACTAACTGTCTGGATCTGGGCAGAGTGGCTGGCTGGGAATTGTATTAAGAGGATATATGGGTACTTCCTCTGGGAAACTACTGCTGATCCCAATATTTCTATTGAAGTAATGGAATTTCATAAAGTAACTCTGGTCTCAGGACTCCGCATTGTGTGTCAAGACATCTCTTTTAGAAACACACATCTTGCTTCAGTGACTTCAAGTGATAAAAGAATCTTCCATGTCCTGAAGTACAGATGTTGGGGAAAGTTTTTAATGAATACAGCTCTTGAAGTTTGTCCTGTCTGATAGAATTAGTAGTGTGGGTTTAATTTAGAAATAGTGTCTATACTGGGTATTGCAGAGGCAGTTGTGATACCACAGGATAATGCTGCAGAATAGCTCTGGTGACTGTGCCTGTTCTTGGTCAGTTTAAGGACTCACTGATAAGTCCCTATACCAGAGCTGGTAAGGAAGGAGGCTGTTTTCTCCCTTGGGATATGATGATTTTTGAGGTTGTTAACACATTTCTCTTGCTACAAGGTGGGAGAAGCAGAGCAGCAGGCAGGTGCCGTGCACCTACCTCACCCCAAACACACCCCTCCTGTTCTTTGTGCTACCAAGGTGAGCGAGGATCTCAAGCACTGCTAAGTTCAACATTTGGTACTCAGTAGTTCTCTGCAGCTCTGCACTGTCCCTGCTGCTTTGTGACTCACAAACAGGGCTTGTTAGCTGAATCCAGTGCCTCTGCTTAGCTTCCCTCTGGGCCACCACCACGAAGGACACCAGTGTGGTGCAATGGGAGCTCACTTTGTCCTCTGCATCCTCAGTGGTGCAGATTCTCAGCTGCTTCATCACAATTCAATTGTGACCAAAGCTCCCCACATTTTCCCAGTCCCTAGACACTGATGTCCCCTCTGTGCAGACAGGGAACTGAGCTGGAGAGAGCTGAAAGGCCAAATACATAAAGCCACTTCAGCACCTGAGAAATGATCGCCAGAGACAGCAAAAGGTTTTTTAAGTACCTATGGGTAATCAGGAGAGGACTCACCTAGTTCCTTTGGCACACTCAGGTTTTATTCACCCTCGCCACAGCACTTCAGTTTCTCGGTGTGTGTCCTCTCTTAACTCCCACGTAGACAGTTATGCTTCCATGGAAAGCAGAGCTTTAATACCTGATAACCTTGTTCGGTGGATGGATTAGCCTTCAACAGGAGGCTTGTAACTGAAAGGCTCTCTGCTTTATACCAAGCGATAAGCTTGCAGTCATCCCGGTATCAGGAAGTACCTTGTATCATTTGAGCTGTGAGTGGCTTACTGTCACATCTGCAGGGCCAAAGCCTGAAGTACTAGCTAAGGTTTCCCTCTGAGCTGAACTCAGAGGAAGCCTAGCTAAAACGACCGGCAGCAGTGAGTGAGTAGATGAGACTGCTGTTTTATGACACTTGGCATTTTCAGGGTCAGATGTCAGGCTCAGGTCCACCTGAGGAGCAGAAAAGTGAGTGTGTGTATTTAGGAGAGTGAGGGAGGTGAAATACAAACCACTTCAGAGCCAAGAACTAGCTGCAAAGCTGGCTGAAACTGTACACTACACGAGGTGTGTTTGTCACACCTTCTGTGCGGGTGTTAAGGTAAAGCTAGAAGTGTGTGGCTTGCTCGATCAGTGCCTTAAGGTCCTTGGGTCGGGAGGTTCATTCAGTAGGAGCAGATTGCCAAGGCAGCAAGCTTTTTCTCCAAGGACCAGACTGTGAGGGCTAATTTAGAGGTGATAACTGAATGTGCCCCAAGAAAAGGGAGTATGCTGAAGTTCAAGGGAGTCTAACATGACTCTCACAGCAAGTTGAAAAATACAAGTATCTGCAAGCACCATATAGCTTCATTTGCTGTATGTGAGCTGTTCCCCCTCACCCGCCCATAAAACACTTCTTTCCCTTCTCAGCTGCTGAAACAAAAGAAAACTGAAGATAGATTGGACAGATCACAGAAAGAGAAATTATGGTAGCTGCAGCAGCCAAGTCTTTCCAAGGATTTTTCAGAGTCTTGCAGCACCCAGAACAAACTGAGTAAGAATGTTACTGGTTGTAATAAGTTTCAAAAGAGATTTGGTAGTGTTTTCATATATGGAACCCAAAATTTAAAATGTAAGTCCTTATTTAAACCCAAGCATTCCTAGACTCTCTATGTGCTCCCTCAAGTACTTGCTTAGTACAGATATGAGGTGAAAAGAACAGAACTTTTATTGAAAGTTTTTCTTGTTCTTCACTGAAGGCAATTTTATTTAGAACCACATCTATAGTACAAAAGCCAGAAAAATGAAGCTTTTTAAATGAAGCTTTTTAGAGTCTTTTTAATAATACTCTCCCTTTTTTCTTGTTCTGCAAAATAATATTGTAAAATGGAAAAAAAATCTTTTAGCGATGTAAAAAATATCTTTAAAATTAAGGAGCATTTTGAGAAAAAATTCCTAAAATAAATTTAGGGCATTTGACAACTTCTGCTTTACAAGCTTTATTTTAAGGGAATGGTTCTCACAAATAGGAAGCATTGTCCTTGCACTAACATGGTACAATAAGGGTGCCCTCTATGGGTGACTGGGGCTAGAAACAACGCAAAAAGCATCTTTCCACAGTAATTCAGTCAGCTGGGAAACATGGCAATGTAACAGTGGCCAAGATGGCGGTGTGGTGACTGGTTTATTTAGCTCTGGAATTAGAGGTTGACAGCACACTTGACTGTCAGTATGTATGTATACAGGTGTGGCCTTAAAGATATAGGTGAAATGCTGTACACTGAGAGAGGAAATAACTCACAGAAAGCACTTGGCTCTCACTTGTGATGCTTTTTTTCACAAATTCCTACTGAAATCAAAAGAAGAAAAAGACCACTGGCATAGGGATATGCTGCATTGATTTAAAAACTGAGATGCTTTCTTGCTTTAACTGTTGTTTCCAGTTTTTCCTGTTTCCACAGGTCACAGCAGCACAGGGAACTAAACAAATATTGAGGAAAATATGAAGTACTTTTAAATGCTAGTGTGAGTTGATGCAGTGTAGTGCATGAAGCTGTAGCTTAGTATTTTTCCTTACCTGTAAGATCTCAAACTATCAGTGTGCTCTACATAAATAGCATGAATTTCCAGGATGAAATGGTTAGTTATTAACAAATTGCCTAATATCCAACTTTTTCTCTATCTTAAGTTCAACAATCATTCAAATTCATTGATTCTTTAACTTATCAATACAACATAATTTTCTCCAGTAATAGGCACACAAGCTGATTTTTCTTTTTCATTTTTTCTTGGTTCACCAAGGCAGAAGGTCTCATAAGCATGAACAAAGCCACAAAAATCATAAGATGACACCCCACATCCACAAAATAAGTAACTCTAAGTCAGATCCAGTGTGTGGCAAGAAAAGCTATAAAATGTGCACAAGAAAAATGGATGTGAACGTGAACTGGAAAAAGGAATTAAAAATTAAATGAAGGGCAGTTATCGATAGTTTGTGTGATTAAGGGTAGAATCTTATCTTAATTATAGACTCACAATCCCGAATTACTGCACTGTTTACAGGTAATTAAATCAATGAAGTGATTCAAGATGTGAACTTGTGTCACTGAGATCAAAATCTGGCCAGTCAAGAGAGAAGTTGTTTAGAACATGGTGTTGTCAAAAGGGAGAATCCAAATTCATTACTGAACTTGCGTGGTTGATGGTATTTGGGCACTTGTAACCTGAATCCATCACTATTGATCTTCCTTGGATTTCATAAAACTATTATTTTCCTAAGAACTATTTACTCCTGTATTTCAGCTCCTTACCCCTAAGTATTGCTTAAAAAAACAGAGGGCGTGGAGTTGTTTTCCTGGGAAAAGTATACTTTTTGGAAAAAAAACCAAACTACAAACAACACACAAAAGCTCTTAACTGGATATTGGCCCAAATGGTTTTCTCTCCAAACTTGATTTTCTCTCCAAAAGTTAGAAGATCTCCTCCCTAAGTGGACAAAATTTCAATGGCCGTGTGAAAGTTTTAGGAAGCTAATTATGGACAATTGAAAGCGGGGAGTAGGAATGGGAATACTTAGGTGACCTTAATTCCAGCTGTCACTATTACATGGCTGTAATGAAACTCTCCTGTCATTACGTGCCTTTGAAATTGGTTGCACTAGGCATAAGCATGAGACTTTAAATCCTGACGTTACCCCATGTGTTAGTCCTGTTAATTTCTTTTATCTGAAAAAACAGTCTTTTTAAGAACTACTGTACAAGGTCAGTTATTTCTCTTTTGCAGCCGACATCTCCAAGAAGCATCCAGCTGAGATGCTTATTTTAGTGCAAAGTCAGATATTGCTTACTCGCCTCCCAGCTTTAGCAGTCCAGTTAGTTTAAACTCTGTGAAGAGTCTGTGATACCATTTGCAGATGTACAGGATCACACTGCTATTGCCTGCTGTGACACATACTGTCTTTGCATACGTGTGGTTTCTGATGGGAAAAAATCTGATCTTCTGGTTTGCTGGAGGCCCATGGACCATTATACTCACTCTCCTTCAGGTCCATTTTCTTCACCTCGGGCAAATGCTAGCTGTAGGGCTGTCGCTGCTGTTAATAATTGGTATCTCTGCTTCTAAGCGGAATGTGATGCCCACATTCTGGTCTGGGACAGTGCCAGTTTCAGCTTTTCCTCTCCCTGTCTGTCTTTCTCCTCCTGCCCTCTCTCCCTCTAGTCTCTGGTAGGGTTCCCAACTAACCCTTCAGTTGAAACCTGGGCAGGAGATATGTCAGGTTCTCAAGGAAGCTGCTACTGGATTTGCATTATGGTCAGCTCTGGGGAGCTCAGCAGGTTGAGCTGTAAATTGGATGCAAATTGGCCAGCAAGTTGGGTGCTAGGTACAGAGTTAACACAACTGATTAGCAGTGATTCATATTGCACAATTGCCACAAAACTGGAGAGAGTCACTGAACCAGATGGTATGTTCCAATTAATATTTATGGTTAAAAAGCTTTAAAAATCTCTAATAATAGGCTTTACATCCTAAAAAGGTAGTGAGGCAAGAGGAAGAATGTAGTATGAGGAGAGCTGTTGAAGGACTAAACTGGCAGCAGGCAAAAGAGCAATAGTATTGAACAACAAGAGGATTTGTGCTCCCAAACCTACTGAATGCTTTTGAACATCCTACGCAAATAATTCAGTGGGTTCAGCAAATTTTCCAGAGGAAAGTTCTGTAAAACAAGATTTAAGATAACCTTTTTGATAAATCCTGTTACACTGCGTGCAGTGGCAGAGGGTGTGTGGTGAGAGAAAGTAAGGGCTGATGCAGCCAACATTGCTGGGTCACTTCCAGACCCAGCTCCCCATCTGGGCAAGCCCAGCTCATGTCAGCGCCATCCTACACGAGAGCAATGGGATCCCTCTTGCATGTGACCTACTTCCAGAGCTTGGGGTTTTTTGGGTCGCAGGGAGGCAGGGCATATTGGGGGACTCTGAAATCATGAAGATTTTAGTAGGTTGCTCACAGGCCTCGGAAGGCTGGCCATGGTGCAACATGAGAAAAAGAGGTTAATGGTGAGATCCAGAGTTACTCAAGACAGGATAGGAAAACAGGTCTTGTTCATCAAGGTGTAAAGCAACTTCTGTCTGCAAGGAACAAGGAAGAATTTCCTTTGTGGCTGGATTTGTACAGGTGGGAATGTTTTGCCATCTTATTGCATCTTTGGTACTAGCCACTATTAGTTACTCTATTGGCGTAGATGGACCAGTGTTCAGGAGTCCAGTTTGTCTTAGAAAATTATACTGTATGGAGAGAGGTTTTGTAAAAAGGAGAGAAGATATGAAATTAAATTTAGGATATAGCAGATGGCATTAAGCTAAACTAGCCAGCAAACATTAACTTAAAGAAAATCTTGTTTGAACAAATGCTAAAACAAAGGCTGTAAGGAAAATGCTGCTTACTTGAAAGGAGTAGGACTTTGCACTCGGTTAAGAATGGTTATGGACCTTGACTGCAGCAGCAGCTGTCACCATTGAGCAGTTGCTAGACAAGGGCCAGGAAAACAAGTGAAGATGCACTTAATCAGTGGTGAATTTAAGGGACCTGGTCATGACAGTGTCACTTCTGAGTGGCTGTAATCAAAACAAAATGCTTAAAATGAGTGTAGGTGCTTCTCCCAGGCAGGACCGGGTCCCACCAAGTGACCGGACGAAGTTCTAGTTGCTTTTGCTTCCAGGGTTGTGACTCAAGCTGAAAAGAAAGCTATAAGCAGGCTGGAGAGAAATGTTTACTGTTTGATATGGGTGTGAAAGTCTTCACCAGAAGACGAACAGTAAAAACATGACACAGAACATTAGTGTTTGAAAGTTTTTGTCTGAAGGCATCTCGCTACATCTTTTTCTCTTACATAAACACCGTATGACTATAAAGATTACTGTTAATAAATCAGATTACCAAAATGATCATTGAAGGAAAGAGGAGATTTGCGACAGATTCACGCCTGTCAAACAAATTCATCAGCAGGTGAGAGGTAGGGGCCACAGCAGAGGTTTGGCCAGCATATCTTTCCAGATAAGAATCAGCAGATATTACAAAAGTAAAAAATATCAGATCAAGTTTGAAGGTGTTAAAGGCCCTACTAGGATCACTGGAAACAAAACAACTCTCCAGTTGTTTTTTTATCTATCGATGATAGATAAGGCAGCTATTAAGCAGGGGAACGTTAGTGACAGTAACAGGAAAAGTGGCTACTTTCTCATTCAGATATGAAATTGTGAAAGAGAATGGAAGTAACACAAATCCAATAATTTTGATATAAATTTAAATCATATGCTTACTGTTCTCTCCATAAAAGTAACTAACATCCCTTTTAGATTGACTTTTCTGAAAACAATGTCTGTTGCTGATAGTTCAGTTGCATTTGGACTCCTTAGATTCTTTTCGTAAAAGTACTGTGGGTAATTTTATTTTGTCAGATGCTACTGGAAATCTTTGCTGCAGTACACGGTGTTCCTTATCAGACTGTATGGAACATCTACGAATTGGTCCAGGGTGAGGAGAAAAGGAGAAAGCTGTACATGCTGGCGGTACAAAAAACACAATCACATGAGCTGTCAGGCTGTGGCAAAGATACACAAGAGAATGGGTGACAGAAGTAAGGATCCCTGTATCTGCTGCAGAAATGTAGGTGGAAAGTGTAGCAAAACCACTTGCAATCTCTGAGATGTGACAGTACAGACAGCTTGAAAACACAACTGCCAGGAGGAGATAAAGGATTCAGGAATGTCGTATTGACTTAACCCTCCCTTGCAAGGGATTGTGATTTCTTCCCCTCTTCAGTCCCAAGCTTAAAGTCAGTCTGCTTTCATTTTACTCTTTAGCAAAGCAGAAGCTTGAGGTGTACCTCAGCCCAGCTCAAGGCCTTCTTTTGTTTGCAAAGTACTCTCCAAAGAAGTCCCTGTCCCAAAGATCTCAAAAGTTTTGAAAGGCAGTGCAGCCAAAGACAGCACATGCCATTGCGTGCCACAAAGCTGGCAGTGCTGCTTAATCAATCACATGCTTCTGCTTACACAATCATCAGTGAAGCAGTTAACACTATGACAGAAACAATAAGTAAATGTTATCATTAACCCCCACCCACCCCAAATCAAAAAAAACCCCAACCTTTTTGTCTGCTGAGGGCTAACACTTCCAGTAACTTGGGTGGAGGGTGGTAGGGGGTGGTGGGTGGTGGCAGAACAAGTTATACAAAAGAAACCACTTTATTCTTCATTTCTAACTGTATGCTTCATAAAATGCAGTGGTAGCAGCTGGCAATCTGTGAAGTGACAGGATAAAGCACATTCTGCATGTATACAGTAGCTTGTTGCAGCTGATTTTTTTTTCCCCCTAGAATTTTGTTTATTCCAAATGCTGAAGTAATTCCAGATAATGGCCAGTAACAGCAAACTAAGACATCAGCTCAATGCATTATCATTGAGAATTATTCTTTTTGTTTCCTCACTAATATATGCTTAATAAAATGTGCAGTTTTCGTCTTGAAATTATTCTGCTTCAGTATCACCGTGTAATGATGTGAGGCTTCATCTTATGACAACCAAGGCTGGAAAGAGGGGCTTTGTGTTCTTTGGGAGGAATCACCCCCAGATTTCATGCTTACATGCTTGTTTCTATATCTGAAAGATATCATCGTACTAGAAGTTTGAGAACCATTACTTTTTTCTTTCCTTTGGAAGACAGAAAATCTGGAGAACTGGCTAAATCAGACAGCCTTTATGGGCTAAAAACTACAAAAAGACAACTTGCATGATATTGTAAAGCATTTCTACGTAGCTTTTCTTGTAGTGCATTTGATGTTTACAGGATATGTTTGATTTGCTGGGTCTTGCTGATAGGAGGAACTGCATAGCTCGCTAGTGACTTTGCTATTTCTAAACACTTCAGTGATCATGAGCCATGCCTGGCAGAATTTCGTGCCGTGTTATATCACACTGTGCTGTCTCAGACTGATCACGCAATCTTGAGACAACATTCAGAATAAAGAAGGATGTGGTTAAGCAGGCACCAGCAATGATGTCATTTGGGGATTGATTCCTTATGAGTCCCAGATTTCTGGTGAGAATTGCATGACAATTCCCCTAGCATGTGGCAAATAACAACAGTGTTTGGGGGATATAATTGGAAATCACTGTTAGTTTTGCTATAAATTTCTACAGGACCAAGGATAAGTGCTGTATCAGAAAGGACCCCTACAAGAGAGGCTCAGTGCAGAGCACAACATCCTGTATCCTTTCTGTAGGCCATCTTTAGGAGGCTGCGCTTTGCGCAGTGTGTTTCAAGGATATTTATGAAATTCCTTCATTATGCCTGGGAATGGAAGGGACAGCACTACAGTGGCACACTGATGTAGTCATAGGATATTTAGAAAAACAAATTAACTTTTTATGACGTGCTTTAGGCCAAATGGGAAACTGTTAGGAAAAGTCTGTGAGAAATGTTATCTAGAGGCTGGGCTGGATTACGTTTCTAGGTTCTGTAAGATGTGAGTTTGTAATCGAATGCTGCTTTCTGATTTCTCATTCCAGCAATATGTCCATTTCCCTCCTTTTCTGTTGTTATCTTATATTTTTCTTTTTTCAACAGATCGACAAGACATTTTACAATTCCATTTTAAGGAAAAAATACATCAGTTCACGCTTAATCAGAGTGAGGTATGTGAGATTAAAATAAAAGCACACAGCAGAGAGAAAATGAAATGTACACCAAGCCCAGCTAGAGAGCCATTTGATCCAATTCAGTAAAGTGTATTTTATGTAAGACCGGAGCATAATCCCCAATTGAGCATAATCTTATTCTGAACCACGTCCTCCTTTGGATCTTGATGCAGGAGATAAACGTCATTCAGTCCAAATTCTATACAAGTTTGTGTTCAGATATTGAGCAAGCTTTAGCTAATAAAGCAGATATAACTTGAGCTATATAAAAATAAAAAGCATTTTCAAAACTATTTCCTTCACTATAATGCAGATGTCATTTTACTTCTAGTATTGCTGCTGTGCTGGGCTTGTCAAGTAAAACCTGAGCATGGCTGTGCTGCTTCTGAAGGTCGCACTTGTCGCTGTTGTGTCTCTAAGAACGGGCAGAAGTAGGTACCTAGGAAACAGTAGCAGCACAATAGACATGTATGATAACTACTTCTTGGTATGCTCCCTACCTCCAGCTATTTACCACCTGGGAGTTCCTGAAGTGGTTGTGGTTTGTTTAGCAGCCCCCAGTGGAATTAGTTTCCAAGGACTTGTCTTGTCTCCCCTGGACTCTTGAAATTTGTGCACCTCAATCCTTTAGTAAGGAGATACTTGTGAAGAGCCACCTTCTTTGGATCATTCAACGGCCCCTAGTTCTTGTACTGGAAAAGGTGATGAAAAGTTGATCTCTGTCCTTCCTCTTTATGCAAATAGTGGTATCAGACACTCCCATCATATATCCCTTTTCTCTCCTGTACCCCATGAGCTCTACTCTTTTTTTCAGTTGAAAGTCCCAGCCTGCTCAGCCATTCTTGGCAGGAACTGTTCCTTGTCACTTTGTCACCCTGCTCTGTTACTCTTTCAGGTCTGCTGTCTCTGCTTTTTTAGATGGAGGGGTCAGACCTGTGATTTGGATTATCACCGAGGAATATTTTTTTTCCTTTTTATTCTCTGTTCATTTGCCAATAATATCTAATGTTTGATTTGATTTTTTTGACTACTGTTGAGGGCTGAAAATGACCTTTTTAATGGAACTGTCTATTGTAATACCAAGGTCTTGTTCCTGAGTGACAGTGCCTATCAATTTGCAAGTAAAACTTGAATGTCTTAATAATCATGTGCTAAAGCTGCAAGACTAATGATAGCAGCCTCAAGATCTTACTCTTGTGAATGTGTTTCTCCTTGTTCTTCTATAGTTTGTGACATCCTGCCTCCTGCTCTACCTTAGATTAATCCCCAGTTAGGCAAATCACACAAGTCATTATTTGAACGTAGCTTTAGGAATATTTTTCGACACTGACTAGAGTGCTTTAAGTGTAGACAAGGTGGTTTAAGGATCTGAGAGGCCAATCTGTAGGGAGAAGTAATATTTTTCATTACATCTTGTTCCCAAGGACAAACTGAGGTATTTGCTGTGATGTTTGCTGTGTTGGATGCAAGACTTGTATGCACCAAAGCTGGTTTCCTTTTTTCAGATATACAAGCTTTATGCCTGTAAGTGCTCAGACTGCAAGTTCTTTCAAGCAGGGTCATTTTTGTGAATTTGCTTGGAAAGTACTGTGCATATTTTTTGGCTCAGTATAAACAATGCATTAGTAATAATGCCCACTGCTTACTGAGAAAGACAAAACGAATCTTGACTAGGTGTCTTTGGCTCTGGACCTTTGTTGTATAGTGAATGATTCAAGGCAGGCTGTACTTACCTGAGGGTTTCGAGAGGTGTGGTGTGCTTGCAAGAGTTGATACGGTAATTCCAGTGTGGCACAGCACAGGAAGAGGAGTGGGGGGAGAGGTGAGGGAACACCTCAGAAATGCAGAGCAACACCCACAGTTGGATCAGATAATATCTGGAAAATAAATGGAGTGGCAATCATTCTGAAGTTGGCACAAAGGGAAAAAACAGCCTGTTGGGCCGTTCACATATAGCTACTCAGTCTCAATTATGAGATCCTTGAGGCAAGGAACGTGTTTTTCTGCTCAGCTATAAAACACACAGCATGCCTTGCTGTGCTCATAAAATATGGCTTTTTATTTGCCCTTCACTGGCGATAGCAGGAATGTCTGTTTCATTTGGGTGCATTCTCCTTTTGAAGACCATAGCCTGATTGCATGACTTCTGTATAAGCTACTTGCCTTCTATTTTAGATTTTCTTCTTTTTCCTTTATATAGTTACAAATTTCCAAGATAGTGAGATATAAATGGAAGATCTTCTCTTTTCCTTTCCTACCCGAATGATGCTGAAGTCAGAGCAACCTGCTTTTAGCTAGCCCCCTGTATGAAGCAACTGTGATTCCACCTGTTGTGGGCTGTGTCATTGGTTCTTGACTCAGGTAGGAGGAGGCACAGGAGAGAAGGTTCTCAGAGCACGCTCTTATCTTCCCCATGTAATAACCAAGGATAAGCCATCTGCAAGCACAGAGCAAGATTCACTATGCCAGATTAGATGCTTTGGTGTTTGTAGTCTAGCATTCAGCCTCTTGCAGTATCTGATGCTTTAAGGAAAAATAAATACTGCTACTGGGTGAGTTCAGTCTGTTAGAAGATTTTTCTTCCTTTTCTTTCCTCTGATCTTACATCAAAACTGGGCAATTTTGTGTCCCAGTGTGGGTGCTGCTTGCACTTTTCAGTGAGATGTTAAAGGCCCCTTTTGTTGTCCAGCTCTTGGACTGTGATAAGCAGACTGTCGATATGCTGCTGACTTTCATTTATTGTTGCCTAATGTGGGGTCATTAGTCACATACGCCTGAGAGATTGCAGTGGTGGAATTGGGTTGTGTGGTCTCTCCCCTTTGCTCAAGTACCTGTTTGATGATGATTGGAAATTTTTATTCTGTGTATGTACAGGGCCCTAGAAAGGTCTGTCTAGATAACATTAATCTTCAACCTGATGTTTCTGAAGTGCTGTGTATCCAGCTTTTCACTGCAATCAAATCAGTTCATTCACTCCTCCTCTTGTATCCCAAGCATGTAGCCAGTGACTGCGTTTTAGACTCCATTATAACATTGGTCTGGCCATTTGTTCACAGAAAGCATCATGCTTTCTTCTAGCCTAAGATGCGTTTGACCATTCAGCATTTACTTGGATTTCTTTCGGCAATTCCTTCTCTCAAAAATGTACCAAATATTCAAAAATGTGTCTAATCCTTTATGTTACATTGCCATTGCTAGAGGAGCTAAGATAAAAACTAAGAAATGCAGAAATGGGCTGAAGGTAACCAGACTGTTTCGTTGGTTTGTAGCCCAGATGCTGGTGGTGTGATGGCAGAGGCTTTGCTCACATTCCGGTTCTCCTCCACGGATTCTAGAGAAGCATTGCGAGAAAGAGTTGAAAGGATCTTACAGAGAGGCCTGAAAAAATACACAGGGCCCCTGCGAATAAATGTCAGATCTTCTACCGTATCAAGTAAGTATATTGCATCTCTCATAAAGCTAGTTCTCACCCTTTTCTGATTGACGGGACATGATTTTTCCCTTCTGATGATGGCTGTTACCAAGTCTGAATGACAGTCTTTCCTACTCATTAAGTTAAAACAAAAAATCAGCGGTAATGTATAAACCCCACCTAAGTCTTTTAAATGTGACTTAAATATGGATAAACAGGAGCAGTTGTTTTGTGGCCTCGCAGTACAGCCTTAGCCTCCCTCCAAACTGCAGTATCAACCTTCTGCTACTATTGAGGTAAAGAGTAGGAGCCTCACCACAGTGCTTTAGTACACAGCAACGCAAGTATGTTCCCTAGGTCTTTGCTTCTCTGAGGAGCCTGAAAGTGCAGAAACTATGCTTGGATGACAGTGAGGAAATAGCCAATGCAGTGAAAAAATAATATTTGGTGGGAGGATTGAAATCCGTGCAAATTCCCCAGGGGAAAGGGAAAGAAAGGGAAAATGTTCTTACCTATGTGTCTTCTCAGCTGGGGATCTAGCCCCTTCTTTGCAAAGCAGACCTGCTTCTGCAGGATGTAAGAATTAACTGCACTATGTTTTGGATTTAGTGAATTACCAGACACTGAAAGGTGGGTTTTCCTCCGCTTCTACACTTCTGATCTGTTAGAGAATTTTTGTGCAGGCTTAGACTCTTGTCTCTGACTTGGCTTCGCTTATATACAGTCAGCATTTTTTCTGGGTGTCAGACTTTTCAAGAATGAGTTGCTAGTTGAAAGGAAGGGCAGATTCTTGCTCCATTTGTTTTTGCAGACCTTCCACTTTCTCGCAGCACAAGGGTGACAGTATAGCACATGGGTGGGTACTTGCTGCTTGCTTTTCCACACTAGACTACTTAAACCAGCAGAGATTTGCAGAGGCCGGATGGCTGTGTTGAAAGGACAAGGAGCCTGGGCCAGATTCCGTGCTGGATCGATCCAGACTTCCTCCCTTTCAGAAATGACCAGGAGCAACCTCTTGTACTGCCTCTTGGTGCTTGAACTGGGCACATTGCATTGCGGCAATGCAGTGAAACTCAAATATGAGCTGTCACATCCCCAATGTTTCTTGATGGGCCAACCAGTCTTCCCCATTGGAATGGCTCAGGATGATTGGTAACATCCCTTTGGGCAAAGAATCTCCATTTCTCTGTGGTGTTTTTTATATGCCAGTAGTGTCTGTTTAGCAGAGTGTACATGTAATTTCTCCCAGATAGAAACAGTGTGTGGGCATCAACTAGAGCGATTCAAAGAGGTTTTTCTGGTTTTTTTTTAAAGACAGCCAGGTTGTAATTTAGTGAATTCTGAAGCTTCAGTTTAATTTGGTGCCTTACAAAAAGAATAAGACTGGAAGGAGTATAAAAACACTTGTTAGAGAAGGAGTGTGATCTTCTCATAGAGTTATCTGATTAGCTGGTTTTATTCAGTCTGGTAAATATGCGAAGTGACTCAAAACTCTGTTTTAGTTGACCTTGAACTGCACTAGGGCTGCACTACTTGCTCGTTAAAAAAATTAGCTGGTATAATTGCGTCATAATGTTTTTGTTAAATATTTGATCTCAGTAAAAGATGGCATCTCTGTGTTACTTTGATAAAGTTGTATGATAAACTTCACGCTGCTTTTCTTGGCTCTCCCAGCCTAACCATAGAACACTGACTACATAGGTCTACTACTGGCTACAAGACTACCATTGTGCAACAGTTACACGTGACACAAAAGAACATAAACAATACCTTGCCATTTCTAGGAGATGGCAATAAAAGTTTCCATTTGGATCTTTCTTTGCTAACAGGATATCAACAGTGCTATGAGGCTTAGGCAAGTTCCTGTTGGTGCTGTGGTTTAAGAAAACCAGGTTGACTCTAGTGACAAGTATAGAACAGAGCACTCCTATGCCTTTAGAGGACAAAAAGCTTGTCTTCTTCCTCACACCTGGGAGAAGTGACAATTTTCAACAAATCCTGGAAGTCCAGAGAAGGATCTAGGTTTTGCTTTTCCCACTTCTCTCTCCGCTCCTGATGTACCCTGTCCAACATTAGTATTTAAACCAAGGAAAGCTAAGAAGCCCTACATTTTTTCCATGCTCTGCAGCACCTTTCTAAATTTTGCTTCACTGTAGCTTTGATGGTTTTGCCAACTGGAATCCTTGTTTATCTTGAGGCAATCTCAGAACATTTTCATAATGGCTTGTAAAAAATCATTAACCTGTTCATTGTTATCACCTTATCAAAAGATTATAATTTGGGGGCCATGATATACCTTAGTTTAGCTCAGCATAGCTGACTAGTTGAACAAATCCAGGTCAGGCACTTATTTACACTGCATGCTAGAAGGCTCTGATAAGGAGAACATCCCTAAGTCTTCCTCCCCAGATCTAATCATCTTGTTGTTCAACACCATGTCTCAACTTGCACTTTGCTCAAAAGTATTTGCTTTGCGGATCAGCTCCAACAAACTCCTGCAAATCGGGTGCAACACCTGGGATCTCCAGCTGCAGTTCAGGGCAGCAGTACAAAACTAAGCAGTCTGCCAGACCACGGGTAGAACTTGCTTTGCCTCCTCATTCCTGAGGACTGGGGATAAAATCTAAACTGACAATGATTTATTAGTTCAGGTTTTTTTTTTTTGAAAAGAGATACAAGCTTGATCGTACAGATGTGGAAAAAAAAGCAATTGTGTAAAAATTAAAGGAAAACAAGATAATATTGTCTCTGTTTTGTATCATCACTAAACAGTAGGTGTTCTTTACATAGGACTACAAGAATACATTTGTATTGGGGTATCTTCAGATGAGTTATTACTGAAGTGCCTGCTTTCTTATTTAGCTAGACTTTGTAGTCCCCTAGTAAAGGACAGTGGTATCTCCAGACATGCACTGTAACTTTGATAGAAAATAGGAGGTGATAGAGATCTCTGCACTTGTGTACAAACCCTACAGGAAGCCCAAATATTTTTCACTGGAGAAGCAGGCAAACTAAATCCTATCTTCTCTGAACAACAGTGCAAGGGCCAACAAAATGAGATATCAAAGTTGTATGACTTGGAAACACCCACGTTACGACTTGTTCTTCCACTGGCACTGAACGAAGGTGTTGCAGTTCGTCCTCTGTACAGTTCTGGCACCAAAGAGATCTCCTACAAGGCTGACTTTTTTTCCCCAGGGTTTCTTGGTTAGAAGTAGAGTCATCTCACAGCCTGGCTCCCTATTAAGCAAAGTGTAGAGCACCTTGCCAGACTATTTCCCTTTGTCAAGTAGGTTGGAAGTCTCCCAAAGTGTATTTTTGGGAATGGACTTCTGACGTCAGAAAGAAACTGGTTGCAAGATCACTGGCACTGTTCAAAGTGAGTAGGAAGCATTCCCACCTGTTGCACAGCCAAGGGTTTTGACCATGAAGAATGAGTCATGAATTGGTTTTGATCAACAAGTCAACTGTTATTGTTTCTATTTATCTGGCATCTGGGGCTTGCTAAAGCTCCTTACAAATACAAAGTACAGAACCTGAGAGACAGATTCTCACTTCTTTATTGAGTCTTCTGTGGGAGACATGTAGATGAGTGTCTGACCTGGATGATTGAGGAATGCTTCATCTCAAATAATGTATATAGCAGTCTGGGTTTTTGTACTTTACCAGCCACAACAGCATTTTGGGGGAGTGGAACAGGACACGCATCTGTACATTAGGAAATACAGTGGAGATCTGACATTCCTCCGCTTTGATGCCATTAATTTGGCACGAGGTGGTATGTTTCAGCATTTGCAACAGTCTAGAGAGGCTGCCTGAAATATATTTTTAAATCAATATTTTGCAACGACATGCTTGTGAATAGGGTATTAGGCAGGAAACCATCCTGACCTGACTTCTTAGATGACCCAGATAAGTTGATTTAATTAATTTCCTCACTCAGTTCTTGTTTTTCCCTGTCTCTGCCTTGCCTGCAGAGTTTCAAGTGATTTGGACTGCCCCTACCGTAGTGAGACCTTGATTGCAGCTGGGGCGTGAGTGTGGGTCAGGAAGAAAAATAATGCTATAAACTGTATCAGCTTGGATACACGCTACAGAACTGGTCCATAGTTCCTCATGCAGATCCCTCCTCGGGCTGCAGGATGGCAGATCCCTACTCAGGCTGCAGGATGCCCAGATGGAGGAGTTGTAAGTATGCTGTGAGGTGTGGGCCTCTGTCTGTCCTCATGGACAGAAATAAGATGTGGTTGATGGTGACTGGGGAGGAAGTGATACATGTGAGGGCAGGCCCAGTGGACATAAGTAGGGAGGGAAGGGCTGAGTGACAGGTACAAAGCCTTTGTCTTGTCTCTACCAGGCTACTCTCCCCTGCTGAAGGAATGAGAATTGCATCACCTGTATCTAAGCCATGTTTTGCTACTTCTACAAGGGTGCATAACTCTAGGGAGGTAATTCCTGTTGAGAGAGTGGTGAGAATATTGGAAGGTTAGTGGGGAGACATTTTAGATTGTATGCCCTATGTAACCGCACAAGAACATCACTTTCCTGAGCATGAGCTCAAAGCTCATGTTTTGCCATCTTTCAGGAAACCCCTGCATTTCCTTTTGGGTACAGTTTTTGGAACATGACTGAATCTGCTGCTCACTGCTCTTATTCCCATTTCAGCCCAGTACCTCTGGCCCTTGTGGTCTTTAAGGTAATTAAAGAGTATTAGACTAGAGCTATTATCCCCACCTCTGCACTGCAGGACAGATGCAGTCTGTGGCATTCCTTTCAGCTGCCCATGTTGGTGACCTACTGAAACTTGCCAGAGATCCATTTTTTGCCTGCATGCACTGTTGTTACCCTAAATAACCCTAAATTAGGTAAGCCCCTGTTTCTGATGCAGCTGAGAATTTTGTAATTCTCTCTTTTTTTGAGGAAGTTGTTATTACAATGTGACAAAGAACTGTGGGGAAAATACGTCCTCTGCTCCCTGGTGCATTTCACAAAGCTGTGCTTCAAATGCATGTGCAAGAATGTGTTACTAGTACTGAAGCATGTACTTTTTCTTAATTTTTATGTTACAATCCTTTCCTCCCTTCATATCCCACTTAAGATAATCTCTACCTTGCATTCTCTGTGTGAATCTTACACTAGCAAGATGTGGAAACTTGATATAACAGAGGATGGAACATGCAGTTTGTCTTTGAAGCTTGCAATTATGACATACAGAAAATCACAGGTGGAAACCTTTAAAGAAGTTTCTTGTGGAAATCAAGATCTGTGAAAAATGATGTGATTGGGTAAAGCTGTATCAGATTTTTAAAACAGAAATTTCATCTTTAATTTTGCAACCATCTCTGGCCCTTTCCACACTGCAAAAGCATAATATCCCCTAATAACACATTTGCTTGCCTTGCTTGAACTACTTCAATATAATGTCTGGTCCATTGATGCCACTGAGAGTTCTGCCTGTTATTTTCCTTTTAATATAAACACTGATCTCTGTGGCTAAAATGAAATGAGGCAGTGGACAAAAGATTAATTCTTCTTATGCAATGACACTGATATTATTTAGAGACATGGCAAAGCGAGCACATTTTTCTGCAGGAATCTCTGAATCCCTTAGAGATAAGTGGTCACATTCACTCTGCAATTAACTGAATCTGCAAACATGTAGATGGCTGCCAAATAGATCCACAGGCTTTGGGCACTGAACTCCCTTAGAAATCCTGGCCTTAACTGGCTATTGCAGATAAACAATTAGCAAAATAAAGATGCTTTCCTGCTTTTGCTTACTCCCCTTTTCTTTCCGTGTTTGCTCAAACACATATATTGAGGAGTAAAAAGAAGTTATTTACTGAGAAGTTATTAATCTTAAATAGTAACTGCAAGTCACTGTTGTCATTAGTTGGAAATGAAGACCAGTAATTTATATGTGTCTTAAGGTTATTCCATTTACTACATATGCAAAATAACTGTACGAACAAAATTGCTTGTGCAGGTGGAGAGCAGAGCCCTCTTCTGAAAGATGGAATCCCTAAACAGCATTTCAATAGATTGCTGTGATTTTCATTTAAACATTAGTTTTCTCTTTTAAGTTAAGCAAGCTTTAATTAAATAGCAAGTTCCATTTTACAGGTAGGCAATGCACGTTCAAGTTGAACTTGTTCTTGTTTACAGTGGAAGCCTGAACACTGTTTTCCTAAATGCGGCACAAACAATTATTTTTGCAGCTATATGTGGCTGGGACAAGTTATGGCACTTTAATTGTTACTAATTGATGCTTTTTCTTGGTAGTGCAGACAACTAGGGCAACTAGTAAATGAGCAGGGCAGCAAAATTGTCTCTCGTGCCTTACAAGTGATTGCTTCAAGGCAGGGCTTGCAACATGGTGGCTGGCACAATTATGAACAGCTATGCGGTTAACCAGGCCAAAAATGTCAAACTAATAACAAATCAAGGCAAACCCCTGATGAGGTAAGCCAGTAAGCACCCTGATTTTCAGCAGTACCATGTAACCCAAAATGCTCCTGCTTTTGATGGGATATACTGTGGGCTCAGCTTATCTGAAAATAGCATCAGTTCAGATTTCCAAACACATACCTGTGCTCTGGGTTTGGGATCTTTGTTTTGAGTCCTGTGTCTATAATTTCACCAGTGCTGATCTGCATGATGGGTTCCTGGGCCTGTTGCCAGACACACCTGCTTTCACCTCTTAAAAACTCCCTTTACTTTGAGATTTTCTCCACTGGTGCAGTGTTTTCTTCAGTACTTGTGTTCCAGCTCCCAGTGCGTGGAATACATGGTCAGGGCACTGTATCTGGCAGATGTCTAAAGCAAAGCAATGCCCCTACCCTGGTGAATTTATTGACATTTACTGACAGGTGTGACTGGCTCTTTTTCCTTCAGCAGTGGGTGGGTGGGGAGAGTACATTGGCTGCATAGTTGTGATGTATTATAAAGTATGCTAAAATTCAAAGCTGTACAGACATGCTGTTTAAGACTTGCAGTGTGTGTGAGACTTGTTTTTCCAATTACACGCAAGTCAGTCCAGCTGGAAAGAATGGGTAAAATTTTGCCCACATGAGGTTTGTACTTTTTTCTAGGTGCCTCGTAAAAATGCAAAGAGAGATATAGACAGGTGCATTGCAGAACAGCTGTGTGACTCACAGCAAAACTCAGTGCAGTGAGAACATGCCAATTGAATTGCTTCCGGCACTGTGCTTGAACAACCTGGTTGCTCCTTTTGTCTTCTTGATGAGCTTTGCAACATAATGTAAGTGTTAATAATTGACTGCAGGCTTTATAATTAGGCATTATGAGGTAGATTTACCTCCACCCAGAGAGGAGCTAAAAAAACATTATTATCAGGCAAAAGGTGCTCTTTCATTCTTGATTACATTTGTTGGTTTCTTACCAATTTCCAGCTATAAAATTAAGAGTGACCCAAATGATGAGCTAGTTCTGAAGCTTGTATGAATTTCTAGGAAAACATTGGATGCTTATCATAGTTGAAATGAACAAGTAGGGCCAGATTTTTCACAGCACTTTTTGCCAACATAAACATATACAGGTGAAGTAGCCAAATCCTTAGCACAGCTCAGCATCCATTTGTCTTCCTCACTTTGTGACTTACCAAACAGCAATGTTTACACCACCACTGAGTCCCTCTGCTGGCCTAGTTTTTACCGTCTGGTATTATTACATTTTGATGTAAGGAATCTTGACAACAACCAAACATATTATCCATGGAAATTCACAGAATACAACCAATATTCCTGAAGTGCAGAAATACCTGTACTTTAGGGTTTTCCTCCTTCTTTCACAGGAATTGAGAAAGTATAGGTGATCATTTTTACTGAAAGGGGACCTCACAAGTTGTTGCTTGCTCATCAGAAAAACCTCTTTATTATGTGAACAGTTCCTGTTTATAGTGAATAAGACTGTGTTGCTGTATAAATGTCCAAGTATAACTCATCTCCCATTCTTACAAAATAAAGCAGCGGCTGCGTGCACATTCGGCAGCCCTAGCACTGCTTTTGCTCTGTAACATTCCCTGCAGTCAAGCTGTGCATGCACTGGAGTTCTGTTTGTTTCCTTTTTCTATCATAATCTGCTTAATGTCATATTAAGAAATGAAGAGTACACGTCTAGTAATGGTGGACTGCAAACATGAAATTCACTGTGGATACCAGGAGGAGCGTCAAGCCCACAAGCAAAACACAACTGATGCAAGCACAATAGGCGACAAGTATGAGCCAGAGCCCTTTGCATTCCAAAGAGACTCCTCCTGGCTTGGTGTGGTTTTGGATCAAAACTAGGATATTATTCTGTGTAGCTACAAAGAGAAAAGAGAAATGAAGTAAGTGGATAAGGACAGGGGTCTGCTGAGGAAGGCTATCCAGCTGCAAAATGTGAAGTTGTGGATGCTGTACAAGAATCACTATATAATTTAAAAATTGTACTGAAAGTGTGGGGTTTTGGTTTTGTGTTGTTTTTGTTTTGTTAATATTTTTAACTGCTGGCAACTAAAATGGTGGCTCTACTAAAAACAGCATTCTGGAAGAAGGGGAATAGACTTATGCCTTGAGCCAATGCTTGTTATTGTCAGCATGAGCATACTGTATCGTCCATAAACATAAGGCATGCATATTAAAGGAGGGAATGTATTGCTAGAACCTGCTGTGCCATGCAATAAATTGCTATTAACCATCTCTTTTGGTATTAATAGTGTACCAGACACCCTGTTGCTCAGTAAGATAGGAGAAAGGCGAGTGAGACACTGCTATTGTAAGCTGGCATTGCTGCAGTGAAGTCAGTGCCATCTGATCTCAAAGATGGCACAGAGTGAGCACCAGATCTCCCCCGGCCCTCATTCTGGTGCAAAATGCAGCCAGTTGAATTTTTACAAAAAGGGAACTTCAGAACTTTCCACTATAAAAAATTTCTCTCCAGCAAAATTGTGGGCTTTGAATAATACAGAACTTATTTTGTCTGCAGTCCCATCCAGAAACATCAGGGTCCGGCAGAATGGGGGAGACCCTGTGCCTGGCCCTCAGAGGATATCGGCTGGCTGGAGAACAGCAAGCAGCATCACAGAGAGGTGTGCGATAGCCAGTGCAAGAACGTGACCGCATATGAGCTACACTGGTTTCTCTAGCAGCCCCCCTCAGCCGTATCTCCTGCGGTGCCCTGGACTCAAATAGCCATGGGGTGGGAGGACCATGCAGATGGGAAACCTTGCCCGTGCTGTCCTGGCCTCACCCTGACTGTTTGTTTGTTTCAGATATGGAGAAGAAACGAGCAGAAGCCCTCTTCAATGACAGTAAGTGAAGGCTTTTTAAGCCTGGGAAATTGCAGATTGTATTAATTAGCACTGATAGTCTATGAGCACTTTTCCTGGCCCTTAAAAGCCTTTTCTCATCCTCTTGTCTAATGAATGTGACCTTGTACTCCACACAGATGAGCCGTGTGTTTAGAAATCCTGCTCGGTCACAAGGAAGCCTTTTTTTATTCGTGTCTTCTGGGATACTAAGGAAAACTGGCTTGAAAATAGTGGTGATGGGGTAAAAATCCCTTCTAAAGTCTAAACATACTGCTGAGTGCCCTGGTCAGGTTTTTTTTGCAGTGAGATTTTCTTCCTGTTAAAAATAACAGCAATTCTGTGAGAAAAGAGCAAGTGCTGAGGGTTCTACAGAAATCCCCAGCACTGGGCAGAGAAGAGACACTCAGGTCCTGCTGCACAGGTGCCTATGGCACGCTTCTGCCTCCTGCAGTGCTGGTGTGGAAGGTGGAGGGTGCATCTTAAATGTAAAGCCTGCCATCTAGGAAACAGGACTTAGCCAGTGAGGGCTGAGCAAATGTTCAGGACTCTTGTTTATTTACTAGCCTGATCCAGTTGTTGTTGGTACCAGTGAGAGCTTCTACACTGTGTCTGCTTATTTGTGTATTTGGACATGCAGAGACAGGCTGTGCTCTTACACGAAATAACATAGTACGTAGTAAAGTTGAGTGAGTGGGGAGGACTTCCAATAAATAAAAAAAATTAATTGCTTGGACTGCTTTAATGTCAGGCACAACAGCTAGCTGAAAGGTGTACTATAATGTGCTAAAGGCAGGAGAGTCCTTATTGTGGATCTGAGTGCATTTTTATTTGAGCAGATGATAGTTAGAATCTTGTTTAGAGATTTAACAGTCATAAAAAGGCATCTTTGCTTACAAGTTGGGTTTCTTTTACCCTGGTAAGGTTTGATCAGTTCCTTAGCACCAGGCTTTCAAGTAATGGAGATTAAATAACGTCACTTTTTGGGTCCGTTTTAGGTGCTGGTGTTCTGGGGCACTGATGGAACTGTGAGTTTCTCCCTGTGTTTTGAACATAGACTGCTCAGGTGGTCGATAGGATTGTGCAGTTTTAGGACCAGTAATTGAGGATTACCAATAGCTTGCAAGGAGGGAAACATGCTAGTGCAGACAGTGTTATCAGTTATGGTATGTTCTCCAGTTTTCCTTTCACATGGAGGGTTTTGGACAAACAGATTTAGATTTCACTGGTTTCCTTCATTGTGGTTTTAAATCTTAGAACAGGGCAGACTCTACACTAAGCATGTGAGCTTCTCAATATTGTCTGACTTTTTTTTTTCCTCTCAAATTTAAGCTTTCACTCTGTTGTGTTATTGCTGCTGCTTTTGACTACGAGGTTCTGTTAACATAACCTTGTGCAGATCCTAGCAGGAAGGGGCAGAGGTTGCACTCTGCGTGGCTCCAGTGTTTCGCTTCTGAGGACTTCAAGGCCCATGGGGCTGGCAGCTCTACAGTGACATACTACCAGTTTCTGCTTTGTCCCCCTCTTGGTCACTGTTTGTGGAAGACAGGCAGTGCAATGGTTTGGATTGTGTTGTCACTATGCAAATAATTCTTAGCTCTGTCTCTTTTTCAATGAATTGGGATAGTCCTGTCTGTCAACTTTCCTAATGTCTAGCTGAAATCGGGGCCTGGATGAAAACTAGTGGGTCTTGGTCCAGGTAAGATGGATTTGATGTTGTTTGGATGGGAGAAGACAGCTGAAGCAGCTCTGTCCACTGAGGAAGTTTCTAAAGCTACAGGGGAGCTTCAGCTGCTCCTGAATATCCTGAGTTCAGTGGCTGAAACCATGGATATTTTACTTTCTCTCTGGGTTTGGAGGATAATACTTTCTGTCATGGATACACACCGTGCCGGAAGTATCCATGCCTTTGTCATCTCTGGCTTCTATTAGTGTGATGCTCTTTGCCTGAAGTGCCTCTCCAGGTCCACTTGCAGCCTGCCGTTTGTGCAATGCGCATTTGCCTGTTTCCAGGTGACATCTTGCTGATGCAATCTGCGTGCATGTGTGGTAAAAAAAACATGGCTTGGATCATTCCCAGCTTCGATTTTGCCTCGTTCATGTTTTATGTTAATGACAAATTACCTGGGACATAAAAGTTGGCAATCCCTGTATTTGGGAATTGTTCTGGGTGCGTGGTGAAGGTTTCGCTTCCTGATTTGGGCTGCCCACACAGCTAAGTCTGAATGGTTGACCATCATGGCTTTCCATAATAGCCAGTTGTTCATTCAGGCTTCTAACAGAATGGGTTGTGCATGAGGATCTCTGATTTGGGAGGGCTGGTGGAAGGTACGTTTTCTCATTGATGTTAATACTGTTAGAGAATCGAGGTGTTGTGTAATTTTACATATGTTTTCCACAGCCATTGGAAGGCATATTTACTAAACAAGAATAGCTAACACACTCTTTCTCCTCTTTGACAGTCTGTGGGTTACGGCAGAATAGATCAGTCAAGTCAATGGCAAAATCATCATCATTGCGAATAGTCGGTGGATTGTCTTCTGCAGAGACTGGGGACTGGCCGTGGCAAGCAAGTTTGCAGTACAATAATATCCATCGCTGTGGTGCAACACTCATCAGCAATACGTGGCTTGTATCTGCAGCTCACTGCTTCAGAGAGTAAGTTCCCATCTTAGAGAGAATCTGCAGCAGAATGTGCCCCATGTGTACCAAGTTGTGTGGCTTTCCAGATTTACACCACATCTGTGACCCTTTCCAAGGGAACAATTTTCTCCCCTGGAGGAGAAAAGTCAGGGTTAAGCAGACCCATCTCTTGAATGTTTCAATGAGGAATCGAAGACTGACTCTCTGGAGCAGAACTGGCAGTTGTATGTGTGGAAATCAATAGCCATTTGGCATATTGAGCAAAGAAGTGCAGGAAAGGTAATGTGACTGAAATGGCAGAGTATTTGCTTTCTGTCACACTAAATGTTACTAAAGGTGCTCCTTTGTGTTACAGCTATGTTGCTGCCACTGCAGGCTGCTACTAGAAGTTATAATCCCACATTCCTACCCCTCTGTTCAGCCATAGCCATGCACTCCCAGCACTTTTTTGTTTCAAGCATGGCAATTGTGAAGCTGCAGCGCATGTAAAATGGAACAGCTGATTGAACAGATTATTAGCATGCAAAAAGAGTAATGGAGATGAAAGAAGTTTCTAGCAGAAGAGCTTTTTGATTTGATTACATCCCGTGGCTGCACAATGGCTAGATCAGGGACAAGGAGCAGGGAACGAGTATGAGACCATGGTTGAGGAGGGAATGCAAGATTGCCCTCTTTTAGCAGCAGCCCACAATTACATGGGACACAGTGTTATGGAAAGTGATGGATGCCTTAACAATCTAGTAGGGAGCTGGCTTGAAGGACCTTTACAATAAAGGTTCTCACCAAGTTTGAAGTCCCAAGCACTTAGATATAAGCTAAATATTTACAGCACTCTTACCTTTTTCAGCATGAGTCACCCTCAGAAGTGGACTGCTACTTTTGGAGCTCTTTTGAAGCCAGCAAGCTTGAAACGATCAGTCAAGACTATTATTATTCATGAAAAGTACCGCTACCCAGAACACGATTATGACATTGCACTTGTGCAGCTCTCTAAACAAGTTGAGTTCACGAGTAGCATACACCGCGTTTGTCTGCCTGAGCCATTTCAGACTTTTCCATACAATATTTTTGCTGTCATCACAGGCTGGGGAGCGCTTACCAATGACGGTGAGTCCTGAGTCTACCAGGCGACCTGTACGTTACATAAACAGTGGCTCTGATCTGCTACTGAATGGAAACCAGTTTCTGTAGCCATATGTTGTATGGCAGCGAGCCTAACGCTTTGTCTATAAGCAATAGGTTTGTTTATTTCTTGTTCTAAAATTAGGCTGGACAAGGACAGAGCTACAGTCCCCTGAGGCAGAAAACAGTAGGAAGACTGTTCTCTTTTTCCAGCCTTTCTGTTTCATATTGTAAATTTTTAAGACAGATAGTCCAGCCATGCATGTGTTTATATAGCACCTAAAAAAACATTCTCCCAGCCCTAGCCAGAAGCTACAGATAACTCTGTGCGTTTTCAGGTCAATGTGCAGAGTGAGCTGCAGATGGTGACTTCCCCAAGCTCGCACTCTTATCAGGGCATGCTAACAGTAGATTTAGCAATGGAACCAAAATGTCTTCATTTGGTAGCAAAATGAATTGCTAGGTAATTTGTGTTCCATTGTATTATACGGAAAATGTATAAAATACATGCCTTTACACTTAAGGCACTACATACCATGCAATTGTTACTTCTCTCTTAATGGTACAGTTCCTAAGTGAGACTATGAGCATGTATATTTTCCTTAAGGGCCTAACCTAGACAGACCAATAAGCAAAACCTCCACATTAAATCAAGTCAAGCTGGTCCTCCGTAAGAGAACATTAAATGCTCTTCCTATATCTTCACCACTGCAAAGTAATTCTGTTGACAAATACCCAAACTGTATTTTCCCTCAGGTCCAACTCCAAATGCTCTTCAGGAAGCAACAGTGAAACTTATCGACTCAAAGACTTGCAACAGAAAAGAAGTGTACGATGGGGACATAACACCCAGGATGTTGTGTGCTGGATACTTGGAAGGAGGAGTAGATGCTTGTCAGGTAACTGTAGCTGAAAATTAGAAAGGAAAACTATTTTAATGCTGACTCCAATATCTGGTTGACCACATCTTAACTGACTGCATACTAGTCCTTTAAACAGGCTCCATTCAAACAGGAATCAAGTTGTAAAATGAAATAGCATTTACTACACGTCATTTAGCACATAAAACTTATACTATGAGAACTAAATTAGTATGATATACAGAATTTAATCCTTTCATAGCATGAAATGAAATTGTTATTCTGTAACTCAGAATAGCTGCTACAAGCCCATTTCCTTCTCATAATTTCTTGTGTGTGAAATCTAACAAACAATATGCTTGCAAAAGAATATGACAAGACATTGACAGCCATACTATGTGCTAAAATACTAAATATGAGCTAAAAATTAAATGTCTCAAGTAGCCAAGACAACACATCTCTATAGTTGGGACAGAAGAAGTTTAAGAATGGAGTAGTTAAGTTGCCAGCAAAAATGCAGTATCACTCATTGAAATTTAAGTCTGGACTAGACCAGGCTCATAACAAATCTGTTATGATATGATCTTTGGTAACAAATGTGGATCAGTGACAGAAAGCTGTCTGAAACAAAGATAACTATAAAGAAGCTAAGTGTAAATGGTATGGTCAGGACACACACATGGTGCAGGTTTGCAAATGTTGCAAGGAAATGCTTATGTTCAAACAAAAATATTTCCGTAACGATAACTTTTAAAAAGGTAGTTTCTATTTATGTTATTTACAAAGAATGTACTCCTAAGTGCTGGTTCAAAGCAGACTCTTCCCAGAATCGCAGTCCTACAGATTTATGCCGAAAGCAAAACTCCCTGCAGAATAAGTCTGGGAGGCTCAGTTCCTCTGTTCTGTCTGGCTCAGCAATGAAGAGACCTGAACAGAAGGGTGCAACTGCTGTTTATTTCAGTAAAGCTTTTTGGTGAAAGATGGGGAATTTGGTCTGTTGTGTGAGGATTGCCTTTCAGCCTGTAAAGTTTCCAGTTTAACTATTATTACCATGTTATGCTATTACCGGTATCTGAATTCAGCCTTTGAAAGTGGCTAACATCTTCACTAGATATTGTTTAATTAGAAGACCAAGTTCCTGACGAAATCTTTTTGAAATGTTATTGCTGCAAGTGACTAAAAGAATTAATTGAAAGGATAGTTGTTACTGTAAAAAAAAAAAAAAATTCCTGTTGGTGTAGATTGCTGTCTGTATTTATGTTTCCCTACTTTGTATGAGGAGAAAGGCAAGGCAGATGGGAAGCAGTGATTCACAAAACAGAAAAGAAGCTTCTTTTTTTTTTTTCCCCTCTAAAACCACAGAGACAGATCAGGAGGTTCCATCGTAAACAGGAAAAAGCCACAGACTTCTGACTCAAGTTTCAGAAACAGCCTGGATTCTGCATAAATGGCACCTCTTGAAAAACTGCTTGCTTTCTTCTCTTACTGGACACGCCCTCCTATCTATGGATAGAATTAGATTTTCTGTTCTAATCAATTAATTCTTTTTTTTCCCCTCCTCTTTCTCTAGGGGGACTCTGGGGGACCACTGGTTACTCCAGACTCTAGACTGATGTGGTACCTCGTGGGAATAGTGAGCTGGGGAGACGAATGTGCCAAACCAAATAAACCTGGAGTTTACACACGAGTGACTTATTTCCGTGACTGGATTACCTCAAAAACTGGCATCTAATTCCAAAATCAAAAATGGATTTAACTACATAGACTATGTGTAACACATATTTGTCTGTAATTTTGAAAGGTTATTATTTTTTTTACTGTATATATTCCTATGTAGTTTTGGTTGAAGCAACCTTTGCCCGCAGCAACCACTATCTTTGCTGTCAGAGATCCTAACACCTTGTGAATTTATACTAAACATATGAGATTGCCTGCCTCATCTTTGAGCCTGGAAACATTCTCGCTTATCGGAAATTACAAACTGATGTCATTAAACTAACATTTAAAAGGTGCCAATTTACCTGCTTTATAAATACGAACATTTTCCAGGAAAATAAAAAAAAAAGAAATTTTTCTTCAGCCATGACTGAGGTCTGAAGCTGAACCTTCTTCCTCCAGTGAAGCAAATGCTGTCACAGCTGTGTTTCTATCAAAGTGAACCCTTGATTATTACTCTTGTTAGAGACTGTCATCTGCACAGACTGCAGCCAAGGCCCAGGATGCTCTCCCTGCTTGGTGGCCTTCATGGCTAACAGTGGACCAGCCAGGACCAAGGGTAGGTCCTACCTAAGGAAAAGGAGGATTTCTGTGCTTGCAGTAAGTTGGAAAGCAAAAGAGAAAAGCTCGATGTTTTTCTTTTGAAGCACGTTTTTAACAGGAATTCCATAAAGTTCAAGTTGCTTGAAAGTGCTACTGTGGAAGTGCTTTATCACAATACTGTGCTGCTACCTCTGTACCACTTGCCTTCAAGATCTACTCTGTTCAACTTGCAGTGTGCTTAAGATACAGAAACACAAGCTCTACCCAAATTTGTTTGGAGTAAGTGTGTCTCCACGAACAACTTCCCTGGAAGGAAACCCAGCATTTAAATTTGTGCTAAAGGAAAAATAAATATTCACCAGAAACAAACTGGGAGCTACCTTTCTCATTCAAGAAATAGTGTGCTTTTCCAAGGGTATGCAGTCAGTGGAAACTGTCTCACTGCAAAGAAAGCAATAAGTGATACTGTTTTGCTTCGCTGATGGATTCATTTCTGCCATGAATGAATATGATCCTGTCTTACGAGGTTGAAGAGTAATTTCATATTAAAGAACAGTCTCGATAAGAACTTCAGAGTAAATGCAATCCTTATACACTGATTAAGCACTTTTCCTACTTTTGTGCATAACATCTCACAGATTGCTGGAGGAGGGGCATCCAGTGACGTGGCATTTCTTGAAAACTCACACCCTGAATTACGAGTCTACATATGGATGGAAAAGCCTATGCTTAAGCCTTGGTGGTAGAGGAGGGGGTTGTCTTATTATTACGCTCCTTCCAGTCTTTCTAGATATCTTTTGAACTTCAGTAAAAAAGACGCCTTATCTCGGAAAGAAATTTACTGAAGATTTTAGTTTAGTTTTGGTTTTGAGATAGTAGTATCTTTATTCTGATTTTCCATGTCCGTTATAAAATGAAAAGGATCTTGGGACAGTTAGGAGGATAGTTAGGTGCAGCAAATCAGTTTCCTTAATTTATTAAGTTTCTAATTTATGCACTTTCAAGTTGCTGCTATTTTTCAGCTAAGAATTTACTCTGGGCCAGTTTCAGTTACAAAATAGAAACTTAACGGAGTTTTGGATTAGGTTACCTGGAAACACTGTTTTCTTCCAGTGTTCAGGTCCGCTTTTTTCAAAAGCATCCTTTGGAAAAAAATTACATCTAGTTTTTTGTGCCTCTTAATGCTTTGAAGGTGAAAATGACAAGTGTCCTTCCTTATAATCAGCTGATGAATTGCAATTGAAAGTAAACAGTAGTCCACTTTCATAGATAGCTAAGGCTTTGTTTTGCACTTAAATCTATCTTTTTGCCTAGCAAAAGGAGGGGCAACAACAAGGAGGTGAGGCCCAAATTAGATACAACCCCTAAGAACTGGTTCCTACCTCACACTGCGACATGTATATCTGATACCTTTAAAATGACAAAGGCAACCTTTATTTCAGATTTTCTTGTGAGAGAAAAGACAGCCAAGAGGTGTGGGGGAGAATGTCTACCTTACTCAGGGAGTCCTGAGCCAGCCAGATGCACTTTTCACAAATTTTTTAGCAAACTGTCTGGCCTGGGTTTGTCTTGTACTCCATGTCAGTGTTTTATTTATGAAGACTCTGTTTTCTGCCCTAGAATAAAAGAAAGAAAATATTGTGCAATTAAAGAAAAGATTTTTAAAAACCTTTTATTATTGTTGATGTTAAGATTTAGCAAGGATTTAAATGAGATAAAGGTAATACGTTTCATAACATTAAAGGTATTTAAAAACAATTGCTCCTTTTTGTCCCTTTTTTTTGCTTAATAATAACCAAACTAAAAATTATATGCAAAATAGGCTAATCTTCCCTTATTTTGATATAAGACTATTCTAAAGCTGCAGTGCTCTCTGTTCATTCCCCATCCTAGGAATTGTTTGTCTTTAACAGTGGTTGGAGCTTTACAGATGTTTCAGCAAAGACAAGTGGGACATCTGTTTTTCTAAGATACTCGTGAATTTCAGTTAAGCTTGAGCTATGCAAATTTGAGGACGGATCTGAAGCTTCATCAGAGTATCCACCACCTTGCTTCTGGCCTTGGAAAAACTCATCCTTGTAATGTGGCATTCGTGGAAATTGGCTGTAGGGAGGTCGACGCAGCTGGCATACCAACTCTCCTGAGATTTCGCAGGCAGATTTAAAGCGTCAAGAAACATGTTCCAAAATTCTGGTTATTCAAATCAGGTTGTTTGAGGCTTGCCAAATGCTAATTTTCAGCCTGGAGCACAAATCAGAAAGAAATAAGAGGCTGCTTGCACAAGATCTAATCATGTGAGGCGGTCTGGTTGAATGACATCAATCAGTCACTGGGATTCCTTATGTAAGTAAAGCTTGTGGAAACTCCAATTCCATATCTGCTGTTCCTGTTAACAAATTAGAAGAGCTGAGAGCCAAAACATATTATTTAACCCAATGAATATTTATTGGGCAACTCGCAGCCTGTGTTAGAGATGCACGCGCATGGAAAAGCTGGCTCTTGCTTTCGGAAATGCATTCATGCACATCAGCGTGGAATCAGCTTAGGTAGCTGGTGCTCTTGTTTGGATCAGGATTTTAACAACATTGTTAACATGGTTTCTAGGAAGGTGTCACTTGCTAGAGCAGCCTTAAATGACAGGATCCTTTGGCCCACCTCATTGGGAAGCTGGAGCCCTTTCAAATATGCCAGCAAAGCACTCCTACACCACATGTTGTGCCAAAAAGAGGAGACAAAGCCTTGCCAGTCAGCACATCACTGCTGCAAGAGCTGATGGCAAGCCACAGCCTATGGCAGGATGTCTGGAAACCCACTGAAGGATGTTGATGTGGATTTATGGTCATTTCTGCGCTGGCCTGTGTGCTAAACTGAATTGTGTTGGCCTTAGTATTTTCAACTAACACATTTTTAGGGAGAAAACTAGGTAGAGCTTTGTCTGGTCATTTGCTTATTAAATGAATAAATCAGGGAAAAAAAATGCATCCCCCCTAAATCCCCACTTTGGAGTCCCCACTAAGAATGTGAAATCATGCCTGGAAATCAGGAAATTAAAAGACAAAAAAAAAAAAAAAAAAA
>Ga0065711_1003976_pt1 | contig 51382 bp, 39 predicted proteins | sample Hoacrofraction12_FD_59098 | JGI IMG/M metagenome (GOLD analysis project Ga0065711, IMG submission 59098) | Hoatzin crop microbial communities from Cojedes, Venezuela - Epithelial fraction 12 v2 (version 2) | ecosystem: Host-associated > Birds > Digestive system > Esophagus > Crop | place... | reverse complement strand
GCCTCCCGCCGCCTGCGAGCGCGCGCCCCTTCCTTCCCGCCGGTGACCGGCAGCGCGCGCCCGGGGCCGCCTGCGCGCCAGCGCCCATCTGTTCAGCCGTTTCTGTGTAAAATAGCCCCACGGAATGCAGAGATGTTTTTTTCCTGTAAAGTATTTTTTTAATAAACAAAGTCTGATTTTGTCCTTTACCGCCTGGTTGCTTCTTTCCGCTCCGGAGCCGCGGGGGCGGAGCCGGGCTCGGCGCTCTCCTAGCGCTGCCTGGCCGGGGCGGGGGCAGGCGGAGGCAGTCGAGCACCGGGCTGGCGGCGGTCTCCAGGGTAACAGCGGCCGGGGCCGGTACCGGGGCCGGGCCGCCCCGCGCGCCCCATGGCCTCCCGCGACAGCGACGCCATCTCCTGGTACCAGAAGAAGGTGAGTGCGGCGCGGGCGGGCGCGGGGCCCGGGGCACGGGGCCCGGCTCGCGCTCAGCCTCCTTTCCTTCCAGGTCGGGGCCTACGACCAGCAGATATGGGAGAAGTCCGTCGAGCAGACCGAGATGAAGGTAACGGCGCGGCCGGGCGCTCCCGCGGGCCCCGTTCCCCTCGCCTCTGACGGGCCTTTGTTTTCGGGCCCGCAGGCCTTCCGAAGCAAGCCGAAGAAGAAGGGCCACATCCAGCCGGACCTGATCGACGTGGATCTGATCCGAGGTGAGCGGGGCCGGGGCCGGGCTTCTGTCCTGAGCCGCGCGGCAGCTGCCCGGAGCCCGAGTCCTGCGGCTCCCCGGCGGCCGCAGCCCTCGCTGCCGGCCCCGGCGCGGCAGGAGCTCGGGGAGTCTAGGCGGGGGCTGCTGCGGGGTGCGCCCGTCCCGGGCCCCGGGCGCGGCTGCTGTCGCCCTCCTGCACCGCAGCGTGCGGCGGGGTTTGGTCTTGGCCAGAGAGCAGGTCGTAAGTAAGGAAATTCTGGCAATTCACAGTTAACGACTTGTTTTTCCTTTAATTCCAAGGCTCTACGTTTGCCAAAGCCAAGCCTGAAATTCCCTGGACATCGCTAACTCGGAAGGGAATTGTGAGAGTTGTGTTTTTTCCATTATTCAGCCAGTGGTGGATACAGGTTACTTCCCAGCGCATTTTTATGTGGCTCCTGGTGCTCTACGTTATGCAAGGTGAGGGGTGCTAGCAGGCTGTGCCACAATCCTGTTTCCGCAAGGAACGTGACATCATTTTGTAGCCCATAACCTAAAGCATAAGGATCCTGTCTGAAAGCTACTTGGTGTAGATTTCAAGATGTGAGGCACTGGTGTTTGCAGAAATCATAGAACAGAGTAAAAAAAAAAATAGCGAAGACAGAAAAAGGGGACTCTGCTCTTGATTTTTGTATTTGATACTATTTTGTCCTTTTCAGTTATAGCAGTTGTGTTGTATTTCGTGGTGCCTGTTGTGAATGCGAGTGAAGTCATGGGGCCAATGTGCCTTATGTTACTGATGGGAACTGTTCACTGTCAAATAGTGTCCACCCAGATCAGCAAACCGTCGGCAAACAACGGGCTCGGCAGGCGGAGGAGGTGAGTGGGGTAATGGGTTCGTTTGTTGGCATCAAAGCATGTGATGGATTGCTCATGGTGGAAGTTAATGGGCAAATCTCTTCTATTTTTGTGTAAATATATTATTTAACCATAAGTATGAAAATTAGTGTTTTCTGTCTTGCTTGTAATCTGCTCGTAACCAAGACAGAAGCTGCAAGTTTACCAGGCTGTGAGAGGTCTGGTTTAGTGGTCAGCTGGGCCTTCTGCCATCGCTTTCCAGCACAGCCTCTTTCTGTGGGCAGAGGAGGGCATTCTGCACAGAAAGGCATCGCCGTGGTGTTGCAAACCCGTCTGGTGTCCTGCTTTTGCATTAACTGTGGGGAGTTGCTGGTGTGTGTTGGGATGACGGGGATGGCTGTGGTGGATTCGGTGCTGGCAATTTGTTGGTGCACATGGGAGATGTCACGGTCCATCTGCTAGGTGTTTCAGCGTTAGGTATCTGACCCAGTTTAAACACTGATGTAATACATTTGAACGCAGGATGATGGATGTGGAAGGAACTTTGCCCCCATGAGATTTCTGCAACAAAGATTTTGTCTGTTGCATCCTATGCTGATGATGATGTGATATGCTGATGTCCTGTGGGCATATGCATAACTTCTGTTAATCCAAATAAAATTTATTTTATTTGGAAATAAGCATTCTGTCTGCATGACTTAAGGAAAATAGCATCTCTAAAAAACTGTTCAAATCTGACTCAGATCTTCTAAGAAAGACCTAAAAGCAGCTTGCTATGCAAATTTAATTCTCCTTTTTTTAAAAATCAGGAAGTTACGCAAATCTGTGGGTGTGGATGGGAACAGTTGGTCTTCTCCTGACAAAAACAGTAAAGAAGAGCAGTCTGAATCTGCATCCGTTCTTAAGAATTTATTTAGTGTGCTTTTCCGAAGGAGGTATGTGATCTTCACTGGGCTCGTGTTTGTAATGACATTGTGAATAATCTGATATCTGGAAAATGAAGACAGAATGTATGCTGTCACTGACATCCCCAAAGTCTGCCGGTTAGTTTCTTTTGAACTAAAAGCACTCTTGGTATTGTAAGAGGCTGATTCCTCATGGCTTTTTAGTATGTTCTTATTAGGAGATCATACCATATCTCACAGTATAGCTAAAACTGGGCGTCAAATGCATTGCAGAAGGTGGCAGGGCTTATTTTTGTCAGATGAGTGACCTTTCTTGAATGTGTGTGCTCAAATTATGTCGCTGTTCTACCTGATTTCCAGAAGCAATTGTGCCTTCTAGTTTAAGTTGCTTGAATAGTCATCCTGCTTTACCACCTTACTTTTTCTAAAAGTTACTCGAGGAAAAGGAGGATAGATTGTTTGGGATAATATTTCATTGTCTTCTGCTGTTTTCTCAGGTGAGTTTCGTGATGAGTTTTTAACTGACAGGTCCCTTCTGTTGATGAGGACTTGTTCTCTCAATTGCTCTTAGCTATGTTTTCCAAAACAATAAGAAAAATTGTCTCTCTTGTTTTAGAAGTTTTAAGATACTATTAGAGTTGCAAAAGGACTGTGAAAGTGAGTGTGAAGCAGATATAAGTCTCTTCAGCAGAACCAGGACACAAAGAGCCTGTCAGCAGAAGAAAATTATGTATTCCCTTAGCTATATTGTTTAATGTTGTGCCTGTGTGGCAAGTGAAAGAGACTGTGATGTTTTCCTCTGACATAAAAGCATTTAATTGTATTTCCTCTCATAGGATTAGAAGAGTAAAGTTGGTATCTGAGAAAGGGACTGAGACAGAAAATGGTGTGAATGCTGTGAATAATGGCATTAAGCACAGACATGCCAGATCTGAATACAGGCTGTTGCACTTCAAAGAGAAAAATAAACTTTCCGATGGGGAAAAGAGCCATCAGGTACTGGCAGGGACGATCCATCTGAAGTCAATTCCATCCAACTGACATACAATTTCAGTGTGTTCTGTATATACCCAAAAGTTTGTTGATGCTTAACTGTATGGTTTGATCTAATACAAGATACTCCCTTCTACTAATCTGTGCTTTCATATAGGAAAGCTAAAAACCCTTTCTACTTCTTGACTGAAGAGCTGACATGGTGCTGATACTTTACTGTCTGCATCTTTTCAACTGTTACAATAGTCAAATATGTCAGTCATGGACAGTCCTGGAAAATGTCTCTTCTACCAAAGCGCTCGTTTAGTTTTAGAGACTGATCACAAGATGTTCAGTTAAGGAAGACTGCTGATAATGGTTAAAAATAAATAAATCAGCAGTTTTCCAAAGCAGTTCTATAAAATAATTTGCCTTGCGAACAGTTCCTCACAATATCCTCCCAGAAGGGAGGCAGGAACGTAAAGACTGAAACATCCCTTGGGGAGAGAAAGACAGCATTAAGGCATCATGACCTCTGTTGAAATCTCTAAAACAAAGCTTTGTGGAGTAACTTTTGAGGCTCCTCTGGGTCGGTTAAGGTGTTAACTCCCACATGAAGAACTTGGATTAGAATCTGTGCAGAACAGCGTAGTACTGTGCCATCCCAACTCCTCTGTTTGTTGGCATTTGGAGAAGAGCAGAGCTAGGTGTAGTGGGACGCATCTCATGGTTTCGGATCTGCTAGCCACCAGCTTGTAGATACATCTGTTCTCCCAGGCTTAAGGTTGCTGGTGAGATGTAGCCAAGCGCTGCTGCTGGCTCTTCCTCTTCCTGCCCTGCCCCAGATCCCACTCCGCCTCACCCAAGATTCCCTCTCATTACCTCTGTGGTAAGGCAAGGGCCGGGGTAAAGGGTTAGAACTGGTGATGCCTCTGTGATGCCAAGTTGGGTTCTGTTTCTGCATGTTCTGTGGGCATCATCTGCTGCTGGCTTCTGCCGGTGATTAGAGGTTGCTGTGTGTACCAGTGTAGCAGCAGCACTGGCTTTGAGCCTTTGGTTTGATGCAGTTCAGGCTGGTCCTCTGTTGGTGCCTTAGTCTTATTTTGACTGCTGTCTTTCTAGGACGACTGCACCAACAGAGGTGGTGTTTCTGATGAGCTTTCGAGTGAGGAGGATGCTGAAGCAATGGCACAAAGGATCTTGTTACGCCAGAATGTAGAAGGGGCTTCCAGTGACAATAGCTATGAAGAGAAGAAAAAGAGGCCTCTTGTTTCCCTGAACCAGGCTGTCTCACAGGTACTCATGCTGAAGTTACGCCGTTTTCCACACAACTTTTTTGCTATGGGTAATGAGCTGGTTTTCCTTTGTTTTTGGCAGGTGAAGCAAGCCCTGAAAGGTGCCAGAGACTCTGATAGTGTTGTGGAATCTGAACTAGAATCCACATTACATAGTCAGGTATGGTCATAAATTCAGGAGACAGAGCTTTACTGAGCCTGGCCAGTGCAGGGTCATCCTCCCCGTCAGAACAGACCTTTATTAAATGACAGTGCTTCAGGTACAAGGTGTGGCCTCCCTCCCTGCTTGTGTGCAGCTCTGAACTTTGCTCACAGTTGTGAGCATACAACAAACAAACAACAAATCACCCTCTTGGCAGCGTGGTATGGCCCAAGCTGCCTCTCATTGCTTGTGTCGAATTGCTACAATTGCTCCTGAGGTTTGGGAGGTAGCACTGTGTTGTAGCTTTTATGCTAATAAATATTGATTTTAAATGAAGAAATTATTTTGTGATACGTACTCATTCACTTTGTTACTTTATCTTGCTCCTTGCCACTCCCTCCACCTGAAAATAAGATAGAAATAAAATACATGCATATCAAATAATAAATATAAAAATGTATAAATAAATATAGAAGGTAAATGAAATCTTAAAATAGATTATGCAAAATTCAGAAAACTGTTGCATTAGAATGATTAAGTCAATTTTTATTTTGTAAAGTTGGGAATAGAGGTGGGGAACTAATGGTTTCCGTGTGACTTCCCGTGTAGAAATGGTGGTTGCAAAAACTATCCATGAGTAATATTATCTTTACCAGTTTGCATCAGGTGGGTGTGAGCGGGAGTCCTCAGCTGCCCCGGGAAGCTGATCCAGCCGATGGCTGGGGAGGAGGAGGAGGAGGTTGTTCTGCACATTGCCTGTGAGGCTGTGCTGTGTACATTTTGCTCTTCAAAGGACTCGAGGTCCTGCATCAGTGTGGGATCCCGGAGCTGTAGTGTGACCCGGAGAGACTCGGAAAGCACTCGCCATGACTCTGAGACCGAAGACATGCTTTGGGACGATCTGCTTCACGGGCCAGAGTGTCGGTCGTCCTGCACCAGCGACAGTGAGGAAATGACTGTGAGAGGCATCAGGCGGGATCTGAAGGAAGATGTTTTCCAGCAGGTTTGTGGATTTGTGTCCAGTAGCTGAGAATACTACGAAGGGTTCCTGCCCCCGTCTGCCCAAATAGTAGGAAAGGCACGTCTGAATGCTGCTGGTATCATGTGAGCAGCCTAATGCTGGGTGAGCCCATCTGTCAACCGCGCTAATCACCCGGGAGCCTGCAGTGGTCTAAATAGTATCAGTGATCCACTCCCTCCTCCCACCGGTATTGTCTGGACCACTGCTACTCCCAAAACAAGGTATTTCACCCAAAGACAGATTTGGAATCCCCCCTTGACCTGTGTACTTTCTAGGAAAAAGCATTATTTAATAGTGGGACAGAAATAGATGATGCACCTTTTGCATTCTTTTCTCTTTTATAGAACCATTTGTTTTGGCTGCAGAATACAAGTCCGGCATCTGCTAAAGTGAGCGCACTGATCTGGGAAGGGAATGACTGTAAGAAGGTGGACATGTCCGTGCTGGAGATCAGCGGGATTATCATGAGCAGGGTAAGAAGGCTGTAAGGCATTGCAGCCTCTCTCCCTCACGCTTTAAAAAACAACCAAAAAACCTGAAAACAGCTATAGATGCAAATATGAAGTGCAGTATAAAGTTGGTCCCTCCTCAACTGCGAATACAGTTGTCCCAAACGTTCTTACTTAAAAATTGCATTGACCAAAATTTAGGAGGTCCTGTTGAAGACTGGCGAGTGCCGATTATTGTTGGCTGTGGCTCTGCAGTGTGTGCAAGGTGGTGGTTTTATTATTTATTGACTGATTATTGTTGGTTTTGGACTGAAATGGGTGGAATTACTTTAGGTTATGTCCTTTGAAGGGAAAGGGAACTGAATGCTTGATTGAAGTAATGCTGCTACAACAGCATGCCTTTTCCTTAGTGCAAAAACCCAGGCAATCATCCTATTTTTGTTCCTGCTTGCCAGGTTAATGCCTACCAGCAAGGAGTGGGGTATCAAATGCTGGGAAACATCACCACCATTGGATTAGCATTCCTGCCATTCCTCTACAGACTCTTCCGCACAGATAACCTGGAGCAGTTCTGCTCAATTTCTCTAAAGGAGCTTCTGCACATCTTTTGTGGAGCACCTGCTAGTACCCCTGTCGTTCTTTTGTCTGCAATCAACTTCCTTGAAAGACTTTGCTTAACCTGGATGTTCTTCTTCATGATGTGTGTTGCTGAGAGAACGTACAAACAGGTAGGTGTCAAGGTGCTGTTGCCTTTCGTGAGCTCTGGGCATGTGTTCTTCCAAAACCATGCTGCCCATCACAGAAGACGCTGGCAAGACAAGTATGTCTCAGCAAGGGAAGTGTCAAAGCTGGTAAGATGGCCAAGAAGTTTAGGTGGGGGAGTCTGGGAAGACTCCTGTTCATCAGTCAGAAACCTGAACCTGTCAGTGCCCTTCCTGACCCCTGCGCTCCCCTCTTGCCCTGCCCCAAAGGGAAAAGTAACCTTTTGACATCTTGACATGGCACTCTGCGTGGAAGTGAACGCTTCACCACAGAGCTGTCTGGGAAGGAGAACAAGCCTGCCTGGCTGGCCTGCTGGGAGATGGCACCAAGCATGGGCTGCATCCCAGTCAGCCCGCTGACGGCCGTGGGCAGTAGCGTTGCCAGCGTGGCCGTAGGTGCTGCCTGGGAGGCAGGCTGGTGCTGGTTGCCATTTTAGCTGGAGCTCAGTGGCTGATCGTGCACAGCCCCCACCGCTCTACCCCTGCCAGACCCAAGGTGACTGCTGTTACCCGAGAGGTCATGCACCAGGGTCCCCGGCTGGGCTTCCCCAGTGTGCCCCAAGGCGACCCTTTTCTGCCAGTTAGCACTAAGCAATCCCAAACAGTCATTTTTGGTTTAGGCTAATTTATGTTTGTGTGTGTATGTTTTTAATTTGCAGAGGTTTTTGTTTGCCAAGCTTTTTAGTCACATTACATCTGCTCGGAAAGCCAGGAAGTACGAAATTCCTCACTTTAGACTCAAGAAGGTAGAAAACATTAAGATCTGGTTGTCTCTTCGTTCCTATCTAAAGGTGAGCTCTGATCCCAGATTTATTATCACAGAGGGTGTAACCAAGTCTCTAGGTACGTCTGCTTTTCCTCATTGCTGTCTGGCACCATGGGCAGCTCTGCCTGAATCGTTAAAAATTATTGCTGTTTGTGGTGAGCCCTGACTTCATGGCTCTGCCTGCTTAGACCTAATCCAGTGTCTTTGTTCCCGCAGAGGCGAGGCCCTCAGCGATCCGTGGACGTTGTCGTATCGTCAGTCTTTTTACTGGCTCTTTCCATTGCGTTTATATGCTGCGCCCAGGTGAGATTTTGACTTTTTTTTTTAAAAAAAGAAGTAGGGAGGAAGAACCCCAAACTACTGAAGGCTTTTCTTGTGCCAGCCTACAAAGTGCTTGAACTGTAGCTGTTTGTCTCCAAAGTAATATGGAGTGTTTGTCATTTTTTAAAAGCTTTGTAATGTTTAGTTGGTAACAGATACTCATTCTCTATGTTTGCACAGCGTAGGCTGGGTTTTTATAATCATCAGGAAAATGTCAGGACATTGTGCACAAAATCCTAAGGGAGGGACTTTCTGCCCAAGTACCTCAAGTGTTCACAGGACGTTTTATTTAGGAGGGCTGACTGCAGCACCCTCTTTAACCCCTGCTGCTGAAAAGCAGGTCAATCACTATTACTTACACCTTTTAATGCTCCACTAAACCTCTGTTGCAGCAAGCAGTGTCAATGCTGGAGCTGTTTTCTTGGTTTCTTTGGTTTTGGCACGAGATTCATGACAGCGTGTAGGCAGGTTCTCGATACCATCCGTGAAGAGGCCGCTGCAGTAGCAGTAAGACTGATGATGTGTAGATACCGACTCTCACTGCTGTCATTGCTTTTGCAAGCTGCAGGTTTCTGGAGGAAGCAGTGGCACTCACCGCTGCGTGGTCACAGGCCTGACGAGTACCTGCTGGGGAAGGCAGACTCGGCTTAGCCTGGCTGGGGGGGCTCTGAGGCTACCAGTGGGATGAGCACACGGGAAAGAAAGGCACTTTGGTGCCTGTTAATTGGAAAGAGGGAGGAAAGAGAAAGAACAAGCGTCCTTTTCTAAGCGGAAAGAAAAAAAAAATCAAATTTCAAGCTAAAGCCAGGTTAGAAACAAGACCTTTTACTTTAATCTAGTCACGTGAACGAATTACACTTCAAGGGAAAAACTGTTCGAGGAGGAGTGAAGGCAGTGCTTTTGCACCTTCCCAAGGACAGACATGTTACTTGTCATTGACATGGCTGGGTTGTTTTTTTTTTCAATACAGGTTCTTAAGGGTCACAAAACATTTCTGAATGCAGCCTACAACTGGGAGTTCCTAATCTGGGAGGCAGCACTTCTTCTCTTTTTACTACGTCTGGCATCTTTGGGCTCGGAAACCAACAAGAAATACAGTAATATTTCAATCTTGCTCACTGAGCAGGTATCTCCATTTAGCTTATTCTCCCTTTGGCTTTGTGGCTTGTGTGGATATAACTGCTGCGTTTCAAACCAGCTTTAAAAATGCTGGAATCAAATTTTAAAATTTAGAAGTCAACCCTTATGCTGGACAGACAGCAATAAAACACTGTACAGCTGGGGAGGGACAAGCCACTAAACATTTGGACAGACTCAAATTCTAAAATTTTAGATTATTTCCCTCTCTGGGTTAGCATGTTAGCCACGTCAGTCACTGCCAAATTGCTGTCTGTGGATGCATCACTCCTTCAGGAGTGACAGCAGACTGCAACAAATGACGCTCATTTCCCGTAGAAATTAGTTGGGGGCTAGTGCTGGAATATCAACATCTGGTCTGTAACATCTCTGTCACAGATAAACTTATACCTGAAGATGGAGAAGAAGCCAAACAAGAAAGAACAGCTGTCTCTAGTGAACAATGTCTTGAAACTATCTACAAAGCTGCTGAAGGTAAGCTACTCTCCCTAAAACCATACAGTCGCTAAGCTTTATGGAAGCAATGACTAATGACAGTGGCTGTGTTTTTGCTCTTCCCATTTCTCTTGTCTCCTGTTAGCTGCGCAAAAGGAGTTTTTCTGTGCTTCTGGAGCCATGGCATAAGACCAAGCAATACCAGAGCGGTGTGTGTAATTAGTGCTGTGCTTACTATGATTTGAAGTGAGAGGAGACGAACACAGCACATCTCCTCACTGCCTGAATCTCACTCTCTTTCAACTGCTTCAACTGACACTTGTTGACAGTAGCAGAGTAGATACTTGGCAAAGAGCAGTCCTAGTGTAAGAGCCACATAAATTAGGCTAGACAAATTCTGCAGCCTGTTGTGTCAAGCTCTTGTTATGCAGGCAGTGCTGCTACAAAGGTGACTCTCCAGATTCAGCGTGGCTGTTTGTTAGTGAACAGCATTGAGCTGGGAGGCCTGAAATAGAGAGGGGGAATTTCTGTCCATCGATTTAAGGAAGGATACAGAGGCAATGCATGGTTAGAAAATTCTGCCAGAGAGCCAGTATTAAGCTAAAAGTCAAGAGGATTAATTGCTTGGGGTATGGACGAATGCTAACAGACTTCTTTCTTCCTTTCACTGCAGGAGTTAGATACTCCATTTAGGCTGTATGGACTGACCATGAATCCATTAATCTACAACATAACACGAGTTGTCATACTCTCTGCTGTCTCCGGTGTTATAAGTGATCTTCTAGGATTCAATATCAGAGTAAGTGTAACCCCCACACAAGGTAACAGGCAGCGTCTCGTGTGGTCACTCGTGTACCGCTGCCAGGTCCTCCCACCCAGGCAGAAAGGTGGTGGGTCTGCACAAGGCTCCCTCGACACGGCAGCTCGGAGGACAGACCTCCCTGAGTGAACCTCTGTCTCCCTGAGCTAGCCCTGGGGGGGAAGGACAGGGCTGACAAATTTCAGCCCTGCTCAGGTCTTCGGTGCCCACGTAAAGCCGTTGGTCAGAATTCTGGGTCTCTCCCTTCAGAACCCTCCTGTGGCTCACGCTTAAACTGGAGCTTGCTGAGCAGAGCATTCAGCACAGGGTAGGCAAAGGAGACCGAGGTTTACCTGCAGGTGAAAAGCGTTCAGACTTAGGGCTCTCAGACCAATGCTCACTCTCAGTATCTCTTTTCAGTTATGGAAAATTAAACCGTGAACTGACCAAACATCAGCAGTCAGCCCTCTCCACCAGAAAGACCAGAGAAGATAACCAACAGCATGGGCAAAAAGCAGAGATGCTCTCAAACTATGGAAATCTGTAATTACGATTTTTGAAACAGGTTCTCGGTGTACGTATCGAAAGTTCTGCCTCTGCTTTACTGTTCTACAACATACAGAATAAACTGGTCTAAGGAGTGAAGTCATCCCCTGGCACGGACGCACAGCAAAAGAGCGTTAATGGGGCAAAGACCGGTGGCTGGCATTGAATGCAGCAGGAATGGTGCACAGACAGCGCGGGACATCGAACGCCAAAAGCCATGCGAGATCTCCTGTGGGGGGTCACCGATGACTGCTACGGGTGCCTTGTTCCTGCCAGATCGGAGCCCTGTGCACACGACAGGTGAAGTCAGCCCTCCTGGTTCAGTCAGCATCGCCCCTTTGCAGAGAGCTCAGGCGCTACACCGGAGTCTTTCAATTTGTGCATCCTCCTTCAGAGCTCTGCTCAGACTGGTAATGCTGAGACGCGTTTATCTGAACGTGCTGAAGAGTATTTCTCGTCTTAAAAGCGCTGTGCTCGAGGCCTTGGCTCTATCCTGAACTACCGCAGGATGGGGCGGTGACATTTGCTCGGCAGAAGATGAATTCTGCCCCAGTGCCGACAGGGAAGCAACAGAGCAGCTTCGCGCTGGTTGGCTCGCACTGGGTCTTCTGCAAATACATGGTGAGCATTTTTTGAAAACGTTACTTGCATGAGAACGACCTTGCACCACAAACTACAAGTAAAGCATTTTACCAACTAGAGAACATTTTGCTGTGTTCCCTGCAACAGCTCGGTTACGCTCCGCCCTGGCGTCTCTTTTTCTGACACCCAGCGTTGCCGCGTGGGGTGAAGCTGCTGCAGCGCGGCCTGCACCCGTGCCTGACACTGGCGTGCCCGAGGAGGACATCTGGGGTGAGAACCAGCGCCGTGGAGGAGACGCGGCAAAGACTTCTGCACCCAAAAGCAATGTTTAGAAAGGGCATAGGAGAGAAACAGAATGTTTTAAAAACATCTGTTAAATTACATTTTCCTTAACTGACTCTACTATCGTCTATTTATTAGTAAAGAAAAAAGCAAAAATTGAGGAACTTTTCATAGCTTCCTTCTTTCACATAAGGGGTAAGATGGCATAAGAATTTCTGGTAGTAAATTGTTTACAGCTCTTTTCTGTACAAGGAAGAGTTGCCAGATGTAAAAGGAGATGACAATTTTATATATCAAAATGTACAAATAAATCTACAGTACAAGTATTTCATCATTAACAACTGTTTCTACCTGACTTGATGTTTTTTAGAATACCTTTGTTGAACATTATTACTTGAACAGGGAGCCAAGTAATAAACTGCATTTGTTTTCCAGAAGAGTATTACGTTTGTGGGTAAAACCTGGGCCACAGATGTAGCTGTTCAAAGTATCACACCCCTGAAAGTCCACAAAGGCTCTATTTTATACAGTGCAGAACCCACAGGCCATGAAGTGGAGTTTCTTTTTAATATCTATATAAAAAATAATGAGCGATTTACAGGTCTCTCTCTAGTCAGAACCTCAGAAGTATGTATAAAGGTGCTGTACAATATATAAACATTTACACCCAGTACATCCATACATTGCTTAGCATTCCAAGGCCACACTGCTACGTCATCTGATACAGTCAGTACAGGTACAGGTTCTACGGAAGGAGAAATCACACACAGGTAAGACACTAAATCAGGTCACATTAACATATAGAAAAAATATAGGGGTCGCTGATGACAAGGAAATAATTTCAGTGGCGCTAATTCATCTTTGTATTCAACGTCTGAATTTGTTACTGTACTCAGTGGTGAGGGCAAGTGCATACAACGCAACACAAAACAGAATCTCTTGGTAAGAATACATGGTTAATATCTACACAGGCTACTTCAAAGTATTAAATAATTTCACAGTCATACTCCACAACATGGAGTATTTGTACGTGTTATGCTACACAGCAAATCTCAATGGATCATCCAATGTCAAGCAGCAGAGCACAGTTCAGATCTGCTTTAAAGCCTACTTAATTTTCAAAGTCTTTGTTTGAAAAGCTGTTTGAGTAGTCCTCTGTACTTCTAAAGAATTCAGCTCGGAACTGATTCACTCTGCTTCATTAAGCTTTAAAAATATTCACTGTTTCAAAGCCAAAACGAGATAGTCACTCATTCACTTTCAAATTGTATGAGTCTGAATTTAAACACAAGTAAATCTTGACCTTTTGCACTTTCTCCTTCTGCAAACTGGACCAGCGGGCTCCTTTTACTACCCTGCAGCCATTAAAAACCTAACATGTCAAGAAATGAATCTCAGACTGGTTTGGGCTGGGAGGGACCATATAGACCCTCCAGTTCCACCCCCCGCCCTGGGCAGGGACCCCTTCCACCAGCCCGGGGTGCTCCCAGCCCCGTCCTGGACACTGCTGGGGAGGGGGCAGCCACAGCTGCTCTGGGCAGCAGGGGCCTCACCCGCTATCATCATCTCTACATCATCACTAAAACGGTGAGGAAAACAAACCCCTTCAATTTATGCAGCCTGCTGTTGGTACAGCCGTAGGGCTGATGTTTCAGCAGATTCTGGTGGCAACATTCCTCTTTCTAAAGGACGTATTCTAGCCCAAGCAAGAGACAGGAGGTCTCCTGCACCCTGTGTGTCACCTGTCAGCTCTTGGAACAGATCACACACTCCAAGTAAAATATGGGAGACTTATAGAATACACAGGCAAGAGCTTTGTTTAGGAAGCTAGTGTGGCAGTTGGTTCAGTCCTAAAGGTCAGTGTTATCTCTACAGAGGGAAAAAATCCAACTCCTAACTAGCTTTAAATAATTAAAGATGGGACGTCAGCGTACAGCACCACAATGAGGCTGAAAGGACGTGCACCCACTGCTTGTGGTGACAACGCGTGGGATGAGACAGTGCCGCACGGGAAACCAAAGGAATGAGGTTACTTAAGAACCCAGAATCCTCTCTTTTCAAGACAGATGTTTGTGAACAGTTGTGATAAGCATTCTTATGAATCAATAAAGCAATTTTGCTGTGTTCATAAAAAGCAAAATTACAAAATATTGATTATGTCAAATATAATTTTTATGTACACGATTTTGTATTACGTATAAAAATTTAAGAAAATACATCAATTGAACAGCATCAGTGGCTCATTTGCTGCCCTAGAACTGATAGAACCAACTCACCCACGCTCTTACTGAACCAGTAAGAACCATGTGCGTGTATTTCCTTATGTAAACATGCAACATGCTCGGGAGAAAATACCCATTTCAAACCAAACCTTGCCTTTTCTGTGACTGGAATACATACGAGAAGGATTAGATTGACTGGATACAGTAGATCACTTGGCACAAGAACAAGAAGTGAGTGATGATCACACTGGCAGTATAGGCATTAAATAATTTTGTTCAGAAACTCACAATACTATCTGAGAAAGCCGCAGCAGTGCAACGTTGAGAGCAGCAGAACACCGCCTTCAAAAGGACAAGGGGACAGCAGCTTATGGAAGAGTTTCATTCAAGCAATCCAAAAGGTCCTTCATGCAGCTTAAGATAATTTAACAACAAATCAAATACTTTCCACCCTCTAACCAGTTTCTGGAAAAAAATGACAACTTTGTGAAAAAAACAATGCTTTTAAACGACCATTATTAGAAACTTGATTAAAACATGTTCTAAAAAAAGCATCAGTCAAACCCGTTTTTCAGCCACGCCTGCTGTTTGGGTGACTTTACATGCGCTTGGTACCCTCCAAGGTCCAGGAGTTATCGGTGTTTTCTTGACGGGAGAACTATTCTCAGATTTGGAAATCCCATCATCTTTGGTTTCATTGGGCAGCTCCACGTGTCTCTCTCCGTGTTGTCTGTTCAGTGTAGCAGTCTCCTGTGTTTCTAGCCACCTTTGTTTCTCCATGGAAAGCAGTGAAATATTGGAAAGACTGGAAGCTTTGAATCTGCTGGAACTTGGCTCTCCAGAGGCTGACTTCTTTATTTTTTTGTCTTCAGATGTGTTTCTCCTCGAGTCACTGAATGGAAGAGTATTCTCACCAAATGCTGCATATCGTCGCTCCGGAGACCACCCTGCCGTCCTTCCAGAAGCTTTCTGCTTCGTGTCTTTCCTGGTGACTCCTGTTTTACCATTTCCACCTTTCAACTGCTCAACAGCTGTCTTGTCGCCACCAGTTGTTCTGTCTTGATATTCTTGTAACCTGCCTACCGTTTCTACTTTTCCTTGCATACTGAGATGCTTTTGGGGACTGGCAGAACCTCCTTTATTTCCACTGGAATACTCTTTTTTGTTACTGCTGTTCATCCCTATTTCTGTGGTTTTACTCTCACTCCTTCTGGAACTGTCAGATTTACGTGAGAGATCGCGGTAGGTTTTTTCAGGATCTCCTTTTCTGGGGCTGTGGAATCCCGTGTGAGCGTGCCCCTCAGCAGCCCCTAACTTCTCTGGACTTGCAGATCGGTCTCTGCTGGTCCCTACTTCCAAACTACCTTTTGTGATTTCCAACCCAGGACTGGAGGGACATTCCCATCTGTTCTTCGTTCTCTGGGGAGAAGACTGAGGCTTCATCTCAAACTGGTTGTCAGTTAAAGTGCTTATCTTTTCAGGCACAGTGTTCTTTGCTTGTTCCAGTTTCTCAGACAGCTGAACCCTTGTTAAAGCTTCTCCTGGTACTGGTAAATAACACACTTCAGATGGGGAAGCAGAATGTGAAGATGATTGTGACTGTTCTTCATGTATTACATTTGACGAAGATGGATTATAACTATCCCAATCACCTGGAAGTGAACAGTGAGAGGTTTGACTAATGACTACAAAGCAAAAACAAAACAAAACAAATCTCTAAACATTTTACAAACATGCATACTACTGAGGCACCAGGATGTCATATGAAATGTTCAATTTAAAAAAGATTATGTAGTGGCATACTCTCGAAGTCTTATTTACTCAGTTTCCTATATTGCACTGTTCTACAACCACCATACGGATCCGATTTTGGAAAAACACTTTCTGCTTCGAATGCTGGCATGATCTCTGCAGGACTGACACAGTCTTGTGCCAGCACAGCTTTAGAGCCTACGCAGCCGAATTGCAAAACAGAAATCCCCTGACCTACACTGTTAACGTAAGAAAACCAAATGAACTGAAACTGTTATGCTAAAAGAAAACTGAAAACAGTGAAAAGTTGAGGTTATTCATAGCTTTGCACTTTAATAATAGGAAGAGATGAAACACGAGACATGCAGATTTACCAAGTCTTTAAGGAAAAACCAAGAAAAGCACTGAAAGCCCTTAGTGTTGCTCAGGTTTCACGTAGGGACACAGACTGGAAGGAGCCAAACCTGAAGGAGGAAGAGAAAAAGCCCAGAACTACATACCAAAATCACAGAGTACAGCAAGCAAGGTTTCAATCAGAAATGCGTGATTACCAGCAGGACAAGAGGCAACTCGCCACCGCTGCTGATCTAATCTACATTGCTTAACCTATCTCAGGCCCCACTGTGGACGGAAGCCTGGACCAGACGGTCTCCAGGGGTTCCTTCAGACTCTCCTATGATTCCGTGTTTCTGCCTCAGACCCAGGAGATTTCTGTGAACAAGAGGGCCAGGAGCGATTCCGACAACTACCGCGCAGCCCTCGCAGCGCAGGACCAACCCCATTGACCACCGCTGACACCACACCACGCTCACCGAGCTGTTAGGGAGGGGGGAGCTGGAGGGGCCCTCGCACTGCCTGCCTCTCTTCTACCTTGTAAATGCTGATTTTACAGAGGACCTCAACAAAAGTGCATCAGAGCACGAGGAAGACTGTATTTATCTTTCACCCCTGATGACAAGGTGACTCAGTGCCAGAGACAAACCCAGCTGGCCAGGAATCCAGCAAGATGGCACAGAACAGCCCTTGCCGCTCACAGATGGGCTGCTGCCGAGCCACGCGCCGACTCACTGGGCAGGGTGGCAAACCGGGATGTTAAGGGCCATCTTCTAGCTCTCAGGAGGCAAGAAATGGAGAAACTGCTGAGCAGATTTTATCCCTTGAGTGGATGCCAGTTGCTGCCTGTAAATGACTGAACACAACCAACTATTTGGTAGTTCAAACTGCGTGTTTTAAAATTTTCAAAGGATAAACTCATGGTTGGTCACTACTACTGAAAAGCTGTCTCTCTCCCTGCGTTCCGAAGGTTTGGCTTTGAAAAACAAAGCATTCCATAATTCAGAAGGCTAAAAACAGGGAAGTAAATCTGTACAGAAATAATGTTCTTAACAATATAGACATTTTGAACTGAGTACTGTATGAGAGGATTTTTAATTTCAGTTAAAAGGCAATCAGGGTTAATTACCACATTTGTATAGGAAAACTTAATCAGCTTGGACAGAGCTGAGAAACTTACCGCAATTACAGACACGCAGTAATTTCACGCTGTGTAATATTCCTGGGTACGTGTTGTGTTACTTTCACCAAAAATACTCCTTATATTTTAAAATGAACATGAACACCTGCACAGCTGTCAGAAAGGCAACTGCTAACTATTTCAGCGAACAAGCACCAAAGCCTCCTCCGGCGGCACGCCACTGCCTTGGGCCCTCAAAACAAAGCCGCACTGGAGATGACGTACCGTGATCTGGTATCAAGCCGGTCCCTGGTCTCAGCAGCAGTAAAACTTTATTCCCTCCGGCCTGAATCAGCTCAATGGCTCGTGTGTGAGTGATTCCTTGGGTGGGTTCTCCATTAATTTCAACAATTTGGTCACCAACCTGATGAGAAAAGAGCAACCAGGTTAGTCTTTGTGACTCTCTGACACCGTAAAATGATTGTTAATTTAGAAAGGAAATTTAGAAAGAAAAAAACCAAAGAAGAGATGCTTGTATTTTTCCTCTCATGCTAAAATCCACTCAGCAACACCACTCCACGGCTGCCAATGCACACGACGCAACGCAATGCTCTTCATGTGGGCCCTCTGCTCAGCCAGCTCAATAGAAGATCTCAGGTGACCTCCATTTATTTACAAGTGATGAGACAGATACTGCCACGTGCTCAGATGTATTTTCTTTCTGGATCACTGTATGGAGGGAGCTTATGGATGAACCACGTCAAACCTGGCACCGTGTGCCTGTCTGAAGTCCCATGAACCAGGTCAGTAACACAGCAACTCCTCCACACTTCATGCAGAGCTGAACGCTACCATGGCAGAGCCGGTTTTACGTAAGGAAAGGGTGTTTTATCCAGGTAGGAGAGATCCCCACTGTGCGGTTATAAGCCCTAAGGTCCCTGAGGCAGGTCAGCAACGCGCAGAGGTACCAGGCAGGTAATTACAGCTCACCCTAACTTTGCAGGCTGCTGGCAAGGACCTGGAACAGCACCCCAAAAAGGGCCATGAAACCTGCTTCGCGATGCAGGCATCAGCCAAGGGATGTCACTAGTGCATAAAATTAGTAGCTTGAAGAGCCCGTCTGGGCTTTGCTAAACAAACCATCCCTGCCAAAGGAGGTCACTGGCTGGTTACTCATGGGACAGGACAGGACGCGGCACGCCGTGCCCCCCGCCATGCCCAGCTGCCATGCACTGGGTGAGGAATGCCTCTTCACTGTTTTCGAGCACAGTCAGAACATGTCAGCATTTTCCAGCTGAGGAGGGAGAAGCTGGGCGACACGAAGGCTGTGAACAACCTGCCGCTGGACCAGCGCAGCCCCCTGTGCCCCGAGCTGCTGGGGGGCACACGGCGCAGCGCCCGTGGCCCGGCTCCTCCGCTGCCACCAGCACCAACCGCAGGTGGACCCCCGTGTCCCACGGGACATGGCCACCCACCACCACAGCAGCTGCACCCCCTGCTCGGCAAGGGGCTCGGTGCAGCTGGCAGGAGGGGGCTTTACGCCCAGCTGCGGAGGGCCCACGGTACGGAGCGGCGTCAACGTGCGGGAGCTGGAGGGCCTTCAGCCATAGCTCGCTACCACGGCCCCCTGCGACCCCCGGGGCATGGGTCAGCTGCTCAAAGCACAGCGCAGCCACCTGGGAGCCTTTTGCTTGCTCTTGCCTGGAAAGCAAAGCCCTGGAGCTTAGTGTAACACCAACTGAAGGGGCAATATAATAGAAAATATTAGTACTAAATACTACACTCATGTAAGTCTTCTGGAGCATGAGGGAAAAAAGCTAATTACTGTAAAGAATTAGGATAATAGAATTATATTATACTTAGATACAATACTTAGAATTTCACATCCAATTAAGCCCCAAAGTAGTCCCAACTAAGTATCTGTGTCAGTCTTATTCTGCAAACTATCACACAAACAGAGGCCGAGCACTGTGCCAGCGGCCGTACGTGCCGTGACGCACCAGGACTGCACGTGGGATGGCATCTCACGGGCACCCAGGGCAGCTCCACGCTCCAGCCTCTGGAAACAGCCTGGGCAGCAGTCACAGATTCTCACGTACCATCATTCTTTGCCACCGTACCCATATATTTTGCTTTTACTATAGTATTTGAAAGCGAATTCCTTACACAAACATAAGAATTAACACAATATCTTTGAAAAAATTTAGGCTTCTATCTTCAAACACTGCACAGAACAGCAAAAGCGCGATGTACACACAAACATTCCTTACAAATTCACTGACTTGGGCAGCGATTCTGCTCTCAACTTTCTGCTCCACTGCGCAATTCTTTGTCTGGACTCCTAAAGTATCCCGAGTAACTGCTGCTCGCGCCCTGGGACATGTACATTGCTGTAACTCAAGCAGGGGTGTTTGTGAGAGCTGTTTGTGTATTCCTCCCTTAACAGCCTACCACCACGGCATTTGCTGGCACTGCCCGGTAACAGCTGGAAGAAGGGCAGCTGTCCCCATGCTGCTCTGCCTGCTGGGACCCTGCACTCGTGAAAGAACAAAGTTTGCTGCCACTGCAGGTCAAATAATATGTCAGAAGGCCAACTCAATCAACAAAAGGATTAGAAGAGACAAACTCACATGTACTCTCCCATCTTTGACAGCTGGCCCATCTTCAGCAAGCCGAAGGATGAACAAGCCCATGTTGTACTCCTTTCCTCCACGAAGGCTGAATCCAAACCCTCTAGGGCCCCTTTCCAACTCTACTGGGAAACAGCCAGGATTCTGCGCGGGAAGGCAGAGGAAAAATAAGATGAGGACCTGCAGGCAGATTTAAACCTTTGTTTTTCTGGAAAAATGCCTCACATAATTTCTGTATCTTGAGAAACGCACCATCCACGATTTAAACTGAATTCGTCACAACTCATGTGTGACTAGGTGTAGTCATTCTCAGTCTAAACATACAGAACAATTTTCCTCCTAAGTTTCAGATATGCATGAAATTTCTTTAAGAAATTTTGCCAAAGGGTCTGTAGTAGCCCCGTTGCAAGCATTTTCTGTTTCTTTTATAATTATAATGAGTATTCAACTATACTAAGGAGATAACAAAATTTAAAACGCTAGCAAAAACATTCTGTGAAACACTTTAGTGCATTTTTATACGCAACTTTTCTACACGCATCTGACAGGGACACGTTCTATTGTTCTGCTTTTGAATACTCTGTGGCAATGCTGCTGTAGTGTCTTGATGGACGAGCATTTGGCGTGTCTCTGCACCTCTGGAGGGTTACCTGTACCTGGGAATGACGGCTACCGATAACCGAAGCAACGCCAGCATCGGTTTGTGTCAAGTGCTTATGCTCGGGCCAGGAAAGCCGGTAAGAATTGGAAACTTCTTTTCCAGCTTCAGCTTCCGTAGCTCCCCTGCACGGAGGTAAAAGGACAGGGGTGTTACCTTTGCATTAACAATCGCTCTGGTCAACGCTCTCAGCTCCTGTTGCTAAGCCCCAAGCTCTGTACCTGTCTGCGCTGGAGGGGTTGATCTGTGCTGATCCCAGCAGTCGGTGCTGCGCAGCCGGACTCTGCCTGGCCGAGTTTGTTCCTGATGGAGGACCACGGTGTTCTAAGAAATTCAGACAAAGCCAACAGTCAGACAGAACTTCCCCCAGACAAAGCTAGGCACACTCACCGCAAGACCATCAGCGCTGTGTCTGCTGTTCCTAAGGACACTACTGCCGCAGCATCGCGGGCTAGCCAAGCTCGCCGCAGTCACAAGGCGAAGAGGATTTTCCAAGGTCTAATGCCATAAGCCAGGAACCCAAGTGCAGTTCCTTGGTTCCATGGAATAAATTCCTAGGAATTTTATTCTTACTTATGCTGCTTTTCCTCAGAAAAAAACCACAGTTTTAACCAAATCAGACACGAACAGAAGGCTTTTAGACTGTCTGCAAGTTGGTAAAAACCAGAAGAGATTAAGGCTAGTCAGATCCATGAAGTTGGTTCAGCTAGTCAATATAATAAAATTTTGAAAGAGATTAATGTCCATTTGGGAACATATCCCTTTTTAAAGGTAAGGGGAGAATGAGGATCTGCAGGGGCAATGAGGATTCACAGGTGAAGACCCTAACGACAGAGGGAAACTCTTAACTCATTTAAGGCACAGCAGAGAGTTGGCTACGGGCCAGCTATAGGAGAGGTTACGGACTGGTCCCACCGCCGCACTGGAGGGGACCAGTTCACTGGCAAGGTTATCAACGAGAGTTTTAAAGTGTTTCACCTTCTCCAAAAGGCTAAGTGAAAATTAAAGTGTAATGTCATTTTAATAAAATCTTTTAGAATAGTTTAAGATGATTTTTCCTCCTGCACAAAATGCAGTGATTGTGCACTGTACAATAATGCCAGTGAATTTATGAAAAAAACATGTTCCAGGATACAAAATGTTGCTGTCAGTTAAGAGTAACGAACCACAGTCTATGCAAAAAGCTGCCTCTTAGCTAGAACCCGAAATGGCAAGTGGTGGCCCAAGATGAACTTATGTACTGAAATATAAACTAATAAACTCCTTTTCGTTATGAGGGGGGGCAAAAAAAAAATCCCAAGCACCCAAACTGGCGATGTTCCCATCCTCTGTTAGGTGCATCACATGACTGCATTTCTCAGCTAAGAACTAACAAACCCCAGTAAAACACACAGAGCACCCCAGCATCTCACGGGAAGGAAAAGAGAATGCACATCATTACACTGCATTTCTCAGGTAAGCAGACCTCAGATGTCCTTCACAGAACTGCCTGATGCCATTACTACGACATGCCTTAAAGAGGTTTTTCTCTAGAGACAAAATGTCAACTTTTACTCCTGGGTTATACTCGGAGTTTTAATTTAGAAGCACAAGCAAGAAAAATGCCATCTGTTTGTACAAATTCTCCAGTCTTCTCCAGCCTGCTCTCTTGTGTTTCTAGCTAATACATGACAAAAGCTGACAGGCTCCTGCTTTTGTGAAAAATGTTAAAGAATGTCTTTTGGCCCATGAAGTGGAATCCGTTTATTCGTATGAAAAGCAAAGATCACACATCCGTGAAAGCCAGGAGGGAGAAGGAAGGGGTACAAGGCAGTATTTTCATTGCCAGTCTCTGCGCTGAAGATGACGCACTGGGGAACAGCAAACTCTACTAGGGTTTACGCTTCGCCATGCTGAACAGCTTCTGGCAGAATGGGTGTTTTTCTCTTTGGAGCTGCACGCTGCAGCTTCCTCGGTGCCAACCACCGCCCTGCGAACCATCCCGGTGCAGCTCCCGCAGCCCGGCCGGGCAGGCGCCTGGAGCCCCCGCTAGCTCACATCCACGCTGGCTTCCTACAGGAGCCTGCTGCACGGAGGGCTGCGCTGTCAGCTGAGCTGTATTTCTCCAGCTAAATCAAGGACAATTTTAAGAGGCGACATATTGCCATTTCCGTGGAACAAGTTCTGCTTCTCTCTCCTTCACTGTCACAAAATTCTTTACATCTGAAACACACCAGCTCCGGCCCCTCTAAGCCATGTGTTTTTTTCTGACTGTCTCTTCAGTCTCATTTTATCACCCGCTACTGACCCCCCCCACACACACTTTGTTGATTCTTCTCAGCTTCTTGTTTTATCTCTAGATTTTGGCTCCAAATCTGTAATTGAGGAAGTGGGAAAAGCTAAGTTTTTACATAAAGTCCAGGTAAGGTCATGCATAAATATGGGACAATAATGTTACATTCAGAAAGCTTATTTTGAAAACAAAACTGATTGAGAGCTCCAGAGAAACAGATCTGATGCAACCAACTCAAACTTCAGTTGCATTATAAACATTGCTCTGGGCAACTGCTTTGAGGTGTGCCCCTTCAAACTGGAATTAATTACATTTGATAAAAATGAAAATATTAATAGAAAAATAACAATTTATAGATGTCTCTCTGCTTCAAGCATTAACAAAAAGCAAAATAAAGTCTTTGAAATTCTGTATTACATACTGAGATAGCATGTTAAATATTTGCAATGAATGTGAAATTAAAGAATGATCTGCTGGCTTTATTCACATTCTGGCTTTAAGTATTTGTTATTTAGAAGGTGAAGAAAGCCAGCTTTCTGGCAAAATAATGATAATGAGTTTTTAATTAAACCCACAAGCAGCAATCCAGAGAAATGCAGTAGTGAGTGGGGTTGAAAAACAGCTTTTCTGTTCAAATGATTGGATTTTACATATTTATAGTGAGCTGCTTGTGTAGGAACAATGTCATACTGAACGCAGTGTTGCAGGGGGGCTTTCATTAAAAACATGGTCTCTCTAACGATGGGGCTTTGCAGTCACAAACACCCACCCTGCTGCTCTGATGACACGGCAGTTGCGTGTGTGGAATTTGCTAGTAGCCAGGGAGGCTCTGCAGGAAAACCCTGAGTGAGGTTTGCATGGTGGGATGTCACCATCTTTCGAAGGGTATAGCTTTGGCAAACAGAACTACCGGATCTTTCTGTTGTATCCCAGGGACGCAGCATTAGGCATTCTGTGCATTTTAACGTGGCAGGAGGGAAAAACTCAGAGTGCCTAAATGGAGAGGATCTGGAAAGCACTTGCCCCTGCAGCCTTAGAGCACCCTAGCCCTGCCTGGCAGAGCTGCTCCAGCGCAGCCCGGGAGCACTGGCCTCATCCGGAACAGCGACTGCAGCAGCAAGAGACGGGCATCGTCTGGGGTGAGAAGATTTCCCCCCTGAGCATCACCCCGTGTCTGCTGTAGCTGCCCCAGGAGAGGTTATTTCTCTTTGGCTGAAGAACACAAGGTCTGCACAGGACATGCTTCCATGTGAGCAGCAGTCTCCCTCTCTCACATGAGAAACCATAACAACTTTTCTTACCCTGCATTGCATTGCTAATACTCGTATCTTATTTTTCAGTATAATTGCTTTGGCAGCTGTCTCTCTCTGCTCCACCTACCTTCAGCTCTTCCAGAGCAAATGGATGAGCTTCACTCTTTTTTTTTTAATTTCCAATCACCTTAAAACACTCCTTAAAACACTTCAAATGAATTAACTTCAGCAGTTACAGACAGACTCTGGCAGTGCGGTAGGACCCATCCACCTGCCGGGGCCACGCTCTCTCCTCACCTTCCTCAGCCACGACAGTCAGAGTCACCACGTTGCCCGCGTCCTTGATCAGCTGCACTATGCTGTCATGCGAGAGCTCCACGATGGACTGACCATTCACCGCCGAGATGCGGTCTCCCACTTTCAGCTTCCCGCACTGGTCCGCTGGGCTCCCATCTATAACTCGCCCGATCTTGTGAGGAATCACTAGGAAATCAAGAACAGCCAGAGCAACACGGTTAATATTCATGTCAGATACGCATCACCCAGACCCAGAACTGCCACAGTCATCCCAGAGACAGCTCCTGCTCCAAAGGGCGGCCCTGCTAGCATGAGAAAAACCGGCAAATAACAAAGAAACCTTCACTCAGTGAATGGAAATGCCAACCCCTGACAGCATGGCCTTGTCACATACAAGGTGTTGTGCCTAAAGGAAAACATGGGAAGGAAATGGGTCACATCTGCAAAAGGATGAGTAAGACCATGTGAGCCAGAAGCTCTCTGAAGTGATTTGTTTTGCCACTCTGTGTATTGTTTTCCATTTCATGCATAGACCCTGGAGCACTTCGTGGATCCAGAGACAGTTATGGACATCCAGTTTAACACAAGTCATTAGAAATCCGGATGCACAGGTTATCTCTTCCTCCTTGCAACCAAAAATTAAGCCTTAAATACACTTCAAAAGGAAATCAAACTTCCCCTGCCAGCGACTAACTTTGTACCCTGGTGAGCACCTTCAGCAGCGACCCTCAGCACAGCCAGGCAGCACAGCACGGTGCGCTACATCAGCTCTGTACAGACCCGTTCCCTGCTCCTGCTCTCCAAGGTGAACCTGCACCTGTAATAATTGCCTTGAATTTCAGCTAGCTCTCCTGGCTTGGTTTCCTCAGTTCGTCCCACGGTAACACTCTGCCCTGTGTACCGACTCCTCTAGAGGCCAAAGTAATGGGGTCAGAAAAGACAGAACAGGGAAAAGAGTGAATTCTACGGGAACTAGAAGGAAAAAAGACTGCTTTTAGTTGTTTTCTGAGGGCAGCACGAGGAATGAGAACTAGAAAGGCCCAGGGAGGGACGGATGCTCCAGCCGGTGCGGCTCCCGCAGCAGAGCCATGGCCATGGCCCCGTCCCTGGCAGCTCCCGCGCTCTCCCTGCCGAGAGCCGTGCCGGTGCTCTCGGGCAGAGCACGTTTTACGGTTTGCTGGCCCCAACACCAGCGCTGCAGATGGCACTTGGCAGCCAGCGAGATGCCACTGTGACGGGAGGAGCTGACCAAAACCTGGGGCAAAAGAGTGGCTCGCTGAGCTGCCTGCGTGCTGACGTGGCTCCGACAGAGCAGATCCACATCACATCAAAGCACATCAGTCAGCATCCTTTCCCATGCGTCTACAACAGCCTTTCATTCATCTGGATGCCTGAACGCATAGCAAAATTGGCTTCGTCCTTCCCAAATCCCTCACCAGGGCTCTTCTGCGCGGGAGCTGCTGCAACGCTCCTTTGTAACTCACTCCCAAATACCTCTCCAGACCGACCTCCACATGTCTCGTAACGCTCTTCCTGGTACCTCATGCAAAAGCCTGTTTGCATCTCCAAAACGTCAAGTGAGTTCGATGGATACATGCTTTCTGAGGTGGCTGCTCTCCCAAACATGCTTTTCTCTGAGGGGTTGGAGAGGTGAGAAACATTATGTGCTTGTCAGGATTATCAGCTGGCTTTTCAAAACCATGACAGCAAATCTGAAACACTTTCCCAGCGTCATCAGCCAACCAAGATTAAAAAGCTATCAAGAATTGTTCTAATGAGTGAGTGCACACAGAAGTTACTGTGAAGGAATAGACATTGATGCCTTCTAGCATCTACCACGAGTTTAAATTTTAATTACACTTCCCTTAATAGACTGGGTTTTTAAGTATTATATAAACCTAAGAGCCAACTGTGAAGAGTAAAGCACTGCAGGGTTGCAGGCTCAATTACTGAGTACTGGTTTCAAAATATCCTGGCTTTAGAAGAACACAGCGGCTTCATGTTAAACTGCGGTACAGAGAAGTTTTGCACAGCGCAGCCAGTGGATGCACCAGTGTCCCTATTTGCTGTGTGTCAGAAACAGCCCAGACCACAGGGGTTATGTTTCCAGCACTGGTACTCGTTTCAGTTGTCTTCTACTTTCAGTTCTAGTATCAAATAAACAGGGACTTGCAGCAGATCTTCAGACAAAAATGTTGACTGTAGTACAGTTATAACAGAATACCAATATATTATAGAATAATTCTGTTTATAATATTTTTTTCTCAATATCTGACTGACTAGACAACACACCATCAACCCACGGTGACTCTGACACAGGACACAATCACCTGCACAGCATCCGGTGCTGGTGGGTGACAGCTCAGCCTGCCCTTGCCACGGGAACCCAACAGTGGTGGGCAGCTCCGCACGAGGACCACTGCCGCTGCGCTGTCCCACCGCGCCAGGCGCTTCCAGAGCGGCTGCCTCTAACATTCTTCGAAAGGTATCGTCTGAGCCAAGACTGCATCATGGTCTAAATATATAGCACATGAGTTCAGCACAATGTTATTTAGAAACAGTTTTTTTCTGTGCTCCTGCCGCTTTTTTATTGTGCAGTAAAATGAAGTGGAAAACCAGAAAAAAGTGTCTGAGGCTGAATAAGAGAGACACGCACTTTCAAGCTGTCAATATGTCCATCCAGAAGCAGCTGAGGAAGTTTCAGAAGGGTGACTTACACCAAGGAACTAAAGGAACCAAGTAAGGATTTCAGGAGTTATCTGTACCTTAACGTCAGTGAACTGAGTTCATTCGTCTGTGGGAGAACACAGTGAGCTGGCTTCTATTTCGAGGGCTGACACAGCTAACCCCAACCTGATGGCCAAGGAAATGATCATCCCAGAAAGATGATCCTGCTTGCCACAAAACACATCCAGTAGCCTCTGCCAGGCACTGCTGGGTAGGCAGCAGCCATCCGCACGAGGAATACAAACGCACTTGATTACAGTGAGCAGACCCGGCCCTGTGCAGGGGGTCACAGATCTTTCCATTAACTGAGCTGGGCTCCAGGGCTTCCTGCAAGCAGCTTCTCTCATTCACTTACACTCAGAACATTTCTTTTTATTTTTGCTTTTAACATTGGTTATTTGGCTGTTTATCTTTACAGCTATGCCTGAAGCCATGTCCATGTATCAGAACTTTAATACCAGAGCATGTACTTCTTCATTCTTTCTAGACAAACACCCTATCTGCCTGACAGTAACAACTTCATTGCTTTCTTCCAAGTACTGCAGTCTCTGCTTGCTCAGATCCCCAGAATAAGAATTCTACCCGAGTAGGTAATATAAAGCCAAGGTGGAAACTACGCTCCCATTAAAATGCCTATGAATTAATGCAGTGCAAGAATCTGCGCCACCACCACAGCCTGACAACTACCCACGTCCTGAAGATCGCCCTCTGACAAGTGCACACTCCTGTGTACGGGCTGGCTGTGTGTGATGCTTTCCCCCCGCTCCCCACTTCTGTCACAGCTGGGTGAAAAAGAACATAAGCGTGAAGCAAGACGGACCGAGATGTCTTGGGTTGGGCTGTGAAACAGCGTGAGTGAAAGTTGACTGCATCTACGCAGGGTGCTGTGCAGGCAACACCAGCTCATCAAAGAAAGAAACCCCTGAAGAAGCCCTGCTCACGCCTGCCACAGCCAGCAGCAGCTTTGGCACACACAGGCAGCACGCAGCGAGGCCGGGCAGCGACAGCGCCGCCAGAACGTGGCACTTACCACCAGGAGGAGGTTTGTTCTTCGAGGTGAGGATGACAAAGCCAAATCCTTCGTTCTCCTTCCGCTGCAGACGGACATCATAGATCTCTGGAGACTGCTGGTTTGCAAATTCTACCCGATTCAGTCGGGGAGAGCCGTCTTGCGTCAAGACAGGCTGCGACTCCTCCTCCTCCGGTTGCTTTTCCCCTTGCAGGTAACAGACAAACAACAAATAAGGAAAAAACGATACTGCTGTTTTACCAAGCAACTACAGCAAAACTGCACCTCTCAGTAACAGCGCCAGCATGAGGAAATGCTGTCCGTCTGGGAAAGAAGGGGGTGAGTTTATTAACAAGACAATTTGGATGAAATAGAAACCCAATGCAGGATAAAGCATTCAAGGGCCCAGACTCCTACACAGGTGTGCACAGTGATGCAAGGAAAGCCTGCTGCACGCTGGCTGCACACAGCCAGACTTGGCAGTGTCTGCACACTTTGTCAGTGCAATCTGATGCCTTTTTATAGTTAAAAAGAAAAAACATTGTGGCTTTTCTGCTTGCTACAAGTACAAGATCTATGGCAGAGATCCAGCTACAAACTACAACCATTGCTATCTTAAGTGAGAAACAACTGTTTACTTGGAACAATGGAAACATTTCTTAAAAGGCAGTTTGAAGACTGAAACCAGGCTTTCTTTTAAGAAAACCTACAAAATTTTGGTCCTGAAGGCGACTATCTATCAGAAGGCATCTTAAAGAAATTGAGAGTTGATATTAAAAATACTTTTTCCTTTTACTTGTACATACTCAGAATTAATGGTTGAATAATGCAATGGAAAGGCAACACTGGTTGCTGCTCTGAACAGGGGACCGTTCTCAGTTCTCCTGAACCCCATCCCAGCTCTGTCATTCACATGATCAGCAGCATCGAGTCAAGGACAATAACCTTCTGTACACGGCCCATCTGGACACTGATCTAAAACTGCAGAATCACAAGATGCTGCCCTGAATCCTCTCTGGGTTGAATGTGCTTATTCTTGCTGTAGATGCCAAAAGACTTGAGAATATAGCATGTTGTACAGAAAAGAGATACTCAATTTGCAGAGCATTAGTGGCTGTTCTAACTAGTGTCTGCACAAAGGTTTTATGAAAACACCACTGCCATTATAATTTTCAGAGCTTTACCTGCGTGAGCAGCGCAAACTAGCAAGCACCAATGCATCAGCTTACTAAATCCTGCTTTTCTCCACTTACTCAGAATTATAGCTGACCCTTCTGAATCTCAGGCTGCTCAGCTCTAGTGCAGTAACTGGTAAGATTCCGAGCAGCTTTAGCTGATTTGGTTACAAAAATATCAGTGTTCCTTTAGGCAGATCTGTGTCCTGCAGTACCCTCTCGGGACAGACAGACACGTACCACCGAAGAAGATCTTCCTCCGGACTGTAAGCAGCACCTGACCATTCCGTGCAGCACTGGTCATTAAGTCCAAAACTTGTTTGTGCGACTTCCCTTTAACAGGGACTCCATCAATACACATCAGCTCATCCGCAGCTCGAAGCCTGCCATCTTTTTCTGCTGCTCCCAACGGGATTATGGCTCCAATATAAATCTGTCAGCAGAGCAGAGTCAGGGGGTTTGAACAGCAGAACACGAACTCATCAGAACACGCAACGGTTGGAATCCAGGTGAATCCAGACAAGTGAGGGCTTTGGGGAAGATATTTTTAAAGATTATCTGACTGTCCAATTCTAAGAGAAACACAGCCAGCAAGTGTACTTTGCACAAGCTGACTCAGTGGATACAATCTGGGGGCTGAAAGCGTTTGGTAAACACACAAAGTTTGGGAGGACTGACTTTTAATTCTTATTTCCATGAATTCTGGAAGCATATTTGTCAGCTTGTTAAAAAGCCCAACTTTCGACATAAGTATACACTGTGTACTTACTACATATACATGATTTCTTAGACATTATTGGAATAAAAGCCTCTGCTATTTATTCCACTTCTTTTATTTTTTTTTAACCAAGACTAGTCAAGAAATAAAGGCTTTCAAAATAACTCAAACTTACTGCTGAAAAGTAAACAGTCCATGCTTGAAGGTTCTTCAGTGCACAGCTTTTGGTGATTAGATAATGAATTCAAACAGCTGCACTCCCTTTATCAATGTTGTCTACCCCCACCTCATAAAGTGCTACCAAATATAACACAATGAGAACACCACACACTATTTCATATGCTAGAATCACACTCAGGTTAAATCAAAGATTAAGAATAATTATGGCCAGCAGTTGCTGGAGGTTAAGCAATGGCAGGCAGATCATCTGCACACAGGGTTTATGACATTAGCTTGACAATCACCAACAGCTATGGCTGTTATGGAAACAAAGCACCACAAATGCTATAAAGTGCAACAGAAGTAAGATTGTTTCGTTTTGTTCTTCCTTTTCTTTAAACGCATGTTAGAAGAAAAAATGGCTAGCCCGGCATCACAGCTGTGAATGGAAAAAAATGTATTCCTTAACTGCGATCAAAAAGCAATCTATGAGTATCTTCTGCAAAAGCTCTTCTACTTAACTTGGCAGCGGAAGGAATAGCCCCTGACATACAGTACGAGTCTTGGAACTTCTTCCCAGAGAAAAATGTTTTGCTGTTTTGGAAATAGAGGAGGGTCTCCCAAAGCCTGCCATCAAGAGGAGCAGACTACCCAGGGGGTTCCACACTGGCATTTGCCCCTCTGCCTCCAACTCCGCCATTCCTTGGCAATGACCTCTCAAGCAGAGTCATCCAAGTCTGCAACAGCTCTGCAGGCTGAGGCCAGAAAACAGGACAACACTGACGACTGAAAAATCAGAATGGAACTCTAGTCACTGACCAGGTTAAAGCAAACCAGGGTCTAACTAGTATTCTTCCTGCTGTGCAAACATCAGAGCTACATTTTGATGCCAGTTACAATGCAAAACAGCACCAACATCCATTTGCAGAAGAAAGCCAGTCTTAATAGGTTCTGCTTCAAGGCTTTCACAAAAATCCCGAAGCACATTTTGTATTTTCTGAGATGAGAAAAAAAAACACGAGGCAAATAAAAGCCTGAAAGAGTGTCCTGGAAAGGCTCCTTAAGATGAATCCACCAGAAACCACACTGACTGACAGAACAAAATACATTTTTTAAAATCTGGCAGGAGACGTGGAGGGAAAGGGGTGCGACACAATCCCAAATCTTGCCTCTTTTCACTGGGCTGCATTCAAAAGAATGGCCTGGTGGAGTTTTTGCAGGGTAAGCAGCAGCTTCCTTCCACTCCTCTGCTCGCGGGGAGATGCCGACGTGCACAGCACACTGAGTGGTACCAGGGCACATTTTGTGCCAGGACCACCACCGGATCGGGTGGAAACAGGCAAAGGCTGAGCACCAGCACGGCACTTTCAAGTGCTCCTGAGACACAGCAGCAACTACAGAAATGCCATCGGTATTATCAGCCTGACAGAGAAAACTACCGCCAAAGACAGGCTCTAGACAGCAGATAGGGCAGGGGAGCCTTGCAGATTGAAGTCAGCCATGAGGAGGGAAAAAAGAAAGGTAATCTGAATGCATTCTTGATCTTTAAAAGGCAGTTACCAAATTATCAATTTTGCCATTACTGAACTGTTTAGAATGAGATGGAAATCAGGATGACAGAGTAGGAGTCATTCTAACAGTAATACTGTAAGATAACACATAAGCAACCGCAAACTGTTTCACTTACGGGCTGATCTGGTCCATCCCCTCCAAGCACACGGAAACCAAAGCCTGACTCTTGTTTTCGCAGGAAAACATCCAACTCTCTTGTGTTTGGAGCTAAGGCAAAGCAACATTTCAAAAGATGTAAGGAGCTATCTTTGATTATTGAAAGATTATGCTTTTGTGGTGCATTCTGACTCCTCTTACCGACAGAACACAGTAACCAGAAATACAGTAAATAATTCAAACAGTCAAATCTTCAGTGACATTCTCTATCCAAAACGGAAAAATACATTTTCAAGAAAAGGCTGTAAAAGGAAAAGATAGCCTGACAAATGCCAAGAGAAATCATAAATGCATTCGTATGGTGGGCTAGGATAAAAATCCAGTCTGTAATACAACTCAGACCCACCTTCCGTAAAGTCTGAAAGGGTCAGGCCTTCTACAGTTTACTTCAGAATTAGATCATCCTTGAGACCATTTCTATGATTAACTGTTTTATCATAAATACGGTGGAAGCAAATTGTATCTTTTTTCTAAAAAAAGTTACACAGTTTTCTAATTCCTGTATGAATGACGTATTTCTTGAAATGTTTTATCTGCGGGAGGTTAACAAACTCAACACGGAAGTCACACTAGCTTTACCACACATATGACAAAGAAAAAAATTCCTTCACAACTGAATATTTCCAAGTTGAAGTCGATATACTCACGTTTGTCCTCATATATAGTCTTAGACTTCAGGTAGACTTCCGAAGGGTCTGGTTTCGGAGAGCCTGGCTGTATAGCAGCGGGTGGAAATGGCATCGGCTGTGGGATGGGATCGCTGACAGCTTCCAAACTACCTGAACTGTCCTGCTTGTCCTTCTGCAACCGACCCCACCCCACAAGTCCACATTAAATCAAATAACTGCATTTGTGTATGTGTGCATGCAAAGACAAACATCGTGCAGAGGTGAAACACAGGGGAAACCAAGGGAAGAGAGGAACAATATTATAACCCAACGCAGCTTTTCCAGTGTATGTGTCTGACTGGACTACTGAAGTCTTCCTCAGAGGCCACAGGTTTCTACTGAAGACTGGACTTAGAAAAGGGTTTTGAAGTGACTGGTGCTCAGGGTTGAGTAAAGCTAGCCGGCTCCTGGCAGTTGCCGACACCCAGGATGAAGCAGGCATACAGGACCGGCCCTGTTCGGAGAGGAGACCGACCCCTCGGCAGGCGCTGCTGGGCTCTGGGCCATGGGCTGCTCCACAGGCACTGCCCGCTGCCCACCTGCAGCCCAGCAAGAGCTCTCGAGGTGTGCCCACCACCAGGCTGTTTGCTGCAGGTACCCCAACAGCATTATACATACGGAACGGGAGGAATACATTTGGGCAGTGTGAGGCATTAGTAATTCAGTATTTGCACTTTTCTTCTATGATCTGAGAGCTGCAACACTTCTAACCTAACAGTACTTCAGGAAGGAAGGACACCAAGCGTCCTTATGGCCTCCCACCCTAATTTCCAATCGATTATTCACTGAAGTAACTCTAAATACTGATTCTGGGCTGAAATCCAACCTGGAAAACTGGAACATGGTAGTCTGCATGTGTCTGTGCATGTTAAACAAGCGCACAAGCAGAACAGACTCAGATATGCCCTTTCACGAAAAGAGTGGAAGAAAACTCCCCCAAGGGGTTAGCAGTTTGACACTTCTTGCATGTTTATAAACACAAGAACTTGCCCTTTTTAATGGAATAATTCTGCCACACTGCTTAATGCCACTGAACATCAAGTGCTCCACGGGAAGCTGCTACTGCACGCACGCTGGAACGCAAGTTCCCGAGTCCACAGTATTTTTAGCACAGCTGCAGAGAGTCCACTGGCAAGGCCTGCGTCCTCAAACCGCAGAGATTTATGCACCGACTTATTTAGAGTGGGCAGCTGTACGCTTGCAAGGAGCAGAATCTGCAAATCTTACGGAGTGCAGCCTGCTTCCAGCGCACTGAACCTGTGCGCTCACATTACCCCACTGCTGGGATATGACTTCAATACTCCAACAGCAGGACAAAGACAGAAAAAGGAGCGACACCCACATCTTGGTAACAGGGTTTTCCTAAAATGAAATAATTTGTTCTGTACAAGAAACACTTTTAAAGAAATAGCTCTGTTCACCAACTAGTCTAATTCACAAAAGAAGTGCTCATGACAAAGAGGTGCATTACTATCAGCATTATCAAACCAGAGGGTATTTTAAGCCCAAGGATTCTTTACTGAGCTAATATATATTAAAGATACCCCAACAGACTGAACTTCTGAGAATGAGTATCAAACTAGAAATGTACGGCTACATAGAGACTTCCTGAAAATACGGATTCAAAGATAAGCAAGTGTTTTAAGAAGGGAGTACTAACCAGTCCATTAATTCTAAGCGAGGATTGAGAAGTATCGAAGAATCGTAAACTTCCTTTAGAAATCCCATTTCACTTTAATATCGGTAATTAGCAACGAAAAAAACCCCCAAATATACTGTATTTTGTTTCCCTTTAATGGGTACTCTGAAAGCAGTTACTTAAGACAATGAATTTGTGCCAACTAAGTAGACGTGGTTTTGCTAATCATCTTGCAGATTACCACAGGGACTAAAATCCAGAGGAGATGAGATTATAAAAGCAGGTCAAAGAGTGCACACAGATAGCACTTTCAAGTATAGTGCAAAAAAAGCAAATAACGATAGAACTTAAGTGGCAATGTAATATTTAAAATCACGACAAATCAACAGTACTACACCTATCGTCGCAAAAGATCTTTGCTACATTCTTGATTCTTCAGTAGTAAGAATAGAGATATCCATCATCTCCACTAAACAACTCAAAAAATTCAAAGGAATCTTTTGTGTTAAGTTGACCATATTTATGAATCTGTTTTGCAAACAAAACCCCTCAATATTCTCCATCAGAAACACATTTAAATACATCGCTAATACTCACCCCTTTGGCAGTTTTAGTAGGTGAGGGTGGACCTGAAGAAAACACAAGGTAGAAAGTAATTTCAATGCTAGGTCACCAAAAGTTTAAACAGCATTAAGGCAATATAATCAGCTCCTCCTGGGTTGAAAATAGTAACTGCCCACTTGTCTTTTAAATGGCAACGTGAATGTTCAGTTGACTAAAACCACCACTTCAGAAAAGTCTCAAATTAGAACTCCTAGCTGTACAACAATGAAAAACATCTATTTCTCTTTCTGCGAGATGCTGCTCAACCAAATCCCACATCAGTTCACTGGATACAGAGACTCTGCGGATTTGTCTAGAGGAATTTGACTTGCTACCGAAGAAATATAATTATTTCCTTAGCTGATTAAGGAATAGTAGCATTCATACAGAAAGAGACCTGAAGTTTTTTGCCAGCATCAATGACTGTTTGAAGTGACACTCCCAGGGCTACAATAAAAGCCTAAAGGGACGCTAAGCAGCCACTTGTTGCTTCACAGTCCATTCAGCTCCTTTTGCCAAACGCACACTATCTACTAGTCAGCTTTTGGGGAAAAGATGCATTCTGGTCTGTGATTGAATACGCAAATGCAAAAACGAGAATTTTTCTGGTATTTCCAGTGATCAGCTCCACCCCACTGCTGATGCTTCTCCTGTCTCCTGTAATCACCTGTCCGTTACAGCTACAGTTACTGGCACACATTTAGAGAGCCTCAGAAAACTCTATCCATCATGTCCTTTGTATTATGCTAGAGACCACATTTTTGCTTTAGCATTCCCCAGACGCTTGGAAGAGACAGTGCGTAAACACATCATAATAAAACTTTTGGTAAAAACCCTACCAATATGCTCTCACCCCAAATACTCGACGGTAAAAATTAAACTTGCTTGGCGACATAATAAGCTGCTACTTTAGCCATCAAGGCTGGACATGATTTAGATATCACACTAAAAAGGGCCTTCTAGAAAGCATATAACCATATATGACAACTGTAAATTTACGTATGTACCTCCTCTTAAGATAAGCAGCGGAACCTCTGCTCCTACTGGAAACTGCTTCAGTACCTCCACCACCTGCAGATGTGTCAAGTTCTGTACGTTCTGATGGCAAATCTCCTTGATTACATCCCCTTTCTGAAGGCCTTGACACCACTGGCTGTCTAAAATCATTTTCACCTTCTGTCCTGTAGGACTGTCTGCAATGGCAAACCCAAAGCCTTTAGGACCTTTGACTAGAGGAATGCTGACCAGCTCTGGCTGAGAGCCTCCTGAAGATGCAACAGAGATCCTCTGCTCAGTTGTATCCATGGAAGGGCCATTCAGACGACCATTGACCAACATAGGGCCCGTTTTTCCATTCTGGTCCAACACAACTGTTCCTGCTACTAAATCTTGACTGGTCACACAAACATCTCCTTTCGTCACAGGCGGTCCATTGATAATCGGTGTAGCTGTCACTATATCTACCACAGGGTCTTCATTGTCATCAGGCAGAGGATAACCACGACACAAAGTCATGTTCACATACTGATTGACAGGAACTAGCTGAAACATCTGAACAACATCTGCATGGGTATGGCCAAGGACACAACTTCCGTTTATGTCTACGATGACATCACCTGTTATGAAAGAAAGTTCAACAGCATCAAAACCAGAAACGAAACCTCCCGCACCCGTCCCGTGTTCTGAGGCTCTGAACAAAAGCCTAACTGGAGGGAATCGCTGTGCAGTCTTTTCCTTTTCAGCCACTCCTCTGCACAGATCTTCCACAAATCTGAAAACCGTTTCGTTTAGTGAGGTGTTCATTTTCAGAGTCAGTGGATGGTGTCTTCCAGCCTCCGGTGCCTGAAAAGATGCATTCTCTAAAAGCACCACAGGAAATGGAAGTTTCGAGAAATAATACTTTACCTGGTGCAATTCTCCCATCTTGTGCAGCAGGTCCATCTTTTAACACATTCTTCACTTGGAGAAACTCATCAGGTCTGTCCCCTCCAATGATTGTAAAGCCAAATCCCATTGTACTTTTTTTCAGCGATGTCCGTATAAGTGCTCCTGTAAGCTGGGATGGATCTCTGGTGAAGACAGACTTCTCTGATCCTTTTGAATTATGGAATAAAGAGACATGAAGGTAGGAAACCAGGGTTAGTTTGGTATGGTTTTTGTTTGTTTATTTTTTAAAGGTGCCATAGAGAATAACGATTTGTTTGGTTAACATTGGGTAACCTCTACCGCACTGTTAGAGAGTAGAGGAAACAAGATACTGTTACGCTCATTTCACAGCTGAGTTAAGCGAATGGGAAAGTTAAAGAGTTTTTTCAAGACCGCAGTACAGATTACAATAGAGCTGGAACTAAAGCTCCCACCTGTAATTCCCAGTTTTACACTCTAACTCTGGAATACCAAGCTTAAAGTAGATCAAGTGCACAAAAATTCAAGGTGTGGTTTCATCTGCATCTTCCAGCTGGCTCTTCTAACTCTCCATATATTCAAAAGCTGCTTATGACAACCAGCTTCAGAATGATCAAAATTATTTTAAAGCAGTCTTCGGGTGTCAGTTCAACTTTAATATTAAAAAACCATTCAAAAAATCCTACAGACTGGGAGGGCTACACCAGAATGGCCAGCAAAAAGACAACGCTAATGCCTTGATGAATTCTGAAATTGGTTACTTACGATGCATACTTGCAGATAAAGTGACAAAGAACACAATATTCAGTGATACCTGATTTTGAAGTGCCAACGTCAGTCTGTCCTAGCTGTTTTTTTCTTTTGGCTTCCAACACTGGGTTTTCAAACTGAGTTTTCTGGTTAATATGACTGTAGACATACAAAAGGTAGATCAGGATTTCAGCAGAAAGCATTCTGCCTAGATCACAGAAAAGACAACCACAGAAGATACCTCTACAAATACTACTTTTTATCATTTCAGATTAATGCTCTAGAGGAACGAACGACAAACTATCATAATCAACACTGAAAGCATTTTTGTTCTTTCACCAACTTGATTTACTTTAAGAACCAACACAATTTTACTTTCTGTAATTATTATGTAGAGTATACCTTCATTCCACTCTGCAAATTTTCAAAAGGTAATAGAACTGAGAAAATCTGCTTTTTTCTTGAACTTGTATGTTGCTTCCATCTACCTAAAATGTTGACAAACTCAAGGCATCACCCTTTTCACTAGTAGATACTAGAGTAGCACAGCAGAGTGAAAAAAAAAAACAAACCAGTAAGTTTGAGCAGAATTTAAATACCTGTGTTGGCTTTGCAAAGGCAAAAAACGTTAGCTTGTTCTCTGAAGCTAACATTTTCCACTCTGCTTATTTTCTCCTCCATGGTTAAAGAGAGATTTCGTTTACTCTGACCTGAAGGAGAGTCAGAAGAGCTCTTGCAGCATTTTAGTAGTTATTTACTTGGCTTTTTGGAGACAGCAATAAGATGTAAGTTACTCTTGCTCTTTCACAGTTATCAGGTGCTACTCTTCAATCAACTGATCCCATCTTTGTTAAAGCTAAGAAAAATGACATCAGCTCATTCCCATTAATAATCACTTTGGTTGCTACTTGCTTTCCCACCCGAAACAAAATACACTCCAGCAAGTCCGTAAGGTCACACCACGAATCTTCCCACGTGCCAGTGCCTCAGAAGAGTGCACCATGTGTTCACTGCCGCTAGAACTGTTCCTGCTGGATATGTTTAATACTTACATCACATTACAACCTCCACGTACTGCGTATCAAAAGCTTCATTACTTTCTGCTCAATTTGTAACTATGTCAAATTAATTATTAGCACTTACTCAACATAGTATGTTCCATATTGAGGGTCTTCTATTTTTTCCCACCCATAAGGAAGTTCTGCAATCAAAAAGAACAAAATTCTCCATTACAGTGGAAAACTATCTGCAAATATCAGAGTTCTTATGAAGGAACAAGAGGACAGATTCCAGACTCATGAAAAATACGAGAAAAATACAGGTCCTTTTTCCTTCCCTTCATTTGTTTGAGGCTAGTCCCTCTGAGGAAAGGATATCAGCCTGCTCCAGGGAATCTGAAGCCCTATAACTCTCACTCTTTGGTCCACTAGGTGAGGAGACTTGTATTCAACAAAATCACACCACTTTAAACATGTAATAAACTTAAAGACAAGATACAAACTAACCTATTTAGAGAGGAAGAATCTATAAAGGGGAAGCAAAATACATTATTTAAAATTAATCTAATTATAAATTACAAATGTGATTTGATAGTTGTCAACTTTTTAAATCATACAGTATGAATATGGTCACACTGCTTCTGCCCCCAAATACACCACAAAAGAGCTATAAACGCCTTGCAGTATCACATTCCAAGCTTGTAAAACCATGCACCTCCATTCCTCTTGTACTTTCCGTTTAAGACCACCTGGCAGAAGTAATGCCACCTTTATTTCTTCTCTTAATGACATCAGGGTATTTCACTGCATTCTGACAACATTTCACCTGTCAGTCAACCCAAGAAACCTTCAGTCAGAACTGTAACAGCCACATGTGATGAGTAAGAAGACAGCCCCCACCGTGGCAGGCTGCTTCGCCCTGATGTTCACAATACAGTGAGACACCCTAAAACTAGCTAGCACGTGTTTAGGTCTGGCCACATCAAATTCACCACAGGCTGTCCGGCCTGCCAAGAGGATGAAATGCAGTTCTGTACTGCTGCAGCTTGACTGTTCTTGCAGCCATAGCAAGCCGGCTGACAACGGCTCAGGCTTGGACTGCCTTGGACATTCCTACATTAGGGGTCTAAAATAAAAAATTACTTGTTTGATATAGGTACTAAAAGTTACTTCTGAAAAGCTCCTTTTTACGGCAAATTCAGAATCTGGTAAGGTGGTGCCCAGCAGCAGATCATTACTGACTGCAGGTGATAAGCAGTTAACACAGAGGTCCAACTATTCTAACTTTACTGTTCTAGCTATCTTAACCATGGAAATTTAAATATTAGAATAATGGATTCAGTCAGCTAGCTAGACATTTGAAGGATAAAATTGCTATGTAATCTTGTTTGAGGCTGCCCTAAGTTTGATGGTAACAGGAATTTTCCTAGCATATGACAGCATGTTACCAAATATTAATACCAGCGTCACTCCACAGGATTTGACAAAAGACCCAGTGGGTCTATTCATTTAAATGTTGTTCATTTGGATATCCTGCATCTCTGTTTAAAGTGCTCTTTTTATCCTGTGGTGAGCTGCACATACGTTTAATAAGCAGCAGTATGCATCCATTGCTCCACCTGGCTTCATTACGAATTCATGATTGTTAGGCTGTGCAAATTAGGAAGACGACAGGCTATCCTGAGTCTGCCTCAGCTTTTGTAACATGTCAGGCATTTGCCGAAGATGGAGCTATGTGGTACTCTTTTCCAGCTGACTAAATTGCATGACTATGCAGGAAATGGTTGCAGGAGTTGTCTGTAGGCCAGTCATGAACCTGACCTGTAAGTTGTAAGTCTTGAAGCAACAGCGTGAAGAGCTGAAGGTAGCCAGATTGTCCCTCTACTTACTCATTCAAATCTTATATCATGTCACGTGCAATAGGTATAATTAGCAATAGGTACAATTAGCAGAAGGTATTACACTGTATCTTCTTCATTACTCCTGTATTCTAACACTTATGGACCTTTTCCTCCTGCCATAGTCCTCTCGCACAACAATTTCCAGGGAGATTGTCACTAATCTAAGCAGCTTTCCCCCTAGCAATGATAGTTACTGGAACAAAATATCTCATTCTCATCTCAGGAATGCAGATAAACCCACAATTCAGCCAGATTCTACTATTTCAGGGAAAATACACTATGGACTGTCCCAGTCTTATGTAAACTCCTGTTGCCACCAAACTAGGGACACTCAGCACTACACTGCCTGCTCCAGTCACGTGTTCCAGGAAGAAGCTTCTACCACAGCAGTAATGGATCATATCCAGCTGTGACAAACTCGGACTTTTATCACTCACAGGTGACAAATGAATTCTGAACATCTCACCTCCATCTTCACAATCTTCAGGAGCTTTGGCTTTCTTACAGAGGCGTGGATCCAGCCACGTAGTTGTCTTGGTGTTATGACTGTGGAGAAGAAAAAACCCGTCAGAAGAAGAGAACTCCCTCAGATTGAATAAACTTTGCTTTAACTTTTAAATATTTACTACCATGTGTAAACTGTAGCCTTTACATAATGTAACCTTTAGTTGTGCCTCAGTCACATCATAAAATGCTAAAAAAAGGCAACAATGATGCTCAGAGGTAGGAGTACGCTGGAGACTCTCCAGGGCAGAAGTGAAATGTTAAAGGCACAAACACTGTCCTCTGCCCCCAAGAGCTCATGCGGGCATATCAGCTGCTTCTACCTGAAGGGAAAAAATATTTTTAGACTCTTCTTATGCTTGACTCTCAGTAAGGTTTTTTGTTTACTTTAGAAAGTAATAAATGAGGCCATTTCACATGTGCACATATGAACTGCTTTCCTATTCTGGGCTTTAATCTGTGCTATTTGCACTTTTAAGTATGCATTCCCAGCCAAGGAACACAAGCAGCGAAGAGAGAACAAACAAGCTCTCAGATTTCACAGAAATTTGACATCGTGAAGGTTTATACAATGTTGTACCTCACCCAGCTTTGTATTTTGTGAGATACAAAACTCATATTACAAACAACTGACTTTGCACGTGGAATCATAAGGCTTTCCTGTGCTATGGCAATTGTACCAAGTATGCAGCATAGATGACTATCAGTAGAAACGAAACAGTAGGAATATATTAGATTTCACACAGAAATAGAAGCAGTAAGAGCAGCAGAAGAGAGGTGTAAGAGCAGCAGGCAGCTTCCTAGACTGCAGATCATCAGCACTTCTCTCAAGGGCACAGCAACCCCTCCGCGGCGTTGGTCTACTCACTCGATGAAGTAGATCATGCCAGTGTCGGTGTAGGCCATCTCCCAATTCTTGGGCAGCGGCTCCAAGGTTTCATCCCTCGACAAGTAATTTCTGAAGTCCATGGAGCTGCTTGTCTGGTTGTAGCTGGGAACAGGTTTCATCCAGTCAGGAGAATCTGAATGTTTTTCTTTGTTTTCTGCAGTTGTTCAGGGAAAGTGTTACTATTTGTCAGATGTTTATGTTGTTTCTCACAAAGAACCACCCTCTTAATCTGGCTACGAGTGGATGTCAAACACGTCCCTGTATGTGATGTGCATTTTTCCACTCTTTTTTTTTTTCAGCTGTGAACTTTGAAAAGCTGACATGAAAACACTGAACTCTGCTCTTTCCCTGCCAAATAGAATTAACCTTGTATTATGTGTCTGAGCCTGTGCTGAAAAATCAACGCTGGCAAAAATCCAACTTGACTACACTTTGTTGCCATTCCTACATAGAGAACAGTGTTTGTGATGCCATCAACTCCCCCCCCAGATCCTACTAATATTCCTCAAAGCAGCAGAATGAAGTGTAGAGCAGACCCAAAGTGCCCATAAAACAAGCACTACCCTCCTGCAAGGCACAAGAAAAAGCTCCTAAAAATCGCTGCAGAGAACTTTAAATGCAAGCCTCCACCCTTCAGTCCCAAGGTCACGCTCGGTATCCTTCGTCACATGATGATGCCTGTGACCTTCACCTACCCACCGGGCTGCTCTGGGCTGTGGTGCTGCCAGCCCCGAGGCTGGCAAGATTAGGTCAGGTCTGGTGAATGTAAGTCTGTCTTCAACACTCACACACAGGATCATCTGCAAATGCAATGTGACTGTTTCTCTCCACCATCAGTTCTTCCCCCTCGAGACGAGTAACCATGACAGCAACAGGAAAAGGGCATCGTGCCAATCTTTGAAGCGTCCGAGTGGACGCTGGTCCAGTCCCACGGCACTCTGCTTTATTCCTCTCCACAACCCCCCTTAGGCAGCTCCAGGCTGTGCCACAGTTCCCTTAACCAAAATCATCTGAAAATTTTACAGTATGAGCTAGCGTCGCCCCTTAAACCAATCGCTTCACTAAAATCTCCTGCACACAGATTTAGTAATCTCCTCAAAATTAAACAGTAACATTTACAGGGCATGAATTATACTCTGCAAAGGATTCCGTTATTTAAGGAGTGGATATAATCTTCCTTCCTCCTCATGTAACTGGCTGATACCCAGCACTACATGTTCTCTACTGAGCAGTGCATTTTATGATGCAATTGCACATCTGGCTGGGAGAACAGCTGTTTCTTTTTAAAAGATAATTTCAAAATTGAGTAAAAACACCACTCTGAATAGAAAACTGCCTTCAAACTTTACCAAAACTAAGGAAGCGGTTCAAGCAAATATGAATGTTATTTGTGTACTTCTCCATTCACACAGTACTTCAGGGAATTTCTCCCAGTGTCAACCAACCTATCCCCCCGCTGCCATTAACTGCTTCCTTTTCCTCCTCCTCCTCCTCTTCAGGGAGTGAACTGTCCACCCTTTGCATTTTGCTGACGGATGTGGTTCTTTTCCTCTGTGATTCGGTATCAAAATCATTGTCAAAAAGAACTTGATCCACTGGATCAGGCTGAAAGGGGCTGGGCTCCGCTGGAGGCTTCGGAGTACCGTAAAAATTACCTGACAATGAGACAGAAATCAAGATCACCAAAGCACTGATACCTGCTGAAAGCACTGGCAGTGAACATTTTATTGCCCACGTAATATCTTTTTGGTGAAAGACCTGAACTGTAACTTAACTTCTTAAAGAGGACAACAGTCAAAACCTATTTATTGCTATATCGTCTTTTTGCCAATGATGCTATTGGACATCAGAAAAGAACAGGTGTAATTCAAACTTTCTATCTTGGCACATTTCAGAGAAAAAAAAAAGACAGATTTGCTATTTTACCTGGAATTCACTAATGCTCCATAGTGACTTGGGGAACAATCCGAGAGAAGCCAAACAGTAAAAATCTTATTGTTCTTACTCTCTCTACTGTTTAACTGATTAACAGAGTAATATGCAGCAACAGAAACACACTGAAGTCAAAAAGCAAATTAGTTTTGTGCAGAAACATAAAGTATTTACATAAAAAGTTACGAATAATTGATTTTAAAACTACAGTGCTACAATTTTCTACTGACAATATACTTGCTAAACAAAGCCACCAATATAGCTTCATACTAAAATGATTTGTACTTGAGAAAAACGAACACATTTTTACTTCAATATTTTAATCTAAAACACAAAGACTAGGAATCATCTGATGTCTTCTGGAAAAGAATTTTGGCAACTAACCTCTCTCCTGACTGCTCATATGATTTTTCTTAGGGAATTGAACACACAGCAAGAGAGCTTCCCAGAATTCCTGCCGGGGTAACATTGGGTGGCTAGATACGGTTCTGACCATGTGAAAAAAAAAAAAGTAAGAAACCCTTCTGAAAATATCAGCAAGGGCGAGGCGCAGAGTGGTGACAGCCAGATAAAGGGGAGCTAAGGAAAAAAAAGTACTAGTTTAGTCTAAATTTGTTTAGGGGATTTCCACAGACAGGATGATGTTAACAGACAGCGTGAGTGAGACACGTAAAACAAGAAGGTACAGAGTCTTTCACAGAATTTTCTACTGTGGACATCTTCTTTTTCTTTTCTTTGGGGAGGGGATCAATCAAATTCATTCAATGGCCAGTAAAACCACCACCTACCAAAGAAGTCTTTGGGATGCACGCTTAAAGTTGTTTGAATCAAATACACGTAAAAATCATGGAGGTTTATAATCTGGTAAATACTGTTGAGCACCAATGAAAGCTGCACATGCTCAGCATTTCTCAAAATTTGGCTGTAATTTAGCTGACTTCAAGTACCGCTAGAGAGACCAGGCAATGATCACCTGGAAGCCGCCTGCAGCCAAGGCACGCTCCACAGGAGCGCAGGACATCCCAGGGCTGAGCCAGGCAGACTGCTCTCTCTCCCTCTCACTGCAAACAAAGGTGGGTTTCGGTCCGTCCCCCCACCCTGGAGCACAGGGATGTGAGGAAGCTTAAAGTTACCTCTGACTGCCATCGAACCCCTTTAAAACAAAGCAAAGCAAAGGCTCATCACATGGCAGCAGCTCCAGGACTCCTCTGGATAACCGGTTCTTGATGGGTCACTACCCTCGTTACAATGCTTTTTCCCCATCACATTTAACAAAAACAACGTCGCTGCAGATTTGGACAATTTGGTCTAGTGTTGTTCAATTTTTCATTGCAAAATACTCTTTTTTTCCCCTGCTGTATCAGAATTTCCCTTGCCTTCTGTCCTTTTGACGTGCACCGCTGAAAAGAACATGGCTCTGTTCTCAAAGGTTTAAACAAAATTGACTATGAATTCAATTAAAACAAAATTCTACCAAGCACAGACAAGCATTTTCAGTATGCTTCCTCAAAAACGCAACAGGGAAAATAATCAGATTGCATTAAGAGTGATTGAAAGTACAACTTGTGATTTACTAGACAGCTTCAAAACAAGCCCACTACTCCTCTTCACAGGTACTCCAAAACTAGATTCAATATTGATGCTCTACTAGTGTAATGACCATCAACGGACAGGAAAATCGGCATCTCCTGGGTACAAGGAGCTACACTTAGACCAAGATACCGGACACGAGTACTGGGCCCTTATTCCCATTCCATTAAACGTCATCAACGTACCATCATATGTTCCACTTTCCAGCAAGGCTCCACTCTCTTCCAGTGCTTTGAACTGCTCAACAGGAATGAAATTATAGTCTACCCCAGGGACCTCCCCATCTCTGGGAGCCCTTGTAGTGCCTGGAAAGACAGAGAAAACTCTCTTGTAAGATGCTGAAGTGCTGCCTGTTTACCAGATCCTGCCTGCTGTACAATTCAGTAAAAACAATACATATTTGAATCTTCATACAATGATGACGTCACTCCAGCAAGATAAGAGTTAAAACACTGGCAAGAAAGTGAACAATAATATATCAAAACTAGGCAAATAATGTAGGAATTACAGTTCTGCTATTGAGGAAGGAGGGGGAAAAATGCTGGGTGAGGTGGTAATTAGAGAGAATTCTTTCTTACACTCAGTGAACTGAAAACTTAATCCTGTGGAAGCTGACGACACCTGGGCCAGGCCACAGAAGTCTGGGATTCTGGGGAGCTGTTTAAGAGCCGTGGTATTTTAACACTGCTGTAAGGGTCCTTCTTCTCGCCACTGTTTCCATCAGTGCCAACTCACTAATTTGTACTGAGGACTGTGTGACTAAGCACATTTGGTTTTTGGGCCACCAAATCTGTAACTGGGCACAAACCCTATTTTTTACCCTTACAATTCAGAGTGTAATTCATCTATACTCCAAACCCTAGCTACAGGTAAGATTTTTCAAAGTAATCAGTAAATTGCTGTGATAATGCAGAAGTTCTCAAAGTGTTATGTGTATAAATACAGGTCTCCCATAGTTATAATAGCTTAATTAAAGCTCTCCTGGAAAGGACTCCACTGATTCGCTACTGCCTATAACCTAACAGCATTTTAAAGGCATAGGTCAATTTTTTCAGGCAGCAGCATGAACCAACAGCTGCTAGTAAACAATCTGCCTTTCACTATTATCTTTTAAGAAAGTCACAGGCTCTTGGGTGAGCTTAACATGATAATAACGCTAAATTGAGAATGAAATTCCTGTGGTTATAAAAATGTTAGTTGACAAACTTTGAAGTTTTTAATGCAGTGAATATTTAAACACAATCAGTGATGAGCTTTTTAATCAGTGAACCTTTGAGACAAGGTAAAGGATGATCTTGTGACAATTAAGAAATGAAATGGCACAGGAGGGTGAGAAGCAATGACAGGGTATTTGGCTGCTTTCAGAGCGTCCTGTACCTTGAACGGTGCTTTCTGTAAAGCTCCGCTCGCAGGAGCGGTACCCTCTAGGCACCTCGCTAAAGGCAAGTTAACCCCTGCACTGGCTGGACCAAGAGATGCTAGCAGATGCTGAGAGCAGAAGGGCTGGCATACCTGCTGAGGCAGGCCCATTAAGAGTCTCTGACTAATTAATTCTTGCTGTGACAGTAAAGTCTGCCCACACGCTGTTTCTTCCTCTCCTTCTTGGGCCACGCATTCACTCTCCCTCTTGCCACTACCTCCTTGTACCACCTTCTCAGGATGAGCGAACAACAGTCACCCTGCGCCTTCTGCCACGGCAGCATTTCCGCAGACAACCCCTCCCGCCACCCTCCTTCCAGCTGCGTGACTCTGCCTAACGCCTGTGACCCCCTGAGGTCGCAGCTCCTCTCTGTGCAAAAACCAACACACCGGCAAAACCCAGGCTGCATCTGCACTGTGCGGTCATGCCGAGGAAGGTTTATTTCCCATGGGGGGTGCGGTTATTCTAACAACAACAAAATTTCCGATGAGTAAAACACAGATATTCTGGAAATAGTCTGAGCTTTGAATGCTGAAGTTTTCCCTGTTTCGTCTGTCCGTATTGGCCCTACCTTTTCATTGCAACTTAAGATATGAAACTACTCTAGCAAAGCTGTTTACAGAAGTTCCTACTGCAAGGTAGAACTATAAACCAGACAAGGAGAGAAGGCATTTCAAGCTCTCAAATTATGTGACGGTTAGCAGGAACAGGTCAAATGAGGATGATCTTTACATACTTACAAGGGATGGTTCTCAAGTAGAGATTGTCTCTGATCACTTGCTGGAGTTTATGGTCTATCGAGCCCTTCTGGAACTGAAGGCTCAAGTAGTGGCGCAGGTCTTTGTTGATGACTTTTCCTGAAAAACGACAAACAAGAATAACTTGTAAAAATTAAGCAGGATCTTGCCACAAGAATGGCATTTCAATGAAGTTTCAAAAAAAGAAAGCAGCAGAAAGAGTTGGGTGGTTGTAATGCAACCACCTGAACGGAAAAGCCATTCTGTGCTACCAAAGCCTGACTCTGCTGCTGTCAACTGGCACAGTGATTTTAAGGACAGCTGAGCAACAACCATCCAACCTCAGCATCTCCCGAGCAAGACAGCGACAATATCCTGAAATTGTTTGGAAATCTATAAAAAGTATTAAAATACAAAATTCCTTACCTAAGAGTCTCTACAGACAAGCAACTGCTTCAAAATACAGTGGTAATACTTTCCATTCAATTCACACCTACTGGCTAGGCACCTGAACTCAATATTGTGTCACATGGGAATCCGCATTCTTGATATTATAAAAAGAAAATATTTTCTTTTTAAAACCACTGCATGACAGAAGAGGGGTTTTATACAACTATTCCTTTGCAATACTTCTGTCAGGTGTTATTAGCGAATCTGCCATATCGCTAGATAACCACGGCCCCTTCAGCACACAAATCACCGAGCTCTTGTACTGCTGCTTCACCCTGCTGACAGAAGGGTACAAAGCAATCTTTTGTACCCTGTCATCTTCCCAGAAAGCACATTAAATAGGGTTCAGTGACCTTGATAAATTTAAGTCACATACTACAGCAGAACATTTGGGGCTTTAGGGGAAAAGGCTCTCAGTGTTTGCCTTCAAAACGCAGCCCAGGAGCTGGCCGGAGCAGGCGCCTGCCGGCGTATCCCAGCAGCGGGAACAGCAGCTGAACAGACCGCTGCTCCTCCGAAGCCCCACCAGCAACAGGCTGTGAGATGTACAAACCTGCCAGAGGCCTGCCGAGACCCGCTGCTGAAGAGACCACCTCCAAGGGTGGGCACGGACCCACGCCAGTCTTCATACAACGCTCACCTATGCCTTAAACCGAGATGACTGTACTCGCATGAAATGTCAAATTCGGGGAAAAATCCAACAAACCAAAACCACCAAACTCCCAAAAACCCTTCCACCACTCCCCAAGTTTTCCCAACGGTGTGTCACTGCTGCAGTCAGTTGCACATTTTGGTAAGTTTATACTTTCCCGTCCCTTTTTGCCAAGTTACGGGCAGATACACACCTCATACTTGTCTCTCAAACATCACCTCAGCTACCACCATCCACTAACAGCAAACCCTGTTTCAGTTTGCACCCTCTTCCCTCCAAGCAAAACAACAGCATGCTGGAAATTGTTTAAAAGTGAACCCAAGATTACCTGCAAGGCCTCTCTTCACAGAGGTCTGTGCTGTCCATGAACCAATCCAACCCCACATCACCCGCCAAGCCCCCAGGCAAACAACGCAGCCGCCCACCACCCACACACCCACGGCCCCAGCCACACAGGCAGCACAGCCGGTGCCTAGCGCGAGCCCTGCGCTCCAAACGAAGCCCACTCCTCACCCTCCTTTAATGCTGCCATTATTTAAAGACTGGGTCCAGACAGACGAGAAGCATTCTGCAGTGCTGCGACCACCCCCAGCGCAGCGCCCATGGCTCTGCAGCGGCTGCGCAAGCGGCACAGCAATTCCCACGAACGCAGGTGGGGTGAGCAGCGGCCCCCAGCCCCTTCCCAAACACAGAGCTCGCAGCAGCTCTGCAGGGCTCCCCCGGGCCTGATGCGCGCTGCGGTTACGACAGCGAGCCCCCAGCTCAATTCCCCATACTGCCATCATGAGCTGTTCTTTGTAAAACTTTGGATTTGCTTCCTGCAGCATAATGAGCTAAACATGTCACGGAAAATGAAAACAAATGGTGTAATCTCCAGCAAGAAAAATATTTTCCATTTGTTACTACAAATCACTTTATTGTTTGTAGATAAGATGGTTTCTCAACATTAAAAAGTATTTTACCACTAAACTGGTCCATCCATCTCCCCGCCAACGCCAGGGCCGCGGCACTGCACTTCAGCAACACGGGTGTATTTCGCTGGGCAGATCAACGCGCACACATTCCACTCAGGCAGACGTATCTGGTTGTTAGCTATGTTCGGAGTGCTGCGTGTCGGAAAAGCTTAGCAAGAGGTGAAAATCTGTACTGGACGTCGAATTACAGAGGCTTACTTTATTCCCTGTTCTTGCCTTCTTCACGTTTTAAAATTTAAAAGCTCATAAACTCTTTTCAATAATCAACTCAGTCCAAAAAAAATGTAAAAGCAAAGCTGCTACTAAGGATCTGCCGACATTGAGGGGTTAATCCTAACATTAAAACCTTAAAGATTGGACTATACTCTAAGACCAAGACGACTAAATTGAAGATTGAAGGGATTGCCTGGGGAAAACAGAAGACAGTCGAACACAACAGTAGGCAGAGAGAAAGTGACAGGAAGCCACACACAGACTGGTGTGCATTAGAAAGCAGAAAAATACAGCACGGATGCTTTAGGCAACCTCTAGAGCTTGGTCTTACGCAGAATCCAGATATTTCCCCCCTCAGGAGCTGAACATGCTCCTTTACATTGTTCCACACAGGCTTTTAGGAGAACATCGTGTATCAGACTCCCCGAAGTGACCTAATAAACGTCGGGTTGGTGTGTGTTGCGCTGCTGAGCCGCCTCTGAAGGATGACACACGCAACACGCGGACCAGTCAGGAGGAATAATGTCCCTTATACAATGCAGGTTCTGCAAGATAAACAGGCACAAGCCTCTTCTTTTCAGTTTTAATTTAAATTAACTGCAAAGAAAATGTTTGGAGTTTGGTAAGGAAAACTGAGTGACTGCAGAAGGCAAAAAAACGGGGGTAGTGGCTTTCATTTCTCATCACACCACAAACTGCAATGGTGAAGTTGCCTTTGCTGCTGTACCGAAGCAGGATGAAGACAGCTATTTATACACCCGACCCGTCATGGAAACGCCAAAGCACGCACAGCGCACTGCAAACCGACGAGTACTGCCACGGTGCTACCAGAGCGCAGCACAAAGAAGTCCACTTCTCAATTAGCAATACTGCTGAAACAGCAAAACTCGAAGATTAAATACGCAAATAAACCCTAAGCATTCAATCTGTGAAGATTTTATGCTGCTGCCCAATAATAAGTCACAGCAAAATAATGTCACCAGTAAGTCTGGCTAATGCTGCTATTACACAGAATATCTGCGACATCTCTCCCAGGTCGCTCTGGAGACCAGGCGGCAATCCTCCATGTCGCTGGGCTGTGCACCTTCTGCCGACAGACACGGGTGCCAGCTGCCCCGGGGCTCGGACCCCCGGGACTCAGACCCTCGGGGCTCGGACCCTCGGGGCTCGGACCCTCGGGGAGCTGCGCCCTGGGGCTCCCATGCCAACACCTCCTGCGGGCAGCGGCAGCTCCCCGCTCCCGGGAACTGTAGCGCTGGTGGGCGCGCAAAGGAGCGCGCAGGGTTCGCTTTCCAACTTTTCGAGAATACTTGACTGTTACCCGCAAAGGCAGCTTTTCAAAGCGGCGGTTTCTTTCCCGTGACACCATGTAACTCACTGCTGGGGCTCACAGCTCCGCCGCAGCCCCCGGCACAAAATCACACTCCAAGGGAACAGACGGGATCGCGCTCCCCCGCGCTCGCAGGGAGGAAACTTGTAACGAGCCGCCCGCAGCCCCGGCGCCCTCCGCCGGTGAACGGCAGGGCCGCGCTCACGCCGGCAGGGCGGCAGCCGAGGCCTCCGCCCGGGGCC
>Ga0065711_1000954_pt1 | contig 51390 bp, 39 predicted proteins | sample Hoacrofraction12_FD_59098 | JGI IMG/M metagenome (GOLD analysis project Ga0065711, IMG submission 59098) | Hoatzin crop microbial communities from Cojedes, Venezuela - Epithelial fraction 12 v2 (version 2) | ecosystem: Host-associated > Birds > Digestive system > Esophagus > Crop | place... | reverse complement strand
GGCCTACAGGAAGGATGGAGAGGGACTTTTCACAAGGGTGTGTAGTGATAGGACAAGGGGGAACAGCTCTAAACTAAAAGAGGGCAGATTTAGATTAGATATTAGGAAGAAATTCTTCACCATGAGGGTGATGAAACACTGGAACAGGTTGCCCAGAGAAGCTGTGGCTGCCCCCTCCCTGGCAGTGTTCAAGGCCAGGTTGGATGAAGCTCTGAGCAGCCTGGTCTAGTGGAATATGTCACTGCTGATGGCAGGGGGTTGGAACCAGATGATCTTTAAGGTCCCTTCCAACCCAAACCATTCTATGATTCTACTTGCAGGTCAGCAGGAGGTGCTGTGTAATTGCCTAGAATACATAGATTTATCCACATGAAAAGCACCAGCAGATCTTTAATGACCACAAAGCAGTAGGGGTTATGGTTTGATGCCCTGTCTGAAAGATATAAAATATATGAGGAAGGGTGATTTATTTTATTCCCATTGATTTTAAAAGCTTATGGAAAGCATGAAGAAGGTCATCTAAACTTTGTGACACCCGTGTGGCTAATCTGAGGGCTGTGGCTGCCTCAGACGGCAGAGCGCATGCCAAGCCTCGTTACTGACGTCTGCTTAGCGAAGTGACATCTCCTCCAAAGCAGACTCCAGCACTTAGTGGCGAGATTTAATCCCCCCAGTGCCTAGTGCGGTGACACTGTCTACCTTCATCTTGCCTGTTACTGCTCCCAGATATCTTGCAGCACCTCTGTATACACCGTGACCAAAGGTGGACAGAGAACAGGGAAGTCAGTATGGTTACCCTCCATTTTCTCTGCATCTGTGCATATTCTTTGTACCATCATTGTAACTGCCATGCCTCACTTTTGCAAGAGGACCCTGGATATTTGCATTTTCTTTGTCCTCAGCAAAATCATCTCTATGTAATACAAGCCCTGGCAAATAAAAAGGCCGTTCTGCATGGACAGAAAAGACCTATACGTCTTGGATGGTGCTGAAAGCAGACATCCTGTAGCTCTGTGAAGGTCTTACAAAGAGCATCCAGCTCAGCATGCCCTCTTTCTCCAAACATCCTCTTATTCTTTGGCTATCTATAGAAGACCCGGATCAGTGTGTGCTGCCCAGACTCCAGTACCATCAGCACTTCCAGCTAACATGGTGAGTTACATGCACCCCTCATCTCCTAGGCCTTAGAGTTAGGTCCTCTGTCCCCTCTGACTTGCGTCAGAGGAAAGCAGAGTATGGGAAGGCAAAAGGGTCAGAGAGTTAAGATGCTGGGGATTTTGGAGACTTCATGAAGAGTTCACCGTACTCTTTCAATTTTATGCTCTTTGCAGGCCTGGTGCTGGGAGAAATGTTGGAGAAACAGAAGCGTGATTAGAAGTTTCCCTTAACAAAGTCCTTGAATACGTCAAGAATGGATTATACCTTACGGCCAGTGGCAGTCATGGGTTTGTGCATTCACCTCCTTCGCGTGACAGAGAGAAGCATCCTATCTGTTGGAGGGAAAGCAGTGTACAGCACCGTCCACTAAACCGCATAATCTCGTGGAAGGCACTGTCAGCGCGGAAGCACACAGTGAGCAAACCTGTGATAACACATGAGCTTCTGTGTCTGAGAGCAAGTTTTCAGATGAGGACAACTGCGCCCTCTGAAGTTGTCTCCTCACTGCTTTTGCCTTGTGGCCAGTGAGTGACACTGGTTGGCACAAGCCCGCGTCCAGGCCCACTGCAGCAATCATGGCTGCAGTTGGTGTGGATGAGACTTGCTGTAGACATACTTCTGTCCAGGCTGGACAAAGGACATATATACAGGTTTTGCCCGTTCCAAAGACTGGACCCAGGCCTTCACAAGGCAGCTTTCTCTCCTGGGAGTGGATGAAAACCATAGTGGATTCAGCAACATCTAGCAGAAATTCCAAGTTTGTGGCATTGGGAACAAAAAAATAAGCCATGTTGGCAGTCTTTGGTTTCCTTCAAGTCAGCGTACAGGCAAGCATTTGGTATTCTACTCTGTCTGCAACCTGTCAACATTCTCTGCATTTGCCTGAGACCTGCTTTTGAGCACAGGTCCGTGGGTTTCCTGCACTAGTGCAGAGAATACCTTGTTCAATCCCTGTTTGCAGCTGGAGTGGTGGGTCTTGGAAGTGAGCGTGGTTCTGTATAGTAATTCCAGCATGGCTTGTCTACTAGAACAAACAGAACAACAAAATGTGATAATCAGACATCTAATTAGGGGTAATGCGTTTACAGTTGTCTGGGGAGAGCTGCTACTCAAACAGCACGCAGTGAACGTGACAGGGCAAATGCAGGTAAGGATCATGAAGAGCATGCTGCAGTTCTTGTCTTCTAAAGAGCCCTGCTGGGGAAGACTGAGAGCGCACTCAAGAGCTGTGCCCAGTCTGTATGGTGGAGATGGTGGCTTTCCTGCCATGAAGTTTTGCGGATAAATCTCATTATGCGGGTATGGCAGGAGTCTGTCTTACAGATGTGCAGTACAGGTGTAACTTCATGAGGAAAAACCATATTTAGGGAGAACTGGCCATGGTGGTCAGTAGCGTGTGGGGACCAGCAAGAGTCCCTCTGAGGGAAATCTGGGAATCTCTTGTGTGTAGCCGTGAATATGCTGGAGACAGGCTTAGCTGAGCTCTGGGAGTCTCTGGGGTTAGTCAGAGGGCACAGAGTTGCCGCTGTACTCGGAGTGGCTGCCGTGTGCTCCCAGTCCTCTTTGCAGTGTCTTGTGAGGTGGGGCTGCCCCGTGTGCTCGGCATGTAACTTAAATGAGCAGGTAAAGAAGATACTGCAGTATTTTTTTTTTGCCTGTGCACAGTTCATCTTTTGCATGACTGCAGGGTGATGTCTGTACGGTTTTCAGACAGTGCAGGTGTATGCCTTCAGCCCAGGCAATCGTACATTTATTTTAGCCTCCAGGAACTTGTCACATGGTTGGAAAGAACACAGGTTTATGACAAGTTATCTGCCACCTCTACATCCTCACTCATCCTCCTAATTCTTCCTCAGTTAATCACCCCAAAAGAGGAGGTTTCTCTGGCATCCATGTGCAGAGAATTCGTCTTGGGCGTTTCTAGCATTTTTAGATCAAGGTTAAAGGTACTGTTAGTTCCTTGTGGAAGATGGAGACAAGGCTTTCTGGCCCTTCAATTTCACGACTAAGGTGCTGTAGCTGAAAACAGAAAAAGTCATCTATTCAAGAAGAAGCAGGTCAGTGACTGTTCCTGTCTTTCCGTTGTTTTTAGGGGAACATTTCTGTCTGGTTACCATTTCAGCATGTCACTCTAAGGCCAGCCTCACGAGGTGTTTCTGTGCCATTACCCTCTCCTCAGAGAGCAGGGGAGCTGGAATACACTGCCCAGCTGACCCTAAGGCCATTTTTCTGCCTGTATTAATTCACGAGCCACAGGTTGGTGGCTCATGCCAGCCTATGACTACCAGCTCTGTGACAGGGCATGAGTAGATATGCAATGATTCTACACTCACGAAGAGAGACCTCCCCTCCAGTTTACCTGGTGGAGAAGACTCTGTTTTGATGAGCAGAATAATCTTTTGTTCAAGCTGTTGTGTAGCCCTATTTGTGTGAGGTGCAGTCTACTTTAATGTGTGCTGAAGACCATGCCTGATACCAGCCCTCAAAGATGCAGGCCAGTACTGGGGACTCGAGCTGATTCCCAGGACTGTGTCTGTGTTTGCAGGCTCATCTGCATGAGGCAGGTGACTGTTACTGTCCACCAGCTGCCTGCCAGAACCAGCACAGCCCTTCTGTGGGGACCACACAAACATCTTCACTGTCTTTTCAGCCAGTATCAGCAGCACCACAGCTACTATCCAGAAAGGTCCTGCCAACTGCAGCCGAACCACCACTTCTGTTGTCCAGGTGAAGATGCTGGAGTGCAGACTTGTACTCCCTTTTCAAATCAGATGAGCCCATTCCTCTGCAGGATTGTCACTGCCATTTCTCAGCAGCACCGTGAGCACGCCTTGCTTCCGCTGAAAGACTGGCATCCCAAAAGAAGGAATGCACGGGGCCTGCTTTTGTTGTCTTATCATTTTGTATCCCTCTGTGTTTCTCTCCTTACTCATTAATTGCCATTAAATCCTTCTTTTTTCCTGTCACACCCATCTTTCTGTTGTTTTCTTTCAGGCAGACTTCTCTGCAGCTGCACACATCTGCATTTGGGCAAAATAATGTGCAGCTGCCATATCTCATACTTGCCAAACCTGGTGAACAAGGTTGTAGGTTCTAATGCTGTGCATGCACCTGTGGGCTGAGCAGTGCCTGCAGCCCACTGCTCCTGTCTCCTGTGGTTACTAGGAGTGACTGGCTCCATCAGATGGCCCGGTGCTCTCCGATCCCAGTCGAGGTCTCACCTACCCTTCCTCACAGTAGGATGACCGCCTGCATTTAGCTGCTGCTGCTCATGCAGTGGCTACCCTGTCCCTGCAGCATGCCCTCAGGATTACGTGTACTTTCCAGACATGCAAGGGAGATGTCGCAGAGGTTTGTATGTGATCCTGTGTTTGCACCATGGATTGATCTGGAAGCATAGAGCAGAAGTCTACAAAACAGACCTTGCCATGACTGTCTGTGGCATGTATATGCCAGGAAAGTAATATTGCATCTGTGGTCATGGGAGCAGCTGAGTGTTGCTAGTGGGTGTACCTGCTTGATGCTTGTCTGGGCAGCATGGAAAGGTACCTAAATCAGATTGCTGGCATCTACTAATGTGTGAACATCACTTGCAGTGGAATTGTTCTCATAATTTTAGACGTCTGTGATAGAGGCATCCCCATCTGACGTGTTCACCGTGCCTTACCTTTATATAGCTAGTGAAGAGAAACAAGGCCACATTTAGGGCACTCTGCATCTGAGCTATTTTAGACTTCAGAATTCTTTTGGAAAACAAGATATGCCGTCTGCATAGTTGAATGTAGTTTATTTTCAGTAGAGCCTTTTCTTTTGTGCAAGAGCTTTATCATGTTCTCTGTTGGTCTGGCATTTTGAACTGCCAGTAGCACCAACTGTACTGTGCAGAGAAGGGCCTCTTGTACCGGTAAGTAAAACTTTAGTCATAGTACTGCACAATGGATAAAAATGAGAGGAAAAAAAGTCACAATGGACTTTTTAGGCCTCATATTCTCAACAACTGAGCTTTAGGCAGCCAAAAGGAGCAAAGCTAAACTGACTGACTAGAATGTAGCTGTTCTGTAAGGCTGTTCAGGGCAGAGATAATAGAAAGGTGGTCCATCATGTGAGTAAGCCTCACTGCAGTCAGTACTTAAAATTATAGCTATTACTACTGCCAGGAAGTCGGACAGTTACTGATTGAAGACAATGCTCTGTAAGTATGTGCTTAAAAATAAGCTCTACTTTGTCTCATTGAATCAGGGCTTTAGTTAGCCTTTCTTTGCTCTAATAGTTTTGCTCATGTGTATGAGAAAAGCTCAGATTCCCAGGACAGGAAGAGCCCAATAACTCTGTCTTAGAAGAGTTTGTATTCTCTCTGTTTCGAAATTTGTGATGGCTGGAGTAGTTCAAAATGTTACTGTTATTGGTCCCTGAATCTCAGACACTGAGAACTGGAGGGAGACTGGTTTTGAAAAAAAATGGTTTGGTAATATATCCTTGGCTGTAAGATTCATTCCCTTTCGCAGTTCCCCAGAGGCAGTTCCCTGGACTGACTTTTAAGTGGTGCGGTTGGACTTTTCCTCACTTCTGTGAAGATTATTTCTTTTTTAATTTTTCATTGAGAAAGCAAGTCAAAAGGCCTAGAAAGGGGGAGTTTGATGCTGTTACTTTCATTACTATTTGTTCCTTACAAACCTGGATTTGTTAACATTTCAAGTTTAAAGACAAGATCATCTCTTTTTGAAGTTATTGCTTATTGATAACGGCAGACATGTGTGCATCTCATGCGACAGTAAATGCAATGGGTGTTAGTACTGTCTAGCAGTTTCCTAGGGGAATGCATTTAGAATTTGTTTTTGTGTTACTAGAAGAATATTATGCTCATTATTTACTACATTTAGATTATTTTTATCAATAACTGTATTGCCGTACTAGCATGGAGCCCTGTTCTCACGTGTGATCTCAGCTTGTAAGAAATCATATTAATGCAGGACAAGAGGATGAAGTCCCTCTCAGAAAACTTATAGGGAGCTCTGCCAAGAAACAATTAAGTAACAGTAGTCAACATGGTAGCCAAAAGCCTCAATATGCCAGCTTTCATCAGCTGTTTTTCTTAGGTGCATATGCTTTATTTGGCCAGGTAAGGGCCGCCCTTTTCCTCAGAGACTTTCCATCTGCTTTGAAGACTCTTGCTGATACGTGGGCTAACCCTTTTGCACTGTGTTGTCACTTGTACAGCCAAAATACTTGTCAAAGACCTGTGCTCTTCTGCCTGTATTCTCAGTTGTCAGCCGGACTTCTTTGAAAAGTTCTGCGAAAAGGAATTTGTTAATGTCTTTCCAGCCCCAAGCACAAATGGACCCTACGCAGGTTGATGAAAAATCTTGATAGACAATCACAGCGTGCTTGTAACTGTCTTGCTGCCCAGTATCTGTCAAGTCTATGGGCTGATTTCAGGCAAATTTGACAATGGGCAGAGGTATTAAAAGTAGGTGAGGTTGTACAGACTTTGTAAGGGCTGATTAAAGAGAGGAGAGAGTGGAATATGAGCATCTGAAAGTTTGCCTCTAGCTGTTAATCCTTTCAGCTGGTAGGACAAAAGCAGCTTGGTTGTTGCTCTGTATTCTGAAGAAGAGTGGTAGTGAAGGTAGTGCTACTTATTTAGCCAGTCAAATGGAAGACACAAATCCACAGAGAACCAAATCACATTGGTTCTGCTCTTCACAGAACTACTTGTTCGTGTTAGACAGAAGGAGATCTGGGGTTATAATTTACCAGGTATTTCAAAATCTGGAATTTTCAGCTTGGATGGGGAGTGTGGCCTTTCCCCGATCCTAGTCTTTCTCAAATCCAGTACCCTGCAAACTACCTTAATATTTACGTGAATACGGAAAAATAAAAATTAATATATGCCTTATGCTGTGGGTACAAGTAACGGATATTTTGCGAACCGTAAGCAGGAACTAGCTATGGTCTTTTTCATTGTCTCATCCTTGATGTTGTGCACTTAAAAGAAGAAAATTCAGTGCTGCATAAGAGCAGATGAGTGACCATATTGGATTCAGGATTCTCTCTCAGGCAGTGTCCGGCAGCGGATACTGTGGAAAGCATGGCATGGTATTTACCTAGAACATTTTCCCAGTTCTAACAGTTTGTTGCTCAGATTTCCTGAACCCGATTGATGTCTGTGTATCTTTTAGCCCTAGATTAATTTTATTTTGTGTATTGGCCCAGCACTTTCTGGACCTGGTTGAACTTTTAACATATATTGAAACTGCTGCCTTCATTTAATGTCCCCTAATTCTTGTGTTGGAAGAAAGAGTGAAGTTTCCATATCCGCTTGCTTTCGGACACCTGTCATATAGCAAAGTTGTTTGGTTTCTTTTTTTTTCCAAGCCTGGAAAGTCCTACCTACTTTCTCATGTTGTAACAGTATCATACGTTAGATTTTCCTTGCTGGCCTTTTGTGAACTTTTCGAGTTCTTCTATGCCCTTTTTTGAGATGGGGAACCAGGACCACGTGCTGTATTAAAATTACTCTTGATGAATATAATGCCGTACTGATATGTTCTCTTCTGTTAATGTATTCCTCTTCTAATCAGTCCTAGCATTTTATTTGCCTTTTTGACCTCTGTTGGGCACTGAACTGATGATTACATGGCTCTGTAGCCCAGCATCTATATCTTGATATATTAGCTCAAGATCATTTCCAAGTAGTAATAATAATCTACAAGCACAACATTGGATATAAAAGACTTAGATTTTTATTTTCAGTGGGTGCTTCATTTCACCTTTATCTCCTTTGAGTTTTTTTGCCATTTTATTGCTGCTACTCAGTATCATAGACTCCTTTTGCAGCTCTTTACAACTGACCCTTACTTTTACTGCCCTTATAGCTTAGTATTCTCAGCAAGTTTTATCACCTCATTTTATCGCCTCTATAGTGAAAATTGACCATTTACTCTTCACTCAATTTGAACGCTTACATAGGAATGATTAATCTGTTATTAAACTCAAGTGATGATAAATTTATGCCCTGAAGCATGGGGCTTGATTATGACTTTTTAAATGTCTGCAACCATAAAAGTTGTTGCTTATGAAATGGAAGACCTTGTGGTCCCATGAAGGGGCTATAAGGATAGTAAAGGAACTGGCCTTATAATCATGGCTTGAATTTAGTGAGACTTGTCATTAACTTATTGAAATTAGAATGTCTTGAAGAGATAATACAGCAAGCTGGCAAACTAGTTTTCTTGCATGATAATCGATCATTTGTATTTCAGGAGAAAATGAAGTTCCATCTGAAGATGCCCTAATACTGCAGCTGCACCTTGCAAAAGGGCATGAGAAATTTACTGAAATGCTGAAAAGCGAACAGCAGACCATTGTCGATTTGCAGCAAAAACTTGCTGAACAGCAGCACATATTGGTTAGCCAGCAACAGGAGATTCTTGAACAGCAAAGGAAAATGTATGAACAAATGGATCTGGTCAAAGTCCAGTATGGCATGCTTTTTGATACAGTGAAACAAATGTCATTTCAGAGTTTGCAAGAAGATATTCAAAATTATTTTGAAAGTCATCTTCAAGGACTTCAGAACCAGGTCAGAAATCATCTCCAGAAGTCGTACTCTGTGCATAAAGTGGAAGTGGATGCAAAAGTGATTAATGTTGGGGAGTCTTTGCTGGACTGCGGCCTTTGTGAAAGTGATGAATTTTGCAACTTCCAAAAGACACCTTCACAATGTGAAAAATGCACATTGTGTCCTGCTGGATTTTTCCAAATGGCTGAGTGTTCTGCAAACTCTGATCGGATCTGCCAGGTGAAATATAGTCCTGTATCTTTCGGTTATTGCTTATGAAGTATTGTGTGGCACATACTGGGATAATGTTCTGGAAATAACTACTTAGATAGCTGGAGAGATCTGCTTTGAAGCATGTGCTTTACCAAATGGGTCTGTGGCGCTTCAAAGTCTGCCTGAAGTTTTTTGTGGGTTTTCTCTTTACCATTTACTGCTCTAAATGGGGCACTAGTTTGTGCCTGTTGGGTGTGACGCTTTCCCAAACCTGACATCTGGCAGGACTTCTGTTCTTTTCATGATGGGAAAAAACATGTATACTAATGCATGCTAAATTTGTTTATTTAATCCCAGTCCACTCTACAGGAACTTCTAGACATCTCTGAAAAGCAGAGGAAAGCTTTAGTAAGCAAAACTAGAGGTCAGATACTTATAAATTTGGAGACAAAAGTTGCCAGTTAAAAAAAATGTAAAAAACAGTTCCAGCTTAAACATAACATACAAACATATAAAAATATAGACCATGGATGCTTTTATTATTTAATACATTTTGTTATAAAATATTTTTATTATGCAATACAAAACTGGCATGTAATTAAAATAAGATGGGTCTTTGGTCACTTTCTCTCATTTAGAAGTCCTAAGGTACGTGAGGAACTTGATATTAAAGCAGTGTCTCATTTGCCAAGTGTTGCCCCTAATTCTTAGCTTAACATGGGCCTGAATTTATAAGCCTAAGCTTATGGTCACCGAAGCCCAACGTACTGAGAGGAGAACCTGGAGGAGCCTGTCCTGTTCCCTCTCTGCTAGTCTCAGTTTTCTTTACTGCTAGTGTTTAAATGCAAATGTAGCCTGTTAGTCTTTCCCCTCTGCCTGCTGTAGGGTGACAGGAGGGCTTGTTGACAGGAAATACTACTTTATCATTTACCTTTATTGTGTGTTTTTCAGTTAACACCTTCCTCCCAGACTAAATGCGTTTAAGAGCCTTTCCTAACACTGTCTCAGTTGTTACAATGTCCTTAAGACCAATCAGTGATGGATTGTTCCCGGGGATGTGGTACAGTCTTACAGATCATGCATTGTAACAAGCGTTGGTTGTGCAACCAATCCATATAGCTGATCATCTGCAAAGTACTAGCTTTTTGTGGACACCACACGGTCCTTTTGGATACCTTGTTAAAACAGGTGACAAATCCAAAACAAGTTGTGTTGCTCCAACATGCTTATGAGATCAGCCCGCTTTCCATTCCCACATATGCCTTTTCCTGGCAGATGGGTGTCACAGAGCCTGAAGAAGTGCCTGTTTCAAATTTAAGTTGTTGTGTTAAAGTGTTTCAATATGATTCTTGTGATTTACAGGACAGAGATGAATGCACTGAATCTCCAAGCATTTGTGGTGAGAGAATAAAATGCCTGAATACTCCGGGTAAGTTATATTCTCTGATAACTAAAGAATGACTTCAGGAACAGGCCAAAGAGATAGATAAGTACTCAGGCCTGTGTGTTTATGAATAATAACATGCTCAGCTTGCTGGAATCAAAGAGGTTGAAAAACAGACGTAAGTTGTGGACAGTGGACTCTTTAGGATGTAATATCCACTAGGAGCATTGGATGGTCCCTTTGACTTTATTTTTGTGGGGTTTTATATGCTTTGGTTTTAATTTTCACTTATGACCTGACTTTCTTCTTGTTTATGCTGGTGCAAATGGGGTCAAAATCAAAGATATTATTCCTAATGGAGAAAAATAGTTGTCATTTTCCTTCTGCTGCACCAGGACAGGTATTTGATTTGATCTAATGAAGGTTCTTATAAGGCCTCCCTCCATCAATCTTACTCTTATTTAGCAACAATATTGTCAAATACTGAGTAATGATCAACACTTTCCATCATTTTCAGGTGCTTGGGGGAATTTTTCACACATTTAAGAACAGATTTGACTGGAGTTCTGCACTACAGTCTTCTCCTTCATTACTTCTTATGGCAGTCAGACACAGAAGAGCAAAATTAATAGACATACTGAGCAGATTGTATCCAGCACTAGGTTTCTTTCTACTTGTTTAATTTTTGGTCAGCCAAAAAAACTTGAACTCTGTGATCAAACAGGGCATTTCACCAGTTGTGACCTCTACCTGAGGGCTCCCAGTCAAGTAACCAAGGGAGGGCTTCATTAGTTTTTGTGGTTTTCCTCCTCTACACTTCTTACTTGTAAAAAGAGTGTGGCCTCTCTGAGGGTCAAGTGCTCTTTTTCAGTTGATTATTAGTGATTTTGTACTATTTTTGCCCTGACCCCGGTGGACAAAAAAGTGGGATGGAATTGGTCCTAGGAAAGGGTTAAAAGAGGACATGGGGTCACTTATATTGTCCTTACTTGCTCTGGGCAGGAACTGTGGTGGATTGGGTGGTATTACTACAAACACCACAGGAAGCTGGAGAAAGCCCTTAGTGTTGTCTTCTGTGGCAAATGCTGTAGAGGAGGTACCACCAGTCTTACAAAAAAGAGGCAAGACACATTTAGACAGCCTTAGTGGTGAGCAGTTAACAGGCAAGACAGCTTAGGGCACAGAATCTGAGACAGCATTGGAAAGGTATAAGGCTTTGTCTCTTTAGTAAGAGACTGGGTTTGGATGAGTTGGTAGTTTTGTGGAAGGAAGCCTAGAAAGCCCCAGCCCTAGGAACAGAGAACAGCCAATGTGGTAGTTGTCGGGCGTTGCTCTAGCCTGTGGCTTGGAAGAGGGAAGGCTGTGAGGAATTTATCCAGTGGGTTTAGTGGTGGTGGGGACGCAGACCAAGAGTGGGTCTATACGATGCAGGAGGAAAGTAAGCGAGAGCAGAATATTGCCAAGAAACAGACGGACGGTGGCGGTGTGTCAGACCACAGAAATGCGGTAGCAATGTGTTTGAAAGGAAGGGACTCTTCCCTTGATTCCTTCTCTCCCAGTTTTAACGGTGGCTTGTAAAGATGTGAAAGCAAACTATTTCCCGTCACCTGGATCAGGAATGAATATCCTGTCAACATCGTCCCCATCTGTTGTGGAAGACAGCGTGTTCTTTTTATTTTTTATTAGAGAGGACTACTACTTTCAGCCTGTCTGTTCGTGATAGTTCATTGTCTTATACCAGTGCAATTAACTTGTCCAAAGGGAGGCTGCAACTGAATGTCTGTTTTGGGTAGTGTAGGGGAGATGGGGATGTGATCTGACATATGAGTTCCAGATGTTGTATGTGGTTTCCTCAGCTGCACGCAAAGGTTGTTGCATCTGTAGCAACTCATGTTCACTGTGCAGTGTGAAGGGAGACAGAGCAAACAACAATAAAGAAACATGCAACTAGGAGCCTTTCTTTCTTCACCTTTCCGCCTTCCTCTACATCATACTTTCACCTCCTGCTTTTTCTTGCTTTTATCTGGGATGACAGTGGTTAGGTTATCTGATTAAAGGCTAGCCATCAAGGAGCAATGACAGTTGGAGGTACCTAATAAGTGAAAATAGAGTCCAGTGCATCATTTCCTTCTCAGACAATCACGGGAGAGTGGTCAGACTGTTGTCTTTGGTGTGAACCCGCCAAGCGGAGTCAACCAAAGGCACTCTCCCCAGAATGCCATGCAAGCTAAAGAGGCCTTACTGTAGAACTTGCTGTAGGGTGTAGGGGGAAGTGGAACGAGAACCCAGACATGTAGCTCTGATTTGTAATTAGCCATGTTGATTTCTGATAATCCAAATTTGACGTAGCAGGTTTAAAAAGAGGTGGATTCCCATACTAAATCTACTTGAATGTCACCTTTGCATCATCCAGTTATCAGTAGTAACAGCAGAAAAATAATGCATGGCTTACTCTAGTTGCCTTGCAATTTCCTGGCCTCCATGAGCAGCTGGTGAATGTGCTGCAGAGATACCCAGTTTCACAGAACCAGCTTGAGTACAGCTGGGCTGCTCCCTGTTAAACTACATGCAGCAGTGCCCAGAGCAGGAGCCAGGAAGAAGTGGGAGAGGTTGTCAGGCACTAAAGAGAAGTAGGAAGCAATCACAGCATGCCGCCCTGCTGGCTTTCTGATGTTTGACTGTCATTTGCTGCTTGACCTCTTCTGGGCAAAGGTTAGGATGCTGCTCTTGCCACTGTGTCCACAGTATAAAGCAGCCTGTGTGCTGCTTTGAAGTCACCTATTTGAAGTACACATGGGGGAACTCCTGCTGCAGATTTCACCAATAAAAGACTAGACAGCAAATTGTGGAGAGTAGTCACCACATGTATTGGTAAAACTGGATATTTGTAAAAAAACAAATATACACTAAAATATTTTAAAGTAGTAAATAGCATAATAAGTATTCCTAGGCGCTACTATAGATCTTCTCTGCTGTGCGAACCAGCTGTATTTGTGTACTCAATAGCAGCTCATGCAGTATTTCTCAGTGATGGGGGAGGCATTGATAGGGGAAGTAGAACTGGTTAAGAAGTGTCATGTGAGCAATTGCACCATGGTTAAAACTGATTTCAGAAGGAAAGTTTGTCTGGATCTTACTTATTTGGCTTTTGTTTCTCGTAAAAAAAGCCAGACGCTTCCAGGGGGATCAGTGTGAAGTTTCTCTTGACTTTATTCAAATGGAAGAATCTTACTGTTCTGCAGTGAGCTCTTTTGAGAAAATGATGCCTAGTCTCAGAAAGAATGTTCTCACATCATAAATTGTGTAGTACTACATATCAGCGTTAGTGGAGAATCATAAGAATCATAAGTGGAGAAACATAAATAGACAAAGAGATAAAAGGGTGACTATATGAAGCCTGTATAAATGAACATGGTGTCTGGTGTTCTCTGCTGAGTAATGTAGTATCAGAAGTGAATTTTAGCCGATATTCTGACCTCCCTTGTGGGCCAGGTGCGTGTATACTGCTCTGTCTTGCAGTTTGCAGTACGTGTGGTGTGCTTTTCTGCCTGCATCAGCAGTCTGCACAGCCAGCTCCACCCTGGGGTTAGCAATGGAGAAAAACAGCTTTTTGGGGCCCATGTCAACTGCTTGTAGTCCCAGTCTCAGAGCAGTTCCCAACCCAGGTGTAGCAACTTTCCAGCTGAGTAATGAAGCAAATGTATGAGACAGTATTCAGATAGTAAAGGATATTTAAGAATAGCTGTAAGAAAGATGATTATTGAATTTTGATTACGGTGGTAAAAAAGCAGAAGCGAGTGCATTGGTGTTTAAGCTTTGAGGCACAAACTGCAAGTGGTTATACTTTAGGGTGCCTCAGATCTTGTGTGTTGATTTAGATCCAGAAGGGTCCACGCACAAAGGTTTTGGGCACCGTTCACGACAGCTGGAGGCGTTGGCAGCTGCTGGTGCTTTTGGAAAATTGCCAGAGAAAATTACAGGCTGCTTTTAAAACCTGCTCTTTGGGTGTGCATTCTTTGATCCACTGAGGTCATGGTGTACCATTTAACAGCACAAAATTGCTTTATGTCAAATAAAGTAATTTCAAATGGCACTTCTAGATATCCTCTTTACTGCTTGCAGCAGTGTTTTATTTTAACTTTGGACTTTCATAACTGCTGCTGTCCTGTGTCTTAGAGCAGTGGTTTTCCACCTTTTGAATGTGTGCACTTCAGCATAATGATTTTAAGCCTGCTGTTTACTATTTTGTTTTTCCTATTTGTTGCTTGCAGGTTCTTTTAAAACTGTACGCAGAATGCTCAGGGTCCATGTCCCCTGGGTTGAAAAGCACTGCTTTAGCAATCACAGCTGCGGCAGTGCTACCCCATAACACGGCTGGGCAGACAGCGCACATTTGTCCTTGTACAGGGGGAGTCTCCGTTAGTTGAAAATGTGTTTGCTGCTCAGTGCACCAGTTAGTCACCACGCTTTTCACCTAGGGTAAGGGAGAGAGTGCCCTTCCAGCAATATCATTGTACCTCATCCACTGCAGGGTTTGGTTAGACTTGCCCCAGTGCAGTCCTATCTTGCTCGTTTCCCACTCTAAACCACTGGATTCAACTTGGACAAGGTGAGTTACCCCTATTATTTCCTCTGTTTGCTATCAAGGATCCTTAAATAGCACATAGTGATTGAACTTCATAGTTGTCTTGTGTTTTCTTTGTTATGATGAAATGTGCTATCAAAAATACTTGATATGTGGAGCTATAGAGTTCTTAGATTTATCAATAAAAATTGTCCATTTCCTGTGAACAGGTGGTTTCCGATGCCTTGGAATTGCTGAGAAAGATGCAGCTTTGGGCCTGTGTGGAGAGGAGTATTTCTTTAATAAGGAAATGCAGGAATGCCAGGCGTGTTTAAAATGTGAAGATGGAATGGTGGCCATGCCTTGTTCCACTGTCAGTGATACGGTTTGTTCAGCAGCCAGTGAAAACAAGTTCTCAGAGTCTTGGGCTGCAAGCATCATTCTACCCTCTGTAAAATCTGGCATCTCTCAGGTCTACTCTGGCTTGCACTTGAAGATAAAGGGAAAGCTTCCCTGTGAAATCCTATCCGTTGAAGATAACAGCCTGGTATTCAGGCAACATGGTCTGTTGTGGACTGACCTAAATTTTGCAGTAAAGCACAGCTGCAGGAATTTTTTGCAACTTTCCTTAAAGCTAAATGGCAGTGAGGAGGGCTACGAACTGAGCGGTGTTCGCATTGAACAGCCAGAAGGAAAATATTTCCAGAGCACTAGTTTAAGCAGTGCTGCTGAAGTGGAGCCCAGCCAAACTCTTTCTGTGTATTTGAGGAGCCCAAATCAATTCTGCAATCAAAGTAAAGACTTATATATTTATGATCTTAATACCCCACTCAGTTTGTTTTGGTTGTCCCATGACACGGGTGCTGTGGCACTCAGTGCACAGATGTCAACAGCAATGCATTACCAAACCAGCTATCGACCTACCTTTAAAATAATGTCTGTTTCTGACCCCTACATGCTAAGTTTGTCTCATGATGGCAGAGCTATAAAGTTCACTGAAACCGGTGTTGTCAAATTTGTGTTCCACCAAGCATTGTATTCCATGGGTCATACATGTGTCCGGGAGGGCTTCTCCTTAATTTCTTATATCAATAGGAATGGTACCAACAGAGAATTAATGAATGTATTTAAATCTGGGGTAAATTACAGAGACACATCAGTATCTGCTTCTGGGGCCACAAAAGTTGGTGCTGGAGATCTGATTAGCTTTGAGATACTTTCTCCCGCACAGTGTAATGTTCGGTATTTTGGAGATAGTTCTGGAATTAGTATGTTCAGCCTCATCTGGATCCCTTCAGCAGTTTCTACTGCCATATCAGCCACAGTTTCTGTTACAGGTCTGCCTACTGGAGCTGTGAGAAACAAATTACTGGATTTCACCCAGGTCTCATCCAGTGAGAAACAGATACAGCTGGTTTCTTCTGGACAGCTTGCTCAGAAGTATTTCATTTTTACTGAAAAGGGAGTTGCCAGCCTTGCATTTAACTTAAAGCTAATTCACTCATGCAATGTGCTCAAAATGACTCTCAACCGGTTGACCATGGATCACATGCAACCCACAGCAATTGCTCAGCAGATTGGAGGTCAGATGCCAGAGGGAAGCATATGGACCAGTGTGTCCCTCCGTGCATCTTTTGAAGTACGTAACGGAACACTGATATCAGTTTCTCTTGACTGTGTGCGTGGAAGGATCAATCAGATCACTCATGAACATGGAACCACTATATCTATTTTATGGATTTCATCTTAATTTCTGTACAGTGAAGGCAGCACAGAACTGGGGTTTAAAATTGCATTTCCATTCTACTCTGATGCTGTACGTATTTGACACCTTACACTGTGTTGACATGAGCAGATTGTCCCACTAAAATGCTCTCAATTTTAGGAATATTTGAATATAATCTTAATTGAATGACCAGGATTTAAAGAAAGAGAGCTTTCGGTGTTCCAAGATTTTACTTCTTATAACATCTTCAGGCAGGGGAACTTTGAATTCAGGTCAAACTCTCTTATTTTTAATAAAGCAATCTCTTAACAACCACAATAAATTGCAGGTGAGGGTAAATACATACCTTTCAGGACTGCAACTGATAGCAGCATAGCCAAATAATGGGCACCTGTTCTCAGTTTCTTCACTGCAGCAGGCTAATATAAAGACTAAATGCACTTTGAGGCTAATTTGTCTACATCTGATAAAATGTTGTGCTTTCTAGAAATGGAGAGAACATGCCTCAAACTAGAGGTTATACTGTGGTGACACTGGAGTATACATGCTTAATATTATAGAAGGGACATGGGTCAAAAATGGAATATGGGTTTTACAAAATATAATGATTGCTCTCAACAAAACCATTAGAACTCGTGACTGTTCTGATTTCATTGGGAAATAATCTGCATTAAAGTAATTTGGGAAGGCTTTTTCCTGTTTGTAGTTTTTGCCACTGAAAAGTTGCAGGATGAGAAGGAAGAAGTTCTATTCTAAAAGTAATATATAGGAGAAAAGAAATGAGTATTGAAAGAATGTCTTGCAATTGAGACTTTTGGAAATTAAACAAATTTTTATTTAGTTTCTTATAAATGAGAAAATATTTTTCTCACCAAAAAGGAACACCATGCACAAACATACTTGTTTTGCTGAACAGGTACTTAATTTAAATAGTGGGTTTTGCTTTTTCTGTTTTTGTTTTTTTTTGTTGTTGTTGTTAAATCCCTCAGTTAATTCTAAAAGAAATGATATATTCAGCGACAGTGATTTTTGTCTTCTTCTAACTCTAGTATCAGACTGTTCTTTCTTTTTCTAATCTATGTAGAGTGTTTTCTCTCATTTCCTCTTTTCTCCTCTGCAAATGCTCTCCTTTCTCATTCCTTTTGTTAGGACTTAATGGCGTGCCCTGTCACATAGCTCAACTCTTTCCAGCCTTCTTTCACCATCCCTACTAAAGAACAGATGTATGTGTCACATATGTAATTACAGAAGAGGGACATTAATAAGGTACTTGCAGGCTGCTTTACATCTACTTTACTGAAGGAAGGAATATTATGCACGATGTAACTTAATGTAGGTGCCTGCCTGAGTATGTATATCTGAAATAGATGCACTTTCCTGTGCTCTTCCCCTGATTTAGAGTTTGTCACGCAGCTTTTTTGCTGTATAGTCTCCTATGATTTTCTGTGGAAACATGAACCCACATGCAAGACTTTTATCTGGTGGTTCTATTTTTACTTGTAACTTTATAACTGTGTTCTTAACACTTGCAGTTGTCTTTCACTCATCCTTTTTTCTTGAAGTTTATACTCAAAATTGCTCTCCAGCTCCAAACAGAGAACAGGAGGTTTTCTTACTTTCGACTGCAAAGTCTTAAGCAGTCCATCGCAAGATACCTCGCTGGCTGTTGTGCTGAAGCCAGTTTCAGTATGCAAACCGCAGTAAGTTCCATCCTGGTGTGCCAGAAGCCTGTGACAGAGGTCTCGTTGCCTATGTGTAGCCAGGCTCATTCGTTCTCGCAAGGATGTAAGGGAGGATAGACTAAAGCTAGTATTAAAGGTGTTCAACATTTGCAAAATGCTGTTATTGTTGCAGAGGATATTTGTAGTGGTAAAGGAAGACTTTTGGAATGAGAGCAATCATGCCTATTACATACAGAAGAGCTGCATTGCGCAGGAGCAGAGCACTTTTTCTGGGTACTTCACTCTGGACGTTTACTGAGACTGAACAAAGATGAGATGCCACAGGAGTTCAACTTTTCTGACATATCCCTCTGTTCAGTGAGGCAAATGAGCAAAATGATATCTAGGTGATATCAAGGCCATCATATCTTCTCAAACTTAACTCCTCTCTACAAAGAGGTGATTTTATGAGGAGAGGGATGAAGGGCTGCTTCCTTGCAGAAGCAGGAGTTCTGCAGAGAGCAGACCTGGCTATTTCTAAGGTAAGGCTTCAGGGGAACGCAGTGTTGAATTGATATGCTTATGGTTTTGTTTTAGAGGAAGTTAAGAAGGTCACTTTGTCACAGACAAACCTCCGTTTTTTGCTGTTTTGCGCTATGCAGTTGTGTTAAAGGCTGCCAGTCCCCAGTATAATGACAACTTAAGAGCTGTTCTCGATTTAAACCTGTGCAGCACATACGAGAATCTGATGTTAGACATAATCTGATACATCTTTAGCAAAGTGCAGTTGTTAATTGAATATAATAAGCATTTACTTTATATATAGCATATAGCAAATCTAATGGCATGATTTGTATGAGTATGCTTTATTTGAGTGAGAATGTGATGTCAGTGGAATTGCTTGAATATGGAAGCGAGTGATGCTCAAATCCTGTATTATGCCGATGTTGGTGGTACTTGCATTTAAATGCGCCATTATTAAAGGATGCAGAAACTACCAGGGAGGTACAAGTGAGCATTATCACGGTTAAGAGAGATTTCAGAGTATGGATTCATCAGTGTAGTAAATCGCTGAGGATTCTGAGGAGAGTGCCCATAATTGCCCTTAAATTCAGAGTAGATTTTTAGATACACAATGGCAGAAATGCAGTATTTTGCACCCACCTGGTGGTGATAATACATCTAATACTGTTTTGCTAATGTCAGCTGTCATAACATATTCACATGATTAAAAAAAAAAAGTCTCATTAAATACATAGTACTAATTGCAACTTACAGCAAGCTTAGCCTTATTTTGAGCAAGAAAAGGCTGATCGTTTGAGCCTCTTTTGCATCTCTTGCTTTCGGAAAAAAAAAGCAAGCCTGAATCAATAGTTCAGGCCACTCGCTGACCTTGGTTATAGTAACATGAATTTGGAGTGAGTGTGTTGGAATCGGTGTGGATTTATGATAATCTAATTAACAACATAGTATATAGCCTTTGCATCTATGAAAGTGATATATATTGCCTCATACCATGCAGCATTAAGTGGTGCACTATGATCCTAAATAAGATAAAGTTCAAGAGGAATCAGACAATATACAACGAATGCTAATTTTGTGGCACTTATCCCATTTGCTGTAATAAATTGCATGTTTAATTGACGGTATATCTTATTAATCACATTTGCAACTTTTGAACTTTTTAAAATTCATTTTTTCATATTTTTTTTTTCTATTAGTAGCACAACATAATACTGTGAAGTGCGGAATTAATTTAAAAACTTTTCTTTTGTGTCTTTTGATGCCGCTTTCATGAATATGGTTACAACAGCTGGAGACAGTCTCTCCAATCCTTTCTGCCAGAGAGCATTTCCCATGGAGGTATTCATACAGTAACAGAGTAGGTATGAAGCTGGCAGACTTTAGCTGTACAGAAAGAGTTGAAGTTAATACATCCAGGAAGGCAGGTCGTTATTAATTTATGTTATGCAGATAATGGGCAACAAGGTTGTTGTAGAAAACATGATCGTTACATGAGGAAGATAATTAAAGTTGTATAATGCTGCTCATACAAGAGGAAAAAGGATCTGGCTTACAAAAAACCTGTGTCGTTTTGTATTGTGAAACATTTTGCAAATTCAAAAATTTTACCTGAATCTATTTTATTACCTATACAATTTTTTAATGCTTTTTATGAAGCAGAACTGGGCAGAATGTTAACTCTATTTTAATATTGTGGATACTTCCTCTGTTCTGTGGTCTCTGCAGATGGCACTACACTGTGAAAACTACACTAGTCTCAAGTGATGCTTTTTTATGAAATTTCCTACTTTGAAATATTACTTTGTTTTAAAAATACTGTTTAGACACTTGCCTCTGTTAATATTATATTGTAATATGTTTTAAGAGAACTTTACTGAAATAAATAAAACAATAAGTCTTCATTGGTGTTAATGTTCTGTTCTGAGGAAGGCTAGTTGTGGCTGTTGCGATTTTTACCACTGACTCTTTTGGGGCCAGGCTTTCACAGACGTTATCTGAACTAGTTACCTGTGTTTGCTGAAGTGGTGTTAAGCAAGAACAGCAACAGTACACATTTTTAGCGATCAGCTAGTCTAATCCTTTTTCTGTGCCCACTGTCGTATCTGTAGATCTGAGAAGATGAAAATTGCATCTGATGCTGCTACACTAATAAATACTTTTGTCAAAAGAGCAATACAGTTTATCTTGGCCATTGCTACCACCCTAATAATACAGAGAAGAAAAAGGAGAATACATTTTTTAAAAGAAGAAGCCTTGGTGCTTCATGGGCTCGCTGTCAGATGTGGGAGCTTTGGGAGTGTTGTGGGGGGTCCTGCTCAGACCTTTGCAGTAGCACAGCTATGCTTTTGTCGGGGTCTGTGATAGTGAAAGCTCCTGTGTTCCCAGTAGAGACTCTTTATGATTATTTTGAATTATACAACTTTTTCTTCTTTTTTGGATACATTATTATTTATTAGAGCTGAATGAAAGAGAGATGCTGTCAAATGATGTCCGTTTAGAAATAATTTTGAAACAGATTCCTCTCAAAACCAATTTGAGACAAAATTGGTATTTATTTCAGCCTTTTCCATTAAGAACAAAAAAAAGAGAACTTTTACATGATGTGTTTTCCACCAATTGTATTTATACTGATTTGAAGGGCTCAGATAAACAATTCCTGTAAGAAGGGGATTACAGATTTCATTAACATTGCCTAAATTGGCCAAGGATGAAATTCAGAGGAGGGAGAAAAGAAATATTTGTGAAATACTGGTGAAAAGAGACCCATCCTCCTCCAGGCTGGATCCAAAACTGCCCCTTCTCATCTGGCCTTCAGCAGCTGATATGGTTTATTCCCTTTCCATAACACCCCAAGCCACCTTGATCTTTGACCACCGNGTGCAATGGCTCGCTCAGGTTCACCTAACGTTGTCAGGTGTCTGATGTTCACTTGTACAACATCCATACATACGTGTCCGGAAGCACGCTGTGTAACCAAGCCTGGTGCCCCTTCCTCTGCTTGGAGGGTTTGCCTTAAGGTAAGGCTCAGCAGACGCCAGCTGTGGGAGCGGCAGTGCCTGTGCAGCTGTGCTGGGGCTGCCGGACAGAACCAGGCCGTGAGCGGGCCTCGGATTAGCTGTGTTGCCAATATGCTGGACTTCAGCATCTCCACACAGATACATGTCTTTCACAGTCTGGCTCTCAAAGTATAAAAGGCAAATGCCTGAAAAAGAGGGATTCAAGAAACTCATTTGCATTAAATAATTCAGTGGTCATTGCTAAAACAGAGTTTCTTGGCCAGCTGTAGTTTGTGTAGCTTTATTCAGTCCTTCCTCGGAGCTCTGCAGGCGTGTTGAGACCTGCAGGATTGCGTCTTTTATTTAGAGGCTCTTCAGAAGAGAAACGAACTTCTCTCCAGACGGTCTAGTACAATCCTGTTAAATGGCATCTCTTGAAAGTAGCCTTAAAAGGCTCAATGTAATTTCATTGCTAGAAGGGTGCTAATGCCTGGCTTTAGCAGAAGCCTGAAGTAAAAGCCTGTCATGTTAAAATATATATATGTCCTTGGGTTAAATAGCATTTTCTCTAGAAGAAGAATTGTTGAAAAAGGATTTTCGAAAGTTTCTACATCTTCTTTATGAAAATAATTTCGCCCACTTTCCACTTTGTCGTTTTTCCACTGGAAAGGTAGAGGAAAGAAAGGAAAATAAGACAGTGAAGGTGGGAGGAATGGAGATAGAAGGGGAGAAAACTGGGAGAAGGAAAAAGCAGTCTCCAGTGTTTAGGTAATCTAATGTATGGGAATTTATACTACTTTTCTTCAGAACTTTCTGAAATAAATTCTTGTTTTTTCAACCAGTTGTAACTGAAAATTAGTTCAACTGAAAATAATGTCTATCGCATTTGGCTTTATTTCTCTCTCTTCATCAAAGCCTTTCCCACCCACCAACTTCTGTAAGCTTCGGTAGTATTGGAGTATCCTGAATATGCTTAAGTATTTTGCTGAGCTGGAACATTAAGTTGGGTAATTGGGTTAATTAAGTGCCAACTTATATTGGGAAACCTCTGGAAGTACTTGTGGGTTTTGGCATGCAAACCTTAGTTTTTGTCATTACCTCTTAACAATGTTTATGTTGAGAACTGCTTCTCATTAGATAAATGAGCCTTCTCTGAGCCCCATGTTATCATCACTTGACTGTTAATGGTATCTAATGTTGCTCATTTAAGTCTCCTTTGGGTATTTTTCTATTATATTGCAGTCAATAATGTAGGCATGTACTAAGTGTCTTCAGGACCTCTGTACATGTGGGATGTTGACAGAATGGTTTTGTCACAATTAGTTTTTCCTGACTTGCTTCGTTGTTTTAAATCATTAAGTTGAAATCAATTCAGGAGTGGCTATGATAGATGTGGACTTTCAAAGCCAATGTGACCTGGTGAGTGATTTAGACTGGTAATCACATCTGAATTGCATGACTGCAGCCTTCTCTTGCAGAGTGTAAAAAACTTCTGAGAATATTTGTAGATTAAATGCAGGTGTCTTGAGTAAAGAGCTGGAGATGCTTTGAATCAAATTCAAATAAAAGCCTCATACTCTACTCAGAAGGTCAAAAAAGTAAAAAGATTTAGTATATACTGTAAGATATGCTGTTTGGTGAAGAAGTACATTTGTTGGTTTATGAGGAGAGGAGAATGAAAACGTGTGCTTTATGCCAAGTAGATAAGACAAATTGCTTAAGATGCCTTTATGTCTGAAAATGCTCAGTACTTTTTCTTGAACACGTACCTAGATTTGTTTAAACCTTTGCTTCAAACTACTGCCATGTCAATGACTTAATACAGGCTTGATTCTTGCTAAAACCTCTTTGAGGATATTTTTCCCCCCATATGCCACACAAACATAATACATTTCGAACACATCTGATCAATCCTTGGGAAATAGTGTCCAACACTGCAAGTGTCCCAAGAGATGTGAGCCCCATGATTTTGGCTGAGGCAGCAGTTATCCTCAGCTGCTTCAGCCTCCTGAAGTCCTTGTCCCAAGGTGGTCAAGCTTTCCCCCAAGTTTTGGCATTACTAGAGGGGTGCAGTGACAGCTGTCTTCCCAGGGAAGCTGCAAATATTTGTTTTGGATCAGCCATGAAGGTTTTTTTCCTCTGATTTCAGCCATTCTGCCTTCCACCCTTCTTTTATGGTTAGCTGTGAGGCTGAAAATCCACTGTTCCCACATCTTCACCACCGATGTGCACCGGTACTTCTGCTCTCCCATGTTTTGGTGTGTCACTGTGGTTTGAATCATCATTTTGTCGGCTGTAGATTTCCCTCTCATACTCATCTGTGAAGCACCACATACACTTAGGCACCGCAAACCCCTGAGAGGGGGTAAACATGTGCATAACCAGAGATGGTTTGTCCCGTTTGGACCTGCCTACACCCTTGGAAGACCAGGGCAGTGGCATTCTGCAGGAATGGTGGGAGTCATAACAGCAGGATTTGTGAAGAGCACAAGATACCTAAAGCATGAAAACCCTTGGTTTTTCATATTCTGTGTTTTGACAGTCCTCAGGAGTTCCTTTCTTTAGTTAAAAAAGGAGGTACAAACTCTTATAATGCTGAGAACAAATATGTATTTTTCTCTGCCCAGCTTTTCTCCCTGTTACTCATATATCTCAAGCCAAGGCAGCAAACAGCCTGCTTTCCTTTTGCACAGTGTCACTGTGCTTCATGCTGCGAGCTTTGAGTGCGTTTTGACAAGCCTGATCCTGCCAGCCTGCTGTGAGCCTTGAAGAACCATTTCATAGCCAGAATAAGTAAGCCAGAGCCCAAAGTGAAATAGGGAAAAACGAAGTGCACAGTTTTAGGTTATCCATCAACATCATACAACTCTACTCCGAAGAGCAGTAACTTTTATGGAAATGACATTTGGTAAAGTAAGCCATAAAGGTCAGAGCCTACAATGCGCCTGCTACCGTGACAAAGCACGCAGCCATTTCTCTGCTATTCCATAGCTTGGGGTAGGATTCAAAGTGGACTTTGGTGCACCGTTCGCCCATAGGCCCTGTTCTCAGCAGAGGTTCCCACTTCTGGAATTATATAAATTCACCAGCAGTTTCCCATAGTTTTGCTTTTCATACCTAGAGATGACATGTTTCCATAACAGTGCTCTTGCAGCATTTCACACCTCTTGGTACCATCCCTTGGTCTAGGTAAGGATGTTGAAACATTGATGTCCCTTCAGGTCCGTGTGTGTGCACACGCACTTGAGAATTCACTTGTACCCTGGGAGAAGAGGGAATACCTCTCTTTTCTTACCTTTTCAATTGTCCCCAGACTCTATATAGAAAACATATCTGGTTTTCCTGGCACTCGATTTCCAGAGGCCAAACCACAAAGCAAGGTGTTTCCTATTCTATGTATAAGATGTTGATAAATACCTACAATACTATTGAAGTGCTACTGATAAAATCTATTTCAGAACTGATAATGTTTAACTTCCAGGTAATCCAAATACTTCAGCTAGTTTAATTATGGTTGATACTCCAAACGTCCTAATACTAATGTTAATATTCTGACTAATAAGAAATACAAGTTCTTCAAGATTTGCAATACATGGTTGGGGAAAATGGATGTTTTAGCTTGTGGTTAGAAATACCTTTTCCAAAAGCTATTTTGGTAAATACTACCATAACGATGCCTGTTTTCCAACCCCACTTATTTAGATAGGGTCTCTGGGATTATGGCAGCTACATCATGTAGAACAGTTTATGGCTTTTTTGAAGTTATGCCAGAAGCCATTTTCTTTCTAGTTCCTCTTAGGGCCATGAATTTGCACAACTGGATTAAAATTTTTTTACTACTGACCTGCTCTGCTCCACACGGCTCATCTGGTCTAAATCTGGTGACATTATCAGGGTCTGAGTTGGATTTACAAACAGTAAGAGTTCCAGTGGGCAAAATAGATGGAACAATCCTTGATACCTGGTAACAGGAGCTGGACAGTTGTTTCACATGAAATGTCCCTTAGCAAAGTCCCTTCAAATAAACTTTATGTGAAGAAGAAAATATTAAAGGCAGACCTTGATGCTGCAAGAAGTTTGTTTGTATAAAAATTATTGGCATATGTAAATGTATAAGTCTTAGTCCTAGAAGTAGCAGGAATACTTAGGTGCACAATAAATGTGGCTGATGGTTAGGATCTGGAGGACATGAGCTGTAAATGCTAGCATTTTATTTACAGAAGGCAAATGTGGGGGGCGTGTGATGCTCAATGACTGGTCTGTGACCCTTGCTCTGTTGGCTCGACGCTGTTGTTTGCTAAAAGGCAACGAAGTGTTACAGCACTTTTTGTAGCTTTGCCTACGGACACAACGGATAATGAATTTGGCCAGCTCTGTAGGCAGGATTTAAATCAATGCAAATATCAAAGTCTTTGAAGTTTTTTTCTCTATCCAAGCTGGGCACAATATTTTTTGACCAGAAACAAGTCAGAGAACACTTGGAAACACCGGGTAAACAGGCCAGGCTGGCTCTGCGAGAGGGACCCCTTGCTGAAGCTCCGGAGTCAGGGTGACAGAGGGTCTGGCTGCAGCCTGGCCCTTGCAGGAGCCGGGGTACGGGGGGCCTGACAAGACGCGAGGATATGCTAAGCTTTACGTATGGCTGGTGTGTGTTGAGGCTATTTTGCAGTTGTAGCATTTTTGTTGCTGATTGCTGTACTCCTAAGGGTAAGTAATGCTTTGTTTGGAAGGTTGCCCATATTCAGTGCAGTATCTAGCTGCAACTTAAGGGAAATTTGTTCCAGGAGCCCAACCTGGTTTGAATATCTGAGCAAAATGCCTAGAATTTAAAGATACTATAGCATGGAGATCTTCCCAAAGTGGGTTGAGTTTTCACAAGTCAGTAGGCGCACAGGACCTATCACTTGACAACAGAGAGACCTGGGCTGGAACTGTAACATATAGCCTCAATTTTTGTTCTGTAAAAATGCCACTCTGGTGGGTTCAGCATGGTGTGTTAAACTATGCAAGTATCCAGTCTGAGGTCTATATTAGGGCTGGGGGTACTCTTGTGGGTAGTCCTCAATCAATAAATAAAAAATGGTTCTGACATAACTCAAAGAAGGCTGTTCATTTTGTCTGTGCTGTATTTCACCACATCTGTAGCATGTGCTACATACCACAGTGCCGCCCAGGAAACCAGTGGGTTTAAATTTGCTGGACTCGACTCTGATGGCAAAGTGTTGAGGGCTCCTAGTTACATGCATCTATATTTATGGAGTGAAACTTATGAAATCTCTTCTGCAATCATTTTTGGCAGCTGTCTAAAAGATCCACGCGGATCTGCTCTCTTCTAATACATAACCACTTTGAAATAGGTATTTGAATTACAGTATTTCTGGTAAATTGAAAATCCTTAATTCAGGACCACTGCTGTTACTAACTGACAAGCTACATCACCGAGGTCTGGATCCTTGCTTCAAGTGAGCTTTGTTAAGTTGCACTTAACTGAGCTTTGTGAAGTCTCACTTTTACAACATCAGATTAAAACCACTTTTGCTAATGCCTTTGACAGCGGTTCTTTAAGCGACCTAAATCACTCATTTGCAACAGCCACTCAATCCATATCCAAGCTCTCAATCCAGCCTTCAAAACTGAACCTCCCAGACTGATCACCGTAGCCCTATTAACGACAGTATCTCAAGAGCCGGGCAGTAGCAATGGCTGCCTCTACAACACCAGGAGGGCAAGTGTCGACACGTGAGTGGGACCTTACAAAAAGTAACAACCCCTCCCCAAAATGCCCATTGTCCCCATTCAATAGCAGAAGCTCACGCACTTGACACCGACATTTCTTCTGCCCAGCCCGTGCGCAGGAACATACCTCTGAATTTCACGTCCTTGCAGCCAGCCAGGTGGAGGGGGAAGGCAAGGTGGGCACTGCCTGCAGCGTGTGGCCACGCAGTGTGGGTCCCACTTGTCCGGGGAAGGCTGCGAATGGGGGACTGCAGCAGCAGAGAATGAGACCAGGGAAAGAAGTTTTCTGATTTCAGGGCTGTTAAGCGCTGATTGCTTTCGCATCGCCCTAGAGGTGTTTCCTTGCCCATCAAGGCTGCCAGTAGCAGATTTGACCACTAGAAAGGATTTTTTCGTTCCAGTGAAAAGCTCTGAGCAGGGGAAGGTCTTATTTATTGCTGCCTTGGCTTAGCAGTCATAAAAGTGGCAATAATAGTTAGCTGATAAGGGCCATAAAAAGGCAGGTCCCCAGCCCCGGGGAAGGTTTTGACAAATGGCTGCTCACTAGATTGGAGGTGTTGCTGGTTTGGAGACAGATGGGCTCTTCAGATGAATGTAGGTAATGCTCAGGTAAATGATAGAGAAATTACGGTGGGGGTGGGCGTAGTTGAGGTCGTTACAACAATCTCTCCATCTACTGTTGGCATCGTTCTCCTTCATAGTTAACTCGTTTTTCTTTTAAAGACACCTTCAGAGACCAGGGAGTGAGGGACAAGTGAGCTCTTTGGGCACAAAGAAAAGGATGTCTTTTGATTTTGGTGCCATACATTAAACATCTGTGTTTGTGACAAGTCTTTGTCCCAAACTGTTTTGTTGCATGTTACATTGGCTTCTGATTTGCAATCAGTTCATGACAGGTTTTCTTTTTAGTCCTCGCTCCAACAAATTTTTGTCTTTTCTGTTTCCTTAAGTGTATCACAACATGAATCAGCTGATATTCACTGTAACTATTTGTTAGGTATTTCTGTATAGAATGAGATGAGTGGTAATTGAATGTTAAACCCCCATACACACTCATTTTCAACGGAAGGGAATACAGAGCCTGTAGTTTGCTTTGTACAACATTTTGAGCAATACAGATTTTGTTATATTTCTCTCATATTTCTGAATGATCAAATAATTGTAAAAATAAAAGCTGTGTTTTGGGTAGATTTTCTTTTGGGCTTGAGTCTACTCAAGGGCATACTGACTCGCCTTAGGTGCCCTGAGGTCAACACTGAAGTCTTCAAAGACTGAATTAATCTGACATAAAAAAATATGGTAGACATGAAGGGTATAAGAACGAAAAAAGAGGGGTCACAGTAATTCTGTTCCATCAGTTTCTGTGGTTTCTAGCTAAACCTTTAACCTTGTTTGATAGCATGCAATGTATTGGTCCGCTTTATTAGAAAGAACAAGTGTGTGGGGGGGGAAGAATTCTGGGATTTTCTGTATCATAGGCCTTGAAAATGTTTTGGTGATTAAACTATCATAGGAGAAGTATTTAGGAGTGTTTCTAAAGGCAAATCAGATGGAATTCTGTACTCTTGACCCTTATTTATTTTTATGTATCATTTTTGCAGCTTGTTCATATTTTAAATTTGAGAAAAATCTGAGAAAAAATATTTCTTATGGGCAGATGAAGAAGTTCCTTAAACAAAAGCAGACAGCAGACATCTTCAAAGATGGTTCTGGGACACAGGGATTTTCCCTTTTTTGAGGACTATTGAAGTGAGGTATGTATTAATAATGATTAATAATAAGTGTCGTCTTCAACCATCTAAGTAAATTAATGTTCAGTTATCTGTTTGTCCAGACCAGGCAGTCTAAAAGGAAACAGTACCTTTGACATGCGACCAAAGACTGGCAGAACACGCCAGGCCATGCCGTTCCTCTTTTCCATAGCTCCCGTTGTGCAATTGAGCTACAGCCATGAAAACTCCCCTGTTTTGAAGACAGGGTGTTGCCAAGCTTTTGAAACAGGTTTTCAGGACAGGCTCTGACACAGAGCTTATAACAGTGACGCTGAACCAATCGTGCATCCTGAAATCACTATGGGCTACTCTGTTCACCATGGACCATTATTTAGCTTTTTCTGGCACTCTTGCTAGTTATCTCCAGATTTCTTAAAATGAACTGAAAGCCTATTACCGGGGCCTGTGTTTTCAGTGTATTAGCTGTCATCCACAGTTTACCCTGAGAGCCTGTGCTGTTTCTTCTTCCCTAGGAATCTAAAAAATGCATGTCTCAGCATACCAATTTCTATGATAAGAATAATGAGAAATAATCATTATTCTAATTGTTTCTTGGTTCTAAGAAGAGCAAAGTTTGCTGGGCATGTGAAAGACTAGAAAGAAAAGTGTAATAAAGGGCAAGGAAAATACAGTCTGAGCATTAGGTAAGCGTATCAAATGATCTATTTGCTCATAATTGAGCCATTCCTTCATCTTCCCTAAGCAGAGAAGACCTCCTACCCTTTCTTCTCTTCCAGTCTTACAGGGAGCTGTACTGGTTTGAAGGCAGAATTGAATGGAGCATGACAAAAAGTTGGATTTTGATGGGTAATGTCTGCTCATTTCCTTATCTCTATCTCTCCACTGAATTTTTAATAAAATCACCAGTATGCTTATGATAAGAGATTTTTCCTGTACCTTTTTTTGATTCTGAAGTACAGAGCCCCAAACCACGTCCACATTTCCCTGCTACATTCGGTGAATAAAGCATCACATATGCTTGGAAACGAACCTGGCACCATTCCCTGGCAATAGTCTGGTGGCCAGTATCAGGAGCTGGAGTTTTATTATCTTAATGCTCTTCCCTAGTAGTTTATTGCTGACCCACATCAAAGTCACTGGCTGGATGATGGGTACAGCCGCTGTGTTCTTGTTTAGATTTCAGGGGTCTGACCAGAGAGTGCTGCTGTGACTGGACAGGTGGCTCAATCTATTTGCTTTTGCTCCTTCAAAATAGGATAAAGTGCCACTATACTACAGGGGTGTTATGAAGGTAAAATTCATTATTAATGACTGTGACTTATTCAGATGCAGTGGTAATGAGGCTATACGGATGTCTGGAGTATGTGCTTCACTGCACATCCGAAGCAAAACATGTCTGTTTCCTTGACAACCACTCTGCATCTGTACCATTGTAGCTGCTCTCCACCGTACTGAGGCTTGCTCACATTTCCATCCATTCATATTCTGCTATTAAAAACATTCTCTGCTTGTTTGTTACATTGGCAGTGTGCTGCTCTGAATGGCACAGGCCTATTCCTCCCTGTTCCTTCCCCTTTTCCTCCCTCTCCTTCCCCGGGGGTGCACTCCCCCCTTTTTCTTACCTTGAGGATCCATGCTCACCCCTTCAGGAGGCCGATGTGGTTCAGCTGACTGCTAGCAAACTAGCCTTGTGCAAAAATGAAATAAAGGAATAGTTTTCTGCTGATCTGCCTTTCAGAGGGCTCAGACTGGCATTTGGTGCTGCAGGGACAGCAGGGGCCAAGCAAGAGGAATGAGGCAGGAGAGAGCGGAGCCATGGAGAGGGAGCTCAGCTTAGCCCTCGTCTCTGCCTACAGCAGAAGCCTCAGGGTGACCCCACCAAAGGTGGGAAGCAACCGCGCTTCTCGAAGTGATGCACAAATGTGGTAATGCAGAAACACATCATGCCCTTGAGAAAATTAAAACAACATGAACTTTCTGAACAACAATTAGTGCTGCCATCTGTTACTGTCAGTAGATGTATGCGATAACCTGGTGTTCGCTTCCTTGGAAAGAGCTGCATGTATCTCACTTCTGCTGTCCGTAAATGTTTTCCTTTTAGCAATGTAGAGGTATGTGACATTATCTAACAGTTTTATCTTGACATGGTTATATGAATGCCTTTACATAAAACAAATGAAATACATAATCGAAGAGATTGTCTGTGGTTCTGAGCCACGCGCAGTCACTGTTTCTAGGCAGATGAGAGTTTACAGCCCATGGAAGCCCAAGGACTGCTCATGTGACAAAGTGCTCACTACAGCGCGTAGACTTTGTGCAGCCTCATCCTCCTAATGCAGCCAGTATCTTTGTCCACCTATGAACTCCTACATGTTAAGATGATTTGTGGCTGCCAAAGATCCAGTCCTACGTATGGAGAAAAGCAAAAGTCGTTTTTAAATAGTTGTCACTAATTTCAAAATAAAAACTTCAGGTTTCAAGAGGTCAGTTCTTCTCACTGTCAGTCTAGCCTGATTACCATGTAAAGATATAAGGGAAGCATAGGCAACAAAGTGGTGGAAAGGCACCTGAGTTCAAATTATGATACTCTGCTTGTTCCTAGCAACTACCTCTCTGCAGCTTGATTCCCCAGGGGTTCATTGCACTGACCAGTACTTCGCTTGCTTGCACCCATGTTCATGAACAGGTTTGCAGCTCTGTGCATTTGCACTGGGTGATGTCCCAGGGCAAAGTGTCAAACAAGAGGGTTAAGGTATTGCAAAACTGAACATGAAGATGAATTTCCGGTTAAGAAACATTTATGATTAAGAGGAAAAAGAAGCGCAGAATGTGGGCCACAAAGTCTGTCCTGTAAATCCGCCCATTCATTCAGTGTTTATGTGAGCATGATATTACCACAATAGTGCGAGATCTCTGTCCATTATCTAAAAGCTGGAATGTAAGAAGATGCAAAAGAAAGAAGAACCTTGCTTATTTTTGGCAAACACAGAAGGCAGGTCAAGGAGACTTCTGTCTGTGAGATCTAGGAAGATTATCCTAACAGTTCCTCCTTACAGTGCATGTTCTACCTCTTTAAAATTTATATGTCTCCTTTTGCCTAGAAGAGGTTGGTCCCTACTAAAATCTGTTTCTTGGAGTAGTGTTTGTTGCAAATTAAGACATAAGGAATCACTCTACGGTATCCTGAGAGACCATTTTCCATTTTAAAATCAATGCTAATTAAGTGTACCTACTTTAATGTTAACATAAATCCGTTCCAAATTTACATGCTACCAATACCTTACAGAACATGACTTTCCTCGATTCTAATGACATCTTGCCTCAGCAAGTTAATGAATTAAATGCCTTTGTTTTTGCATAAACATAAATATAAACATAAACATACACATATAGTATCTACACATGAAGTAGAGGGAGAAAACAATGGGGATTTAGCTTTTTTGGGCAGAAGTAGATTGAAATATAGGACGCCAAAGAAATCAAATAATCTAAAACATCGTAAGAAGGCTGTTGGGAAAAATGGCAGATATCCTTATGTGAGTTTGTGGGAAAGCACTGGCACAGATGTCTAATTCCAGGACAGGGCTTGCTAATCCAAACTGAAAATAGTCACTTTCTGCAGCTTTCTTGTAGAAGTTAAAATTCCTGTAAAAGATGGAACTTGTCTGCTCCCGTTCCTTACTGACTGTTTCATGCAGATCCCCAATCACAAGGTGGAATGACTTTTGCTAGGGATGTTCAATTTCTCTGAAAGTTATGAAGGGACTTGAGCATTTTCATGCCCAGCGGGTATTTTAAACAGCTGAGCATGGACACAGTGGCAGCGCTGTTCTGTGGGAAGCATACAGAGAATGGCAGAAAGTTCTTTGCATTTGGCGTAGGTACCAAGAAAGTGTTGGCTACGTGACAAAGGCATCTTATGGTACACATTTACTTTAATGAAGGGCAGGCAGGAGAACATGTATATATACATATACATAGATATATATATCTACAGACAAAAATCTACTCCAGAAATATGGGAGCCACATGGGGAAACACAGCAATTCCCTGTACTGGGAAAAGACTCAAGTCTGATAGAGACCTCAGTGAAAATAAACTTCAGGATTCAGTAGGCACTTCTGCAAGGGATTAACAAAGCAAATGTGGACTTGCCTCTAACAAGAAACAGAGTTGTAAATTCAATACAAACCAATTAGGCCATTGTATTTGGGTCGTGGCAAAACTGTGAGAAACAGGGTAGCACACCCCTTCGTATTATAGTTCGCTGTAGCCGTGCGCCACATTTCACACTGATTGGACTTCTAGATTGCCTCCAATCAATAAAAAGCTCAGGACCGTCCACTGTGTGGTGCCTAATGGACTGCATTTCTGTAGGGAATCAAGTGAAGCCTGAGTGCTGGCTCCAGTGGGAAAGCTGGTTTAAGGAGCTCCTTCCTTTCTTCATAACAGCCATGAATAAGCGTTTCAACGCTGAAGTTTACTGCCTCTAAATTGTGAAGTTATGGCTGGTTTTGAGGCCATGCTGTAAACCAGGTTACTGAAATGTTTAAAATAGTCACTAGAGGCTCCAGGGCAGACACTTCTGAAGCCAAGTTTGTCATCACAGCCAGCACTGCGTAACTGCACAATAAATGCCATAGCTGAGTGCAAGTCCATGAAAGAAACATGAAAATCCATGAAAGAACATGAAGAATGAAGAATGCAGCCTACCTGTACCTTCCAGTTATATAATAAACAGCTACTGGCCACAGCTGCAGAGAGGAAATAGAACAGCATCTAGACCTCAGTTTAGTTATATAGAGCACATCTGATCACACCACGTTATTGCCAGCAACGTTTGTTAGCAACCTGCAATTGTTTCACAATTTTGTCTTGACCTTTAAAACTGTTGGTTGGAAAAATGCTATGTGATTATCCTCAGGGTGCTCTTTTTCAGCTATTCCTGAATGAAATGTTTCCATTTTATTAAAATGGCTTATTTAATTTCATTTAAAATTATGAAGAACCAGCAACCTTGAAATGCCCTTACATATAAAAAGGTGTTTCATTTCATCCCAGCTCATCCCCACCCTTTTGATGATAGACTTTGGCAACTATTTGGAGAAGAAGGAGCTTAAAAACAGATGCAAAATCCCTCTTGTATGGAGATCAATGACCCTTCTTTCAGAAAACTGCCTTCTTGCAAATCAAGCAGAGATCTTTAATACATTAACTTGTACTTCTGACCTATGATTTCAGCATCTTCTAAATAATAATCTGGAATAGCAACCTTCTTGTTGGTGGACTGCACATGCTTCTGCAGGATTAAGAAATGTAGTCATAGTGTCCAGACCGCTGATTTTGCAGGCAACTCTGCCAAGCTGATAGAAACGTACACTGAAAGCAGGTCTGGGACACTCTCACTGGAGTTCCTGACCCTACAAGCAGAACTGGAAGAGCTTAGAAGTAAAAAATCTCTATCATCCTGCAGAGCAGGAATAACTTAGTACAAACTCAGTGGGGGTATGGCGTAAGACATAACCTACAATCTCCAGCTATGGACACTACTCTGGACCGGAATGGGCTGGTTGATGCCAAGAACATGGGGACTCTGTGTTGTTCACTAGCAGTCCATGACACTCTACACCTCAGAGGACTCTTGGTCTGCTTTAATTTAAACAAACTACACAGTCCCTGACAGCTCAGTATTAGAAGGCTGCAAAGGTGACTTAAATCTCATACATCTGTTGTGCTTCACAGTATTTTCCCCTTTTCTTGCCTGCTGTACTTGGTGGTTAATGATTATAACTGCTTTAATAGATGAAATCACGTAGTGATAACACAAAAGTCCTTTGCTGCTGCTGGGGCTGCAAAACTCTTTGTGTCTCAAAGAGATTTCAGTGGGTATGATGGAGGAAAGGTATGGACAATTTAGGTCGCTCTCCATGAGTGTGACCAGTTACAATGTTGGGTCATCACAGGCACACAGAGAATGGAAATTTAGTCATATACCAAGAGGTATTGCCTTCAGGCTATGTTTTCCTTAAGTTCCTATTCTTTTTGAGTAATTGTCAAAGATTATAATCAATCAGTTTGAAAAATATCACTCCTTTGAGTGTATCCTTAAAGAGGACTCATCCTTTCCAGCATGCTGAAAGAATTTAACATCATCAGCTGCTCTATTCCTGGATCACCACGTGTGTGGAATCCTAGGCTTTCCCATCTGCTTCCACTAAAGGACAGTGCTTGTCTGCCTTAAAGAGACTAAAAACAGACCATGTACGTTTTTGGGCTGTGACCATCAGGCATCAGAAGGAGAGGGCACTAAAATTTTGTTTGAAACAAATGAAGTGTAACAGGAGCTTTCTTGGGGAGAGTTGCAGTGTATGTGTGTTTTTAACCCATAAATGATGCTTTATGCTTCACCAAAGCCAAAAGCCGAAAATAACCAAAGTATTTGCAGTGTTTGAAAGCGTGTCTGAAGGCATGCCCGAAAACCTTGATGGGGGGTAAATCTTCATTTTTATCGTTTAAGGATAAAGGCTGCGTTTTCCTGAGGACAAGTCTAAAACTATAAAGTCATGAAGAATTTCTGCTAAGGTGTTTCTTCAATTCACTTCTCTAAAATCAGCACAGAGCAATAAGGACGCCAAATGCCTGGTCAGGCAGGGTCCCTACCAATGCAGGACATGACATTTCACAGACACACACGGAGCCCTTAAGTGGCAACAGGAGAGAAAGCAAAACACACATAACAAATGTTAGCTGCCTCACTTGATACACCACTGGAAGATGTTCAGATTCTGCAATATTGTAGGAATGCACAGAAAACAGCATATGATTTTAACTCTTCTGGTTTTTATCACAGAAGTTACATTTTCTTGTTTTTATGGGTTTGAACTTGTCCTCTGTAATTCTTCTTGACTTCAGATAGAGGCAGCGATGTTCACTCAACCACAGGGCATTAGGGCACAGATGAATTATGGAAATCTCTGAGTCTGAAGACTTATATAGCGTTTCCAACTGTCTTTGCTTCTGACCAGTCCTTTTCAGTCAAATCTCCAGGAGATACACACGCCTCAGAGCCAGAGCTGTGTGTTTGCCCAGCAGTCTCCTTGCACTTGCCTTTTCTGCTTCCTAAAGCTACCTCAGGGTATCTTTATAGAACAGTGGTGATATTCATGGAGGTGATAATTATGTAGGCTTTTAAGATATTGTAATGCAAGATTGTTTTTTACCAAAAAAGATTTTTTCTTGTCTTCAGTAATCTTTGAAAGAAGTGTTAAAACAAATCTATAATTTAGCTATTCACAAACAAGATAGTGCAAGACATAAAAGCTTAAGTCTCCTTCCAATAAAATCAATGTCAGTCTGCTTTGTCCCTGCTGGCATAGAATCTGGCTTTGGGTACTTGATCTTGTGTCTTCTAAAGGCAAGAAGTGTTTTGTAGTGAATATAATGAAAGCACAAATTGCTGCTAGAATAGCTGTATAATATTCAGGAACTCAGAAATTCAATACTCCTTGTACTTAGTTAAACACTAGCAAGAAAAACATTTACATGTCATTTGCTCTGCTCAGCATAGAATCAGTTTTAATCACATTTTCTGAAAGTTTCTCAGAAATCATGATTTAAATGTCATTATTCAATGGATTTTTAAACGATCTTAGTGATCTGCATTTAATGCAACATTTTGGCCTTCCCTTGGACCCCACCTGCACTGGAGCAGCTCTGGAATGTGTCAGGAACATTGCTGAGAGCACGGTGTAGCAGCCACCTCTCGTGTACCACCGTTCACCATGGAACATGTTTGTATTGGTTAACCTCATGCATGTAGTATTGCTGTATAATCAGTACTGCTACTATTTCTGTTTGTTGTGCTCCAGAGGGTGACATCGGTAAGCAAATTTGAGAAGGCTGTCAATACATTCATATATTCAATACAGTGCAAGCTGTGTGTGTAGATATATAACATGGTATATGCATACACACATTGAAATCACACGTGAATGAAAAGACAAAGCCCTAGTTTTATAAGCATGTGCTAATTATTTTTAGGAGATGTGCACAGTTACACTAATCACTCTGAGCTAGAATAAATCATTTTTCCGCTTAGGTTAAATACACTTCTCTGGAGTGAAGTTCACTTACCATCTTTTACTCAAAAATACCATATTTTTTCCAGGGAAAAGAAAAGAAGTCTCAAACAATAAGCACCTAAAAAAAATCTATGGTGCGAGGTACTATTCCTTGAGGTATGAGATTAAATCCATCGAAGCAAAAGAGAGAATGAAATGTCATCACCCCTTCTCTGACCGTGAATGCCTGAATAAAGACAGAGCAGTGTCTCCATGGGTATGTGCTGAACTCTGTCTGTTTTTTGTACAGGAGGGAGATCTGCAGGATGAGCCTATGGAATGGGATGGTAAGAAATCCTGTTGTAGTCCAGAAAGGACTACACTGAGCTAAACACTCACCTGATTAGCTACACTGAGATGTAGGTCTTTCAAGGCAAGCCCAGACCACCACCTTGTAGGCTCCTACAGGCTGGCTGCGGTGAGGACATGTGTGCCTCAACATTTCTTATGTTTCAAGGTGGGGGCTGCAGATTTTGAGGCTTTATTGGTGATCAGATCCAATGGCTTTTCTCCCATGTTTCAGTCCAAAATAAGCCTCTAGCTTGCAGTGCTGTATTGGCCACAGAAGTAATTCTGTTGACGCACCTATACATTAGGGATCATACTGGTGTTTTGAGATATACAGATTTCAGATGATAATTGTCGTTACAGCCATTAAGTGTACAAATATCACTGTCACTTTGCCACAAAACCCTACCACTTAGAGTTGATATCATGCCATCAGTATCTGGGTGTGAGAGGTTTTGCTTTATAAACAGGAAGAGCAATATGGTTCTGCAGTGATGAAGATACCTTCTTGAAGGAAAGCACTGGTTGAGCAGCTGTTGCTGGCAGGATTGTGCCTACCTTGTGGACACACAGAGCCCATGGAGAGCCACTTGAATAGGAGTAGCTTAGTACGGCTTAAGGTGAGAAAGTAGAGTTTTTTATATTGCTCTTTTTCATAACCTTTTCTTACCCTACATTCTTTTCACGGGTGAGAATTTTGTGTTGCCCCTCTGACTCCATCTTGCTGTTGAAGAAGCATAGGAATGCAAGCAGTGATGCACTGCTTACATACACAAGTTACAACTTACAAGAGTAAAAATCTCAGCCCAAAATATTGTTTTCATTACAATGTAAGTAAGAAGGATATGCAGTGAATAATCACCTTGTTTTTTTGTGTAGCTTTGGATTGATTTTTTTTAAATGAAGCAATTACTTGCAAAATTTTCCGAAACAAAAACTGTCAGTTTTTCCCCACCTAATTCCTCTTGCTGGTAGAAAAGTATCATTACCTTTGGCAGAGTCTGAGTGTGTTCACACTTGCCTTTGCACAGCTACTTGAGCTTTCTGCAGCAGTAGCAGGTAAGATGAGGGTCAGTAAGCAGAAATTGGGGTCAGTTTTCCAGATATCACATTACATATCTCAATCACTAGCTCTTTCTGGGATGTTTCATCTAAAGACATTAAAGTTTAGCTGCCTTTAAAAGCAAGGTCACTCAGTTTCTCCAGATTTGATCTCCATCCTGTGGCTTTTTACACAAAGACCCAAATAAGATTTGCTCACAGCTGTTTCTTAGCACATGAGTGGGCTTAGTTTGCTGGGAGGCGATTTGAATATCAACAGAAAGCTGAAACAAAGCTGAGTTAGTGCTCCGGTCCACTGCTTTCTTAATTTAAAGGAGAGGGAATTGAGCCTGAAAAAAAGCTACAATATCACAGTGCTGTTTCTACTGTGGGGATTTTGCATACAAGTTGCAATAGATGTGTGCAATTCAGAAAGCAGCGTTTCCTGCTGTCGGATGGGAGGGATCAACGCACAAAGTAATTCGATTACACATAGAGCAATAGCAATGAAACACTTGTTCGCAGTGTGTGAAACTATCGGGAAAACAGAACTTTCCCTGCTGTGCTGTAATGTTTGACTTTCCCCGCGGGGAAATCCCGAGTCCCAGCCCCGGGTCCCCACAGAGGCACAGAAGGCTCCGCAGGGAGCTGCTGCACAGGGAGCTGCCGCAGCAGACGGGGGTGAAGGGCACAGGCAAAGGCAGGGCTGAAATATCTGTCTGACGTGACTCAGAGGAGACCCATGTAGCCAGCTCCTGTTTATTTGCATGATAGTCCTCAAACTAGTCGGTATTTTTCACGAAAGTTAAATGATGACAAAGCCTTGAAATGTAGTTGTTTGGTGACATCAGAGTGGTGAGATACGGCTTCTTCCCATTGCTGTCCAGATGATTTGTGCTTTTCATTACAGTAATATGATAATAAAATCAGAGTCTGGAGAAAGAAAATGACAGACAAAAGCAGACGCCTGCCAGTAGTATGGTAGAACAAAGTCCCTTGCTCTGTCTGGAAATATAAGCCTTTTACATCTGTAGAAAGCTCTTTAGTTCATTCTCATTAAATTTATTGGTAGGGTGACTTTATATAGGTTTGACACAATGATTTGGTAAAGCTGGCCACTGCATTTTTCTAAGTGCCTTTTTTTCAAACACCAAAATGGCCCATCAGGCAGTAAACCTGGCTGTAGTGTTCAGCTTCAGCAATTAGTGGGAGAAAATAGCCAGAAGATGCTGAGGTCTGCAAAGCAATTCCTTTGTCTATTTTTAGTCACACCTTTCTGAAGAGACACTGAAAATTTGAGAACGTGCTACCAGCCAATTCAAGTTCCAGCACTTTCCTCTGTGTATGTTAGGAGGTATACTAGGGAAAAAAGAAACTAAAGTAACAAATTTTGCATGATTAAATGCTTTGGGTAAAGGGGAGAGGCTTGACCTTGGTTTAAAGCAGTCACATTCATTTGCAGGAAAGATACGGGAGTGAGAATCTTAGTAGGGGTAAAATTGCAAGGAGGGTCAGATAGTGCTTGGGAGGGATGTTTAGTGAAAGGGGGTATATTCAGAGGCAGAAGCAGAAGATAACCTCCTTGGATAAACATTTGTAATGCAATAATGTAATAACCAGCGCTCAGGAGTCTGCCAGGGGCAGAGTGCCAATGGTTTTATATTGTACCTGATGGAAACACACCTTAGTATGGCATGAGTATGAGTTACGGAGCCCAGAGCTGTCTGCCTTCTGCTGAATCTCCTGTGGCTTTTAAAGTGGACAGTAGCAGTTTCTCCCCTCATCCCTCAAGGGAATCCTCGGGGGATAGGGACCCAAACCTTTGCCACAGAGGATAAAACAAGACCTTGCCCTGCTGCAGGACGGTGGAGCCAACAGAGATGCTCCAACCCTGCGGTGCTTCAGCTTGCAACCAGGTCGTGCTCCAGGGAGTAGTGAGATGGTCCAGCCTTGCCTGACTCCAGCCCTTGTCTCTTCCCACTTACTGTTTTTCTTGCTCACCAGTTCACGTCTGTGCCCAGACCTCAAGGGACTGAGCCTGCAATACATCTCTCAGTAGGGCCTGACTTTTCAAAAAACTTGTCAAGCTGGTATTTTTAGCTCCACATCTGTCACTACACTGTATTTTAGTTGATATGGCATTTTTCAAACTGATTTCAGTAGCTGCCTGATAGCTTTGAAATTATTGACATTTGTTTCAACAGGAAAGCCTGCACTTCGGAGAAGAAATAGCTTTTCTGATTGGCATCCTGAAAAGAGCAACAGTGCTGATGACCGTGCCAGCTGAGCGAGGAAACACGCGCCTGAGTGTGGGCTACAGCAAGATCTTCTGCAGCTCCTGGAGATACTGCAACAGTACCCAGAAGAACCTCCAGGATGCTCAGAAGCAATAAGTGAGCTGAGCTAATGCCAGACAATTTCTTGCTGAATATTAAAATGTCCCAATTCATTTAATGTTCAGCGTGTTGTCATTTTAGGGCTTGATAAAAGAAAGCTGGGAGAAGCATCCGTAGTGTTTTGCTGTAAGGTGGGGTATGCTAATGATTTCATTTCAACAGCCCTTTGTACCTTAAGGAAAGCAGAGATTATTTGCTTCCCATTTATAGAAGAATATTAACAACTATGAAGCACCAGGTAGAAAATGAGGACTGGTGAGCATCTCTAACACGTTAAGTGTTGTATGTTGCTATACATAGTGTGCCTGCACATTTTCTGCTGGTGTCAATTACATGCACAGAGTATCTATTCTGATTAGATAATCGTGGTTAAAAAGTGTCCATCTGAATACACTAATGGCCAGATGATTACTCAAGCATTGAATTTTGCAAGCAGATTTTGCTTCTGGCTCTTTATCCAAAGAAGGAGGGAAAAAAAATCTACAGCAGACTTTTGTTGTAAAATAGCGGATGAATCTGAAAATAAATATTTCTCATGCACCATTTCTCAATAGTTTTGTTTACAAAGCAGATTAAACAACCTGAAATCTATTTTAAAAAATAAAAAACATATGTCTGAGAAAGTAATTTCCCATACTAGAATCAGACTAATGCAATAGTTTCCATTTACAACTGCATATGCAGCCAAATCCTCATAATTTTCTTACAATTCTGCAAAATAACTCATGACCACTTCAGAAATATCCTTGTCTTCATTTGGTTTACAGAAGACTATAATGAGTTTAAAACAACCGTTTAAAAACTAAACCACATGTTTTCTTTTCAGAATTTTAGAACTGAGTGTTTGTTAAAACTGCAGGGTTTTTTTTTCATTGCATCTCTGTGTAGTAAGGCCTCTTGCTTACTAAACATTATGACTAAATGCAGCTGTGTTTATTTCTTTTTTTAAACTACAACTCTCACAGTAGCAGCTAGACTAAGAACATGTAAAACCGCTGCATAGACAGAAAATCTTTGTTCTTCCTTAATTCATGCTTAGAAAATGCAGTGATTTCTTTGTAGTCTTAGCAGCTTATAAAGAGGAAGAAATCTATAGCATACTTCTAAGTATTTTCCAAGTTATTTTTACAAATATATAGAAAACGTAGCAGATTAGTCACTAGCTGTGAAATGCATCTGACAATGGAGTTTGTGTAAATGCTAACAATCATTAATGCCTGTTGAATAATAGGGCATACATGCATAATCCACTTTTTTGTACACAGAAAGGTACAAGCTAACACAACATGGGCTAATATGTACTTCAAGGCTTTCATCATCCTAGTTAATCTTGTCTTGATCCTTGTTCTTGTGCTTAAAATGTTCCAGGCGCATTCCACCTAAAGCTCTTCTAATAGAAAACATCAGCTTAGGATAGTGAATGAAAGACAATGTCTTATTGACCATGGTAGAGTTTACTTTCATTTTTCAACTAATGCTTGATTTCCATATATATTTTGTGTGTATATATCTTTGACTCTGAGCAGAGCTGATACCTATTCATGATACATTTTCAAAACTCCTCTTTTATCCTTGTATTATGGAATTCTGAGGAAAATAAACCATCCTGCAGAATTAGCAGAGAATGTAATCCCTGCCACGGGGGTCTGTGGGATGCTTCAAAAAGCCCAGGCAGACCTGGCACTCTCCTGTGAATGTTCCAGTATTTATTTATATAGCAGTGCAGTGTTTCTGTATACTGTATCCAGTAATTTTTCCAAATGCTTTTTTAAACATTATATAGTCATGGTTTTTTAAAGCCATTGCATGCATTCTGCTTGTGTTCAGATGAAACACAAACTCCTTGCTTAATTTTTAGCAAAGAATTTCTTTGTCACGCCACAGTCCACTCAGAATAAGGGGCAACAACTCGCGGTGGTGTCCAGGAGCTGGACAAACTTACACAGTTTAAATTCTTCTTTCTCCTTGACTTCCTTGGGTAGTAAACCAGCATCCATTGTTCTGGAGGGTGACTGGCAGCCCTCTCTTACCCTTAGCCCTGGAGGCTGGACCCGCAGTCTGCCCATCTCTCTGCTAGCCTGCAAGTTTCTGCCCATCACTGTGCCTGGAAGCAGCAGGCTGGAAGCAGCTAATTTGACAGCCTCAGGTCCCTTCTATCCTCTGTGCATGCCCAGGGTGGCTTTACAGTTTAGCTCTAAACAGGCCAAGTTCTCAATCTGTGGCAGGCTTGTCCTCTTGAGAAGTGCAGGGTCTGGAGAGGGTACCACCCTACCCGCTGTCAAAACGCAGTCCCTCTGTTCAGTGCAGCTCGTCAGCAATGCAAAAAGCACCACCAAACCCAACCAGCTGTGGTGGGAGCAAGCAGCAAAGATGACCAGTGGGCTCCTGGGACCTCTGAATTCAGCAGCACTTTTATCTCTGACTTCAGTGTGATCAGGATTTCAGCCACCAACTGAATTAGACGGGTTGTAGAAATTGGAGTTAGCTCCGAAGCACTTCCAATACTTGCAACTGTTTTTTAAAGATTGTCTTCTGATATACACTCTCTTGATCTGGAGGAAAACATTACCCTATGGCCAGCTCTGTGGTGTGCTGGGATGCTTAGAGGTGCTGCAGCTCAGCCTTGCTTCACTACATGCGATACTTGCAGCAGAAGACTTGGCTGGTGGTGGTAATACTGCGAGGAGACATCATCTCCTCATCCCAGCATAGTGTCCTCTCATCCGCCTGCCTTGACTTTTAAAAAACCTTCACAGGCTTAATATTGGAGCAGGATCTGGAAATAAAAGCACCGGGAAGCTCTCTGCTCTTTGTTAGTGCCCACCAAAATTAAGCCTCCTCCCCTGCTTCAGCCGTGCCTTCTTAGTGGCCGATTAATGCCTGAAATGTGAAAGCCTGACTTCATGCCTGCTATAATCTCTCTGACTCACTCTTCCCCAAACCAGTCCAGGTACCTAAGGTTTGAGCTTTTCTTTTTTAATCTACATTATGTAAAATACGCTCTACAGAAACAGAAATGTTTCTAGGCAGAAAGTTAACAACAAAGCACAGCTAAGGTTTCTTTTATCCACAGCTTAGTAGGTTTAATTCCACATTATTATTAATTTCTGATGTGTGCCTCATTGATAAAAATATTATCTTTATAGACATACGGCAGTAAAAATTGGATGACGACAAAGTATGATATAGTTATAAACATGAGAGGAAACAAATAAAAGAAAATGTGGTACTGAGGAGAGACACGGATTCATGCATCAGAAACACATAAGAAAATGAGAGGAATATTTTTATTCAAAGAATTTATAAATGCTGTTTATTAAAATGCTTAGATGAAAATACATGTCTAGGAAAAAAATAGGAATCACTGTAATCCTATATAAAACACTGTTTAATTGTTTCTCCAGCTAGCTAGTAATGAAGGGTAAAATATATTCCAACTGCTACCAGTGTGTTATTAGTCTGTTTACAAATTTAGCAATTTAATTGCACAGTCCTGGGTCAGTTTCTCTCTTTTTAAAAATAATGACATCCAAAGTGAGAATGAAACAAAGCATTTCAGGTTGTTAAATTAGCCACCGGGGAAAAATTAGAAGGTCTCCTGAATACAGCTGAGGTGCAGAGAAATTACAGGAAAGACTAACAAAGAAATCCATCTTCTTAATGATGGCAGTCACTTTCACATTTAGTGGCCCCCCTGCATGGGCACCAGTGTGTCAGGTAAGTCCTTCCTCTCTTCTAGGTCAGTGGAGCTCTGCTTTATTGCTGTCTGATGTCTACGGCAGCTTTCTGTCCCGTCCCCTGTCAAGTTCAGGTTTCTATTAAGCAGTCAGATCCTCCACTCACTCGAGGGCTGATTCTTGTGAGAACAACAAGAACTGTGTGATGCAGAAAATAACTACCCACTCCAGAAACATTGTCCTTTTCACGGAGAAAACCCAATTAAGTTCAGAACGCTGCAAGGATATCAGGTAAATCCTGTGATCCTTAGACTAGATGGGAGTTTCACTGCTGACTGCTGCAAGGCTGGGATCCCATCTCGCAGCTGGACTGCAGAATACCTTCCCATAGCCAGGGTGCCACAACTCGGAATGTTGTCATTTCTCGTGTAAAAGACAGCCTTAGCTTGGTACCTTTTTCCCCCCTTCTAAATTGAAGCTCTTGTAGTCAATAAAAATCGCTTATATTCCATGTCATAGACCAGCAATTGGTTTAAAATATCCAGCCTACGGTAAGGGCTGCACTTTCACTCTTTCTGAACAAATGTAAGTTGCCCTTGGCTGCAGGAAAGGCAAAGATTTGCATTTGTATGAAATAAATTTCTGTGCACCTAACTCGTCTCTGCCCCTCTAACTTGGTTCGCAGTCTGAAGCAAGGGGGTCTTTTCTGAGGCCTTGAAGAAGCACCTACCTTCCTCCATGAGCTACATCAGGAACTTGGGCATTTAGGTAGTTAAATCAAAAGAAACTGGAATTATCACATTGGAGTGGTCAAACCACACTGCTGTTTGGTACTTAGCTATTTTACCCTGAAAACACTGCTTGCATGCAGAAGACTTTTGGAAACTGTTACAGGTAAGGTTGGGATAGCGCATCTGGCTCCAAATTAATGACCCGGTGCTCTCTTGTGCTGCCCAGAAGAGGCAGCATCATGCTGGGTCCTTCACTGCTGCAGAGCACCCCGAGAGAGGGAAGACGTCCCCACAAAAGGCAAGTGCTGGACTCCCTAGCATGTGTTTGGCGTCTCAGCCAGCTGGAGAAACGATCGCAAGCCCTGGTGCAATGTGAGAAACAGGCCAGATCTAAAACAAGGGCACTTGCCAGAGCCAGCAAGCGACACCTTTCATTTCCCTCCGCACCCAAGTGCTGCAAACACGCTCACATGGCAATTGCTATAATTTGTCTTAGTGCACAGTTAAAAGAACTTTACGGTCCGCAGTTGTGAGGGGAGGACTTTTTCCTTCCTCAGTAAAAGTGTGTTCTCAGCATAATGTGATATTGCAGTGGTTTTTGTGAGACATGAGCTTTTCCTCCTTCTACTCCTTCAGCCAAATTCTTGAAAACACTCTCAGTGGAAGATACCTGCAGAAAATCAGACATCTTCCACCACCTGACCTTTTCCCCATTTAGTAGAGAAACATTACAGTAAGTTAAAAACACATTAACAAGCAGCAGTACCCATGGGAGCGTCTGCTGCCCTCTGAGCCACCCTGTCTCCTGCCAGCGGTTGTATCTGCACTGCGCATTTCAGCTTTTACCTCTGATCTCTTCCACTGTCTGATAAGAAATTTTGATATTGACCAACAGCATTCGGTTAGTTTTCTCTCATTTCTTTTCAGCCTCAAGGAGCTGGGTCCAGTACCCAGTGGTTGGAGGGGAGGGAAGTCTGCTTCCCCGGTGCATGGTGCTTCACTGGTTCACCAAACCCACCATTTTGTGTGGGATGGCTGCTGGGCTGTCTCCACCTCCACAAATATGCCTTCAAGTTAATTGTTGCGAGGAGTGAGAAATAAATTTATGGCTTGATGAGACTGAAACAATTACAAACAATTTACACACACGGTAACACTGCTTTGGTGGAAGTTTTTACTGAAGGCCCACGTTTCCAGGCTGAAGGTGTGCATGAGGAAAATCCACGTCTGTCACAGAGCACTCCGGACTCATCTCTGGTGGCTGTGCAGTGGCTGGTGGGTGGCAGGTTTAAACTGTTTCTTCTCCCCGCACCTTTGCCTTACCCTCACCAACCCGTCACAGGCAAAATGATACAGAAAGAGAGAGGTGACTCGCTTTCCTGTAATCAATGCACAAATGTGGTCCCATCAGGAGGCAGCGTGAGGCCACCTCAGCCCCAGCAACCTCATGGCTGGCTGTGACGGACTCTTTCCCATGGGCTTGGCAAGAGTGTGGGGTGAAGGAAAACTCCGCCAGAAACGAAGTGAGGTCTGAGGGGAGAAAAGGGCCAGGTGGGCTCCAAATGTAACTTGGATCAAACGAACTTTGATCGATCACCTAGTTACGCTGGACAGAAGTGTAGTTGCAGTCTGAACAGATTTGAAATACGTAATTTCTGCATTTTAAAGCTGAAGACGTGACATTAATTTTGAAGTAACATTTCTGTTGAAAACTTCATGTGTGTTAAAAATAATCAGGTTTAATGAGTTGAATAATCCCAAAAGAAAGCACGACATCAGCTTTAACATCATTAGGTTGACCAGATATTAAATTGTGGAGGGACACTACATAGTTTTTGCTTCCACAATAAAAAAAACATTTCAGTTCATTTAAAAAAACCCTCTTTTTCTTACCATTGAACTGAAAAATCATTATTTCTCTTCCAAGTCTCTTCATTCTCATTTCTTAATTTTTAAAAAAAAATTTTTAAGGTAAATATCCTCTCTTAGTTGGTCTGCCAGAGTATGGTAAATGTTACACAGTTTCTGGTGCCTGTTTTAATTCCCTCTTGCATACAAACTGAATATTTACCTCCAAAAATATGTGCAGGTCAGGAACCAGTTTTTTTATCCTGCAGACCTTTGTAATGGTTTGGCAATGGCTTACCTGCTTAGAAAGCAGATGAATACCCATCACCGGCCACCGCCTGCCATGGGGTGTGAGGACCCAGCAGGGCGATGCGAGGACAGGCAACCAGCTGCTTCCCCTGGCTCCAGCTGAGCCCAGCACCCTGCTGCCCAGAGACCCCTTCAGCTGGGAGGTGAAGAGCAAGTGCGTTAGCACTGCTCCGGGAAGGCTCCCTGAGAAACAGCATGTCCGCAGGGCTGCTTTGCAGCAGTAGCGACAATCCGAGTTTCCATTTGGTGTTTGCCTGTCAGGCCCTGCCTAGCCCCCGGGCTCAGCCGATTTGTTACGTGTCGTAAATGGCATTGAAACAGATGGACATTAGTTCAGGCAGCCAAGACATCCTGTAAATTATGTGGCTCATAAATTTAGTCCAAGTCCATTTGCAGTCAGTGGGAATTTTGCCACGGACTCGGGCAGGGATCTAACTCGGCTGTGTGGGTGTACAGGAGCGGGATTTACAGCTGTCTTGCTCCAACAGATATCTGTCAGTAACTAAGGCTACAGGGACATTTTATCACCTATTCACCACTGCACTGGGTTAATTTTCAAGGCGAGTCAGGGTGAGAGAGCATCCAAGATCACCCAGCTGGAAAGATGAATCAAAGAAGAGTCATCACCAGCCAGATCTGGCTTCTGCATTTCATCCGGGACTAGACCAGGACTGTCCCGAGACGTGCAGCACCAGCGCCTGTCCCCCTTCTCCAGCCCCAAGGGAAATTGCACGCCCTGTCCATCTGCCTAGCTCCTACACCCGTCCCTCCCTTCTCCCTCCCCGTGCCCTGAAGGCACAGCCCAGCGTAGGAGGGCTGTGAGCTCCATGCCCTGTTTCATCTGCTTGAAATCTTGTAATATTTCTATAAACAAATGATTAATGTGCCAGCGCATAGTGTGGTGAGAACACATCGGCAAAACAAGCTGACGAATTTGAAGTGAACACAGAAGACTGCGTTTGTTTCCCCAGTTCTGGTTTTAAGGGGTGAAGATGAGCACCCAGGCAGAGCTGGTGGGAGCAAGTCCAAACTCACCCCCTTCTCTCTCTCTTCCTGTTTTCACTTTGTTACCTTCAAAATCCAGTCGCAAGTGTAGTCTGTATTTCTTGTTCTGATCTCTCTCACAGTACTTAGATTTGAGAATCTTTTTTAGGAATTTTCTGCTGTGTTTTGCAACAGTTAATGATTTCGGAGGAGACAGCTAAGTGTATGGCTAATGTAGGGTAGCAGCAGTCTGGGGAGCTGGCAGTTCAGAAGGTCGCTGCATTTGCCGAAGGAGGGTAATCAGTACAATTCCTTACACCTGTTCTGACATTGATTGCCTGAGATCTTTACAGCTCTCTTGCTACAGTGGATTTCCTAGAAATTAGCTTCACTTTGATCCACAGCACTGACGTGGTCTTGAAAAGTGTCATTGAAAGGAGTGACAGGTAGTCACAGATTAACCCAGGGCTGCTGCCTTGAGTCACAGAAAAATACAGCAGGAAGGACTTAAGGAGGGTCCCTGGTCCACCCCTCTGTTCAAAGTAGGATCAGCTGTTCCTCACTTAACATTTGTCCACCCTGTTCTGAAGACCTCCAGCATCCCATGGTCTCCCAAAGTAAGCTGTTTTGGGACTTTATTACGTTTACCACTGGAAAGCTATTTCTAATACTGAATTGAATCTTCTCTGATGGAGTTTGAACTTATTATTTCTTGTCTGAGCCTTCATGACCCCGGAGAAAAAAAAATCCCTTCCTCTCTATAGCAAACTTCTAGATTAGAAGGACTTTCATTATAACTTTTGATGTGTTTTTTAGGCAGATAGTTCAACTTTCTGTACTTCCTTGCAGACTGTATGTTTTCAGATCACTTGTAATTATTGCTGCTGTCATCTTAATGTCCTCCTGGAAGTGTGATGCCTAAAACTGACTATTACGTCCCCATTGAGGTTGTACCAGTCACCACTGGTGACCAGATCAGAGGGATGACTCAGTCTGTGGTGCAAGCCATTTTCCCACTCATGTATTCCAGAATGACTACATCCTTTTTATGTCTGATAGGACATTGTTTACTAATAATTAAGTGCCTTTTTTGAAAGGCTGCTGCATAACCCACCCCCCAATCTACGACTGTGATTAGTCCTGCTTGAAGTGACACCCTTCACGTGCCTTTACTGAGCTTTAAGCTATTTTTTCATACTGTTTTTCCAGGTCGTCAAGATTGATTTGAATTCAGCTGTTGCCCTTCTCCTGTTCTTCCCAGACTTCTGCTCCTTCTTGCACCATACCATCTAGGCACTTGATAGACGCAGTCTGTATTTCACTGTCCAAGCGTCTGTTCATCCAGATCCCATGCCATCAGAAGCAATTCATAGCATTCCTTGCCCCTACAATCACCAATAAGCAGTTTATTGGAGCATGCTGGTGTGGATTCAGGTCTCATTAGACAAAATCAGAGTTTGGATCTGAGACCTTGTGGTGTTGTTTTTGAAGGTCCCAAACACTGAACCACTGAACGAGAGGGGAGACCTCCTCCGTGAGCCTTTCTTGATCTTCAGCCTATTTTGTCTCCTGTTTGTTGCTCTTCCTGTGGCAATCCTTCATGGGAATCAACTTTGAGTTAGTTTGTGTTCAATGGCCATGTAGTAATACAGCACAGGATGACAGACAACAACAGTCAACAGCTTGTGCAGGAGCCTAGGCACTGAAACTAGGAACTGGTGGTCAGAAATGAGGATCTGCCCTTAGTTTCCTAAATTTCTGCTTATGGAACTACCTTGGACAGTAAGGACCTCAAGGCAGGTTTATATCAGCTGAAGCAATAAAGGAGATCTTTGTCTTCTCACTGGGACTTACTGTATAAGGCAGCTCAGAGCACAGTTATTTCCATTAAATTATTTTATGACACTGAGCCAAATCCTGGAGCCAATGACTGTGTGCATTCATCTTCCTACAGAAGGGGCAAAAGACAACAAAGGAACAAAAAGCTGGAGTGCTGGCTGGGTGGAAAAGTAAGGGTGCTGCAATTGCTGCAGGACAGGGCCCGGCTCATGCTATGCGTGAGCAAAGGTCCTTCGACAGCGCGGGTTTCCTCAGGGGTGACAAGTGCGTGGGTAGCATTAGTTCCCTCTTCCAAGAACAAGGGGAGCAGGGAGCATCTTGTTTGGGCTAGAAAGCCGGAAAGCAAAGAGAAGAGAGCTATTTATGGCATTGCTCCAAAATGCTGTCCTTCCTGCTCTGCTCTGAGTATTCACATTCCAGGTAACAGAGCACAGCCATTTGCCAGCTGCCCTGGAGGACTCCCTTGAGCAGCAGCACAACAGCGTCGTAAGAGATGTGCTATCAGTGAGAGTCCTGCAGAGATGCCATTGCCACCAGTGAGGACTAGTCATTCCCATTTCTGAGTCTCTCCTTCCCTTCAGCCCCGAGACATCCAGAGACAAAATGAAACCACTCAGCATCTTACTGTAGTGCCTTACAGGACATGCTTGAAAAAAGATACCCTGGCATACCCAAACCCCTGCTATGAGGTGTTTGTCTGGAGCAGGAGAGTGTTCAGATTCATTTAATGCATTGGTCATAGAATCATAGAATCATAGAAAGTTTTGGGTCGGAAGGGACCCCTAGAGGTCATCTAGTCCAACCCGCCCGCAGCGAGCAGGGACACCACTAACTAGATCAGGTTGCTCAGAGCCCTGTCCAACCTGGTCTTGAATGTTTCCAGGGATGGGGCCTCCACTG
>Ga0065711_1027285_pt1 | contig 51402 bp, 16 predicted proteins | sample Hoacrofraction12_FD_59098 | JGI IMG/M metagenome (GOLD analysis project Ga0065711, IMG submission 59098) | Hoatzin crop microbial communities from Cojedes, Venezuela - Epithelial fraction 12 v2 (version 2) | ecosystem: Host-associated > Birds > Digestive system > Esophagus > Crop | place... | reverse complement strand
CCCTGCTTCGGCAGGGGGGTTGGACTAGATGACCCACAGAGGTCCCTTCCAACCCCTACTATTCTGTGATTCTGTGATTCTGTGATCTCAGCCATGATCTCAACCAGACTTCTCAGTTTTTACAGTGAGGACAAACCAGTTCGCTGCTACTCTTTTTGTGAGTAGACGGCAGGTCACTCACTGCAGACCTGCCCTTCATTACAGGATAATTCTTTCCTTCATCAAAATTTCTGGGCAATTACAGTTTAAATCCAGCACTTTGACCATTTCCAAGAAGCAGTAAGTAGCTTTTAACCATATCTTCTACTAATACATGTTGAATCTTAGGTGATGGAAGAGTAATACGATGCAGAACCTCAAAGAGCTGATGATTCAACTTCTTTAAAATTAAAAGCAAATCAAGTGTTTATGAAGAGTCTTTATGTGATTAAAATCTGTCATTACCAAGGAATTAATTTTCATATCTATGTTTGAACAACTAGACTTAACAAGTACCAAGGTGATAATAAAATTCAGTGAGAGCTTTTATTGAGTTAATGGTAATAAACAAACCTTTTATTTACTTAGCCTGTTAAACTGATTTATTTATATAAACTGTTGAAGGAAAAAATAGTATATGGTAATAGCAGAAAGCAGCAGTAGTATTGTTCAGCTACAAAGTCACTTGTGGAATATATATTCATAATAAAGCCAGTGAAAATCTTAGGAAAACTTGCAAAGAGAAAACATACAGCATTACTACTTATTTCAGAAAATTTCGTATAGTTTCAGCAATAAGATGCGTTGTTAGAGAACACGTTAAAGTGTCTTCTTAAAGAAGAAGTTAAAGGCACTTCTAGATTACATATCTGTTGTTAAAAATAACAAATTTTGCCTGTTTGTGTTACTATCATAACAAAAAATCTTGACTGCTAGGGGAAAAAATTATATCTTACCTCATGTGTGGCCGAAATACTAATAATGGGATGCTGTCTAACAAGCCCAACAGGGCATTGAATGTATAGACCTTCTTGTAGATCTTGACATGTGAAAGCTTCAACATGTCTCTTGTACCCTAGAGTTTTATCTCATGCTAGTTATGTCATATGTGCTAGTCCAAGGTCAGATCACCATGGTCAACGCACCAAAATTTAAACCACCGGTTCACTCTACACAAAGCCAAAGCCACGCTGAAGGAGGAGGGAATCAGAGGACCAAGGGACATGGAGAACAGGTCCTGTCTTGAGGTCCCTACACATTGGCATAGGAGTAAGGTAGGATGTAAAAAACCTGCAAGTGGTGGAGTAGTAAAAATAGTTTTGCCAATGTTTCACCCACATGGTCAGCCTGCTTTTATGCAAGGATACACCATGCTTAGATCCAGAAGAGGAGATACTAGGGTGAGCTCTTGCTATTCCACTTACATCAAAGTTAACTTTGCAGGTAAACAAAGAATTCTTTGTTTTTTTATTTTGAGGAGCAGTGTTGCCCACTGGTTGGTAGTGATAGTGACCTTCAAGAGAGTAGTGGTTATACTGACGAGAGAGGAACTGATTGATAATATAAATTCATAATTTCCCTTTCTTCTACCTGTTTGACCAGTAGCTTTCTTCTACCTTCCATCCACTCCTGTCCCTTGGTTCCAGCAGAAGGTATCATGTGAGGATCTGTTTCCCATTGCATTATCCCTGGAATCAAAATTTGATTAAGGAGGAACAGGGATTTTTACTTGTCCCTACTTCCTGCAGAGCTGAATAAGGACCCACTGACTAGCCTCGAGTTTATAGATACCATGTGTGAATAATACCCCCTGAAGGGTACGTTGCAGGGTTGTATACACTTCCTGCAATGTGTAAGTTAGCATTGCTGGTTATCTCCTTGTTCTGTATGGGTGCTATGCTGCAATGTCTGAGTTGTAAACTTTGCTGAAAATGCTTTACATTCAAACGATCCTTGAAATTAAATAACCTAAGTCAAGAATCTGCTGTCTACTGTGTTGATTGCCGTACAAGTTAATCAGAACTTCTTTGCCTGAAGTTAGAAATAACTGCAGAGCTCTATACCTAAAAGTTACATCTGGAAGGTGTTTGCAGCTAAATCTGAATCCTGTTTCCCCCAGCCATGCATTCACAAAAGACTATCATTCTTAGAGTGGCCAACTTTTCAAAGTACTCAAATTGAACCAATACCTTTGGTGAAATGAGAGGAGGATGACTCCGATATGTAACCTTACATGTTTCTGGTTTTCCTTTTCAAAATGACCTTCAATTATAAATGGATCTAGAGGTTGAAAAGGGACTGAAATCTGGGGATTAAGTGGGGAGAGGGGGTTAGAAGCATTACCTGACTTGGAAATAAGATTACTGATTTCCAGTGCACCCATCTGACTTGTATGTAACATGTTGTTCCAGACAATACAGTAGATCACAAGTCTAGTATTAATAAATGTGGTACCAAAGAAGCAGATTTGTTAACACTTCCAGACAATACAGTGTCAGGAAGGAGGTGGGAGTTTTTCTTTTTAGTAATATTTTAGTATTGGCCAAAGTTAGTGTAGTTGTAGTTACAAAAATATTTTAAAATATTTTTTTCCATAATAGCTCACTTCATCCGGGCATCTATTATCAAAAAACTCACTCTTTTTCCTCCTGCATGGCAAGGGCTTGCCAGCAAAGCTGTACAAGTCTGGCTAACTTTTGCAAAGTTGCTCTGAAATCTGATCCAAGCAGCTTGCAGCAAACTACCTAACTCATTTCATTCTCAAGAAACCATTTCAACTTTTAAAATAGCATTGTGTGCTTCCCATTATTTTTAAACTGCAGCTGTTTCTGGATATAAATATGAACTTGAAAATAATTCAGAATGAGTTAACCAATGTTACCTAAAAAAAGGTAGGACAATCTCAGAGTGTATTAAGGAGGGGGGAGAAAAAAAGCAGTAATACTTCCTCTACTTCTTCCCAGAGGCAAAATTCTGAGAGGCTGTGAAGTCTTTATACCGTAATTCAGTAGGTCAACCCTACAGCCAGAAGAACTACTCATTTTTAATGACATGTGTGCCATTTCTCCTGCTGCAAACTGAACAGATTTTCATTTCTCTATGGTTTTTTATTATAGAAATCATTCAAGCAAACAAACATTCACATGAAGGCATGGTACCTATGCTTTGTTTTTTTTTCTCTAACCTTGAAAAAAAAAGAACAGTAGCACTGAAATTTAAAAGTTTAAACGCTTCACATTGAATTCCATCCCATATCTGACTGCAATGGGATCTTAAGCTGGTCCATGTACCAACAGTTATGTAAAATCCAGTATTTATAGAATATTTTTTACAGAAGAAAATCTAGTATTGTTATAACCCCCAAATAAAGATCTTTTATACATTTTCCAAAATAATAACCAGTCAATACATTTTTTAAAAAAGCTTATGAGCTACCAAACAAACGGTCTGCTAAACTTCAGGCAAAATCTTGCTCACCTAAAAGAAATTAAGTATTACCCATTTTTTATCATTGTGTGCAGTCTCCGCACTTTTGCACCTGAGCTTACAGGCTTCACAAACAACTTGGTCTGGCAGATTTAAAAATCATTCTAGTTATTCTTACAGTACCACACAGAAGAATTCATTTTGATGGTTTTAAGCATATTTTGCAAAATATGTTTATGGAGAAATGATCACGCTGAAGTTGACAATCTGATTACCTAGTTTCAAAACAACATAAATTAAAATGGCTGCACTAGCATACAAAGCGTCTATTACAGAGATTTATAAACAAAAAGCTGAGTGAACTTTAGTTACAGCAGCATTTCCCGTGCCACTGCATTACTGACAGGTCTATTGCCTCTTGCTCCAAGCTAGGATTATAGCTTTACTCAAGGGCTTTCTGTTTGAAAACCTCCAGCATAAGCTTTCTATGACTAAGTGCATGAGGAAAGCGCCTAGAATTTCACTGTCTAAATCAGCATAGCTCAGTGTTTTTCAAAATTAAAATCCGACATCCTATGGGAGTCCTGATCTCTTCTAGAGCAAGCCAAGTCCAGCAGTGACACAGGGCAGGATATAGTTCTGAGATAGTGGAAGTGTGAGCTGTAAAACATCTAGGTAATACTGAAAAAACATCAAAGCAACATCACAGCTAAGAAATCAAGCACCCAAAAATCACGAAATTCAAGTGTTATGATTGCTTCTTCATCATTAGCTCAGACACCTTGCACATAAGCCTACTTTCAATGGCATAAATTAGACAATTAAGATAGAAGTCTGGTCTAGGTAATACTCTGAGTCCCGTCTCCAGCTGCTGCAAAACATCCTGTCTGCATTAAAGCCACTGCAGCTTTGGTGATTTAGATCAGCTGAGAATCTGGTGTAATAATTAATGTCTTGCTGCAGTCATTAAGTGACTGAGTTAGAAGGTGCAGAAGCAGGCCAGAGATTTCAAAAGCCTGATTCTTTCTTTTCCTTGCTTATCCCAGAGGTAGTTGAGGGGGGAGGGAAATCAAATTAGTGAATGTTTTAAAAAGGTAAAAGAAAACTTTAAGAACATCCAGTGCCTAATACTGCTAAGGATAAAACAAAAAAAACCTTCTTTCCTCATGCTCTTAGTGATAATCATCATGAAGAGTCACTAAAGACTACAAATTTCAAGGAAGAGCTGACACCAAATTGGTCACTGGGAATGCTAAAAGTGAAGTTGAACCTTTATGGATCTTCGTAGCATAAAGAACTGACAACTTACACTGTGCTTGCAGGGATTTCTTCAGACTCAGCTAAGGCTGTTGTGAGACCACAGCTTGATGCGGCTGCATGACAGAGGAATAGAGGAAGGCAAATTTGGAAATCATTTCACCTTCTTGACTCAATTCCAGGTGCACTCTGTGCACACATAAATTCTGTTGCCAGACAGCTTTAACTCCAGCCATTCCTTTGAGGTCATTAAGGATTTTCATACTTGGAGGACAGCCACACATGCAAACACAACCTGTATCTGTCTTTGCACATCTTTTGACCAGGAAGGCTTTAGCGAAGCAAGAAATTTTCCCAGCAGAGATGATTCTCCTCTGGACATGTGCTGCAGAAAGCAAGAATGTAGCTGCAAAATCAACCTCCTTGTCTTTAGCTGTATAATGTACCAATTTCTACCTCATAGAAGAATCTCAATACACAGCTAGCAAAAGCTGCAAAATCGCCATACCTTTGTATGCAAAAAACTTAGGTAATTCTGAAACCATCTGTAGTTAATGTGAAAGTACACACCCTATGTCTAGCTGAACAATTGTAAAACTTAATGGTATTTTTTCTGGTATCTTAACAGCTAAATGCAAGGACTAGACAGCCAGTTGTGAGAACATCTGGAGAAATGTGCAGTATGTGGTTTCCTATGTCACTGACTTATAAGAGTGTTTACCTAGTTGCTACTTGTCCTTTCAGTGATCTAAACCTCCACAAGGTGAAAATACATGCTGCCCTGAGAAGCTGAAAACATTCTCATTAGCCACCCGGATTTTTTTATCTCATGCCACACGGGCAGATCTACAGCAAAGGGTATGTTAAAGTAACACAACTTCTGCTTCACTCTGCGTCCAGTTTCTTGAGTTGTTGTTACAAGCTTGTCTAGGTCTACTTATTTATTGTACAGTTATCACATTTGAACTGAAGTTCTTCACCTTAAACCTTCAAACTCATTCCTTCCAACGAGCACCCTCTCCTTGGAATTCTTATGAGTAATAAAGCCTCTCTTCAGAGCATCACTTTGGGGACCAACAAATTCATATCTGGAAAGTCCATCAAAGGCCACAGCTCTCTCACTTCTGCATTAGCACCAGGATAGAGTGGGGAAAAATCAGGCTATTATATAAAGAAAAAGTAGAGGGCTCTGACAAGGGACTGAATATTGGCTCAAGCCTTGTAAAAATCACATTCTGAAACTCCTGAAGAGTCATTCATAGGATCAGATACACAGAGACAACAAAAAGTTGAATAATTCCTTTGCTTTTTTTTACTGTCGCATCCAAGAAGAGGAATTCCTTTTCTAATAAGGCATGTTTCCTGAACTTACGGTCTGAAATTAATATAATTGAAAGAAACAATGATATGGAGGGGTACCACACTCAGGACAATACAAGCCATACATCTGTAAGTATGACAGATCATCAGAACTAAGTCATCAAAGTAGAGGATGAGAACTTTTCAGTTTTTCTCTTGATGTCTCTTTTTACCATAAACAGAAATGTCTTGCATGGACAAGTTTCCTCCCTGACCAAAGTGAAATCCCTCTTTGAGAGCAAATTTGATCTGAATACAGTCCTGATGCTGTAAATGTTCTGGCTGGCTGGAGTTTGGGCCAAGATGGGAGCAGCACTGGTAAGACTGCTGCCAGCCCACCCAAGTCTCTTACTAGTGCGCTTGCAACAGAGGCAAAGACCATGAAGAATACCACTGTGAAGAGGTCAGCGGACGGGTGAATTAGGAAGACCTTGCTGACTGGTGCTGAATTTCAAAAAGTACTAGTCAAAGCAGCATTTAGCATTTCCAGTATGAGTATCTTTTTGTTTCCCTTGCCCTCTTACTTCATCAGAGCCTCTTTACATCTATTTTCTCCTCCTCTTTCTTCCTTCTCCTCCTCTACAGGCTTGTTCACTCTGTTACTTTCAACACTATTCTTGTTCTTTGCTCTTTCGTCTTCCCTTACAGGTTACAAATTCTTATCTTATTTAGGGAAGCTCAAAGTCTACAAAATACTTCCAGGTTTGTTCTGCATCCACTGTTCCTGTGCAAAGTCCCAGGAAAATCCTCAGCATAAAACACTCAAAAAAAGCAATCAAATAGAAAAATTCGTTTCAGGATCCCTGGAAACAAGATGTTTGATTTTTGATTATTTGTGCGCCCAGGCTCTGCTACTACTTTAAGTAAAGCTGTTGCTTCTCTGCTGTAACACCAAGGCCCTATGCTTTCACTCAGGACTGCACATAACCCTGCTGATGATAGTCTATGCCTGGCTCTCATGTTGCACTGGGATGCTCTTCCTCATGCATCCTGCCACAGCTGATCACAACTATGTTGCCTCAAGGCTTAGTGTTTTTTGCTGCAATTGAGAGATGAACTGGCAGGTATCTGTCCTCATGTTGCTCAGTAAAGAGCTGAAATTAGCAATTCCGAGACAGCTGTAATTTGGCATCATTATAAATATGTTTGAGCCTTGTTGATAGCAGGTGTGTGACACTAAAGCAAACAGGAGCTAAAAATGGGATGGCTGTAACTGAGGGGCCCACAGTGACATCTACTGGAATGATTCAGTTTGAAGTACCATTAGAAGACGTAGTTAAAGCTCACAGAAGAGTCTCTTTTTTTTTCCTTTCAATATGAAAGGCATGAAAATTGATAATATGAAGTCATCTATAACGTTGAAAGATGAATGCCTGAGGGTAAGGTAGGATACAGAGTATTGAACCTGGCTCACACTGAAAAATTAGTCCTAAATCCTTTGGCATGCCCCTCTCCTACCCAATTGTTTCCTTCACACTAAAGCCGAAAAAGCAAAGGCCCTGAGCACTCTCACAGTGTAGTCAGAGATAATGTGTACACAAGCTGGCATCTTCTTTTGATTGTTTCACTGAGAGCACAGCTCCTGATCGGAGTGGGAGAGTTGCCAGGTTTCTAACAGAGTGTTAAATCCTTCCAAGTTTTCCCAACCATGGATTTTTTTTGCTTCTTCAAAGCAGAGTGTTAAAATCCGCCAAATCTAAATTGACCAACTTGAGCATACTCCTGGAGCGTATCAACCGCATTTGAAAACTTGGAACTGCTTTTCAGTAGCAGTTGTAATAGGATTTTAGCAATACTAATTCCATTCAGCAGTTATACCTTCGTGGCCTTTTTCCTAATTTTTTTGCTGCGGTTGTTGTTAAATGTCTTTCTTTAAAGCTGCAGTGCTTCACAGCGTTAACAAGCAACAACTTTTGCACGGAGGGGTCCAGCCTTTTCAGGTCACCTTTCTGTCTGCTGAGGTAAGAGCGGACACATGCATGATGCCTTGATCATCCTGCTGGTGAGAGCATGCAGTTCATTTTAGGGTATGTATGAATGTCCAGCCCCAGCGTGGAGACTGTAAGAGAAGGGCTGCTAAGTCAGGATTTTTTTAAAACAGCAGCATCTAAGAGAAAAGAGAAACTGGCAGTCAATAAGAAAGTCTGGGAGGAAAGCAGAGAAGTCCATGGCTCTCCTGGCAGGACTCAGAGCAGGCACGAGGTTGGGCTTCCAGGAGGCGGCAGCAGGAGAGAGAGGAAAGGAAGCTGCGGGAGAAACAGGCCTCGCTGAAACTGGAAAGGGAATTTGACAATTCCTTCTAAAAAAGCAAAAAAGTAGTAACAGGTCTTATATACATTTCTGTATCAAAAACTTTCAGAACCACACCACCTTCCCTCCCTTAAAATTGAACGTGAAATAGGAAAGTCAGCAGAAGTTGACTCATGAATTTTCGAAATCCAGATTATTCATTTAATTTTTAAATTTTAGGTACCCAGTTACACAGCCTTGACCCATCTACTGCCATGATCATAGATTTGCTGTTTACCTGGGCATGCAAAACTTATCATTACAAGCATGCCATTACCTAGGGTACCCTCAGCTCTAAAATGTCTGTCCGATCCCTCTACAAATGGCAAGCTATGAGAGCTCCCATAGTGACAAGTAGTGTCAGGATGGCGCTTGAAACCTGCCTGGCCTGTCCAGCAGGGAAGGACACAGAAAATGAGCAGCATGGAGAGCCTAGCATGGCTTGTGACAGGCAGGCTCAGTACTCTGCACTATGAGGACTTTCCTGAAGTTAGGCTTATGTATAGCTCAGTTGCTTAGACCGCCCAGATCATTTACCTAGCTCATCTGAAAAGCTAAGAAAAGACAAAAGGATGGAAAACCACCCCAGGATTATCAGTAGCCTATTGGTTACATCATTCACCCTGTGTATGTGAGATATTTCAAATCAGAGTTACTCAGGACAAGGATAGTTGCATTTATAAAGGGCTATTTCAGAAACCTGGAGACTTCAACTTCATCAGGGTCTGACCAGGAAAACCTGTCAGGAGGGAGATGTCACCAGTATGTAGGACTTTGTGGACAGCTGAGTGAGAATTCAGAATGTGAGTTATGAAATGTGGCCTGAGATGACCAAAAGAGCAAAAAGTGGCTTAAATCATAGATTCAAAGAAGGCTTGAAAATGCAATTTGGTTATCACATCCTTGAGTGCTGTAGATTCAAAACTGAACAGACATGTTATACAGCTATTCAGTTAAAAGACAGAAGCAGGGATCAGGAAAAAAAAAAAGGGCAAAAAACAAACCCAGACAGGACAGCTGTCTAGATATTTACGTAAACAGACTTGGACGACATTTTCTGCTAGAATTTCAGCAAAGAGATATCTCTTCCATGGAGGATCTGGCCAAAGTTTTCAGACTGTATGAAATTCTAATAAATTCCTATTCATTTGAGTATAGGAAGTAAGAGCTTTTAATAAATTCTAAATCTGCTCCTAATTCATCTGCCTGTTCTGCAACTGCCAATTATAAAAACATACATATTTTGAGGATAAAAATTTGATGTTTTTACTTTGATGAGACTGTTCATGTATTTGAAGTTAAACATGTGTTTAAGGGCTTTTCTGGCTGTAGGCCTAACCACAGATACTTTATTGTTCAGCGTTATTAGAAAAAACCCCCAAATACTAATGCTAATTTTCATTTTTCTCTAAGAAATTCTAATATTTCACTTTTAGCAGGTGTTTTCCTGGGTTTTTCAGGAAACATTGAAACTTTGTGAACCTGTAAACCTGTTGTTTTCGTTTTGTTTTTTTTTTTTTGACTGGCTTTAAAACCTGATCTGTAGTAATGCAGATAAAAAACATGGGTTTTCTATTCGGCAGAATAGGTCAGACTGGAGATTTTTATGTTTATGGGAGATTTGGGGACGAGCTTTGCATATCTGGGAAAAAAAGCATCTGAAATTTAACTCCCATAGTATACAGCAGTAATGAAGGAAGATGTATTTTAATGTTGAAGTGATCCAAGACAAACCCTTCTGAATTAATGAACTGATCTATTTCTATTTAAGTGATCTAATACAAAGTTAAATATTTGGTTTGCTGTTCCTGGTAGAAAAGGGTTTGTTGTGGGTTTTTTTGCAAGATTAAGAAAAAAATATTTCAAAAATTATAAAAATAAGTTTGTTGTATTTTTCATTGAAAATTCAGTTATGCAGAAAATTCCCCAACATTTCTGACAGACCTTCATCAACTTATTTATATGGGTTTCACTGCTATAATACCTCAGCTGCTAACACTCCTACCAGATGAAAACATTTTAAAGGCTTGGTAATATTTCTATTCATTTCATCCATGTGTGAGTTGATGTTTATGTAGATGGTGCTGAATAGAATTCTCATTTGGTTCAAATTTTGGATCCTCAGTTGAAACTTCCTAATTGGTTCAAAATTTTAACTCCCTAAAAAAATAGTCTGACATTTGGAATATGTCCTATTTTCTAATTCTTCATTCAAATTTTATTCTTGAAAGCTATAGGTATTTGATTTATTTTTCCAGAATCTACATGATCTGATTGTGAATATTCCCTTGAATTTTTTAAAAAGATTCCACATGAATAAGAAGAAATGTTGTTTGCTAAAGAAATCTGAAGTGTGCCTTAATTTCTTGTAATTTCTGAAATTTGATATTAGGCAATACTTTCTGAATCATTGTTTGATCAATCTATTCAACATATTGAAAATGATAGTCTGATTTTCAATAATATTTTTAAAATTCCATATATTACAAGAATTGTTTTACACAGCTGTAAACAATGGTTGAAATGAAAGGGCTAATGTTTTCTTCAAGCCAAAATGATCAAGATACAAATACTTCTTTAAGACAATCTAGTAATTTTACTGACAATCTCAACACCGTGGGAAGGACCATTTTTAAATGTCAAATCCTCAGCACCTGGTTCAGAGGATATTGCCAAAACTCAAAGAGGAAAATTATGAAATAGTATGGGATATGAGCAAACTATTACAGAAACACAAATTGCTTGTCATTAAGAAGAGGGAGGAAGAGGCATCTTTATGATAAAGCACTATTCTGTAAAACTATTAAACAATCATTTAGTCCAGCTGACAGTTCTAATGCTTCAAGAGCTTCAAAAATTTCTCAACTAGAAAAGCAGTAGTGCCAAAAACACGTCAAATGGGCTTGTAAGAAGTCGTGCCATCTGCTATGTTAACACTGCAATTTTTGATCACTGGCTTTAGCTCCAACAGTTTATGAAATGGGTGAATTATTTTTCACCCTTCCCACCAGCCCTACAGCACAAACATATCCTATCATCTTGTCCACCCAGTAAGACAGGCAAGATGTAAGGGATGTTCTCTAATTAGACTGTAATGTTATTAGCTCATCTGGAAATCACTTGGCAATATATCATGCAGGAGAAGGTAATTATTCCTCTTTTAATCATTTCCAGCTGTTTGAGTGCTGTTGTCATTCCTTAGCCCTGCTTCAGACCAGTTCGAGCATTCTCATAGGACCCTCCTGGCCTTGCCCCGTTGCAAGCGTTAACACAAGTAGTATGAGGAAGTGCCTCCTCACCGCTTAATATACACACAGACTCAAATACCCATTCTAATTTGGAACTATTAGGTATAGAATAGTGCATCAAGATGTAGGAGCAACTAATTTGATGACAGACTGGTGGCAGTTCCCTTCCTGATGCCATGCAACAAAGCACCCTCTCCCTAGCCAGGCCATCATATTCATAGAATCATAGAATCATTAAGGTTGGAAAAGACCTCTAAGATCATCAAGTCCAACTGTCAACCCAACACCACCATGCCTACTAAACCATGTCCCGAAGTGTGACATCTACATGTCTTCTGAACACCTCCAGGGATGGTGACTCAACCACTTCCCTGGGCAGCCTGTTCCAATGCCTGACAACTCTTTCAGTAAAGAAATTTTTTCCTAATATCCAATCTGAACCTCCCCTGATGCAACTTGAGGCCATTGCCTCTTGTCCTACCGCTAGTTACCTGGGGGAAGAGACCAATGCCTGCCTCACCACAACCTCCTTTCAGGTAGTTGCACAGAGCAATTAGGTCTCCCCTCAGCCTCCTCTTCTCCAGACCAAACAGCCCCAGTTCCCTGAGCCACTCCTCATAAGACTTCTTCTCCAGACCAGCCTCGTTGCTCTTTGGATGCACTCCAGCACCTCAATATTCTTCTTGTAGTGAGGGGCCCAAAACTGAACACAGTATTTGAGGTGCGGCCTCACCAGTGCCGAGTATTCCATCAAACCTTGGTTATTCAGTGCTGACTGGTAAGTAATTATCAGTATTCTCTGCTCATCCCCACCTGCAAGCAGCTGCTGGCTCTCCTTGTCAGCCCACAGAAGCACATGCCATTGCAACAGAGCATTTTACTCAGCTATCGTATAGTCGCTGGAGCTTGGCCAAGGATTGGTCTATGACCTGAAAAATATTCACGCTTTCACAAAATTTTAGACTTTTCTCACATGAATATATGATTATTAAGTTTTCTGCCAAAAAAGTCACAGAAGGGCATCATCCAGTCTGATTGCCTACTTGGGCAGGACAACCCCAACAAATGCCTTCTGCTTTTTCAGGTCTAGTGACTGATACGTCCCTTACCTCCAAGCACCCAAATAAGAGAATAACGGGCATCTCCCAGGATCTCTTTGACATAGCAGTGATGCTTTCAAACCTTGTCATTAAAAAGCCACTACAAAGACCTAGGTAAAGATGATCTGCTACAAAAGTTGATGAATGACAAAGGTGTGAAAGGAGGTGATGTATCACTGAACACATACCTGACCTGCAGGAATAATGTAAACCAAAATCAAACCCAGCCTTATGCAGTAACGCCTTCTTTTGCTAAACCACAAACAACATGGGAATCTTGCTGACTCATAGGGCTAAGTCACAGTGTTTAATGGGACCATGCCCAAATACGGATCAGTCCATTAGCTGTTCGATTAACAGCAGAACAGGAATAATAAATTAAATTCCAGGCACTAACCACCCCCAGCAACTCAAGGCCTAGTTGTTCACATTGTGGCACAGTCATACTCTTAGCCTAGAAATTCATTCTTTCATTTATAATCTGCTCTATCCAGTAATTACTCTGGCAAAGTGCAGGGGAATTGATAAATCATGGTGAACAGAGTGGCAGGCACCCCTGCTACTGAAGCTGGTTTTATATCCCAATTCTTTTCTGAATTTTGGTGATTTTAATCTTCATTTTACAAGGTAACAGGCTGTTCCTCCATCTCTGACGGGAGTAGGAAGTAGGTTTGAGGCAGATTTATGAAGAAACAAGAATCCTTGAAAAAGTTGCAATTTCATTAACCTTCAATCAGAAAATTCCCATTCTATTTAGCATATGTTTGAAGCACCCTGGTGGGATGGAAGTGGTGAAGGCACAGCCAGCTGCTGCCATGTACGCAGAAAGATGACTTCAGTTTGTAAGACACGACACAAAAAGTATATGTAACAGCACAAGACATCGCTTAATCATACAGAAAGCTGTTACAAAGCCTCCTTCTGCTTAGTTGTTTCTTTTCTCTCCCCCTTAGAAGGCACTCATCCCCTCTATAGCCTCTATACATTTTTACCCTGTAGATTTCTATGTCATCTCACCACACACAGACATTGCTGAAGCCTACAGAAGGAACTAAACATACTCTGGCTATACTTTCTCAGAAGACGTTCAAAATCAGCTACTTACAAAGCAGTTTATAAAACACTGTGGTAAGCTCAGCAATAAATATTACTATCAACATCCTTCAATTTTTCACCCTCAGACACATCAACTCTGTCTCCTGAAGTGATTTCTGATTCAAATAGGATCTACAAACCGTAGAGTCATGCTAACATACTGCAGCCCAAACACATATAAAGCTTAAAAATGATCAAAGACAACAATCCCAACACTTGCAAAAGAAGTTCTTTAAAACACTTGGTTGGTGACACTCAGATTCTCTACATCAACAGCTTTTTTTCCATCATAAATTGTAAGAACAACATTCTAATGGGTGTCATAAGTTTGTAGTACAGTTTGCATTTCCTGCTTTGTATTGTATTCACTTCTCCTGCAAGTACTCCTGCAGGCCTTTCACTCGTGCAGTTTCTTCCTTCGCCTCTAGAACTCAGCGTTACAGAGGGCACTCCAACATGAAGAATATTCTCTAAAACCACAGCCACTTAATGCTGTGTTTTTGTCTTTTGACAAAAACAACCAAGTCTCTTCAGCATTCTTATGAAATGCATGTACCAGAAATATTCAGAAGACTTTCCAGAAAAAAAACTGTGAAGGTTAAAAATTTTAAACCTCTGACATGCAATAAAGGATATTTCCCATCAAAACTGTATATTTATACAATATTCACAGATATATTATCATCAATTCGTATGACACAGTCCCAGTTATACTGAGACTGACAGTAGCTCTCATAGCTTAATTAGAACAAGCTTTTCCTTCTAAATTTTAAAGACGGAAGAGCCCAATTAAAATGGTCTAGCTGAGCTGCAGAACACCAACAGCCATAGGAAGTCATCCAGTTGTCTCCGTGTCAAATCAAAATATTTCACAGACGCACTAGCACATGTATCTGTTAGAAAGTATCCAGTTTCATTTAAAGATTTTGCCCAGGGAGCAATATAGCCTTTTCTGCTTTTTGTTTTTCTCATCTAGCTGATCTTTGTATGTCTTTGTTTCATAAAGAAATTTCAAGAGTCAGGTAATCTCATACAGGAGATTTTAGTCATCAGTAGTTACTTTTAACCTTCTCTTCAGTATATTAATATTTATACGCTGTATTTATAAATTAAAGAAGAAGATCTCAAAAATATGCTGCTTAGTCATTGGGGATGAATAGCATGACTCATAAAGACTTAGATGGTAACAAAGTTAATACGAATCGTGCACGGTACCAAATGTTCCTTTATCCAGGATTTAACAACCCCTGAAATTCAGCTTTTTATGAAGAATGAAACTGCTCAATGTGCCTCATGTAACTTGGGTTATAAGGCTGCTTTAGTCACGGTGGTTTGGTTATTTTCCAGGATTGTATATACGAGACACATTGATGAGCTTCAAAGACACCATTTCATCTATTTTCCAAGCAATTTTCGACAGCCTATCGTCCTGGGCACCTGTGAGTCACAATGCAGGCTGCTCACAGCTGAGTGATGATGTACAGACATTCCCACACAGCTATCACCATGTCAGGAAGAGGTTTGGTCTCACTCAACATACATTTTGAATAAATGGTTTCCTGCATTTTCAAACCATTCAAATACTTAATTCCAGTGCTAGTAGTATAAACCCATCCTTTTGGCGAGCATTATTTATCCCTGCACAGCTCATTAGCACTTCCCCCTTCGTGGTTTAATTTTGGACAAACGACAGGTCCAATTCTTCCCGCGATTCAGGTGATGCTATAACGGAAGCATAGGATCCCCTTTACGGTCTGTAGGTCATACACACTCTAGCAAGGGTTCATGAACCCCTAAGGTATGCTCGTACCATGAAATAAAAAGGCTGCCAAGGACCAAATCTGAGTAGCTGACCTTTGACTATTTGCATTGCTCCATTGTTAGTTCCCTTTTAGGTGTGTTTTAAAATGCATCAAAGAGCTGTCTAGAGTTTGCTATCCAGGGAGAAAGCTCCAAGTGGTGTTAACATAAGCCAGTCAACACTACTCAGCCTTTAAGGCAAGGACTATTGTCTGACCTTCTTTTATTTAGCAGTAACTAGTCTTTCATGTAGCCATAACAATAGGGACATTTCTGGGTGAGATAGAAGTGCAGAAAACCAGTCCTTCATTTTGCCTCAGTCAAGACTAAGCTGAATCCAGAAAGAAATCTTTGCAAGGGGCGTACAAGAACAAAATGTAACTGTTTTGTTCATTTGTGCTAAATGGAGAGAGAGAACTGTGAAACACATTTGAGAAACCACTTGTACTGTTTGCAACGTCTGCATGCTTAAAGGAAAAAACCAAGGCAGGGAAGGGGTTTAGATGCAGGTGAAGAAAATAAAGGCTCTGACTGAGTAGGGGTTTGGTTGGTTGGTTGGTTGGTTTAAGGGGAAGGGGGTACAGGGGACACATAACACTGCAGAACCTGACCTGGTTTCTCACAGTTTAGAAGATAAAATAAAAGGTGGATTACATATCCAGATATTAGCTGCTTCAAGCTTTTCATCTAAAGCCTGAAAGGCAGATATGATGAATTCTGTTCATGACTTTAAATTAGCTCCAAGTAGTGAATTACCTCAATGTAATTCTTGCAGTCTGCAACCCCCTTCACTTTATCTCTTTCTCCCATGTCGAGCACTGTGTTAAAAAAAAAGTAACAAAATAGACCAAATTATCCTAAATATACAATTCCCAACTGCCAGAGCCTTCTCATTCACATCACTAATTCAATTGTTTCATACTACTTGCCTATTCTAGAGTGAATATAAAACCTAATGTTGATGCCTGAATTTTCATATTTAACAGCAACATTCAGTAAAAGACCCTTTTTTCTGTTTCTTTTTTTTTAAAAAAAAAACAAAAAGATTCTGCAGCAGCTGTCAGAAGATCTGTGGCATCTAAGATCAGTTTCCATGGATATAAATAATTAGCTATGTGTCCTCCTCCACCAGCACAGTTTCTTGGTCCAGTATGATTAATTCCCCATTGCCAGCATACACCATGGAGAGAAGTACACCTTGCATTCATTTTAAGGTGAACTAGGACAGAAAGTGTCATTCTGCTATCCTATGTCACTGTTTTAAATCCTATCTGCTCTCCCTGTTCCTCTTTATTGCAAAGCCTTTACTTTTGCCATATCTTCTATCTATCCTTATATTTCTACTGATGTCCACGGCTGCAGTTCAAGTTACACAGTTTATCATATCCATACATAATTCAAGTCAGCAATATCACTAGTGCATAAAACTTAATTTCTGTGGTTATCTACAATGAATGTCAAGTGAAATGAAAAAGGTACATCCATAACTCACTCTCAGAAGCCTCTATCCAATCTTTCATGCATTTATTTCCAACCGTGTCACTTGGTGAGGAAAACTAACACTTCTTAGCTTCAAACTAATACTTAGCTTCAAATACTAAAGTAATTCAGCTAGTGATGAAACATTGTTCTAATCCTACATAGTTAGCAGATGAGAGTGAAACAGACTGAAAAGACTAATATCAAAATTACTTTCCACATACATTGAAACTGAAAGATCAGAAGACTAAATAGTTTTCTAAAATCAGCAATTTAAAAGGGGGGATTGTAATGAAAATCTTCATATCCTGCATGCGGATGAGAAGGAAAATGAATAGCAGACAATTAATTGGATGGCTCTAATATCATTAAAAAAGGGGGAAACTTCAAAAATGCTGCCCAACTGCAATCTTTGTACTTTTATTTCTTTCCTTTTATAGAAAACTCAAGAAAGAGGTAAAAATCTGAAGTTACAAAATGACAAACTTAGAAGATACAGAGAAGAAAGAGCTCATACTCTAGAAACAGACATACACAAAACCAGCACATTAAGATCAAAATGAGAATAGGAGACCATTAATTGTTGTAAGATACAGTATTTCTCCTCATTAACACCAATTAGATACTGCATGGTAAACTGGTAGTCATAGATAGGATTTAAAATGTTTTGTCCTTCAATTATTTGGACACCTAATAGGTACTGAGAGGTGCAATTTTCCAGGAAATTTCAGTGCTGAACATACTGCTCAACAGCAGGACATCTGTGTGGGAAGATACATTTGGAGATTCAAGATACAAGTCAGACAGCTTCAAGTCAACAGGAACATCAACTGAGTTTAATTACTACTAAGTAGAGAAATCCACTGATGACCTGTTTTCTGAACTTTGCTATCAGCTATAAATCTGTCGGTTGTAGAAAAGAAACATGGGTTCTTGAATAACAAAAGCTCCTCAGGGGTGTTTCCATGCCAGGCATGGCTCTTGTCAGTACAAAAAATACCATTTGGCAATTAAATAAAGAAAAGTCTTGAGCTGCCTTAGAAATCAGTAATTAGTGGTCAACAACTGAATCCTGTCCCTTTCCTGACAAGGAAAGCAAACAACATACTTACTGTTTATTACATACATAACAGTTTATGATACCAGTATATGTATGTAAATTTAAAATATTTTATCAAAAAATTATTTTAACACAGTAAGGTTTTTGAAGGAGGAGGAGAAGGAAGAGGTTAAATATGATATGAATTTGTGTTGAAAGCCTGGCCCTACTGAACAGGACAGTTTTGCTACTAAGCTCAACCAGGGCAGGATTTCGTATACATTTTTTGTGAAATAATCTTAGTCAAATTTCACCTGCAGCTATTTATGGGTATAATCCAGAGCCCAACTGACCAGCTCTTTCTGGTGTGGACTTTGATAATGATGTGAACAGTATCTTAGTTTGGCCTTTTCTTCTTTTTTTTTTTAACAAAACCAACCAAACCAAAAAAAAAAAAAATACAACCAACCAACCAGAAGAAGGAAGGAGAATGGAAGTGAGCAAAAATTAAAATTATGGAAATGATAGGCCACTTATTTTATACTGCAATGTCCTTGGTTTATCAGTCAGTACTCTATGTCACACACCTGGTTTCATTCACTCACAGAACCCAACAGGAAGAAGGAAGTCGGTGTATCTGAACGCAACACCAGACTGTGGGGAATGGAAAACCTCAAGTCAGAAGACACCCAGCTGATTGCTTCCTTGTATACACGCTTTAAATTTATTCTTATTAAGGCTAACTGTAGAATGAGTGGTGCTCAGGAATGGGAGTGATGTGTTATGTGTGAGGATGGACCTATGCAGATTAAAATTAATCTGGGCTTTTATTAAAATATCACCCTGATAAGGTCAACCAACTAGTAAAGGGTGACATCACTATCTTTTGAATTATATTTCTGAAATTCACCTCAGCTGAAATTGCCTGTATGGGAATGGTGAAGGTCACCACGCTGATTAAGAGGACAGCCAGTTCATTTTGGAATTAAAAACCCCTGCAATTAAAAGGATTTAAATGTAGAAAACAAAAGAGGTTTGAGAAGGCTGAGAGCAGTCCACACTGCACCTGACAATGATGGCAGCACTTAGAGCAGTAATGTAACTTTTCCAGGGGCTAATTAAAGTGGTAGAGCAAAAGTCCCATTAATGACTCCCATACTGCATACTAAGGCAGCATCCTAAGAAATACAACATTATACATGTGCATATGCTTAAATTCCATGTTTTTAATCCTTAAAGATGAAACACTGCATGGTAAAGAGCAACTCAAAATAGAAATGAGGGGAAAAAGTAAAGTTGCTCTTTGGAGCTGCAGCACTATCCACAGCTGATCATCTACTGTCTGGGAAATCAAGGTCAGAGCATTTCCAAAGAGACATAAATCAGGATTATTCTAAAAAAAACAGTCAAGCGTGCTATACTTCACAAGCACTGAATGAAAATATAGTGCTTACCACAATGTCTATGATCTAAATTATAATTAATTCCTTAAGCCACATTCTTTTGATCTCCCATTGACCATTATCCAATAAACTTTTAATGCAAGTTGGCATAGGTAAATAGCTGTAACTAAACATCTGCTCACCTGATGCAGGAAGAGGCTGATTTGAGCAGGCAGAGTCAGGCATCACAGTAACGTCAAACACATAGATGTAACCTATGTTTATGAAATTCAGCTTTCCTGAATACTTGGATATGACCCGTAATCTCCATTCACCTCACTTCGACCACTCTTCCCTGTAATCAAAACATGAATCTTTATTTAAAATGAAAAGAAAAAAAAAATCAGCCCAATATTTTGAACTGCAAGCAAGTCTCAGAAAAAACTGTTTGCAGCTCCCGCTCAGAGGGAAAAAACATGAGACAGAGAATGAAATCCATGTAATAAATTATTCCACAAAAGCCATGTAATCTTCTGAATTATGCTCATATATTTTCTGGTTTTCATTTTATGTGGACATTGACTGGGGAAGCTATTTATACAGGAGCATTTTCACACTGTCTGAAATTTACATGCCAACAGTTTTGCTGCTGACTTTGAAATGGGAAGTAGAATAAGACTGACATCTATGGTGGGCAGATCATGGTGTGTTGGGCAGTCCACAAAAGAATTGCTTAACAGAGTCTCTAAAGCTGTGAAAATATGTTACTTTGTTCCTGGGATTGTGCATACTGAAAATACTAACAGTTCTAGTGCCACCTCAGAGAAAAACAAAGATTTTGAAGTTAGATCATGAGATAAAATTCTCCTCTCCTAGCACTACATGCAAAAACATGAATTTTTGAAATCGTATAATGTTGTGGGAAGCAATATTGCTTTACTGTCATTTATGAAAGACAGAAAACCCTCAGTAAAATAGAAAGAAAGAGAGGAAAAAAAATTGTTTATCTCTTTTGCGCTTCTCAGAGCTGAGCCTGCTATGTTATATGTCTGTGCAGTAGGAATCAGACTGGTGGGGTATTTTTAATAACATAAGAGTGCTTGAACTCTGTTTTGAAACTGGGACAGTACTTGTGCCAGCTTCGCTGCCAATGGATTGATTAATTTCTCATTGACACAAATGGCCTGAGTAAGCTAAGGATATTTGTTCATTTCCTGCTGACAAGTAGGTTTTGAACCCAAAATTTCATTGAGCCTTATCTGGTTTTGGAACAATTCTTGAAGTAAACCTGATAGGATATATTGTGCATCCTAAAACCAAAACAAAATAAGAAATATCATTATAAAGGAACCTGGCTATTTCTGAATATTAAAGCATCTGCAACAGAGAGTGAGGATGATGATTTGTACCTTACATCTGAGGGGGTAAGAGGCCAAAGAAGTTAAGACCAAAGACAGTTAAAATGATACTACCGGAATGTAATACACAGCAGTTCTCTGGCTGAATACGAAAATAATGAGAAAAAAGAAAAAAAAATCTGAAAAATTGGCAATAAGTAATATTCTCAATTCCTCAGTGCCACTGAGTGACAGAACTGCAAATAGGATGTCCAGGCACCCTGACTTGCACGCTAATACCCAATGCTGTCAACTTAGCAAACTTGCAGAACTGTTCTTATCCATTAATATTGCCAGTTACTGAATACCATTTCAACCCAAACCAATGCATGTAGCTACATGTTATTTCTACATTTAGAAAGCAATCTATCAAGACAGTAATAGGAGTCTTGGATAAACTGTCTCTGGTGAATTGTGCAGCATATTAGATATCCTGTTTTGGAAAAGCAGTCCTCTCTCTACAAGCAGCCAGTGAGCAGAACACATAAACCTCCTGAGCCATGGCACTTTCATGTAAGACAAAGGAAAATGGATACCTCAAATAAAGCATTTTGAACAGGACAGGTAAAATGTTTGACGTATATAGATCGTTCAATGCAGATTTCCTTAAACCAGAAACTGGGGAAACAGGAGGTGAGAAAGATTATGGTAGTGAAAAGTTACCAAAAAGCCAATGGATTAGTAGGTGGGCATTTTAGTTGCAAGCTCTTGCACCACTGCATTCAAAGCAAGCCTGTTCTGGCCTTGCCTCTCTCATGTACCTTCACTTAGATGACAATGTTTTAGTTTAAACTCCATTGAATACTATGTATATTTTGGGTACTGAACAATTATGATTAAATATATTTATCATAGAATGGTTTGGGTTGGAAGGGACCTTATAGATCATCTAGTTCCAGCTCCCCTGTCATGGGCAGGGACACCTTCCACTAGAGCGGGTTGCTCAAAGCCCATCCGGCCTGGCCTTGAACGCTGCCATGGAGGGGGCATCCCCAGCTTCTCTGGGCAACCTGTGCCAGTGCCTCACCACCCTCATAGTAAAGAATTTCTTTCTTATATCCAGTCTAAATCTACCCTCTGTCAGTTTGAAGCCACTACCTCTTGTCCTGTCACTACAGGACTTTGTAAAATGTCCCTCTGCAGCTTTCTTGGAGGCCTCCTTCAGGTACGGGAAGGCTGCTGTAAGGTCTGCCCAGAGCCTTCTCTTCTCCAGGCTGAACAGCCCCAACTCTCTCAGCCTTTCCTCATAGGAGAGGTGCTCCAGCCTTCTAACCATATTTGTGATCCTCCTCTGGACCCACTCCAACAGGTCCATGTCTTTCCTGTGCTGAGGGCTCCAGAGCTGGATGCAGGACTCCAGGTGGGGTCTCACCAGAGTGGAGTAGATGGCCAGAATCACCTCCCTTACCCTGCTGGCCATGCTTCTCTTGATGCTGCCCAGGATACAGTTGGCTTTCTTGCCTGCAAGCTCACGTTGCTGGGTCATGTTGAGCTGCTCATCAACCAGCACCCCCAAGTCCTTCTCCTCAGGGCTGCTCTCAATCCATTCTCTGCCAGCCTGTATTTCTGCTTGGGATTGCTGTGACCCATATGCAGGACCCTGCACTTGGTCTTGTTGAACTTCATGAGGTTCACACAGGCCCACCTCTCAAGCCTCTCCAGGTCCCTCTGGATGGCATCCTTTCCCTTCGATGTGTCAACAGCACCACACAGCTTGGTGGCATTGGCAAACCTGCTGAAGGTGCACTCAATCCCACTGTCAATATCGCCAACAAAGATGTTAAACAGTGCCGGTCCCAGTACTGACCCGTGAGGAACGACACTCATCACTGGTCTCCACTTGGACAATGAGATGTTGACCGCAACTCTTTGAGTGCGACTGTCCAGCCAAATCCTTATCCACTGAGTGATCCATCCATCAAATATGTGTCTCTCCAATTTAGAGACCATAATGTTGCTGCCCTAAGGATCTTGAACTCCACCATTTCATGGTCACTACTTAATACACTACTTACATATTTATATATATGTATGTAAGGATATATAATATCTATACTTATGTATTACATTACACACTACTATATGTAAAAAGATGTGGCAAAAAGATGAGCAAACTGAAATAATTTGTTCCATGCAATTTAACGTAGATTTTTGTATTTCAGATATGAAGTACTCAGAACAGTACCTGCAACCAGTATTCCACAGTCACCCCAGAGAGGAAATGTATTTGGATAAAATATATTTTACCAGATTCTCCAAGTTGACAGGTGCAGTAATATTATACTATAACTGACAAAACATCCATAAATGTGATTAGAATCAAGCTTTTTATATCAGAGCAAAATACAGGGAAAAAGCTAATTAATAAATAGCCAATAATTCAGACAATTTGTCTTTCAATCTTGATGTTGTGCATCTATACACCACTACAGATTTTCAGCTATTTTCTTAATAAATTTACTAACAAAACAGTTTTTCCTGGGCACCTTGTCAAAGGCAATTTGAGTTTGTAATACAATGACTCATAATTTTCTATAATCTAATAACAGTGGCCTGAAATTGAATACAAATCTAAGAATTCACTTTGTGATTAAGACTCCACAGCAACATGGTATTTGGAGACAAGGTGGACCCACACATTTTTTCATATTCTAAGATGTTTTCTAGCCCAATGAACATATATACAAGCAACTATTACACCAAAGCTGTTAAACTGTTGCCATTTAACTACAACTCATGTTCTTTAATATATTTGTTTGCTACTTGGTTGGCCTCAGTACAGGTTGGTCAATAATTTCCTGAGGAAGCTATTTGCAATATAAAACATCATTTCAATGGGAAAAAAAGTTGTAATCCATATAATACACACATATTTGTAAAATAAAAAGCAAAAAAAAACCCACACAAGAAAATCTCCAACAAACAAACCAATTATTAAGAAACTATATTGTTTTACAGAATGCATGTGTTGGGTGCAGCATGCTGTAAGGTTTTCTTCTTTTCAACATGCCTCTAGCCTTCCTCCACAGTAAAATCTGAATGCTTTGTTTGTAATTGCAACAGTTTTTAATATAAGCCCAACTCTTTGACAACATACACTGCTATATAAATGCACAACTTCTGCCTGTCAATGACATTTTCATAGGAAACCAGCAGTAAGGGGAAAAATAGGCAGAAAAAAATCAAGACATTTTCAAATGTAATGACTCTAATATATACACTCAAATAAACACACGAATTGCAGTTACAAGGGTCCAGATAATTCTGGTCAGTTTTTTAATTTTCTTGGAACTGAAAGAGAAAAACTACAGTATTTTCATCTTCCCTTCTTTGAAACAAGGATTCTTTCTAGTGTTGATAGTAGAGAGAAAGTTACTTCAGAGACTCTTCAAAGGATATTATTTTTGCAGAATTTATCAAGTCACATTATATGTAGCATCAGCATGGTTCCCTATTCTTATTTTTGTGTCCTGGTTTCATTTCCAGTCAGAATGCATACTTTTGTTCAATAAGCTGCAGAAGCAGTTAATAATCTTCATCCTTTCTCTTAAACCAGAATGTAAAAAAACTCAAGTCTTGAAAATAAGTTCTTCTTATATAGCACCCAATATCTCATAGAAAAAACTCCAAAATAAAGCTTAAATGAATTTTCTTAGAGCAAGCTGTGAAAATTTATCCAATGTCTAATACACTCTTATAATACATAATTTTTCCATAATTATTTTGATTAGCATTCTCTACAGATAAATCATAAAAATCAAGACAAATTCTGACTGAAACACAAGCTTTATGTCCGAGTATGCACTTCCAAGAAAACATAAGGAATTTTAAAGAAATAACTCAGCCAAAATCTACCAATTTACCTCAGCCAAGTATCACACACACAATAACCAGAATATCACAAGCAATACTCATTTTTTGCTGAGCCTGCACATAAACATCTTTCAAGCTATTTGACAGCATGATGTGATTCAAGCAGCTATCATTTAAATATTTACAATATGATTACTTAGATAAGGTTTCAGTCACTTCTGTAAGCAATTTCAGGGGGAATCAAACTTGGGAAAACATGGAAATGACAACAGCACTGTGTGTCCATGCTTGCAGAAGTACCAAATCTAATGTGCAGCATGAATCAATTTTAGCCCTACTAAGAGCTTGATATAGAAAGAAGCTATCTAGGGTTTTTAATCAAAGCAATTTTTTGAGGATGCAGACCACTCTATAAACCAATAAATAAACAAGCTGAATGGACAAAACATCGAAAATAAGACTGCTTCAGCGAAAGCATGTGCAGCCTGTGAAAATAATAATAGTTCTAGCAGGAATCAAGTATTTAAACCTATCTGCAAAGGTACCCATGCAAGATTCATATTTGTACAGCAAAATTATCTTTTCTCTAGCCAATTGTTTGACTAGCATCAGCGTGTGAGATTTACAGTTTCCAACCATGTACGTAGGTCTGCCTGCTTGGCTCAGATGATGTAAAAATCCTCTACTATAATCACCTATCTAGCTCAGAATATGGTGCAGGAAAGCATGTTAAGTAATAGAACATAAAAAGCAACAGTTTCAATGAGCCAACTTTAGAGGGGCCAGTTCTTATTTGATTTATACCAGTTTAAGTCAGAATCTCATTATAACTACATAATAATCTATCTTTCTGACAAGAAGGCTCAGTGCTTTTGCAGGCCCAGACTGCTCAACAGTTGCTGCAGTCCTACAACGAAATGTCAGCTTAGCTCTGCTGACTCATGCTAGCATTTGATTTATTTCAGCTGGCAGTGAGAGGAGACAGAGTGTGTTTGTGAGAGGTGGAATTTTGCTGGGTAGCTGTCAGATGAGGAATGCCTTTGGTTTGTGGGTTACCTCGTTATTAACCAAAACTGTGTCACCATGTTCAACCTCTTCAGGGCCTTTGCCTGGGTGCAGCGACCACTGCGCTGTATTCCAGCCTAAAGGCGGGCAGGGAGCATGGAGGTTCAGAAGAGCAGATGAACTCTGACGGCACACCTTCCAAACCAACGCTCTGTTTCCATTCACACATTAATTATTGTTTATATTTGCCTCTAATCTGCATATGTATTTTAAACGATCCACCAAAAGTGTGCTCTTACAATTAAGAGTAATCTTCAATTACTTCCAGCCAGTGTGTAGTCTCGCCTGCCAATTAATTACAGAGCTCATGAAAAGTGTTTACAAATTAGGCAATTGAAAGGCTAAATACAGCAGAGGAGTCATCCTGATGAGGCAGGAAATAAAAATGCCTCAAGGTAATTTATGACTCTGTTCTTGTGTCCACAACCAAAGACGGAAGGGAACGTACTAAAACACAATTGGCAATTTTCCAGGGTGCCAAAATGATGTTTTATACATAATAGGTCTCCACAACTCCTAAGATTTATAGTGCGTTCCAAAATATGAGGCTTTTAATGGCAACAATAGATCAGTCCTTGTTTAACAAGTTACAAATGCTTTTTAAGAGCCTTTTTCCTAACAGTCTTTTGACTTCATAACAGCTGTAATTATTGTTGACAGGAGCTGCGCTCCCTAATTTTTCAGGCTTTGTAGCAAGAAAGGTGTACCGTCAGTGATTTAAAAGTTAGAGAAAAAGGGGATCTTATTTTAGGAAAGTACCTAGGTCATTAAGTTCAGTCACCTACAAATACATTTCATAATTGTTCTGATAAACTCATGTCCCTTCTTCAGGCTGCCCCTAAAAGTCTGGCTGGAATTGCTAGGACTGTTCTAATTTCTAACCTTAGATATATTTATGCCAGTTTATACCCACTTCCTTTTGTGCCAACATTTTATCCTGAATTAATCAGGCAGGACCTTTTTTTTTTCTTTTTCAGAAAAGACATAATTATATTCTGGAGTCAGTGCCACAAGATGCTGGAAGTATAAAGGAATAAATTGGAAATCGTGAATTTACGTAACATATAAATTCAAAAACTGATCAGATAAATTAATGGAAGTCCATCAAGGGCTATTAAAAATGCATATATAACCTCCTGAAGTTCTTGCACTTCAGAGTTAGAATGTAAAGTGGGGAAAAAAATACAGCTCTACACTTGTCGGTTCCTATATTATTGCCATAAGCATCTAATACTAGCTACTACCAAAGAAAAGGCGCTGGGATAGAAGACAACTCCTGGATTGCTTCTGAACAATATTTCTTCTGTAAATATAAATCAAACAAAAGCCCTTATACTTATCAAAGATTCTTTTCCACCTAGTTTTTTTTCACTTTATCTAAATTGCAGAAAAGAAACCCGCTTCCCTCTAAGTATTGAAATATGCTGAAGGTCTCCAGTACAGTAATTGCTAGAATCTGTGATGGAATATCATTTTCTTTTATAAGAAAATTAAGGATAGCAGTGATTAAACACTTTTTTCTTTCAAGGAATTCTTGAAAAAGCCTCTAGATATTATGTAAGAGCAGCCAAAAACAGGTCCATGATGCAACTGTTCGTAAGTGATGCTTTAAATAGCAACCTTCTGTTTAGCCTTGGTCATATAGAAGTTTTCCTTTGGATTAGTTGACTTTTTCAATTATTATACAAAAAACTGAATGTGACTTGACAGCACTTGATTAGACCAATCTTTGCTTCTTATTCACGCACTCTAATGTATTGTCATGGAAATATTTATCCCTTTACCCCTTTTATGCTGAGATTCGTTCCCTTGAAAATGTCTGGGTATGTAAGGCTGTAGGCCTGTATATCTTAATAGTTGCTGAGGGAGAGACTAGGGGGCCATAGGAAGAGAGACAGGATGCTTATATAGCCTGGAGCAATATGTTTACGAAAATCCCCTCACAGCAAACTATGTCTCTTCCTGACTGAAGTAGGCTTTCAATGTTGCCCCCAAACTATGATCAACCATAGATTTTTGACAAGTATCAAAACACATTACCGTAGAGTTATCAGGCACGCAGAAAGTCCTGCCAGAAGATTATATCTTTTGGCAGATACACTATAGCATTGGCTTCTTTATAATTCAATGGGAATTTATTCAGGCAACAGGTGCAAAGGTAGTCTCTGAAAAACTGATTCCGGCTCAAATCTCCAAAAAGCAATACATGCTTCTCCAGAGACCAAGGCAGGCGAATGATTAGGCTACCACAGGGTTAAGGAGTAAAGGCTGGTTTTTCCTCTCAATGAATGTGTTTTATTATCTATAATTAATGGGGTTTTGATTGTTAGGTTTTCACAGAAAATAAAATACTAATGGACCACAAGGGCTCTCTAACTGCAGGTTTCAAGTAGCATGTGTGCTTTCAGCTGTAGTCTAGAAATGCTACCTCTAATGGTAACACACCAAGACCAAAATACTGATTTTCTTTCAGTCCTTAGCAGAATTCTTGAAATCCTAGGAGGTTTACACCTCCAAGTCAGAGGATACTCATCTAGACATGAGTGTCAAAGCTATTACCTCGCCTGAAACAACAGTTTCATGTTTGCAGTTATATATTTGTATTCCAGAACTATATAAAATGTAAAATTACATGTTTTAAGCAGTACTCTTAGTCTTTGTATAAGAGGTATCGTAGTTGCTTAATATAATAGAAATTAGGTCATCTTCAGTTTACTTAAAAGTGCCTGCTGTTCTCATTTAGATTTTTTAAGGAAAAAATAGTCTTTGTTTACATTAAGTGACCATTTCTGGACTGTAAGTCCTACTTAGTATTTTTGCCTTGCAAAGCTTTTTGTAGCATTTGCTATCTTGAAAACTTGAGCTTACTGGCTTAGTTTTTTTTATTCCCAGAATATGTATCTATCCAATTCAGGCTGGTTTAGGGGCTAAGCAGCCTTCTGTGCTTTGAATCCTATAGAGGTTTGGGTTCATGACTGGAACCTAAATCACAATGCTAAAAAGTGGTCTGCACACAGGCTTTCCAGCTTACCCAAAAGACATTCCTTTGGATGCATGGTATCCCTCAATGCCTTACTGTAGCATATATGCTATATCAATTGATAAAATACTAAGCCATTAAACAGAATAGAAAAGCTCCTACTGACTACTGTCTTCAGATGAAATTCATTGTTTTGAAGTTGAAACCACATGTATACAACTCTGCGATATGCTTCAATATCACAAAGGCTTATCTGGAAAATAATTAAGATTTTGGAGTAACATGTCTGGGAAGATTCTGGAGCAAAGAAGATACAACAGTTTTCAAGCACAATGAACTGACTTAAACGAGGAATTTTAATTATGTTTCTGCACTATCTCAATGTTATGAATGATGTCTTCTTATATATATAGAAGTTTTCAGAAGTTAAATGGTTTATTATTATAAAACAAAAAAAAGAAAATTTAAAGATTCAAAAATCTGGAGAACCATATAAAATTCCACTTCTAATAGGAAGGAAAATTAAATGAACATTTACCAAAAAGGAGCAGATGTTACTCTATGAAGCAACAGTAGAGGAAGTAAGAATTACAACCTGAAAAGAGCTTAGCTCAGTTTTAGGTACTCCATATCTACAATTAGGGTCAGATTTAAAATAAGTTACCTGATGTGTAACAGCCTAATACTCTTCCTAGTTAAAACCTAGCTTTCAGTATCAAACTCCGAACAAAAGGAACATATGCTTCTGTTTTGGGATGCTGAGCAGTCATTGGTCAGAGTCTTTTCAAAAGATTTTTTTTTTTAATGTCAGGATATGAAGATAAATTCAACCTCAGAATCCTGCAGAAATAAGACTTTGGTCTGCAAAATATCTCTAATTGTTTTAACATCAAAACATTTGTATGTCTCATTTCAATACTATTTTTTATCTGAATTTTTTTATTGTATTTTTATTGCTATTTTAAAGCTGGTTCAAAGCAAAACTAAACAAATACTTTTATCAAAACCCCACACTGTCATTAAAAAAAGACAAAATGAAGGCCTTGTTTCCATTCTACTTGAAGTATTTAAAAAATGCTATGCCTTCAATGAGATTCAGAAGGCAAGCAACATTTTAGTTCAGATTTTCCACCCTCCACACAGCTCAGCATGTAGCACTCTTGCCTGGATTTCTGCATATACCAATAGAATGTCATCAAAAATGTACATGTGCATCTAAATTTGAGAGTCAATAAATATTTTATTGCTGGAAAGAATTGCCCTTGGATCCATAAAGTGTTACCACAATTAAGTGAAAAATATGTGATTGTTGTGGAGGCCAATTGTGGCCTAGCTTTGCAGAATCTGTCATAGCAATTATGCTGCTACGTGTCATCAGTTACAAGTTACTTTAATGACTTGTTTGATAAATCTGACTCCTACCCACAAAAGTGCTTTAATTCATTAATTTGCAAAATACCTTAGCCTATAAGCATCAAAGCTGTTTTAAGAGCTACAGAAGTGTCATCCACTATAGCAGATAACTGCAAATTAAATTGCTAGTGGGGAAGAGGAGGGAAAAATTATAATTGATGTTTATATACAGCTGTACAGAAAAGCAGAGTATTGAGTCAGAAAGGTGCATTTAGATGAATTTAGGCTATCTTTCAATTAAGTGCACTAACTAGGATTAACTCACTGTTAGATTTTGACTTGGCACTGGGGCTTATTTATAGGAATAGCAGTTTGGGTTGCTGTCAGGTCAGGGAAACCTGATGTCTGCTATTGGAACACCATATGTTCCACCCCACTCAAACCCATCAAGCATCAGTAGGTGAGCACTTTTTTGAAGCAGCATGTCTAAAAATATCATAGTGAAGTGAAATCTCTCCCCTGAGAGACACCCAGCTGCAGAGAAACCCACCTCCCTGAGGTTTTGGGGAAGCACTACAGCATGAAGATACAGATGAATCCTGGTGAATGAGATCAGCCACAAGACAGCACACTGTATTTCAGCAATGGATATTATCACCTCTGGAAGAGATAAAAGAACTGGATACCCTACAGATCTTTATATTTCTGAGAGCTTCAAATAAGTGTCAGTCAGAACAAGGAGAACTGCATGAATAAAAGACATTGTTCTCCCTGGAAAGCACAAAGACAAAACTGCAAACTGGTAATAAAGCAAAAAAGAAAGAATTGATGCTCCCACACTATCCTCAACCTCTGAGAAACACATTTTTTCTGCTTACTAATTTTTTATGTAAAGGTATTTATTCTCATTCACTCTTATGTAAGTAATCTCCTACGTAGGTAATTATCAAAAGTGAGAATGAACAGTGCTGGAATTTAAGGAGTTTGGCTTCTAATGACTTTTAGTACCTCCTGCATTTAATTATTTTTTAAATCCTTCTTAGTAGGCAGAACTGGATTAAGATCAAATTGCAAAGCAATAACTTGGGAAGTGAGTGACCATGCTAGCCTCACCATGTGAACGTGATATGTGGCATCAAGCAACCATAGGCAGTAGCTATGGTGGAAGGACTTAAACTTCAAAAGGGAATTTCACATTGCCTGAGGTGCAACAGGGTGCTGCACTATGCACTGCAACAATGCTGCACTATGATACCACTGATTCACACAGATGTGCACAGGAATACAATAGTCTCAGAGACAGAAATAACTACAGCCAAGTTAGATAAGGCAACATCAGTAGTGTTTATTTTAAAACAATATTCTTGATAGTTAACTATTTTCTGTATATATCCCACCTTGATCATCAGTACATGTCTATTACTAGGCTTTGCTGATTTCTCAAAGTCTTAAAACTGGCTGAATCAAAAGTGGAAGAAGGCACTCGAGGGGATTCCTGGACGACTGTTTTTTCAACCAACTCTGCCCTTCCTTAAGCAGTCAAGTTGCCTGAGAATCTACCTGAAGATGGGAGATTATTTCGTTTTGGAAGCTGAATATCATGCAAATATTAACAGGCAATGGACGAACTGGAATTAGAATGGAATTAATTTTGTAGCCTCAGCTACAGGGTTCTGATCAGCTCCCTCAGTAATTAAAGAGATTAAAGAGAGAGCGGTTTAAACGGAGACCTCGTAAACTCATTAGTGTCACTGCACAATCTCCACAGAACAGGTTTGTCGAACCAAAAAAAAGAAGACCTGTGTGCTTAGAAGAAAAACCTGTTTGCACCATTCTGAATTTTCACCAGCAACAGTAAAATAAATCTGCCTCTGCACAGAGGGACAGAGGAAAGGAAACTTCTGATGGAGCAGAGTAATAAACTCCACCAGCTTCCCTTTATCATTTGAGCTTTCTTGAAGAGGGGCCTTTCCAAAGGAAAAGACATATTGCAGGTACCGAACAACATCCTGTACTCAATCATGGCTTTGTGATGCCATCAGACAGGTTTTAAGCATTAGCAGGGACTGTAATTTTCCTTGCAGTGCCCACAAAAATTTGTATTTTCAGGAAAAAAATAGACAGAAAGACAGCCACATTTGACACTGAAGACAGAGAACCTGTGCCTAATGGGCTGGAGAAAAAGTCTAAAAGGAGTTCATCTCTCTGAACTCCCTGAATGACCCCTGTAACGCAGTGGTGGCTAGCAAGACATTCTGCTTCAAAATGAGCAAGGGACAATTGTGTGAAGGGCAGTTAAAACTTGCACACTTGGTCAGTTTTTCAAAATATTTTGAGGCAAGACATCAGCTTGCCTCCTAATTCATCTGAACAGCCTAATACAGCCAGCTTCAGTACTTTTAATGTATTAACATAGATCCTGGCAACCAGTTTAAAGCTAAACACGAAGCTTAGCAAACAGAGTGTTAGAGGAGATATATTATTTTCTACCTGTGTTCAGACATTATGTGCAAAACACAGAACAGTGTAACCCTATAGTTACTGCCAACACATTACCAAGCCTTATGATCTTATGAGGGTTCTATTTCCTACAACCCTGAACAGCATCATACCCCCGATCTCCTAACACCACAGCAGCATTAACCAGGAAGAGTGAGCTGTGGTAACCCCCTAGACAGCCACATTCAGACATCATGAAGGGGACATTCACATAACCCACTAGCGACTTCAACACTATGACAAGCTTAGGACAGTTGCAGTGTCAGACATTTCCTCTTTATTGCTGGACACTGCTTTGAAAATAGTACTGGCTTTCCAAAACGGAAGAGATGTCCGAGTGACAGAGTATTGTGTTTCACCCAAGCTCCAGAAGTCCTTTGCTTTCCAGGTTGGTGCCCGACAGTGTGGAGCACACAAAATCTAAGTACAAATTCATCTTAGCAGAGTAGCAATAAATACTGAGATACTTATCCTAGCAAGTTTCTTATTGAAAGACCTGGCAGGGCTACTTCATAGCTAGTAGTGTGTGTCAAATCTAGAGGGGGATGGAGAGTGAGGTAGAATGTTTTTCTTCATATTGTTTACAAAGCCCAGCATTGGTAAGGTCTGAGAAGGGGCAGTGAAACACTGATATTTTCCCACCCTGCAGTTCAGGTCTGTATTTACTGCTACCAGCTGTGGAGCAAACGGTAAACTACGTCTCCCTCTAGCACATGCTTCCTCAGCAGCAGCATTCTCAGTTGTGCCTTCTCCCTCAGTAGTATTTCAGGTAGAACTGAAGGAGTGAAATGACAGACTCAGCTTGGGACTACATCTGACTTGCCCAGCCTGTTCTGCTGTCCATGATCCACGGGTCAGGAAACAGATTGACTTTTGTGTGCCAGGTTGTTTTGCAAAGGTGGTAGGAAGAACTTGGTGGTTTGTCCTTAGGTTCACAGAACGAGGCTGAAATAAATTAGCAAGGTCTAGGCTAAAATAATTTAGAAATTATTCTGATAACAGCAAAAATTTCCATCCACCTGAAGCCCCACATCATTCTCACATTTCCCAGAACGGAAGCAGATTTTAAGGGGAAATTATCTCCAGGAAGTGGACTAGGTATTTTGCACCCCCTATTCCCTAGAGCAAATGGCTGTAGTAATTATGAAGATCCCAGCAAACAGGAATAAGGATATTGCATCCATATCCCCATAGCAAGCACTCAATGGTAAGAAAGGTTATTGCTGACCTTAATATTGCAGTTCAGAAAACACATGAAAATCTAGAAATCCCTGTTGAACTTACTGGCAGCCCTTTGAAAAGCAGTTCCATGTCTCTGTTAAGGTCAGCTCTGCCAGCAGGCTTCTCTCCCAAGGCTGGAGAAACTCCCAGCAGTCCTCCAGTAAAAATGCTAAAATGAAACAGAAGAGAGGATTGGTGTTTTAGCTGTCCTGTTATGATTTTCCTCAGCATTCTGTTCACTCAGCAATAAGGGCAGCCTTAAAATTGCAAATCGGAGCTACATGCCAACTCTGCTTGGCTCCATGACAGAAAGAAATGCCTGAACTACATCTCTCCATGTGCTCTCTGGCTGACGACACCAGAACAACTGCTCTGCATTGAAACTTTGGCTAAAAAATGTTAAGAGTTGTAATTCAGCAGCTGCAGACTACTGTGGTGAAGTTGCATGAAAGGCAGCTCATTCTTCTTTTTTCTTAACTGCATTTCTAAGCAGGTCCCCACTGCTCTAACCTTTGGGGAGGGATTATGGAGATTTCCTTGGCATTGATGAATGTGAACTCTGGCACAGATTTTAATACCTGGGATTAGTTTTAGGATCAGGGTTAAATCTTTACCCTTCATAACCTAAGAGAAGATAAATCTTCGAAGACTTAAATCTATCAGATCATTTTTTTTTTCTTCATGCTAAGCCTGTTTGTCTCAGTGGACTTTAAGAGTTAAGAAGTATCATAATATCTGTTCTAATATATGTTTGTACATGGAAATGTTCAGGTCAACTCTATTTCAATCTATTCTAATTCTGATTTTAAAATAATGACATCCCCTCTTACTTAACAGCCAGCTCATTCCTGAAATGCATTTAATTTTGAGGTTCTGTGTACTGTCATTCAGGTTAAAAACGTGGTAATTTTACTCAAAAGTAAACAGACTAGATAGGCAAGGCTTTGTGTTTTTCCCTTACACAACAGTAGAACAGCAGAACTTCACAAACAACTAAGGCAGACAGAAAGCACCGAAGTCTTTACTATCACTTGTCTTGAAAGTAGAGACCTCCCCAGTCTTCAAATCCTAGGACTCACCAGCAAATTCAACCCCAAAATATATTTCCTGCTGCAATGGGTGGAGGAGCTGAAGGACAACAGATACATCTACGTTCTGTGACATATTCAGTTATCCTGAATCAATGGTCATGAAATCAGCAGTACTGAACTCTCACCTATGTGTAATAAATAGCAGAGGTGAGGTGGACACACAGCTTGCATCCACAGGGGTGCTATACATCACCCATTTACAGCTGGGTTTGGAGGCAGAAGAAATTAAGTGGGTTTATGTTATACTGTGATAATTCTATATGATTTTCCTTTTTATCCCTTCTCTTTCTACTGTTAGCAGTATCAGTATCACTAAGCAATTCATGGGCATTTTATGGATACTAATCAAGGTGGAGAACACACCTATTTGATGTAGATAGTTGATTTTACTGCACCAACTTTTCTGCAGGGCAAATAGAAACACAGGGAAGCCAGTCACCGCGAGAAGCAGGGCAGGCCAGTGGAGGGAACCCCTGCTGCTACTGAGGGAAGGTGCATTGCCAGCACTAGCGTTGCTACTGACCAGCTGCCTGACTTTGTCCTCTGTGCCTATAAAATGGAGCTAAAGGTGTGTTTACTGCAATTTAAAATAATATGGGATGCAAAGCCTGTATAAAATCTAATTGTTGCGGTTTTGCATCACTACTAACAAATCACTGTCTCCAGCTCTCTGGGAAAGAAGGAAAAAGGAAATAACAAAATAATGGTTCCCTACTCTAGTTAGAAAATCATGCTACATCTCTGGGCCCTGAATTCCCTACTCATCTCTGCTCTTCATCCTATGACTACCGAATTCTATGTAATATTTCATTAATGTCTTGAATGGTGAACTACAGTGTACGCTTGTAAAATCAGCACAAGGAGAGGCAGTGCAAGCAGTCTGAGGGACAGGATCAGACAAATTGGAAAGAGAGTTTTAAATCAACAGGATGCAGTTCTGTAAAGACAAACTCAAAGTGCTACATGGAGTAAAGAGAAATCAAAAAAAGAAATACAAAATATGGAGGATGTGAAGGTTGGAGGTAGACTCGGCTGCAGTGACCATGAAATGGTGGAGTTCAGGATCCTGCATGGAGGAAGCAGGGCAATAAGCAGGATCAAAACCTTGGACTTCAGGACACCTAACTTTGGCCTCTTCAAGGAGCTACTTGGAGTAATCCCGCGAGCCAGGGCTCTCGAAGGCAGGGGGGTCCATGAGTGCTGGTTGCTGTTTAAACATCACTTCCTCCATGCTCAGGAGCGGTGCATCCCCCTGACAAAGAAATCCAGAAAAGGAGGCAGGAGACCTGCATGGGTGAACAAGGAACTTCTAGCAGAGCTCAGGTGGAAGAGAAAGGTCCATGGAATGTGGAAAGAGGGGCAGGCCACTTGGGAAGAGTACAGGAATGTGGTCAGAGCGTGCAGGGATGCAACAAGGAAGGCCAAGGCCCACCTGGAATTGAAGCTGGCAAGGGATGTCAGAAACAACAAGAAGGGCTTCTTCAAGTACATCAATAGCAAACGGAAGGCTAGGGACAATGTGGGGCCGCTGCCGAATGAGGCGGGTGTTCTGGTGAAGGAGGATGCGGAGAAGGCAGAGCTACTGAATGCCTTCTTTGCTTCAGTCTTCAGTGCCAAGGCAGGCCATCAGGAATCCCAGGCCCTGGAGGCAAGAGAGGAAGCCTACAGAGAGGATGACTTTCCCTTGGTCGAGGAGGACTGTGTGAGGGATCGCTTAAGCAATCTGGATGCCCACAAATCCATGGGCCCCGATGGAATGCACCCACGAGTGCTGAGGGAGCTGGTGGATGTCATTGCTGAGCCACTCTCCATCATCTTTGAGAGGTCTTGGAGGACAGGAGAGGTGCCTGAGGACTGGAGAAAGGCCAATGTCACTCCAGTCTTCAAAAAGGGCAAGAAGGAGGACCTAGGGAACTACAGGCTGGTCAGCCTCACCTCCATCCCGGGAAAGATGATGGTGCAGCTCATCCTGGAGATCATCAACAAGCAAGTGGAGGAAAAGAAAGTTATCAGGAACAGTCAGCATGGATTCACCAAGGGGAAATCATGCCTGACCAATCTGATAGCTTTCTACGATGGCATGACTGGCTGGGTAGGTGAGGGGAGAGCCATGGATGTTGTCTACCTTGAATTCAGCAAGGCTTTTGACACTGTGTCCCGTAACATCCTCCTAGGGAAGCTTAGGAAGTGTGGGCTGGATGAGTGGTCAGTGAGGTGGACAGAGAACTGGCTAAATGGCAGAACTCAGAGGGCTGTCATCAGTGGCGCTGAGTCTAGTTGGAGACCAGTAACTAGTGGTGTCTCCCAGGGGTCTGTACTGGGCCCAGTCTTGTTTAACTTCTTCATCAATGACCTGGATGAAGAGTTAGAGTGCACCCTCAGCAAGTCTGCTGATGACACAGAACTGGGAGGAGTGGTGGATGCAGTAGCAGGCTGTGCTGCCATTCAGCAAATCCTGAACAGGCTGGAAACTTGGGCAGAGAGGAACCTGATGAAATTCAACAAGGGCAAGTGCAGGGTCCTGCACCTGGGCAGGAACAACCCCATGCACCAGTACAGGCTTGGGGCAGACCTGCTGGAGTGCAGCTCTGCGGAGAGGGACCTGGGTGTCCTGGTGGATGACAAGCTGACCATGAGCCAGCAGTGTGCCCTGGTTGCCAAGAAGGCCAATGGGATCCTGGGATGCATCAAGAAGAGTATGGCCAGTAGGTCGAGGGAGGTACTCCTTCCCCTCTATGCTGCCCTTGTGAGGCCCCATCTGGAGTACTGTGTCCAGTTCTGAGCTCCCCAGTTCAAGAAAGATGTGGAGCTACTGGAGAGAGTCCAGCGGAGGGCTACGAGGATGATGAGGGGACTGGAGCATCTGTCCTAGGACAAAAGGCTGAGGGACCTGGGCTTGTTCAGCCTGAAGAAGAGAAGGCTGAGAGGGGTCCTTATAAATGCTTATAAATATCTCAAGGGTGGGTGTCAGGATGATGGGGCCAGACTCTTTTCAGTGGTGCCCAGCAACAGGACAAGGGGCAACGGGCACAAACTGAAGCACAGGAAGTTGCATGTGAACATGAGGAAGAACTGCTTCACTCTGAGGGTGACGGAGCACTGGAACAGGCTGCCCAGGGAGGTTGTGGAGTCTCCTTCTCTGGAGGTATTCAAGACCCGCCTGGACAAGATCCTATGCAGCCTATTGTAGGAGACCCTGCTTTGCCAGGGGGGTTGGACTAGATGACCCACAGAGGTCCCTTCCAACCCCTACCATTCTGTGATTCTGTGAAAATGGGAAGCAACTGGGGATCTAGCCACCCAACAGAAAAACGATAAGGCCTAAGTTTGTAATGCAAGGAGGATACACATTGACTACATGACAGCACTGACAAAACAGCAAGCCTGAACTCCTGAGTACATCAATGCTGTGTCAAGCACCACCTAAGAGTTATTTCTTCCTCACTCAGTGAGGCCCAGGTTCATAACCAGTTTTGCACAGAGTGGTTAAAATAGCAAGCAGACAAATTTGACAGAATCGAGAGGAAAACAAGGGGACTAATCAGAGGGAAAGAAACCAAAAACTACAAGAAAAGATTGAAGGAGTTGATGGTAAACACAAAGGTTTCCTAAGAGAGGAGAGAAAGATGCATCTTATTTGAAGTGGGGTTAGAGGTTATGGCAACAAAAATGGGGACTGAGCATATTAAAGCAAATGTAGGTTGAATCTTTACATAATACTGTGATAGTGATCGAAGAAAACGCAACTGGAGAAGAAGCAGGCAAGGAGAAGCTACATAAACCTAGAATGTACAAATCAATGCCAACACAGCCTGCTAAGTAGGACCTGGCAGATTACACTGGCACATGCAAAAGGACTTTGGTCTATGTTTGGTGTTTGTTCATTCTTTCCCCCACTCTTGCCCTCAGTGCAGAAAGCATTCAGCCCTTGAATTTCAAGTGCCAGTGGATGCCAGCCCCTTTTCTGATTGCTGCTTCTTTGTTTAAATTACAAGCTCTTAGCAGCCAGCACCTTGTTTCACATTATGCTACAAAACACCCACCACTGTGCTGATGTTCTAACAAAGACAGACAAGACAATGGCATTTCAAAAGGCTGATTAAGAAAAGCCATTACTCATCTCCAGTGTCTCATACAATTCCCTTCGGGAAGATAAATAGTGCTACAGATATAGGCCTGTGAGAATAAAGCACTGAGACGATAAGAACTTAATTTCCATAGGAGGAAAGATATACATTGAAGTTATAACCGCTTTTATTCCTGTGTGAGCTTCCAGCCAGAATTTAGCTGCAGCATCACTAAGCAAAAAAGAAAGGTGAGGTGTTGTTTAAGTCATATTACAACGTATGACAGCTATAAATTACTGAAGACAGACTTTCATCAGTAACCACCGTGTGAGAAGAGAGTATGAAGTTATTGAAGAAGTCTACAAGCCAATAAGTTTGATGAGTCATGTAAGAACTGTCTGGCCTAACTAAACTTTCATTATTACATGAATCCTCCAAGCTATGGTAGCGTCTTGAACAAGCCTGCCCCAAACAGCGAAGACAAAGACTCGCATTGAAAGGAAACTAGAAAAAACACACAGTTCATGAGTTTCTAAAGATTCATGAAGGCATGATTCCCCTTAAAGATTTACTGGTATTACTGGAAGTTAAACATATGCATCCAGAGGAGAAAAGGACTTTGGGTATATAATCTGCAAAAGTAATGGATGTTCAAAGAGACAAATAGATGAGGGGAGTAAAGTATACATGGTAAGTACACTTTCTTCAGATAGCTATTTATTTTCTCCTCCTATGGCTTAAAAATGTAACCATATATAAAAATTCTCATGGGCACCACATACAGCTGTGCGACTACTGTGACAACCTTTGCATATGCATGACATGCTTGACCTCAGTTCTTCTGACAAGCTCCTAGAACATATCACTCCATCATGTACAAAAAGTTTTCAGTCCAAACAGTCCTAGCACCTTTCCCACTCCAGCCTGGGAAGCTGGGCAATGGTTTTTATTCCCAACTGCAGCAAAGGGACTACTCTGAAAAGCTCTAGAGAACAACAGCAAACATTGGATTTGAGGGACTCCATGAAGGGACTCAGGCTGAGGAAAAGAAGTGATTCCCATCTCTTAAGTGGAATTCAAAATGTTACTGTAGAAAATCTCATTTTCTAAGACACAGCTCTCCAGTTGTGGATCGCTTTACTTAAAAAAGACAAATGCCACCACAAGGCTGATGTGCCTGACTTTGCCAACACCTTCAGAAACAGAAATCACCGTTAACAGTCAAGACTGTTTCCATATTAAAACATATAAAAAGAAATTGGAATTCCTTGGAGGGAGTCCTTTCCTAAACAATTAAATCTCAGTTAGCAATTCCTCCTGCATTTTAAAAGAGTTGTCCAAAGACTTAGAAATGCCTATCAGCTACTTGGTTGCTCAACCAGAAATGTCAAAATAAATCTCTTCAGACTTAGATTCAGCTTACTTAGAGGTAAAAAATATTCAAAACATAGCTACAATTCTAGTATGCCTTATACCATCAAAGACCAACAAGACCTAGAAATATAGATTCCCTGATGTCAAAAAATATGTGGAAAGCTGTTACCACAGATGTATTGTTATAAAGATTCCTTTTAAAAAGAAGAAAAAAAACACGTTAGCCACTCTCAAGGACACACCTCATCTTGGTGTTCATCTAACCAAACATAATTTCTACTTTTCTGTTTTTCCCTGAAAGAAAATTAAGGTCTCACATTATCTTTAATGTGGGATCCCTTTAAGCCTGCGAAACTGAAATGGCAGAACATCCATGCTGCAGGAAATTAATTAATTGTGTAAATTACCAGCATGTGGAGCAGGTGGCTGGACTTCTCCTAACAGAACAGCATAGAGCCTGTGTTTAAATTTACTTCCATAAAATATTACAAAATGTAGAGACTGAAAAACAACAGAACAGCATGGATCTGCTCCATCCAGCACTGATTTCTCCAGAAATGTTAAACAGCCAGGAAGGGGCGAGGGGGGAGATTTAAGTTTTTTTTTCTAATAGCAAACATGGAAAACTAGGTTAGTGTTCAGGAAGAGGCTCTCCAATGAAGTAAAAATTGTATTTTCCTACCCATCAGGCTCATGTCAGGATTGTAGATTTGAATGACAAAAGGGACACACAGCTGCTATTTTTTATTCTGATGAGGTTTGTGAAGTAAGCACAGCCAAGAGAGAATGAGCCTCATCCTTAACACAATTGCTAAGAAAGGCTTATTTGTTCTCTTCTGTATGGAAATCCACTGAGATGTCTCTGGAGGTAGGAAAACCTTGACTATTTTCCCTGGTTAATTCTGGGATTTTGGTAGGTTTTACAGTTAGATGAAACAAAAAGAACATTTAATATCCAAATTTACAACTCCTTCAAGCTACACTGTGTCTCTCAGCAGTCATTCCATGTCTGTCTGTCTGCTGCTTTGTTGTCAGGTGACAGTGTCATGGGCCACTGCACCACCAAAAATCTTCTTATGGGAGGGCTGGAAAGATGAAATTTTTTTCTAGGTTCCCCGTTGTCCTTGAAGACATATCTCAAACTGCTTTCCTCTCTGATACCTGCCGTGGCCTCTGTATTTACACAAACTCGTACTGTAATACTCAGCCTGCCATTATCTGTGCAGGCTATATATACGTGGGGATATGAATCTCAATAGCACCATCAGTATGTTTCAGCACAGTAAGTCTACTAACATGTAAAGAAAAAAGGGAGAAACAGTGCTGAAATTTTGCAGGTATGCCAATCAGGAGAAAATACGGAAGCTCTCAAGATTAGTATTAAACCGCATTCTAATCTACTTTCTACAAAAAATTTCTTTTTGACAGATGGGGATCCACAAAAGATTTCCTTTTGACAGATGTGGACATTCAGACTTATTTGTCTGCATTCTGCATATTTAAAAATTAATATTAATATGAACATTTCATGTAACACTGATTTTTCTTAGTAATGCTCCTCAGAACAGGGGGTTAGTCCCAAAGTACCTGATGCACCAGATGGCTCAAGGGAATTAACTTGTTCAGAGCCATCCAGGTGTTAACAAATACAACACAGAGATGTCTTAACTCTCTTTGTGGATCTAACTCAATGACTATGTATTGACATCAAGTATATAATTTGCATGCCATAAAATAATAATGTATGAAATTTCTTCTACTAAAAAAAAAGTCTGAAATATTCTTTAACTTATATAAAGTAAGTCATATATTTATTTTATACTATTTTGGTAAAACAAAAGTTTCCTGGGTTTTCAGGCATCCCAGTCCTTTCCGAAGTTTCAGGTTAAAAACTAATTTAAGTTTCTTTTTTATACCTGCAGATAGGTATGCCATTCACGAAAAACAGTGAGGAATATTTAATTATCTGAAGCTACAGGAGAAGTTTCAGGTAGGCAAAATGTAATTACTTGAACTAGAACTTACTCTCAAAATTATGATTAATTCCTTCAGAAAGTAACAGAGAGTTTTAAAGACAATAAAACACCAGGATCTGAACTTTACATCACATCTGAAAGATGGTATCTCCTGTATTTCATTTCTTCCAGCAAATTAAGAGACCTTTTGGGTCAATGGGTGTGTATGCATACAGACATTTGTGCATATGTGCACACAATGGGAGAAGAAAGGAAGGGGTATTTTTACCTACTTCCAAATAAAGAATAACCACCTGGAAAACAGCTGATATCACTTGCGATTTTCCCCAGAGTCTCACTGAATTTTAAAATTAGTGTGAGTTTTTCTTAATTCTATCAAATTATGTTTGAAACCAAAAAGCCACATAGAAACATCCCTATTATTAATTAGGAAGCAAATGTAGTCCTCATCCATCCCAAGTTATACCTACCACATTTTTCTCTTACAATGACATCAGTTTCTGAATCCTTTCAAGCCCTAATGAAGAAGAATGTTATTTACCAATTCCTTAAAATATTTATTTTTCTGATAAATCCCAATAACCACAAGATTCCTCTTTAAACACAATCCTCTCTCATACATATCGCTGACACTAATGAAAAAATATCTGATCAGACAGATTCTATATATCCCAAGATCCACTACATTTAGCTTTTCAGTTAAGTCAAAACACAGCCTTCCACACCTTCTCACTTTATGTACCCACACGCCCAAGTCTTCTGGTAGGAATCAACAGGAATGTGCTGTGACACAATCCCAAACATAAATGATCCATTGTAAGGGTGGGACAGTCTTGCCACTGAGGCTTCTGCATGACCAAATCAAGGAGCCCTTGTGATTACTGGGACTGAAATGGTATTTCAAGAAAAACCTTGCAGGGAAGGTTTTGGAATTTTATGTGCCAGTTAAACAAGAGATACAGAATCTGGTAAGTTTGGGTGTTTTGTGGATTCTGTTAGGCAATAGGACATCACTGCACTTAATGTGGTAGCTTCCTCTGCTTATGCATTTTAGGTTGAATGTCAGCAGAACTACATTAAATTTAATCAAGCAAAACTGATCATATATATGCATTAAGAGACTAGCTTCTGCCAAAACACTTTCAATGCTCTACTCCATGCTATGAGGATGAGCTGCAACCAACATCTCCAGAAAAAATAAACCATAAGCCTAAAACCACCTTCCTTTTACCAAGTACTGTGAAATAAATCCTCTATTTTTTTGGTAGTGTTTCTTGCTTGCACTAATGTGATATTCAGAATAGACTTCCTTTTGCATGTCAGCAAGTCTGCTGTTAACTTTGTTACATGCATATTGGAGTTTTAATTTTTCAATATATTATCACATTTGTATTCTAATTGATAATTTTCATTATACTCTCATGAGCAGAAAAGTCTCTTAGCTTTTAAATATTTCAAAATCGCTTGAGATGTAACATTCATTTTGAGGTAAGTAAATTCTACTGAGCTATGTACTGTCTACTAAGGGCCCTGCAGGCATGTCATGGTAAAGGGATTTTGATGCTCAGCTGCTAAATAATTAGAAGGTAAAAGCCAAATGGAAATTAACTTCAGTTCAATCAGACTTTGTCATTCTTCAGTTTTATCTAGAAAGTTGTCAGATGCTGATTAACCAGGGCTGTTCAGAACTGTTTTGAAGAGGTAGTCAGACTTTCAGGAAGGCTAAAAAAGTAAATGAATTATTTTGTGAAGAGAAGTAAAAACAAAAACAAACCCACAAGAATAAAAGATGCTAACATGACAGTTTTAGACATACATCTTCTGGAATTAAAGAGTGATATCACAAGTATTTTATTTAGATGATGAAAATTAAATAATAACTCAGTCTGTCAACAGCAAGAAGATAAATCCAGAAAGTATTTAACTTCTTACAGCAGAACCATACATAGGCACATTATAAGCTTGAGATTGTTAATAGCCTGGTTTTTTCTGTATCTGTAATACAGGCAGATAATTCTTCTCTGATGAACCTGCAAAATCTCCTTAATCAGCAAAAGCCAAGTGGATGAATTAAGCAATTTAGACGGCTGTATAGAACCAACTCCAATTATCAGCTATTATTATTATTGCTCCTGAGAGCTAAGAAATTGGAATACTATCACCAAAAAACACAAATAGCCACAAAGAGATGACAGAGTTAGCTTAATGGTTATTTTGAATAAAAACTAAAAAGCATAAGTATTCATATCACTGCGGAAGTAGCTGGGCAGAGTATCAGATGTGTTTTTCTCTAAATGGGATGTAAAGGATCACATTTACACAATTCTTGTCTCCCACAATGCTACAAGAAAACCTTTCATATTTCTTTCATATCCTGTTGGAGAAAGCTACAAAGGCTGCATCAAAGCAGCAAAAAATCTCACTGAATTCAACGGAACAGAATCAATCCTGTAATTCTGTCCAACTTTAATGGCAGTTATATCTGTAAAACAGGTGTATAAAGAGGCTTACGGCAAAATGGCAAAATGTTGAGAGATTATTCAGTGTCAATGAAAATGACACTGAGATTTTAAAAGACAAGAATAGAGACTGCTTAGACTAGGAAAAATGAAGGTGGGGGACGCGGTGGGGGTGGGCAGGGAGGAGGTCCTAACTGTTGTTGCAGACTGTATTGATCAAGGTCAGAAAGTAGAAGAGTTTCAAAAATAGTTTTCCAGAACAGAGAAGTCAACAAAAAAAAGATCTCTACGTTGAAGCTGAGAAGGTGAGTGGTAGGTTAAAGTAATCGATCTTACCTGCCCCTCCATGTATGCGCCCGCATATACTACATGATAACCATGCAATTGTTACCCATTCATCTGAGTGTTTGCTATCCCAAAGATGGCAACCCCAAAATAAAGATTATATGGCTTAAAAGATTCTTCCCCAGAAAGAATCAGCCTCTTGCACTCTGTCACGGTGCTTGTCAGTGTCCTCACAAAGTGCCACTTAACCTCTCCTGGGCTCAGGGCGGAGAGGACCCTCAGCCTGTAAAGAAACACTCCTACACTGCTCTGCAGGTTGCCAGGTTTTCAGCTGCCCTCTCCCTGCTCCAGTGGTCAACAGATCCAACATTTTTCCCCACAGACAGATTACCTCTGATCACCTTAAATCACTTACTCCTTGTCTTTGTATCTTTGCGTATTAGTTCTTCAAACTCCTGCTAGGCTTGTCTTATCTGCCAAAGTCCCTTTCATTTTAATAGAATTGTTTGGACTCCAAGTCTGTTTCTAAAGAACAGATTTTGGCTTCAATGAACTATTGTATCTTGTCTCTTGAACACATTACAGGGGCTTTCACCTTCCTCAATTTCTTTCTTTTTAAATTCAGAGGTGCGCAAGCTATCCCCTCTGTGATGCTAATAAAGTGCTCTTTACAAACCTCCATGCTGAGTCCAGGGATTTAATTTCATAAGTTTTTTCTTTCAGGCAGTTTCAAACTTCTTTTAAATAAAAAAAATCTCCTTCTTGAAGGCTAATACTGCTTTTTTTACCCCTTGGTGGGATACTGCTGAACAACGTTTGACTTACTGACCTTACCCCATTTCCTCACATCTCCTCACAGATGCTGAGGACTACAGAGACTTAGTCAAAGCTACATACCTGGCATTTTTACCTCTGTCACTATCATTAACTGACGTAATAATTCTGCAAAAAAATTACTTCCACAAAGGAGTGACACTGTGCATTTTGTGGAGTAGGTGGAGATCCCACATGCAGGCTAGGGCTAAATACCCATGGCAAAATCCTGAGGAGCTGTGGAGGCCTCAGGTGCAGTTTCTAACCACGGCTCTTCTCAGAGCTTTTTTGGGGGCCAGCTCCGCTGCAGAAGAGCATTATTTGTATATCTAAAGTGCTTTTGAGAATGCTAGCTATCACCTAGCAAGGATACCAATATCAGCAAGGAATGCTTGCCTTACACCACGGCCGCAGAGCGGTACCTGTGCCTTACGGGCAGGAGGGACCCCACCAGTAGGCTCCCAGATGAGGACAGGAGAGTGGCAGCCCTGCAGCCCAAGGCTCCGGCTCCTGTGGCCGCGATTCCCCAAGGAGAGCCAGGGCTTCTCCCTGAGGAGAGCCGGGGCTTCTCCACACCAGGCATGGCTGGTTCCAGGCAGTTCTGCAGCAGCTGCCACCAGGGCCCGGCCCAGTCCCTCGGATGAAAGTGGGAAGGGAAGGCCTTGCTTTAATGTACATAATTCTTCCGATGTTTGCCTTTTGGTTTCTCTCTACTGAAACGTGAGGGTCAGGATTCAAACATATATAATTCTCAACCAGGTCAGCGTTGAGGCAGGTGGTGGTCACTCTGCTAGGTTGAGGGAAGCGCAGAACAGGGCCACAGAAGCTGCAGATACAATTAAAATCAATATATAAATGCTTAACTTTCCTTAAAACACTGTGAGTCAATAATTGATTATGTTTCTAAATTTAATTGCCTATGTAAGTGATTGTTGTATTTGCAAAGGGAGAGTACGTTTTCACGAGGAAGAGGCCAAGAGGCCCATGCAATGGGAGGGGACGTGATGTGTAACATAATCTCTGTGAAAACATCATGAAACAGCATGAAGGCATCCGTCTTATGACAGTTAAGTAATACCCGAGTCTACTCATGTTCGTTAGCTTCAGAGCTGCCTAGCCACTTGACAGTCATCTGACCTTCATTTCAATTTTATTATGTTAGGGAAGTGACTGGAGAAAGCTCTGAAAACACACAATAAGCAATAAAATAAATAAAGAAAACTATATTTACTAAATCAAACAACTTATGCAAGATATTTAAGGCAATTTTTTACGGTGTTTGCATTTTAAAAAGGTCAAATTAAATTAACCGTTAATTTATACCACAGTTGCCCATGACAATTGCCTTAGAAATCTAATCTAGACTGGCCTATACGCTGCATGAATTTGCTTAAGTTCCCTCAATCACTCTTCTACTGGACACAAATCAAGTGCAATGGAGGAGGAGGCTCATTTCTGGATGATTTGTGTATCTGGTAGGAGGACTTTTTGCAGTTACAATTATTATTATTTTTTAGGTGTGATCAGAACTCAATAGGCTGAACACAAACTGCTTTCTTTTTGTTTTCTTGGGTGAAGTTACAGAAAGCAAAAGAAAATGGTTTTAGTCCCATGTAGCAGAGGTGTGTTCATACAATTTTTAAATGGCTCAGTTGAAATGCCTACAAGCTTCACTGCTGCCCACATGAAACAAAAATTATTCAATACATTTATAACACCATGTGACCAATACATTATTCATATTGGAGAAAGACGAGGCAAGAGTGGGGAGACTACAGTACTCAGGAGAGCAGATTAAACAGTCTCCTGATAAAAAATAAAACAGCAAAAGACTCCTAAGTACATTCAGTATTTTTATTTACCTCTTCCAAATTTTTAATTTTAGGTAGGAGAATGAAAGTTTTTTTAAATTTATTACTCTGGTAAAAAACTGAAATTCCTTCTCTGTACTTCTATAAGCCACAAATGTCATTTTATCAATGTTTTCAATGGTACTTCTCAGAGATACTCAGACGGCTTTGCAACCGCTCAGCTGTCCCCAGAGGACAGGGAATCACAGAAGATGCCAGACGATATTTCCATTACAGAATATCCAACAATTCCAGAAATATCCTAAAATTTTCCAGAGAACCTCCATTCTTCAAGGCACATAACTTATTGCACCTGCAATTAATCTCTCCTTTTGCTAGCTAATGGCATTTGAGGACCCACATCAAGCATCTACAGAATTTGGGGAAGATTACAGAGATGTTAGAAGTAGTGCGGTTGCTTCACAATTCAAGCCAGAGGGACTGTAAAGCCACCACAGAGTTTCTAGGGATGTTGCTTGTGCCACAAGACATGTACCTGAAAAATGTATGCGGTGTCCTGCTCCACTTACCTTGCCCCATCTTCCACATCTAGGCTAGAGCTAAAATTCCTTGTGCTTCTATTTCAAACAAAAGTTTGTCGGTGGTGAGCTTTTTCTTGCTAACTATAAAAAAAAAAACCCATCAGGCCTGGCAGAAAAGCTGTCACCTTTCCCAGCAAAGAAGCCAAAACTGGAAGTCGCGCGGAGAAAGAAAAATCCTCCAAATTACAAACTTCTGAGGCAGGTACATGGAGATTGTAATGACTAGGCCAGTTTGGATGCACCAAGAAGAGCTCTGTTCAGTCATGAAAAAAAAAGGTACCAGGCTTTCAAAGGTAACAAACAAGTTGTTCCAAGACAAGTAGAGTGAATGATGCGATCTTTTTCCCCATGGATTTGTCTGTGAAGTTCCACACTGGCAGCAAATATACCACTTACCAGAGTTAGTGATGTCCGTTCCCCTTCATATCCACAGTGCTGTCTCACCTTGGTACCTGTTAGTCCTATTGCCTAGCCCTGACAGCAATAGCTCCAGTGTACCCTATGCTTCTTCCCAGTCCCTCGCCACTTTCCCTTCATATCCCGTGCTTCCTTTCCCTGGTTGAAAGCTGGCATGATGTTGTATTGCTGTATTTTGAAACTACACAACTATGCTAACTGGCCTAACAATGTCTGCATGTTGAATGATAAAGTGGCAGGACAGGCAGAACAAATACCCTACCCTGACTATTTTTTTGCCAAGGGTACAACAGTCAGGGTATCTTGCTTCTACAAAGCCAATGATTTTCATGAAACTTGTAGAAACGTAATTATCTTTCAGATCATCAACCGTTTGTCTGAAGCGGTTAAAACTTGCCAGCAGTTTCTAGAGATTTTGCTGCGTTGGGAATAAATGCAGGGAAGGCTGGAACTCCCCTGGCAGGCAGCAAACTTAATTTTTCCTTCAGAAAATAAGCTAAAATAATAATGCCTGGAATGTGCCTGTGCTATTAAAGTTACCCTTGACCAACGGTTCGTGTAGCTTTCTGAGACGGGAACAATGTCCATCATAAGAGTGAAGTCCTCAAGTGCAGCACACGCTAGGGCCCCTACCTTCCCTTCTTGCAATTGTCTTCACAGGTGTCCTATTCTTTAAAGTTCTCCAGATAATGTATACAAATGGAGCAGTAAAGAACATTTTAAGGACAATCACACCTGAAAGCAGGGTTTGGAAGAAAAAGCGAATAGGAACATAGCAGTAATAGCCATCTCTGCATTAATCAGCAGGAAATCCTACTCTCAGGCTTTGACAATTGAATTAAACCAGATTTAAATTTAGCCTGATCAGTTTATTTTTAGCTGCTGCAATTAGTGTATCTGTTAAAAAAAACCCAAGGAATTAGACTTAGGATTAAATGCAGTTCCTGGAATCAATCAGAACAAGCACAAAAAGAGTTATTCCCATGGGTGTTACACCTGCTTGTAGGCCTGAACCTGTACTGCTGAGTCACTGGGAGCCTGACGGCTGATATACCCAGGCACTGATTTGCCTCAGGAGACAAGTATGACCCACATTTGGTTTTCAGGTTTTTCTGTAGTTGTAAATTGCATAACGTGGGCTGCCTCCTCTGGGTGCAAGCAGAACCCATAGAGACTATTGCTACTGGTTCGCCTGCATGAAGGCGTTAGGCACCACGTGTTAGACTTGCTGCACACACGCTAGGGCAGTGACACAAAGATGTTAGACCTACTGCAGAAGTACATCATTCCTACCTCACTCCTGCACACCAAATCCGTTGCTTCCCACAGTGCCAGCCTTGCTCGACGTCACAGAGAGCTGAGCACTTTCCTCTTGGGCTGCTTGGACACACAGCAGCCTGGTCAGACCTAATGAGCAGTATCCCACCCAAGTTGCCACTCTTCCCAACAGATGTAGGAAAGGCTCAGAATCCACACTGGTAAAATTTCCGAGTGCAACATGATCAATAATATCTAGATGTAGCAATATCTAGCATCACACAGGACAAAAAGTTCAGCCCTGCAGCCCCTGATGAAAGGAGAAAACAGGAGGTCTGGTGGGAGCCACTCAGATTCTCCGTTTGCAGTATCCTTTAGCCTCATGTGGCATACATAATGAAATAAAGATATAAAACAATCTGAATATTTATCAGCTAGGGAAATTGCAGCCAGGGAAATTAACACAGACACTAGATATTTAAAGTACTTTCTAGCTCATCTTATTTTTCCTTATACACCCTTCCCAAGCATATCATTCCAAAAGAGCTTCAGAATACAAGACAGGTACAAGTTAATGGTCCACACTGATCTGCCCCATGTCAAGCTGAAAGGACAAATCCTGTGGGGGGACCACGGCCATGTGGTGAGCCCTCCAGATACTCTGGGCCTGACTCTTGATAGCCTATAATGAAGCAGGCATCAAGGTCACAATGAGGCCTGCATTAACCGCGATTAGCAAAACAAACAAAATCTTGAGGAGCAGTTTGATGCGCGTGACTGATAGCGTCACACAAATCAGAGACTGAGAAGTACGTGTGAACAGCGCGTGGACAGTGCATGCATCCAATCAGGTTAGAGCTATCGCGTGGCAAGGAACTGTATAAACACGGGTTTGTAGCGCAATAAACTGGCTTTGTCTGATCATATTGATCATATGACGAGTCCTTAATCCCGCCGCAACAAAATCCTTCTCTCAGATACACATAGTCTAGCATCTAAGGTCCCATTTTGGCGAATGTTAGAACAGTGCTCCATGTTGCCATGCAAAGAAAGTTCTACGCTGTCTTTGAAGATCCAACCAAACCTTCTTGTCTTGAAAAGCTAATTACTAGCTATTTTCAAGGAACACAATTCCCATTCCTTGGGCTTTCTGTATTATGAACACTATTTATCGGCTGCCTAAAAAGCACAAAGCCATGTTCACTGACAAAGGTCTTCATATTAATTTTCTAATATGACATTTTCTAAACAAGCTAATGAATGGAGTTCAGCTCTTATCATTCTAATTGAACAGCAAAATAGGCCAGTTAATCCATTTACAATGAGTACATGAGAGCCAGGACTTGGATTTCCTTCCAGCTTTCCAAGAGTTTGTTTCAAATGTTAACATTCAGACAAACAGAAGTTATATTTATTCACTGATTTATACTGATAAGCCTCAGGATGGTGGTCAAGTTGCTGCCTTCAGTTCATCAAAAAAAAAAAAAAAA
>Ga0065711_1000953_pt1 | contig 51406 bp, 27 predicted proteins | sample Hoacrofraction12_FD_59098 | JGI IMG/M metagenome (GOLD analysis project Ga0065711, IMG submission 59098) | Hoatzin crop microbial communities from Cojedes, Venezuela - Epithelial fraction 12 v2 (version 2) | ecosystem: Host-associated > Birds > Digestive system > Esophagus > Crop | place... | reverse complement strand
CCCCCCCCCCCCCAGTGAAATTGTATCCTCCTTCCAATGTAAAATTAAGAAAAGTGCACAAAGCATGTTTAACAAGAACGGATATGTACTCACACCTCCTTCCCCTGCTGAGTTCACTCCCCCGTTTTGTGTTTACTCAGGACGAACAAAGCCAGAGAGCCAGCAGATCCAGAAACCTCACCCAACCGGCTACAGCATTGAAAAGGCCCAAAACAAAAAGGCTTCTGCCATGAGGCAATGCAACCTGTGGCATTTTTTTTGAGCCCCTGTGGTAGTAAATGTCCCTGGTGTCACAGGAGCAGGCAGCGGATGGGCAGGACCCGGCTGCAGCCCGAAATAGGGGGTTCCTGGCACAGGGGCTGGGTGCCGTGTTGCGATGGAAACCCCTCCGTGCGGAGCTGGTGGTTCGGGGACAAAAACCCAGCTGGTTCTTGGCACAGTTACTGAACAGCAGCTAGTACAGCGCAGTTGCAGCAATGTATTTAGCTTGGCTTAATCCTCTTTTCCTCCCCACGTAGATAAGTGTTTAATAATAAATCCAACCATCAATCCAGTTTATATGAAAAGGTATGAAACCCATGTGTAGAAATATGAAGTTCTGTCTATATGAAGCTCTGAATGTATTATTCATGTGGCCACTGAACTTTGTCGGCATCTTTCCATTGACTGCACCAGGGTTTATGTTAGATCTCTAGTTTAAGTGTCGTTACTCGTATGACTGGTACAGAAACTAGCAGCAATACAAAAGAAAGCAGAAAAAGAAGGTTGTTTTACTTGTTCTTTTACCTTTTTGACATGCCAGTTTCCTGCTCTGGATTAGATTTTCAAGTATTTGTTTCACAAGACATTGACACATACATGCATAATTATCCTATTTGCATGTGCAAATTTCTACTATTTGCTGTGCCTCTGCACCTTCCATTGTATGCATTCAATTTTTGCATTTGTTAAATAGAAATACTTTGGAGGAAAACTAGACACCCCCCCCAATTCTTCTATTTACTGTGATAACAGCAAGTATTAAAAAACAAACAAAAATAAACAATACACTCAGCATTAAAGCAGTGTTAATTCATACACCAGTTCATCCAAAGGTTTTCTGTTTTGTACCTGTGTTATAAAAACGTTAATTTCTTTAAATCACAGACTATCATTATTTTAGTTCATATTTAGACATATAGACTGTACCATAAACTCAAGAATTTTCCTCTCTTTCCTTCTGCATCGTTATTAGTGGAAAACAATTACAAAGCACAACTTCTTTGACGGGGCCTTCCCAAAAACTTAATCCCTATTCCTTTTAATTTTAAAGATGGTCCGTTTAAACACTGTATATAATTTTCTGTATTCACGCTCTGTAAAAATCTGGGTGTTCGCTAATTTGTTGTGTCCCCTGTCCTGTTTCTTTGAGCTAGATTCTCTGAAGGAAGAAGGTATCACTATGGTAATTGAGAGCAGTTTGGCACTAAGGGGCTAGTTAGCATCGCTGATGAGTTATGCCATCAATACCAAACTGATTTCCAAGACAAATGCAACACCGAGGCATAACAAAGCTCAAGTTATGGCCAACTGTCTGCATATGTGATCATCTTACAGTGATAATCCAGCTTAGAGTTGCTTTTATCACTAGCCTGGTGATGCATTTATTGTGGGTTTTGGAAAGAAAAGGATTAAATTAAGAAGATAGTGCGGCGTTATCAGCTAAATTCTTTAGTTCAGCTCCTAATTGTTGAACAAGTTGCTCAGCTGACATTGAACGAGTCTAAGAAAAACTGAAGTATGAATGATTTGTTAGAAAAGCAAGTGATTTGGGTTACAGTTACAGAAACACAATGTGAGGCCCCTCAGTGACCACATCATCTTCTATGTACAAACAGCTGATAATCTTATCAATGCAAAGTTGCCTCCGTGCTGCATTTAAAAGCAAGTTGCCTTTATTCCTGCTTCCACTGCATTGAAATCTGCTATAAATACCTACTTTATAACACTGACCCAATATATAAATTGCTTAGTTCAAAAGAAAAGCTTTTTTGGAGGTAGGGGGGAATGGAGTAAACGCAGTGTGTTGTAAAAGCTAAGTGGTTTTATTGGCACTTTAAAATACCCTTTTATGCTGAACTCTATCAGCTCTGATTATATATAACAACAGTAGTTATGTATTAAAAATGTGTGTCAATAGTTCTAGTAACACTGTGATTTGTCATTTGTATGCCAGAGGTCCCTGCAGGCTTGACTGACCGAATCTGGCCACAGCTGAAAGGGATCAGGCACTGGGGTATGCTGTTGGTTTGGTAAATTGAGAGGAGTAACCATTTCAGATTTTTAAATAAGAAACTTTGTATACCAACCACAAAAAGGCTAATGCAGTCTGTACTCACACACCGCTTACAGACACCGGTTTGTGACGGCAGTGGAGAGCCTAGACTGCTGTACCTTGTCACCAGCCTGCCTCATGCGGGAGGTTCTTACAGGAGTTTATCAATCAAATAATGAGTAAAACCTCTAGTAAACATTAAGGAACAAGTTTACTCATATTTACATAGGAAGGCTGATATTCTCCTGTACTCAGTTATTTAGTACATACCCTCATAGATGTGTGGCTGGATGTCAGGTATGATAGAGGCTATGAACCCTTTCTCCCAAAACAACACCTGTACCAAAGGAGGTAAAGGTGTGTATCACTGAGAGGCATTAAACCCTATATATTCCATAGATGAGGTGCTCAAAAGTAGCATACATTTTTTTCCTGGGAGACTGTAGCCACGATGTGGCCATTCAGACAGCTTGTCTCACCTAAACTTCTTAAATAAGCAGCATATAAAGCAAGCGATATCACAATTGCTTGCAAAGACCAGTCAGGCTTTTAAAATGATAGTTTTAAGACAGTAGTATATATAAAACAGTGAATAAAGTTCCATTGCACCTGACGAAAGCGAAGCTGCCCTCAGACAGCAGGTGTTGAGCCTGCTCTGTTCAGCCGGCGGAACCGCCTGCTTTAGCCAGCTTGTTCTGCCTGCGTGTGAATTCACGGGCTGGGAAATGAAACATCCCCCAGGACAGCTCATGCTTTGAATTCTCTCAGCTGTATGACAAATAAATTATGGTACTCTGAGACTGGAGGAAGTAATTTAACGCTGGAATTCTCCAAAGGGTTTGACTGCTTGCTTTGCTGAGGGTGTAGCTGTGTTATACATTGTATATAAACAGTGACTTTTGAAGACCCCCTCCTCTTCTTTGCAGTCGTAGCTATTCCCATAGGAATTAGATCAGTGACTTTATATTAATAATTGCAGAGTACTCAATTCAGTACGTTGTATTCTTTTCATACCACCCTCAGTGGAAGGCCAGGCTGAGTAGTGCCTGCAGGAGCAGCCAGCTGCTTCTCACTCTTAATGCATGTGCTTTGACCAATGGGCCACAGCTGGAGAACGTGCACCTTCCTTCTCTCTATTTATACCAGCTCCCACCACCCTTGCAATTGTGTCTTTAGGTGCATCCTCTAGTCCCGGCTCTTCCTTACTGCATGCAGCAGTAACTGAGCAAATGCCCACGTAAGATGCTGATGATGTTCCTTGCTGTGTGGCTCTTGCTGCCTCCCGCGGGTGAGGTACCATGCTGGTAGCTGGAGTTAGCTGTATGGAGCGCTTGCCTGCCCTGCTGCTGCTCTGATTCGTCTTCTTAAAGAAAATAACCTTGCTGTTGGTGGTTAAAGCTATTGTGTCATGCTGCAAGCCAGGATGATGGGGGCAAGTTTTCTGCTCTGGGAAAAGCAGCTTCCGAGAGAGAAGGAGACAGCTGGGAGCTGCGAGGTTTGGGGCTACCTGGGTGAGCCTCTCAGCTCGCTGCCCCAGCCCTGGGCTGGGGTGGCTCTGGGAGGGAAAGTCCTGCCAAATATTAGTCATGGCTGATATCAGTGAGTCCTCAGGTGGATGGGAAGTTTGCCGAATTATCACTTTAGGGTGACAAAAGTGGGCTTGTTCTGTTTGTAAAGCACCTACTACTCTCTTGGTGGCTTACAAATAGAAGGTGAAAGAAATAATCATTTCAAAACTTTTTGGTTTTAAAACTCCATTTATAACTTTGCAATCTAGACTGATGGGGATAGTCACAAAGGCTGGCTGTCACCTAATGAGGCTAATGGCACCCTGCCTGCTCTATATCAGTGGAGGGAAACAGTTTTCTCCAGGGCTGAGTCAGAAGGGTCAGCTTTGACTCACCCAGTGGAAGAGCCACTCTCTCCATATTGATACGCAGTGAAATTAAACCCAAGAGGTTGAAACTGGGCTTTGCAAATATTTCCTTCCTTCATCCGTGCTTGCTTAGTTTAGAGGCACTTTTTAGTTTTGAAAGTAGAAAGACTGTTAAATGAAATGTAGATTTTTTTTTTTTAATTTTACTTGAAATTAAGTTGAACTTTGTAAGCTGCATACTTCAGCATCAGTCTCTGGGTAACCAGCGTGTTAACCAAGTGATGCCCAGGTATTTCTGACTGTAAGTACTTTGTTGGGGAACAGCAATATACTGGTTCTTCTGTTGTATAACAAAAAGTGCATCCAATAAACTACCCAGCCAATTCTGTTAGTAGCCTTAAGATGTCACTAACTGACTTGGCCTTGGCTTTTTCTGATGGTTTGCAGCAGAGCTGGCGCTGGAGAAGCGGAAATAGGCTGTTATTTTTAACACATCTCCCCCCCTATAGTGAGTGACAGACAAGGTGCTGATGTCAATTGGCTAGTGTTACAGTCATTAATTAAGTCAACTAAAAGTCCTTTTAGTTTCCATTTCCTTCTGCAGGGACAGCTAACCTGCATAAATGGGAAGTGCAGGAGGAGAAGGCGAGCGCCGAAGCGACCAGTGGCTCGCTGTGCTGGGGAACGAGGCCGAGCTCTGTGTGTCTGTTCATGGTGCACGAGCTGCCTGGAGTAGCACTCGTGTGAGGGCCCCAGCTGAAACCTTGCACTATTGTAGGGGTTATGTTAAGCATATCAGTGTTGTTCACTCCCCTTTTATTCAACCTCCCCTTCTTTTTTTCTGTTTCACTACTCCATGATCTCCCCACGCCTTGCACTGTGTTACTGAAGCCCCTCCACGGCATTTGCCTTCTCTTTGTTTGTTTGAAGAGCGAGCTTACTGTCCCCCTCTGCCTGATCTGAATCCTGGTTGTAATGCATTTCATTTAGCAACAGGGCTGTGATGGTTTTTAGTGTCTGTACCGAGATATTTGCATTGAATGTGCATGGTGCATGGGTGGATGCAATTGGAGACTGATAGAAAACTGCGCCGTAGGAGGGCTGGTTTCTGCCCACTCCAGCGTGGGTCCCTGCAGCGCCTGGTACCGCTGGATGCTGCAGGCAGGTTGCTGGGTGCCTGGGTAAGCCTTGAGGAGTCAGCCAAAGACCAGAACAACCTTATTGCTTATCCACCAAGCTGCTGTAACTGACTGCAAGGCTGGGCAGTGGCACAGCTATGGTAAAATCAGTGAGTGTAAACCCCTGTAAACAGTGTTAAATTAATGTTTCATTTTACTTTTGCAGTGGTATAAGACAGTACTACACCAGCTGATGTATGATAACCAGTGCCAGGCCTTGAGCTGCTGGTTCTTTAACTCTCAGTTTTTTCAGATCTTGTTGGTGCCATCCTGAACTTTGCTGAAGTAGGAGAGACCACTGACAGCTTCCAGTGATCTTTACATTAGATCTGTAGCATCTGTCATACTGGCATCCATACAGCCGGGCTTGGTGCCAGAATTGTCCATATTTACAGTTGTTAAAGAGTTATTGTTTTTCTATAAAAGCAGCAATTATGATTTTTCTTAACATTTTTTCAGATGCTGCAGTTTAAGCTATCTTTGCACTAACATACTGTTTCCTATCCAGCCAGCATAACATAGTATGAACAACTCTGTATCTATAGCTTATTCGTATAAGTAAAATATATATGTAACTTTCCAAGACTAAAGCACACTTTTATCACAGATTTGCACTTTAGTAAAATCTATCATATCTGTTTACCTGTTGGTTTGGGGTTTTTTTTCTGTCCTGACAGCTGCTCCATCCTCTGTCATAGAAACTTTTTTCTTATAGTCCTACAGATGCTTAATGCATTGGCATCTGGTCTACATGTTACTTCCTTACCAATATAATTATTTTAAAAGGTTATACGAGTCAACTAGTGGCTTTTGCAGGAGACCTCTCTTATTGCTGTACAGCGTACTCCCAGCAGCAAACAGGACAACCACGAGTCACATACTAGCAGCTAAGGCGACATAAGTCATATTGACAAAGCCATAGTCCTACAGCTCAAGGTTTGTCTCTTTTCAGCTGATGAGGATTCACAGCACAGAGATCTTGGCACAGATTTGCCATTATGAGAAAAGCTGCTGTCTGTCAGGTTCCTCAAAGTTCTCTTCCCTGGGGAAGAGAAAGAATATGGCGAGTGTGGGTGGCTGCGCACCTCTTTAATAGTGCCCATTAATTAGGAAAATAAGCGAGTATAAATAGAATTGCTTTTGTGTTGTGGAGTGAAACTTTAAAGCTGTAGTGTTAAATGCTTAGATATTAAAAAAAACAATGTATTCACTATTAATAAGCTTTATTGCTTTGAAAAAAGAAAAAACTCGCAATGAATGGTAAACACCAGGCAATGTGGAAACAGACAGTAAGAGAAGCCATGCTAACTCAGGGTTATAGTAGAGGTCTCTGATTCAAGGTTTACTACTCTACCATGGTTTCATGAACCTTTTTGTGACCCCAAGCAAGTTACTCCCATCTCACTATTCTTCCATTTCCTCTTTCTGTAAAATGATATTAATAGCACTTCAGCTTCAGAGCAGGTTTATTGTACAAGGCTTAATGAATGTTTGTCTCCTTCTGATTGAGATTCTTTCCTGCTGGAGGCAAGAATTTTAAAAAGGTTGATTAAATATAAAAGGTCTCTAACTGAAGCTATTATTAAAAGCACAAATAATTATTTCTTAGGGAATTTTTAATTTTATGTCCATTAGAATTGTCTAAAACATAGCAGCTTTAGTTTTGTTTCCCATGGACATTCTGTTAAGGGATGCTCTGACTTTTGAAATGATTCAAGGCAGTTAATGCCTAGACAGTCACTGCTTAACTGTTATTGCCTGAGGAACAATGAATCACAGCAGTTAGAGTCAGAAAACTTGTCACTGTCAGCAATATACCCAGAGTTTTGCGATTGCAGGAAAAATTCATTTTGGCTATTTGGCCAGATCCAATCACCTTCTCTAAGGCTGCGATGTTAGTGTAATGCTCTGGCATGAGATTTCAAGTACTGAGAGGTGCAAGACCTCTGGTTGTTTGCAAGGAGAAGACTCAGCAGCCCGCAAGAGGATGGATGAATAAGGCCATGCTGAGCACGGAGTGCTGAATCAGGGCAACAGGAAAGCTGAAGATGACTTGAGGACACCCCATGTGCCTTGCAGAGGCCAGCAGTGGTGTGTACCTGTGTTCACCAGAAACATCACAAATGTCTTGCTCTTTGAAAGCGGGTTTCCACTTTTGCTTGAAAAGATGGCTGCCAAATGAGTGGTTGTGCCCTTCTCTGCTATACTTTGCTAAGAGCCATTACTGAGAAAATAGTTTGTGCCCTCCACCGTCATCTGTCCCAAGGGGTTCAGATGCAGTTTCATCCATCACAAGTGGTAACCAGTATGCTGCGTGTGCCCCAGAGCTTCTTCTCTGGTGAGAAACAAACCTGCGGTTACTGGCCTTGGTCCCTGCTCTTAGAACTGTTTCTGTGATTTATGTAAAACCATCTCTGAATAGGACACAGAAACAGTCCTCAAAGCAGGGGCTGAAGTCCAAGGGCCTGCTCTCATCTGGTGGCTGGGGTGCAGCCCCTGCTCCCTCCCTGGCTCCAGCCAGTCTTCGGTCACAGCCTGCCAAAGGCGCAGTCTTGGCAGGGTACGGTGCTCGGGTTTGGGGTACTGCTCAGGGGCCTTTTGGCACAGCCCATGGTGCAGCTCAACAGCTGATTCCTTCATCAGATCTGGAACTTTTTTTCTTGAAGAGAAGCTCAGTTTCCCAGCCCTCGTTCCCGTCTGCAGAGTATCTCCAAAGCCAACTGGTGAATTCCCAAACATCAGAACTATGACTTGTGCCAGGTTTTTATCTGGAATTGCTCCATTTTCTTTCCCCACCTCTTGCTGTCACATAGTTCAGATAGCTTCTGCCACCAAGAACATCTGGGAAGTGACCAGTGCTGCCGAAGGAAAATTATCAGGCATTAAGTACAGGGAGAGCATTTTAATCCTTATAAGATTAAATAGTGTGGGGATCACAGAAAAATATGAAGCAGGCATAGTGTGAACTTAATTTGATGTACACTAATCTTGTGTGTGGTTTGCAAGTCTAGGTGAGTAGGGGCTCCAAGCACAAGGGTCCCACACCATGGCAATGATATATGGCCGTTTTATGCACCCTCCATTCAACCCAGCCACATGCTCCAAAATCAGTTGTGTCAACATAAAGGTACATATGTACCTGAGGCATTTGCTACAGGAGCTGAACAGTCAGCACTAGCACTTCTGAAAATTGCCACAGAATCACACTTTATAGGTATTGCATACTTCTTAGGTACACCTTCATAAAAACAAAGCAATCTTTATCACAGTAATAAACACAGAACTACAGAATCCCATTTTGCTTTCGTGTCACGAAAGAAGCAATTTGTAAACACTCCCAAAACTTTCAGAAAAGGTTCAAGAAGTTCCCCAAAAGCTAAGCATTTTAAATGTTTTCATCCTTTTCTGGAATTAGTCCACTTTGGCTGTGTGATTAAACAATCTGTGTTGGCAAATACATATCTATATTGGCTCTTTTCACAGTGGTATATAGTGCTCTTCCTAGTGAGTGAGTGGCAGCAGATCTGAGCAGGTTTTTGTAGGGAAGCCTTGCAGCCAGCTCTCCCTCACTGCGGTTTGTACAAGCCCTGAGTAGCAGGCGACTGCACCTCGGACTGTGACACGCAGAGGCAAGGAGGCAGATGTAACGGTCTTCTCTGGATTCAGACATTTATTACAAAATGGACCTATGTGCTTGACTAAGGAGTTTTTACACCCAGTTGTATGAGCTGAAGTTAGCAGATGAATTTAATCTCTCTTCTGTGGATATGATGAAAAGCTTGACAAGAATTTAGACAGTAGCCAAGGCGAGTGTTACAGAGCACTACTGCGGGCCGGGGATTATACAGCTACTGCTGGTGGCCAGAGACAAAGGGTGTGATTTTTTAAGAGTTAGCCCCGAACAGAAAGCACAGTGTTTCCATTATTATACAAACAGGGCTTAAAGTCCTTGGCTTTCTTCCTGATGTGTCAAAAGCAATTGCATCGATTAATAAAATTCAGGGACAAGTTTTGTTTTTCTCAGAAAATGGAGTGGATGGAGCCTCTTCAGAAAGCTGTATGATGTAATATTGCTAATATCTGCGACTTATAGCTAAGAAAACTAATTCACATTTCCCGTGTTACAACCAGAATAGCCAAGAGAGGCTTTATGAAAATGGCAAAGGGAGGAAAACGCAGGGGAATGTACAAAGGAAGATTTTGCTATGGGAACAACAGCTTTAATATGTAACACACATGTGGCCAGCAAATCTTCCTTTTTTTTCCTCTTTACTTTGATTCAGTGACCTGACGTTTACTCCTAAACCTAATCTCCTTCTCTTGTTCATGATATCAACTAAAGAATAAACAGATCAATGTCAGGAGTCAGCGTGATGACACAGGAGCAGTGCTTAACGTGGTGGGATTTATAGGTGGTCAACAGAGGCAGATGTACAACACACAAGTGAGGTCGTCGGCAGCTTTCATACCAACGCGCCAGGAACACAGTGACTACAAGGCACCTATGAACCCATGGTAATGGAAAGAAGAGCATTTTCTGCTCTCCCTCCTCAGCCTGGGACACAAAAACGGCAGAAATTGCTGGAATCATCTTCTGTTGTCAAACTTATAAAGTGAACAGCCTTGTACAATAATCCTTGTACACATCTCTAAGGAGGCTGGTTTGGAGCTGTGCAAATGATTGCCATAAAATCTAAACAGTGCCAGTTTTGTCAGTCTTTGGATTCCAGATATCAAATTAGGCTCAGTTCAGTGAGAAGACTTTTGAGGTTTTAAATTAATTCATTGTTTGCTTATGTTTCTGTGTTAAGAGTAATGTGTTTTTTCTGTTTGGCAAAGAAGCTTGTAGTCAAAATGTTTAGTGTCAGCTTAATCCTTCTGATGTTTGAGGATCACTCATTTATGAAATCCTCAGGTTATTCATATCCTGCTCATGTAGAAGTTACTACAAAATTAGCATGAAATCTCCCAACAGAAATCAGAGGTTTCATGGAGCTTTTTCAGTGAAAGTATAATAACAGCAATCATTTCTTGAAAGCTGTTCAGTGTCATATTAAATTTTGGACATATTGAAAAAATCAGATAGACCTTACCTGTCATTCAGTTCTGTCAGAATAAATTGTCAGAGCTCCTCCGATACCTTACTTCAGAGCTTGTTTCTTTTCCACCTCTGTTACAATTTGCCATGCTCAGGCAATAAAACCAATAATCTTCCACGTGTGAAAATGTGTTTAACAAGCTACGAAACTGCATTCTGTTCCCTCTTGTCTGTTATGGGGATCTTTCAGCATCAATGCAGAATTGCACATACAGAAATGTGTGCAAATGGAGGCTGCAGCGAAAATCAGATTTATGAGCTTCTTCCATAAAGAATCATGGTTTTTGAAGCTGTTTACAGAGTTGTCAGAATCCATTAAAAACAGAGACCCTCTTTTACCATTCTTAGTCTTTAATTTTTCAAACGTGGGTATAGTGTTTGTGCCTTCATAATAACAGTTGCAGTAGTTGTTTGAAGGGAAACTGCACATTTGTGTAGACATTTTAATGCAAGTTTTTATTCCGATTTTTTTAAAGACATGAACGCACACTTTAGAAAAATAGTCCTTATTTGCAGTTTGCCATGTTAACAGCTTATTTACTTATTTATTTCAGCTGCTGATCTCTAACTATTGCATGCCAAATCACTTTTCTTCCATCAGAGGAAGCAATCAGAAAAAGCTGTCATTCCCCCTTGAGCTTTCTTGTTGGTTAATTGGAGTTTTTGGCTCTTTATCCTGATGATTAAAAGAACAGCTGAGTGGAAGTCAGAATGCATTTACAGAGCTGACACACCCAGCCCTGCTCTTTGGTTTACTCTGATTAATTTAGCAAATGAAACTCCTGTAAACTCACATAAGTTTTTGCCTATACAAAACTACTGCTGCTCTATAGTTTTAAGTAAGCCCTGGGTAAACTATCCTGTAGATAACTAAGTCAGTATCACAAAAGCTTTTAAAAAGCCTTTTGTTGAAAAGTGTTTTTCTGTAAAGTAGCATTTTGTGCTGGGGCATATAGATTGTATGAAATGAAACAGCCCTTTTCAAGAAGCTGCCTTTATTTTAGTGTATGAGAAAAACAACTGTTACTGTTTACGCTCCTCAGTCAAGGTAAGCATGTTTGTCTAAAGTATTACTACAGCTTGGCTTGCAAACACTTGAAGATTACTTACTATTTTTCTATATATAGACTCCTCTGTGGAATTGTCTTTATCAAAACTTTTGGGAAAATCTTTAACAGAATCTGAGAAACTTGCATAATTTATGCAACCATCTATTCCCCTTCTATTGATTCCCTCCATGATATATGTTTATCCTCCCTGCCTGTGAAAACCTAGAATTAGAACTGAGGCATTTCTATTTTATGCCTGTAATTGCTGGTAGAAGAGAGATGGGTTTTATGGGTAAAGGCTGTAATCTCTTTAGCGAGCTTTAAACAAATCAGCTTGTAAAACCAAATACAAAACTATCCCAAGTTTACAAGACAGAAATTTCCAAACAGTAAAGCCTTACTTCACTGCAATTTTTAGAAACTACTTTCAAAGAACTAACCATTCCCACACCTTTTGTAATGAAATAACACAAAGTGAACCAGCCAGCTCCCTGGTTTTGAGAGGAGAGAGTGTTGGGGATGTGGTCCCCACATCAGAACTGTCCGGGAGAGATCAACCATTGATGATTTAAATCTTCACTACTTTATCTCTTTGTTTGCTGCTTGGAATGCTATTGATACCTTCTTTGTCTTTGTAATTGTTTTAATTAGCCACCCAGCATGGGCCCCTGACAGTGCTTGTGATAGAGTATTATGGACAACCCAGCAGGACAGTGAGCCTGTTACCATGAAACACAGACATTATGGCAAGCTGAATTTCTTTTATTTGTGTCATTTTTTTTCCCTGTCGTCTTTGTGTGTGCGTGCGTTATTCCTTGGGAGAATAAAAATAACTTCCCAAGTACTTTGCCTGTTAAAGGGGGAAAGAAGCATGAAAACGCCATTGCAAACCTTTCTCGGGCACGGCACAATTAAAGCTGGTGTTGCCACGTATCGTTTCTGGAGTCAGAGACTGAAACGTTGGCCATATTGATTAGTCTTTTCATGCATCGTGTCTTCAGCAATTAGACTGATATTTATGTCCGTTACTGTACTCTCGACTCTGCAAATTTCTTTTTAAGTATTATTTTTTTGGCTCTGTAATGCTATTTGTTCTTGTTGACCACATCCTTCTTTTGTAAATGGAAATCTGGATGTTCAATTATGATGCAGATCTGCAACTCATTAGCAGTAAGCTTTGGTACTGTTGCCATTTGAAGACAATTCTGTCACTTAACTTGTGGGAACTTTTGGCAATGTGTATATTCTGGGGAAATAAAGCAAAACCCAAAAGTTTGTTTTTAGAGATAAATAATTCAACAACGTCAAAACCTCAAATCCTTTCTTAGTACAGGGTTTGTTTTTTTAAAAAAAGTTGTGCTTGGGTTAGAGGAATGTGAATAGAGATAGAGGTGCTTCATGAAAGCACAAGTTTCCTTTGAATTTGGTTTGCTCAAATTAGCCCAAGGTCAGTCCCTGCCAATTATTGCCCCACTTCAGCTGTTCTCTGGACATTAATAAAAGCATCTGCTTTATTAACCAGGAATCTAGTTTTGCACTCTCAAAGCAAGGAGTTTGGGGGTTTTCCCCCCACTGTGTTGAATTTCTGGCTCAGTAGCCTATTTGTTTCTTTTTATTGGCCTCCTTAAATATATCTATGATAAAGTATTAGTTTGTGACTGGATGGTCCAGATGATTGAAATTATTCTCCACTTTGACAGAGCTGAATGTAAATTGTAAACGCCTGGGAATTCCTATGTTGTGTTAACCTAGAGGCACTGCTGATTTTCAGTGTTGCCAACTCTTGCACTTTTTCACATCCCTCAATCAAGAGGCAAAGGTGTGTAGCGGGGGGGAAGGCTTGTTTCTTCAGGAAGATTTTAATCATGATTGTTTTGAAGAGAAGCTGAAATACAACCTGTGGTGTCCACTGCAAGCCAAAGGGAACCCTGGGGGGACGGAGGAGAGGACAGAGGGCTGCTGTGCTGCGGGGCTGTGCAGGGCGCGGGTGGAGAGCTCAAGCACCATGGAAGGTGAATCGCTGTACAGTGATCTGAAATCTTAAAATCAGAGTATCGCCCCAGTGCAAGGGTGGCTGCACAGGAAGCATATCTGCTTCTTCCAGTTTGCAGCTCAGCAGCTGGAGGTAAATTCTCATTGTTTTCTACTTCTGTTAATAGAGCAGTGAGGGCTCTGAGGGGTGGAGGGCTCTGAGTCCTGGTTGGATGGGGTGGCAGCAGGAGCCTGTTCAGCTTCTGTGGGGACAGTAAATCACGGATGTATTGGGCATAACTCCATAATTCAATATACTAGGAAAATTACTTAATTTTAATTGGAAGGATGAGAAATCCCTATTACCACTAAAATAGTGAAAGAAGGCTCTTTTTTAGAACAAACAGACAAATCATGTTGCCTTATGTAGGCTGTGAGGGACATGGGTTCCTTCAGGGAAGGAAGCAGTAAAACATTCACTGACTATAATTTATCCATCTTCAAGATAGTGTTAAATGCAATAATATTAAGTTTCTCTGCATCGCTGCCCCATTTCCTTTGCTGGCAGCTATGAGGGGACAGAGACGTGTGTCGTTTTCCTCAGCACAGTTCACTTGCATTCGTGTGGCTGGAGTATGGCAGAAATTATGTTGTCTCGAGATTTGCTAATTTTTTATTTAAAAGGTACAAGTCATGCGGCATACTGTCTTGGCCACAGATTTCTTGTTTGACCTTGGGCAACTTCCACAGCCCACCTTGTGCTTCAGCCACCTCCCCCAAGAAGTAGATACGGCTCCTTTTGCTTTTCTAGAATGTCATAGGGCTAAAAAGCCATGAACGACTGNAAAGAGCTCAGAGGCTGCTTTAAAGCAAGCTGTTGGGGCTGAATGGATGAGAAGGGATAGTATCTCTGATGCCAGTGCTTAGCCATCCTTTACAGAAAAAGAATGTTATTTATGTCTGTTTATGTCTCTTTGTTTCACCTCTCCAAATATGAACATAACTCTTTAGTAACACTCAGACTGAACAGCTGTGGCACGCCATGTTTGCCAAACTGATACTTATGTGTGACTTTTTAGTATTTTAATAAAAAATATTTAAGATAAACTTTGCCAATGTCTTTGTGCCATGAAATTGTGCATTTACAAACTTAGATTTTTATGTATCTGAAGTCTGCGTTCTGATTACTTTGAATTTGGATGTGCATTTACTTGCAAGCAGCAGTGGTGGCACTGCTGATTAGCTAATTGGGTTTTGAGTTACTTATTTTTGTATCTATTAATGGAAAATCAGTGTACAATTTAAAGGTACAATTTGGTGTTTGGTGCTTATTATATCCCAAATACCGTGCCTATTCTTTTTGATAAACCTGACGGATTGTAAAGTAGATACTGCAGTTCATGTGATACCACAAATACAGCTGGCTGTGGGCAGCGTGAGTTCAGTGACAAGACAAGAAACATCATTGCTTTAATTAGCTTAGACTCAAAATTACTTATCCAGAGCCCTCTAAGTTCAGTGGTGCTCCTCTAACTGATCCCACTGGTTTTCTTTTCGGCGCCTGACAGATGCCGAGGCTCCTTGGGGCACCTCAGCCAGCACGTGGACACTACAAGGGCAGTGGCAGCTTCATCAGCTCCTGCCTCCCCTTCCTCCACCATCCTTTTCTGGCTCGTTGTTCTGTGCCGGCCTCTCTGGTAGACCAATACAGTTGTTGGGCTGCTTTGTGAAGCAGCTTGAGAAAAATAGTTAGGCCTTAAAGATGGTTGGGGTTTTTTTTCCAGCTTGGACAAGTGTCTTGATAGGGTTCATAGTGCAGCTGAATGGGAGGGACGGAAAGCTCCAGGGCTGGGTCCAACGGAGGGACAGCTGGGGTGGCAATGTCATAAACTGCTTTTCCTTGATGAATGCTTTGTGCTATTGGACCCTAGTTTAAGTGGCTGAGCACCTGGATTACATGCCTCCCTTGTAAAGGCATAAGCAAAACCAGAATGAACTAAACCCAGAGACAATCCCTTGCACTTGTGGAAAGAGGTAGAATTCCTCCCATTTAAAGGAAGTCTGGCAAGTTATTAGGAGATTAATAGACTCTCTCTGACTATGATGGAGCCATTGGTCTGGAGTCGATTTTCTTTTCATATCAACAACCCTTATTTGCTGGTTATTTACTCGATGATGAAGGCTCTTCTAAGGCAACAGTAGAGCGTTTTTTGTGTCCCTCAATCTGGCTCACAATTTATAAATAATAGCTGTGTTTACAAATCAACCATGAGCAAAACTCTCCTGCGTGAGGCAGTGTCTAAACTGACAGTTTAATTACTTCTTACTCAATATATGGTAGGCAACAAAGGCCCATCCCAATGCCAGGGAAAATCGGTGGCTGTCTTCATGGGGTGCTGGATTAGCTATTCGATTTGACTACTTTGGACAAGGAATTTTATTTTTATGTTGGAAAACTTGTGTGGGAAAGCTTTGTAAGTTATCTGTAAGCTCCAGACATTGGCACGCAGCAAAGTAGCCTGAGTCATGTGGGCCTCTCCTCACCCCAGACAAACTCATGCATTGTAGAATTAAAAAGAAAAACTAGTATCTTTTGCATCGTGGCATGAAGTTCTCACTGGCAAAGGCTACTAGAACGTATTTAGTTTTATATCTGTGGTTTCATACTGGTTAATGTTCAGCCCTGTTATTAATGACCCCAATACACAAGCTGCCCGTGGCCAGCATCGGACTGGGGACGTGGAGATGGCCTTCATCGGGGAGTGCATGGGGAGCCACTCTCAGATGGAGGCATGGAGGGATGTGGACTTCTTGAAGGGACCAACAGCTTGAGCCCATCCTGATGGAGATGCTGTGGTGGGGAAGGGACTTCTTGTACCTCGAGCAGTGGGAAAGGTCATTGTAAACCTGCTGGGACGAATAGACTCATGTCTGAAATAGGAGAAATACATGACGTAGCTAAAACTATTCATTTCTTACACAAGAATTCTTGTAGTAATGCATTTACTGAAAGGCAGCTTGAGTGTAAACAACTATTTGTAAAGGTTGAGAGATTATTTTCTAGTTTTCATTTTGAACTAGATGGTGAAATGTTTACATCTCCTATAGATATGATTGATGGGGAGAGCAAACAAGAAAAAAAAACCTTTACTGGGTCAACAGGTTACTTAGAAATGTTCAGAAAGGTTAATCCCAAAGCTTCAGCCCTTCTTAAGTGACCATTGTTATTTATGTATTCATAACCCTGGAAAAATCATAAAGACCTTTCCCCTCACTCCAGGAAGTTATACTCATGCATTTACCTGTTACAAATGACTAACTAAAGTAATCCGCAATTTTTATGACCTCTCACTGCACTTTCAAATGAGGTTTTTTTTCGTTGTGAGAGCTTGGTGAGGTATTACTTTCTGCTCAGGTGTAACTGAAATCCTGGGTCATCCATTCAAGAATGTTGTTGCCTGCAAGATATTAATTGCTTCTCAAACCTTAGAACTATTCCAACTTCCAAAGGTTAATGGAGCAGATAGATTTAGGACATGTTCCTAACCACACAGGTTATCCTCCCTTCCAGAAATATGACACTTGCTTGAGATGGGTCATTCATTTTTATTGTTTAAAATGTAATGAAGCATGGCATTTATAATCCGCTGGCTGGGAACTTCTTACTCATGAAAAAAGAGGCTACGATATACACTGTTTTATGGATGTTAGCTCATCCATCTTTCTTCTAATTCTCTGGAAACTGACCACAGAAGCACATGTTTTCATTAAAGCACCTGGTTATCCTTAAAGGGCCAAGGTGGTGTGCCCAGCTGGGACACTGGTGCCCACAGCCCTTCCAGGGTTAGATGGTTGGTAAGGCCGCCGAGAGCTGCAGAAGCTACACCGATGTGAGGAGCTCCAAAAGGTACAATAAGAGAACATGCAACCTGGTTGGCAGCAGTGAGAAGTAGCTGGTTCAGCTTTGCAGACTGTGACTGTGAATGCAGTGGGTCCTGTACTTTGTTTATGGGTGAAGTCCCTCAGTAGCGATGTTTCAGAATTTCCTGAGCTTCCTTGGAATAGCCTCACGCCGAACAGTAGCGTTCTCTGGGTTACATTACACTTGGTTGACACAAGCTTGTTTTTCTGTGATGTAAAATATACTCGGTGGAAATTTGGAGTGAAATGTTAGTTTCTTTAAATATCAGTAGGCCAGGACCCGTGAACTTTGTGCCTGGTGACACTCTTGAACAGCAACAAATTCCTCATGTGAGCTTCATTATCCACTCCTAATTTTCAGAAGTTATCTAAATTCTTTCTATCATAAACCCTTGGCAAAACAACTGCTAAGTTTTGATAAATATTTGATAAGCCTCAGGATTTACTAGGAAGATTCATGAGGGTCCCCTTGTCCCTCCCACACACACTATGGGCTCTGGAATTTTAAAAATATTTGCACAGGTTGTGTGTGAGCAGTGTGTGTGGACACATGGCTACCCGTAGCATGGATAACCTCCAGCTTCTCCTCTTTGTCTTACACAAATGGATGCAGTAGTTTGGCTTGCCAGGTTCTCCAACCCACTAGGTACTGAAAATAAGACCGAAAATAAAATCTATTTTGTGTCAGTTAAAAACCATATCTCCTTACCCCAGTTAAGATTTTGACTAATAAATGTAATCAATGTTCTGTGCAAAAGAACAGGAACACTTCTTCTGGCTTTCTGGTGTATGTCAGTGAAGTCAGATGTTTTAATAGGTTGAAACTGTGATATAAAAATGTCATGCCCATTTTGGTTATAACAGGCTGTGTTAAAAACAATGACAAAAGATATTTTCAGAATAGTAAGGAAAACAAAAGAGCTTTGATCTTGGTTTGGGAGAGATCCATGCAAGCATTAAGCTTCAGTTGCCATCCCAAAGAAGTCAGTCAAATTCTGTGCAAAGGCAAGTGTCATCCAGACTTTTTTCTTTCATTTAGAGATATAAATACTGCCTTCAAATGTCAGTGATTTTTTCTTTTTTTTTTTTACTTGGGAACTAGTGGCAAACATTATGCTATAAGTTTTGATCTTGTGGAAGAGTCCGTCCAGCATTTCTGACTGTAGTGTCATTGCATTCCAGGCTGTTTTACATTAGTACCAGCTTCTAACTATCTTGAGATAGTGACAAGAGTTTTTCATGCATTACTCAGCAAATCTCAAAAATACTCAGTGAAGTCTTACTTTGTAAACTTCATTTTAAAATTTGTGCTTTCTTCAAATTTCTGAATTCTGGCTGTATTCACCTTTTGCTCCCAAAAATAGGAGGCTATTTCTTTCCTCCAGTTTCGCAGTAGGATTCTTAGGGATGACAGCAGTAGTTCAACAAGCTGTCAGTCAAATATGCATGCACATTGCCCACTACTTCAATGATAAACTGTATTAGCTGGAGACTGCAATGTCTGGGTTTAAATTCTGCAGCAGTTTACATTCTGCGCTGTTGCCAAGCATCTTAGAAGACTCAGGATCACTTTAAGACTCCATCTCTGTTGTAATAAATATGGAATTTAAGGAAACCTCTGAGGAACTGGGATTAGTACTGCAATTTCAGTGTAGAACTACTAGAAGAGCCTGCAGATTTTCTGCTAGGGGGTATCTGCCCCTGCCCAGCCAAGGACACTACCAGTGGGAAGACCACAGTGATCTCAATTGCCCACAGAGAAGGATGGTAAATTATGTGATGCTCCTTGTGGACTCCTGCTGGGGAAACTTAATTTTATAGACTGTACAGAGTTGAGTCCCACACTGCAAATTATGGAGGAGGAAGTTACAACTTCATTATAGGGTGATATTGAAGAAGAAATTATTTCAATACCTAGGACAAACAGTAAGTGGGAGGTCAGTAGATAAAGAGATTAAGAGCACCTAAAAGGTCAGCATGTCTTACTGTGGAGCCAGGAAGAAGGTAGATGAAAGAGACAGGCATGCCGAAAAGCGAGACTCCTGATACAGTATGGGCTGCTTCTGCAGCTGCTTAAAACACAGTCCTGTCAGGCTAGTAAAGGGCTATATGCATCACAAGAAGAGAACAGTTGTTTAACAGAATTTCTTCACTACCACATTTGGATTAATTGAATTCTGTGCAAGGCCTTATCAGGAAGAGCTGTCAGCAAAGAATTCCAATAATCCAATCAGGAGGTCACGAGTGCAAGAATAAGTATCTACAAATCGGATTGAGAGCCAAACCTGAACCCAAGCAATATTCCAGAGATGACAGAACACATGATTTCACCGCGTTGCTGATACAAATAATGGAGATTGATAAATTCATCACAACATCCATGTTTTGTTTATTGTGCTGGAAAGGTGATCATCTAAAATCCTGATTAAAAAGGCAATGGAACAAAACAAGAAATGTAAATCAGGTGATAATAGTAGCTAAACAATCATGTGTGTCATGCTAGAGTCTGTGTGATATTATGAATATCAAGTCTTTTTAAGTAGGTGTCCAATGTCATCCACCACGGTAAGTACAAAGCCAGTTGATAACTGAGTAACAGATGAGTCAGAAGTTGTTAAAAAAATTCATTGGTCATGGGACTGGTTGTGTCAAACAGTTGCCTAAAAACAACAACTATTCTGCAGTGCAGATATTCAGGAATATCAGCTGTATCCAACTGTTATTGGGAAGAAATATTTAAAGTGGATGACTCAAACCTTATTCGCTTCTTGTTGCGTGTTTCCCATTGTATTTACCAAAGAAGTTTCTTAACCCGAGCTGTCTTATACAAAAATAAAGCTGTCCATAAGTGAATGAAAGACAGTCAGTCCAATTTTCACCCTGGTTTCACGTGTCAGTCTATTGATGTAATGTTGGGGTTTTCTTTTCTTGTGGGACAGGATAGTCTCAAAAAGAGAAATTCAATGTGTGCTTAGGACTGGGCCTTGACTAGGATAAGCATTGTGAATGTGTGTATAATTTTTAACAGGTATCTTTGGCCCACTTGAAAGCTGGTATTCAACTAGGACAGACCTGGTGACTTCTAACTCTCCGAAAGGAAGGAGTCTGTGAGCTCTCTTATTCAGTGCAACTTTAGGTCTGTGAATTAGTAATGTGAAACATAATGCCATGATACGTGCTTTGAATAGGTCTTCCGCCACTCTTGTTGAAGAACAATTTCAATTTTTTGTCTACAGATACAGAGAGTGTATATCTACATATCTATATAGTGCTTGTTTTATTTCTGTTTCAGTGTTACAATATAGTAAAATCTGCATATACCAAAAAAATACAAGTAATTGAAGATGAGAACAAGTGAAATATGTGAAGTTCAACTTTCCTTGCACAGGAATGACTGCGAGTAACTTTGTGATTTAACTCAGTGTGACTGAGAGTTGATTTGGTCTATTGCTGACTGCATAAAGGCTTTCCTGAACCAAGAGATGCTTCTCTATTGTAAAATCTTGTATTTCTAACCTTTAACATCTTACCAAGAGTACTGTCCATTGCTTTCACATCATTATCTGAGTTTAAATACCTCTCAGCTCAGCTTGTTCTTCCTTAATCTTTAAACCTTGCTTAGTACTACCTTCATACTTAATCATTCTCCTGCTTTGCAAAGCACTTGGGGATCATTCCGATGATAAATTTCAGCTTCATCAGCTACTGACCCACATATGCTCCGCAGCCAGGCTGCAACTGCTAGTCCCTATAGGTCTTGGGGTAACGTTACAATTAAAGAGCAGCTGCTGGCATATATAGGCTCCATGGACTCTGTCATCAAAGGGTAACTGATGTCCCACATTAACTGAATGGATCTCTAAGGAATTTCAGTGATAGAAATCAACTTTCCTCCCCAAGAGAAATTACAGCATATCTGCCTTGTCACAGCCAGATGCTGCGCTTGTCCTGACGATTGTGTCCCATCCAATACTACAGTCGTGTCTATAGGTACGGCAACTGAGGTTTTGACAGTACATGGAGACCTCTGTCTATCTTGCTAGGGTTCCCCATGAGCATCAGAGATGCTTCTGTGCATGTCACACAAAAAAGTTTTGTGGTTAATTACACTTATTTACATTTAAAGATAAATGGCAGTCAAATTTATAATGTCCTTTTATATGTCCACAAAAATGGATAAAAGAAAATAAGCTTTTGTTTGGTGTATGATTAACCTGTGGAATTTACTGCAGTAGGATATTACTGAGGCAAATAGTTTAGTAGGATTTAGGGATTAGACACATGAATAAGAAGAGCATTTGCTAGTTACCTTCTCTAGATTTAAGAAAGGTAGTTTCTTCCCAGTGCAATTTGATACATAAGGTCAGCAAACAATTGCTAGCATAAGGACAGGTGATGTCTTCCCCAGCCTGTGGCTGCCAGCAGGTCCCCAAGACAAGGCTCTTCCTTCCTGGAGAAGGATAAGGTATCAATGTGCTTGTCAATCAGGGCAAAATACTGTACTGAGCGCACAACTGCTCTCTTCTGTTGGGGGATTATTTTGTCCCTGCGGGTCAGGTCAAGACTATTTCACACCCTCAGCAGCTTGGAGTTTTGCCCTCCCACCTATTTTATTCCTTTCTTAATTTCAGAAAGCCTGACAGCCTGGCCAGTGCCCTTCCGCAAGGATCATTATAACTAATGGACAAGCCTATTTATTATAAAGTCTGTTAAAGAGTAGTTAATGAGCCCTGATTTCTATTTAACTGTCACTCTGTAACCTGCTTGAGAGCAGATCTGCACTCTAAACATAAGCACCTCTTAATGCTTCTTATTTATTTATTTAGAGGCAATATAAACACCGTAGGCCAGACCCTCTGCTGATACATCCTCGCGCCTCCAACAGCCAGGATCTGTTGAAATCAATGGGGCTTTACTGATTTACATCCCCTGAGAATCTCCACGTAAAATAAATTCCAGCCAGGAGGTAGGAGATATATGTCTATGCAGAAGTCAGATAAATTGGTGTGTTTGTATGACACACAGACATTTCGGGGTCAATAGTATGTACAGAAATCAGTTCCTTTAAAAGAAAGCTTAACGACTTATTAAACTTATTAAACCTGATTTATGTTTGTTAAAAAACAGTCAGGTGACAACTAACTGATGCATATCTTTATTTGCTTTGGTGTAATCCTGCATTTTTGTTTTACACTCATAGATAATGATGTTTCACTGTTTTAAGGTCAGAGTCTAATTTCAGATGTCACAAGAAAGGTAGTGTATGAAGCGGCACACTGCTGTTTTGTGCACATGCAAAGAAAAAAACAGCTATTTTGCAACACTGAACTCCTCCACAGTCACAGTAACTATAAACTGTCACAGTAACTATAAACCTTAAAAACAACAGAATACCTTTAAATCAAGAAGTTGCAAAATGCTTTCAAACAGTCACCGCAGCCAGCCAAGTTTTTAAGAAGTTGCCGTAGTCCTATTTTTTGTTCCCTTGTTGAGGTTAGTCTTCAGAAAACTATGCACAGTGTTTGCTCCAAGTGAAATGCACATGCCTCCAATTGCTGGGGCCACAGTCCATGGCATGTGCACAAATGGAAGTTGTATTAAGCTGAAATAGGTGGACTTCTGTTAAGGAATGTTAGTATTCTATATTTAAGTACGTAATCTTAAATGACTCATTTCTCTGCTACTTCTGCCCCTGCCCCAGGATGAAAGAACAGACCAAAACTTTTGACATACTTATTTTTGTGGTTTTTAGTGATGTAGCCTTGTCCCTTAAGACATGGCTACTGTACTATGACTTATAATGCTGTGCCATGAAACACCTCATAAAAATAATGTTATTTCCTCTGCTTTCTTCTGGACCTTTACAAGAAAATTACTTTCAGTCTGCTTAAATCCTGTTACTTTTCATAACAACCTCTCACAAATAAAAGCAGTAGAGTTAACTAGGTTGATATGAACAAACCAGAAAAACAAAGTAGATGTTTGATTTTCTCCCCCGTCCCATTTTGTTTATTGCTTTGTCACTTACCAAAAGTTGGAAGAAGAAAAAGTAATTGGATGTTTTATAATTTGTGACCATTTAAAAGAATAAATGACCTGAATCAAAGGTCAAAGCCTTTGTGCTTTCTGCAGTAGAGAGGTTTTTGTTTTGTTTTCCCCTGAATCTTTTTATACTGGAAAAAAAAAAAAAAAAGAAAAAAATTGAAGCAGCCTAAAATAAAAATCTCCCCTGTGCATATTCAAGCACAAGATGATTCTTAAAGAATCTTTACAGCTTCTGATTGAAATGTCTTTTTCCTTAAAGCTTGCAAATATCAACAACATTCCTGCACACTGTAATCAAATACTTTCCCAAAAAGCCATGGAATGTGCCATAATTTGTCAAAGATCCTCACTGACAAGTTTTTAGTAAAGTCCACTACAGCAAACCCTCCTCGGCCCCCTTGACCCACGTAGCAAGAGACCTTTGACCCTATTTGGGCCTCTTTTATGAGCTTCTTTCACTCTGACCAGATGGCTAAACTATCAAAGGTTTTTATGAGTAAAAACTGCTTTTCAAACTCACAAGTTGTATATTTCTCTCCATGTTAATGTGAACTATCAACCCAAAGGCTTTAAATTGAAAACACAAAAGGTGCTCTGCAGCTGCTGGCCCTGCAGTGGCACCTCGCATTGTGCCGGCTGGGTGGGGATGTTTGTAGAGTAAACAGCTGATGTCCAGATGAAGACAGTTTAAGGCCAAATAGTTTAAAACACCACCCATCGAAACCCTAATAAATTATTTTTCCCCAGGATATTTTTTTGAGCCTCTAACGTGGTGTTTGCGTATTCATTCACAGCTACCGCCAGCCCACCCTCTCTCTTCTGCATGGAGACCACTGCCCGGAGTGGCAAATTAGGACTAATTAGACCAAATTGTGTCAGAAACAAAAATAGAGAGATTACAGACTTCTCAATCAGTTTGAATTTCAATGCAAACATCTCTGAACACCTGGACATCACTTTTTTAAAGCTAACTGAACTGTCTTGTCCCTCGCTGTCCATGTGCTGTCTGAGTGCCACTGGGGGGGATTTTGTGTCTAAGATCACCATGGAGATTTGTTGTTACTGTACAGTTTCTGTTCCACACTTTTTTTTCTTTACAGATAAATTCAGTTCTGTTTTCTTAATGTAATGTACTCTTGTGTATATAGAAATATTTTTATATAAACTATTAATATACTAAATATATTTCACAGCATTTGATCTTCCTATTTTTGACAGATATTTAACAATTTTCAAAACGAGATACTTTAAATCAAAGAGATTAATAAAGCAAAATCATACCCTCATAGGCTTTCCCAAGAGAGCTAGGGAATATAATCTGCTCTTCCTCTTTCTCACAGGTTTCCAACGGCTCTCTTTTAACCCTTCGCATTCTGGCATGCCATTCTCACCATAGCATATTTGTTTCACTAATGGAAAATCATACTTTGTCAAAGTTGCGGAACTGCACGTTTGGGAACAACTGTAGTTTAACATTCCTAATCAAATGACTCCTATGCAAGGTATTTCTTTAATTCAGTTTGAACGGAGGGTTTTAACTGGTTATGTATCTTTTTAAGTCAAATAATCTTTCCTTTCACTTAAAATCACAAAAGGGTTTTGTTTGGAGGAAAACAATGGTGTCCAAGTAGGATAAAAGATAAATATTGTCGAGAAGTCTCTACTTTTGCAAAACCAGGGTGTCTGTTAACACCAGGCTCGTAGAGCATACGATCATCCATGCATTCTGAAATCACGTAGGCCAGGGCTGTGTCTTCTCTTCAGTAGTTGTTCAGACCTACTGTACTTACAGCTGTCAGTCACACCAGCACACGTTACAAGTGAAGATAATGTACAGAAGTAAAAATATATCAATTTTTCTCTTGACTTGGGAAAAAAAAATTCAGCTTATCCTTACCTTCTGTCTAAAGCTTTTCACTTTCTCAGATTTCTTTACATGTGACTTGTTAATCCATCAGTCTTGTTTATCCAACCAGGTTTATTAATGACAAATGTTGCTAGCCTTGCTGAGTTATGACTGTAAACTGAAAGAATATGAGGGCCAAGGTGAAAAGGTGATTTCTTTATAACAGCTGTAATTTATCCTGGGCTTTGGCCAGGCCTTTGATTTTGGACTGGCCCTGGATATAGTATTCCTACTGATTGCATTAGAATAGCCCTCAGGGGTCATGCTGAATTCCAGGGCCCTGGAACCAGTTAGAAGAATGGAAGATGACCATATGTGCAGGGTTAGAGAATGATAATAAGGTGCAGCACAATACAAGCCCGAGTGTTGTGGAAATCCTCTGCTGTGCCTTCTGCATGCTGTCATTCGTATAAGCATTGCATAAGAAATGCATCCCAGCTTGGTCAGGAGGAGGAGAAAAGAAAGCAGGAAAAAAAAATTAAGTCTCTTCATTAGTCCCTGGGTTCATTAAACGTCTCCTGAAATGAGAGGGTTTGAGTGTATCGTGTTACTTGGTTAGATTTTGAAAGGGTAGGAGACGCCAGTGCCATCTAAAGCAGCTTCAGCAATTGTTGTTTCCAAGTATCACTTCTTGTGCAAAAGCCATCTGATCCTTGTCCCTCAAAGACAGAAGGCATGGAGAATGAGGGCCTCATCTCTGGTTTTCAGTTAGTTTAGTGGTCCTGAAGTCAGGTCACGCAGATAGGCCATGTCCTGTCCTATTGCCAGTGCTCGTTTCAGAGGCAGGGTCTTGGTCTGTCTGGAGGTGACCGTTCCCTCCTGCCCAGTTGTGGTCTCTGCAGTTAGAAAGGTCACCCAGGTGTAGGAGACCTCTCCCCTGTTTCTTTTTCAGCGTGGGTGAATAGCGTATCTTAATCAGGAATGAGTTCTCAGTCTTTTCTGTTGACACTGTTTCACTTTTCATGGAATAGTTAGACTTTAAAATGGAGTCATAAGGAGAGAACAAGAACACATCTAATTTTCCCAACTAGAGGTTAGGGCACTGTCTTGGAAGAGGTAAATGAGTATGGGGGTCTGCTCTAGCAAGTATTTGCATTATTTTTATTAAGCAGTCACAGATAAGTTACCACAGGATCTTTCTTCATCTTTTAATGTTCCAATCTGAATCATAAAATCATAAGAAACTACAGGAAACAGGAGGTCTCAGTTCATCTGCCCTCAAGTCAGCTGGATGGCAACTTTGTAGGTGCAAGCAGATGATTATACTGCAATAACAATTGTACAATTCAGTGATACATACTGCTATAGGCAAGTTTTAACAGGTGCGAGATTGCCTTTGAAAAGAGATCAATCCAACCTCTTAAAGTAGTTTTATTAACTGTTGACAATTCCCATTATTTTTCAGGCTTGGCTGATTACACTGTCACTTTTGGCAAATGCTAAAATAGCTTATGATCTCTGCTGACTTCAAAGTCTTTGGAGAGGGCAATACTGTACCTGAATTCTGCAAAATACATCTGATATCTCAATAAGGTCAAAACCATTAATTGTGGGAATACAGGTTTGGCTATCTGGCTGCACATAAAACTGTACATAGTACCACTAATCCTCTGACCTGCCAACCTGTCATTAAGTGCTGAAACTGTGATTTGCAGCCAGACACAAATACCATGACTCAAGTGACCACGCTTTCTCACGAGATCAGTACCGTAGTCAGTCCATACTAAGACATGACGTGGCATTAGCTCTTCCTTGTATGTGCGCCTTTTGGCCTCTGCACTATTTTATCACTGTTACCACACATTAACTTATTAATGGTCCAGATTTTACCTAATATCAGAGTGAACCTACTCTTTGCAAGCTCTCTTGTTATTCACCATGTTGGGAAGCATCTGAGCATCTTCCAGCAGTGCAATAAGTCATGTGCATAATCGATGCGGTGCCTGTTTGTCCTCCTCCCTCAAATGAAAAAGCATGTGGTGGAATAGCTTGCCTTCAAGAGGGAGAGACTAGGGTTTTTTGAGAGGTGGGAAGGAGAGGGTGAACATTCATAAAAGCGCTTACTGCAGTAGTTTAACATACAAAGACGTTCAGGCCTCTGGACAGTTCCTAAAGGAAATAAAAAAGCAAGCTACTGCCCACATACCACTCCAGCTGCTGTTCTGGTCCTGTGACAGGTGTCGATAAGTGCCAAGACAGAGATAGGAGTGGGAGAGCTGTACTCTGAGAGGCGCATCATTGTGTGGGCAATTGCACCCTTCACTGGCCCAGGGTGACTCGGCTCCTGGCTAAACAGTGGCTCTTGCAAGGTGCCAGTGGAGCAATAAGCAGCTGGGAGGATTGTTTGGGCCAGATGCCAGTGGTCCTGTGTTCTTCATGGCCAATATTTCAGGAAATATAGCCTTAAATTCCTTCATGCTCAGATGGCAAAATTAACAGTAAGGCATCAGTCTCCATTGGCAGAAGCACTGCAAGCCACTTGAAGTTTTGTTTTTAAGTTACGGGTTTTCACCTCAAAAAAACAATTTCAATTTCTAATGAATGATACTAGAGAAAACGGTAACCTTATTACAAGTTCTTGCTTCTGTTCTCTCTTCTGTATCATCATGAAGTATACCCGAGTATTTGGGGAGGGGGCACAGAGCGGTCCTGCTAGACATGCTAGGCAGGAAACATGTAAAGCTCATCCATACATTATTAATTAAGAAGCATTAACATCTAAAGTGAGGCATCATTTTAAAGAATAAGATTATAAAAATTACTCAATGCTCTTCTTTTTTAACTAATTTAAGCCCTCTGATATGTATCAGAGTTTTTCTTTCAATCAGGCTTGCATAAAAATAAAAAATAATCTTTTTTTTCTTAACGAAAACTAAAATTTTAAAGTCACGTCACTTGTGTGCCAATTCCTAACATAACTAGAGTTAGCAGCACTTTGGTATAATGCAGCTATATTCTCAAACCATTGCATCACTATGGTGTAAACAAAAGGTACCTGAACAAGAGCAGGCCAGAGCGGGGATGTCAGAGCTGCAGAATGTCAGGACAAGGAGTGTCACCTGACAGACGCTTGCAGGGTTGGCTAGTGCTGTTCAAGAAGCTCCTGCCTGACGCTCTTTACTCCTGACTCTGGGTTGGCGCTAACTAGCTGAGAGGTGGGAGCAAACAAACAAGGGTGGTAACTTCTTGTACTGTTCCAGGTAGATCCATTTCCGAAGTGTCGGCACGCATCCTCCTGTGTGCTCTGTCTACTGAGACCGCGGCTGCTTTGGCCGAATTTTTGGCGCTACTAATTTAAGCATAGCCATTGAAAAGAGCAAGAATAAAATTGTGTTTCTCAATTTGGGTCCTAGGAGGGTTGGGCAGAGCACAGGGAGGAATGAAATGAAACCCCTTCACAGGTAACTGCACCTTGGGCTCGCATAATGCAAAGCTGTTGTTTTATCTTCACATCTGACATGCCACTGGCCTTATTTGCAGAAAGCTGACCTTGTGTCAAACAAGATGATCTGACTGACGTTTTCTATTTCTGGAAATGATTAATCTGTTTATAAGAAGTTCAGTTAAGAAAAGCCTTTAAGTTTCCTTCTACATTTTCATTGATTTCTTAAAGATTGAGTTACATTTTCCATTTGTTAGGAGATGTAGAACTTGCTATTCAAAGAAATGCTGATCCCAGTGCTCTGGCACGCACAATGGCTGGGCAGTCGCACTCGTAGGGGTTACTTACCCTGAGCAGCCAGTTTGTCTCAGCACCGTGACACATCTCTCCATAACCAATGGCAGCTTTCAGGTTCTAAACATGTTTGAAAACTTGGTAGTGAAATGCTAACAAAAACCATTCCCATCCTCCAGACTCGTACAAACCATACTTAGGAGTTTGATTTGTCTAAGCTTGTTGACTACGCTGAAACGCTCGCAGGCACAGCTAGGTGTCCTGGACAATGTCCTCTACAGAGAAGCTCATCTCTTGTCTGAGGCTTGAGTAACAAACAGAGCTCTTACAGCTTTTGTAGCTATATTTTTACCTTCTATACAGTTTATAGAATAATCACATCTCTTCAAAAGTCATGCGATGCCTTCTTTGCCCCACAGAATGGCAGTATGGGTTCTCTTCAAATTTGTTTGTGTTTCATTTTTTTTCAGTCTGTTCTGAGCTATAAATACTCTCAGGATCCATCAGACTCACATCAGATACATTCATATTTCACTTTCTTCTAGCATTCCAGTTTCCAGCTGAATCTGATAAGTGGATCAGTCACTGCCATGTCAGCAAAGAGCAATGTTGTACCTTAACAATTGTCATTATTACTCAACACACCCATGGAGAGTAAGCTGTGAGGAATGCAGGTTTTCATGCTTTATCAGCTGTAACTAAACATCTGGTTACAAAAAAAATGAATCACTCAAAGATAATGAAGGTTATGATTTCATATAATCCTTTTCAAGCAAAACAAATTCCATTGGAAGAATATAATAGATTAACTGTGGAACTGAATCAATTGAGGTTTTAACATCACTGTTATTTACAACCCATCCATTTTCCATTCTAAGCTCAAACTTTGTTTTGTCATTGCCAGCAGGGCTTTTGCATTTGTTTTTAAATGCACTCTAAAATGCCTTCATTTGCTAGTTTCCTAGAAACATAACCGCTACACTAGCTGTGAGTTCAGACTAATTAATTCAGTTTGTATTACTGAAATGCTAATTTAACTGGGGGAAAAAAATATGTGTATTCTTTAAATTCGGGTATTGTATGCATTCTTGACGTAGGGTCCAGCTGCAGAGCTGGAGTAGCGTGGCCTTCTGTAGCCTTTCTCATCAGCAAATCTCAAATATTTCACAAACGGTAGGAAGATCCTAGCAATGCCCTGCCGGGATAAGGAAGGAAGTCTTAATTTCCCTTCCATGGACCAGAGGAACTAGGGCACTTGCTGCGAGTGGTGTGTGGTGCTGCTGGCAGGGGTGGGGAGAGCTGAGGCAGGCAGCGCTCTGCTGGGCAGGAGGACATTGTGCCCCCCAGGACATACCATTCCTCTGGGACACACCATCCCCAAGTGAAATGCTGCCTGCTGCCTGGCAGGGCACTCGGGCATCCCTGCAGCCACGCCTGTTTTTTTCCATACAGTTCCCTGGCCTCATCGGCTTAGCCCGATTTCCTAAGGAAATGAGGTTTTACACGATTATACTCCCTACGCCTCTGTGTGTTTATCTGTGTGCCTGTCTCCCTCATCCCCTTCCCCACTGCAAGAAATTGTCTGATTTCAACCAAATTTGAGAGGCAAGTGGAAGTCCCAAAGGAAGATCTATTTGCCAAGGTCTCTGTGTGTGGAGTGGAGGGAAGGAGATAACGTGTTAGTGTGCTGACGGAGGCAGGAGCAGCTGCTTGGGTTGTCCTTGGTACAAATAAGAGAATCCACACAGGCAAAAAGCAATGGAAAAGCAACTGTATTCCCTGTTTGTTTGTTTTTGTGCTGTCTTTGGTTTGTGGCATTACAGCATTTTAGGTGCTGCAGGAGAGAATGAAAGGCAAAAGCTCACCTGAGTATTGACCAAACCCATCCTCCAACTCCACCCTGCAATTCCATTCAAAGCCATCAATTCCCCATCCAGGAGGAGCTGGGAATAGGCACATTTGTCCAGATGTCTATTCTGGCTTTTATCAAGTGAAAGGAGATTGTTGTGAGATGGAGACAGGTGACTCTGGAGAAATGCAGTAGAACATCAGCAAAAAAGCTCCTATGAAAGCACACATGCTGCTGGGAAGTTGAGGGTACCCCAGCATTACATGTTTAGCTCTTCAAGCTGTCAGCAAAAATAGTGGTGCATAGACTAGTAAATGATGGAGCTTCTCTTTGCTACCCATCATTACAAATGGGGAAGGGAGGGAGGTATTTCATGCTGGTGCTTTCTAGGAGATGGCTGGAATTGGTGAAAGAGCAGAAGAGAGGACAGGCAGTATGAAAGCATTGCCCTGGGCTGGGCAAAACTAGCAAACCATAGCAGAGAAAAACAACAGGACAGTGGTCTCTTGAATTGAAAAGGGATGCACAACTTCTTTAAAATCACTAAACAATTTTTCCTGGCATACAGGTGACAGAATTTTGGGAGGCATGGTAGGGGAAAAGTGCTTTAATGAAACCTCTGACTTTTATTCACTATCAGGTTATGATTTACCTAAGTGTAACTTAGACTATTAATTTCATTTTTAAAAGCAGAACTAAAAAAACTGCCCAGTTTTTAAGAATGCTACTCTCTGTACCCCTGAGTCTGGGATTTAGCAGACTAATGGGATCAGTCAACCCCTACTTAAATACATCCTGGACATCACTCACAGGAATGTTGTTGTTTGTGTCCAAAATGCACTGTCATCATCTTTCTAACATCTCCAAAAATAAGTGAAGCTCATGGCAACCGCAGACGGTGCCAGGCCTTGCTTGGCAGGCCATGCCATCCTGGTGCGCCTGCAGGGATATCTCTCCCACCATGCTGGCCCATGTCCCAGGAGGATCTACTACCCCTCTAGCTCCTTCTAGGCTTGCAATTCCATGTCCAGTGTGCCCAAACTCTTCCCTGCCCATCGTTGGTGACAGCCTCGGGCATCAGCCCCACACTGTGCGGGTCCCAGTGCTCTTGTCACAAGCGGTGTCCCTGCCACCCTCGTGCTGGGGCAGGCAAGTGACAGGCATGAGGAGATGGGTGACAGGCAAAGCCTCCCTGGACAGCAGTGAGAACCATGCCTTGGCATCCAGCCTCTTAGAGAAAACCCTTCCTGAGTCCTGACAAACTCCACTCAGCTAAAACAGCTAACTTTTACATAAAAAAACTGTTAGTGTTGGATACACAGCATTTCAGCTTCTGATTCCTAGTAGTAAACTGAAACTTCTAAGTGGAGAAATCCCCCTGGGCTCAGCTCTGTCCTCTTGTGCTGCAATATAAATCCAGAATAGTTTGCTTTAAGGAACCTGAGGACAGAACGAAGCCATTGAGCATTAACTGGAATTAATCATTTAGTGAGGAAGTACAAGAACAAATGAATTCGGGATCTTTCTGGAAGGACAATATGAGCCACAAAAATAGAGATGCTTTGGCAGCCACCTTTTTGCTGGATAAAGTTTCACATCCTTCCAAACGACACCCAGTTGTCTCCTCTGCCTAGCAAAGATCTCCCACTTCTTTTACAAAGCTTCCACAACTTATCTATTTCTGTTTTTTCCCAGCTGTTGTTGTAAAATCTGTTATCTTTAATGTATTACCCTGAAAAACAACACACCTTTGAGAAGGCCAGTGGACTGTGACATAATTAGATGCAAAATGCACAGCTAAAAGCTGTTTACTTCCTGTAACACTAGGATAACTACTAATGAATCACCAACTCTGGGGATTCTCAGTTTGTAACTGGATACTCCACAAACTTCTTATCAGATCAACAATGATTTCTGTCAAAAGGGGAAGAAAAAAAAAAAGGAAAAAGTGGGGGTGGGCAGGTTTTTTTCCCCTGAAACCACAGTTTAGCCTATATGCACCGATTCTAAAGCATTTTTAGCATGTCAGGCAGAGTAGTCATGGTGAGTTTGAAGGGATAAGTGAAGATAAAGTGTATCAAAGCAGGATCTGACACTCGTGATGCTATGCAGACCTTTCTTTCCGAGAGCATCTCGCAGGCTGGACTGACAGCAGGGATTAATCCATGCAATGGCAATAAACAATAGTTGAAGTGGGGTTGAGGCCTAACACCTGGATGTTATGTTACCATCAGCAAAGAAGCCTGTTTCATGCTGGGGATGAATATATATGATTCTGACACTGTTGCTTGCTCAGCGACAGGTAAGACTTCTCAGACCTTTTTTGTGAAAGGATTCTTTTTTTTTTTTCTTGTTTGTATGTGAGAAAGCTGCAGGCTGGCTGATTCAGCTGGAATGCTTTAGCACGTTTTGCATATGAGCTTTGCTGCCAGGTATGGACAGCTTAAATGCATGGACTGACATTATATGTTTATCTCTAGATGCATATTGATTCTTTTTAAATCAGTCTTGCTAAACCGGAGGATCGAGCTTTCCCTTGCTTGGGCACTGACATCTCTAGGTCGCTGTGGTTGTCCCAAGGGCTCCAGCCCTGTTTCCCATGCAGGACGGTGCGGATGGGACATCGTCCCAGCAGCTCAGCAATGCCAGCCAAGGGGCAAGTCCTGTGCCGGCAGCCACTGGGGCCATCACGTTGCATTGTCCTCAGCAGAACTGAGTTTGTCACGTCCGCTCAAGCGTGCCGGTACCGCGGAGGGGCAAAGGAAGGAGAGCATGAGGAAATCTTCCCTTATCAGCCTCTCTCTAGGATTACCCTTTTTGGCAATAAACTTTGCCAAAAATTTATGTAAAGAATCTGAAAGGCCTTTAAAGGACACAGAGAGGTTGAAACTTAACCGTGTGCCGAGTGGTTCTCAGGAAGTCGTGGTGAGGCTAAACCTTGCTAGGAAGTTCACTGTGTAGGGGCTTTTATCCATTTTTGACCTCATTTACTCTTGTGCATTATCTCAGACTCCTCAGGGTCAGCCTATGTAGGTCAGAGATTCATTGACATAGATGTTCATCTCTCTTCTTTACAAGAAAAAAAAAGACAGGGAGGAGAAAAGAGAAAGTGGGTTGGACAGACTGACAGAAGGCCCCAACAACCATGTCCAGAAAGTGATCTAGTGAGAGGACATGAGCACAGGCATGAGAGGGGTACAAAGGAAAAGAAAAAATGCCTCAAGGGACCCTTTGGGCCAAGCAATGGAATAACATACGTGTGGGAGCTGTCGTACTGATTTGGAAGTACTTCACTTTGGTCTTCCCAGTACAGACCTGGTCTTACCAGCCTGGGAGCAAAGAACTGGAGACGTGACACACAAAGAGCTCCAGTTGTCTCTTCTTCTTCACTTGGCAGACTCTCAATTGCTTTACAAGAAAGACTTAGCAGTCAGAAAACTTGCGGGCAAAAGTTTCTGTGGAGAAGCAGAAATGTCACTGAAGGTTTCTCAGTGAAATGCTGCCTCCTCTTGGATCCAGATCTGTGTGCTGAACTGTGTTTTCCAGGCGGCAGAAAGGAATCTCATCTCGTACAACATGCTTTACGAAGTTACTCAGATGATGGGCTCTGGTCCGTATCCAGACTGCACCAAATTCCCAAATGTAATTTCTCATGTAGTTCACTTATCAGTACCTTGGCAATGAGCTGCCACTGATCCTGGTGTTGGAGGTGGCACTCAATGCCTGGCTGGCCAAGCAAACCCTGCGCTAGAGTTCTTCCAGCTAGCTGGCTTCAGTGACATTACTTGGAGAATTTAATTATCCTAGTCATGTAGTAGGACATCCTCTGAGAAAACAGAGGGAAATGCAATGTATTTGCCAATTTGTACTCTGTTGCAAACATGTTTTGCATTCAGCAGTGCTGGACTATATGTTTTGAAGGTCCAGTTGCTAAGTCACTTGGCCAAGATCAAGAAAAATTTTGCTTAGGAAAGCAAGGAATTAAATCCAGATTTCCCAAAGCCATACGCTATCTCCTGCCAGCGTGGACTCATCCACACCGAATATAAATCAACATTTAACAAGGGACAAGATTGCTTTTGGCTATAGATATCAAGAGGTACAAACAGCTATTCCACTGTCACCCGTCTCATCTAGCTCTTTATAACCACTCAGTCCTTCATCACAAATAGCATGAGGAAATATCAAATGTGACTCCTTTGTGAATGAACTGTCTTGTGTGTATCAGCTCCTGCAGAGACATTAATTTAAATAAGTAGCTATGATTGTTTTTTTTCTTCTATCCCTTTCTCTGCCTAGATAGATATTTACAACAATTTTGTCTCCTTCCTCTGCTGCTTGGCTGGTGTATTTAGATGTTACAGAAGAGATTTTGTACACATTGAATGCTTGCAAGGGCCAAAGTCTGAGGTTGGTAACCAGCGAGGTATCTGGAATACAGAAGTCAGTCTGATTCAGTCCCACTCATTTGTTACTGGAAGCCTTTCTGCTAAAATCAGGCTTACGATCAGCCTGTTAATGTTTACAATGTGGCTCTTTTGGAATAGATGGGAAGGATTTGTGGAGTGAATGTGCCTATAAAATCTCTTATTTACATGCATCATTTGAGTGATTGTGTGTGCAGAAGGACAATGACGTGAGTTGTTTCCTATGCAGTGTATTCAGCAGTCTTTTTCATGCAGCAGCGTGGGCACAATGGGTTTTTAGGGGCATTCATCAGTGCCCTCCTCTGTAACCTGCCTCACAGAGTTTACAGCAACTTGATTTCAGAGAGTGTTAGATTTCCAGAGGAAAAAATGCATCAAGCAAGGCTTGGAAATCTGGCCAGGTAGGGGATTGCTGTAGCACCTGGGCAGCTGCTCAGCCTGGCAAAGTCTCTGGAGTGGCAAGGAGTCCCATCCACTGTCCTCTGTTCACTGTCTGCACCTTTTCTGGGTCTTGGGATATTTCTTTTGCCCAGGACCTGTTTCTAGCATCAAAGGCCATGCTGGGGAAGGGAATGTGCTTTCTACGATTATGAACAGGGAAATGTCTGCTGGATGAGAGCCAGATTGAGCTACAATTAAGAACCACATCATGAAAAGTCTAGTGGTGAAGCAGGAGGACCCTGTCAATGTGGGGTTTGTCCTTGGCTGTTTACCAGAAGACATCACAGTTTAGGTACCAACTCGTGCCTTTCTCGTCTCCCAGCCTTTTCCTGTCTCCTCCTGCCATGAGGACACGAGGTCAGTGGCTTTTTGTCGTTTACGTAGGCTGAACAGGGCCCAGTACACAGAGGCTGATCTGAAAACTCTGGAAGCTACTGCAATACAGATAATGTATTCACAATATTGGCTGAATGCATCATATAATAAAGCCTTTAGGCTAAAGAATACCTAGCAGCAGAAACATGCAAATCTTGCTCATAAAATTTTACGTAGGATTTATTTCTTGATCCAATAATAGTATTGCTTCACAGGTCTACAACATCTTTTCATCCAAGCGTTCCAAACTGCTTTCAAAACTTTTATTGCTAAGGTCTCACAGCAGCCCTGAATGGTAGATACCCACCTTGTTCACTTCTGTTAATTGAACTATTATTTTAAAAAAAAAAAAAGGGGGGCAAATGAAACCTGCGCTCAGTTTTACTTGGTGATGAAACCCACTTGTCACTGCACCAGAAATTAACCTTTTGTCAACAGCTGTTAACAAGAGGGTTGCAAAGACCCTGACTTCCTAAACTGCGGAAATAGCCAAGAAGCAGCAGTACTCTGACATCTGAATTTTAATACACTAACCCCTTAGGAAGCTTATCAGAAGGGTAGGGGGAAGTATTTGTGCAAAATGCTTTTATTTGACTGTTTTCTCTCCATTCAGGAAGAGTAGTTGCCCTAACAATGGCGCGAATCTAGTGTATCGGTGAGTTGTATCCCTTGAACTCCAACTTACAGAACAAAAGACTTCTAAGAAGCATCCATGCAGCAGATGTTTAGTTATCTGAAGTGTCAGAATGCCAATTAGATATTGAACATGGCAGGAGGAGGGTGGAGTTTCCAAAACAAATGAATGATGAATAGGAACAGTTCCCGAGTTTGGTCTAAAGTCCTGCTGTTCTTTTGTAAAATGATTTGTGGCAAATTTGTTTTGTCACTGAGGCATAGTTCCCCTTCAGGATTTAAGTGATTTTTATAATCACCCCAAGGAAACTTTAAAAAAAAGAAAAGGGGGGGGGAGAAAGAATATGAGGATAAAATGCCCTATTTGTTATGAAGAACAGGTTCTAAAAATGAACATGATTTAAAGTGTAACCAAATAATCCTGTCTTGATGTGGTTCATACATAGAGGCTACTCCCCCACAGTGAAATCCTAGCCCTGCATTGAAATAGAAAGGGGATTCTTTTTCAGGGGAAGTGGGGGTCAAACCATGAATGAATTTACTGAAAATTGTTTGTTTCAGAGACTAAATTTTAAATTTTGTTGCTACTCACTGCCAGGGTAATCCTGTGCATGGCAGCATGAAGGGGGTTAAAAAAAATCAGCTAAGTTACAAAATGCCTCCATAGCTGACTTGCATTTTTATTGTCATTGACCTCAGTAAATCATTGTTAGAAATTAATATAACGTGGACATTTTTAGTTCAGATTTTTATGTGGCATTATGTTTAAAATAGTTGTCTTTGACTTGCAAAATGTTCCAGATTATTCTTGCTTAATAGTTGCACACAACTTGTAAATTGGCTTAGGACAACTGATTCTGTGTGTGACTCTGTCAAATAAGAATAATACCGGACAGTATAAAATACCAGGCAAAACAGCAGAGAGGAAATTGGACTAGCATTGACTTAAATAAGCAAGTGCTGTGACAAAATTGTTTAGTTCTCTTTTGACCTTTTGAGGTCATGTTTGACTATTTATGCTATCTCCTAATGCTCTACTTCTCCCTGCCTGGTAACAATTATGTGTTTATGCTGTTCTTTGCCTTCCCAGTTGGTATATTAAACAATCACTAATTACTGCATAAAAATATACATTCCTATTTTGGAGCTTCCTGTAAACACCCATTTACTTCCAAATACTCTATTTAAACAGTTGAATAAAAACCTGCATGTTTTAGCCATGTTGGCTGATTTGTTTAAAACAAAGGCATAGAAACCAAAATATTAAAAATTGGCATCATTTTTTTTATCCAGATATGGGATATAAAGAGTGAATAACAAGAAGTATTTTGGGGGGGAGGGAATTGAATGATGTGGGTAGATTGAGATTTTGTTTACAGTAGTGTTAACAGAGAAAAAGCTCAGCTGAACACAGTATTAATAGGCATTTTGTGAGCATCTTAGAGGGTAGTATTTGGCCCTTTTTTCTTGGGTGGGGTATTACTAAGAAAACTGAGTATAAGACCTCTCTTACTGTCCTACTTATAGCAATTCTTGTCAAATTCAGTGGAAAAGTCTACAAGAATTAAGGATCTCGGGGCTGTCTTTAAAAACTCGATGTTAGAAAGTGCTGAGTGCTGCTTTCAGTGATTTCCCTATCCTGGTTGAGTTCTATAGATGTTACTTAATTCAAAAGGCCACCAAGCCACTAATTTAAAGTTAGATCCTAATGCTCATATTTAAGTACTTGAGTGAAAGAGATCTGGTACTTAAGATGTTTGGAGATTCCATCTTCTACTAACTAACAGCTACCAAATACTTTCAGAAAATACTGATGATTAAGTTTTCATGGAAAGTATCCAGCCACCATAAAGCCCATTTGATTTCTTTTTCTTTCCTTTTTTTAACCACGTGTGCTCTACTTCAATGCTGCCACTTGAAAATAATTCAGGCAACTGATTTTTGCTGCCATTGAGACCTGGACTGAGCAATTCCACCCAACTCAGTATTTCAATGCATTTCAGTAAGGCTGATAAGAACCAAATAGGTCATGCGTTTTGCCCACCTGGTTCTTTGTTGTAGTGCTTAAAAGCATTGAAGTTCTATGGATAATTGTCTTGTGCTCTTAGTTTATGAACTCTACTTCCACACTGAATGTTCCTTTAGAGAAATTAATGTGTGAAAATGAAAATGCTAGATGAATCATCTGCTTCCTGGATAGACTCGGTCTTTCTGCTTTTGCTTTTAAAAATGCGTGCAAGGGCAGATGGATCAAAATGTGTGTTAATTGTGTCTAAGTAGCTCGAACATGTCTAGCTTTCCGGTTAACCACAAAAATGAATGACCAATGAAATCTGAATATGTCTCTTGCTGTCTTGTACTGAAATTAAGTCAACACTGTATCTTTAATAGATCTTCTTGGTACTCCAGAAGCAGAGAACGAAGTGATATGACATGCACACCCCAAATTAAGGACACCAACATAAACTGACAGAATCTCTGCACTCGATGACGTTACAGTACGTAAAGCAGTGAAATGGGACAGGAAAGCCATTTCCCATGCTATTTCCTGATTTCCTGCTCTCTGCATTCCTGCACATAAACCTTTAATTCATTTCAGAATGCAGAGGTCATGACAAAAAGCCAGAGGATAAATATACCCGTTTGACAAACAGAAGGTTGACAGCAATTTTTACCCAAATGTTTCTGAGGCCAGGTGTTTCCCATATACTGTATTGAAATGTGTACCTCCAAATGTTTTGTTAGTATTTGAACTGTAAACACTCTTAAGCGTTATGCTCAAAAATAATTTCTTGGTGGCAAGGCAGTAACGTTCACATCTGTATTTGTGCAAGACCAATGGTCTGTCTAACCAAAGAGATTTGGGGTTCTGGTGACCTAGGGACTGCATGGTGTAAAGCAAATGTCCCATTTGAATACAGTGAATGACAACTAACGTAGAAATTATGTACTTAATATTATCTTATGATTGAGCAATGCAGATATTTGCTTTTGAGTAACAGAGCAGCCAAAGTTTTAACTGAGAAATCACAAAAGAGAAACTAGCATTGGAAAAAAACCCACCCTGCTCCCCCCCAGCATCCTACCATCCCTGGGATGCACGGGAGACAGCGCAAGCTCTAGACCAGAGTCTCGCAGAAGTCAGCTCTCTATACCCTTTGCACCCTGACAAGCCTCGTATAAACGCACAGAAAATAAACTTCTGATTGTGGAGGCTGTAGTGGCTACAGGGCTTCCCTGGATGGCCTCCCTTCCCTTGGGAGGCCAAGGCTGAGAGCCATCAGGAGAGCGTGCCGGAGCCTGGAGGCAGAGGGGCTCTGAGGGGTCGTTCACCCTGCACCTCCACCTGTAAAATCTTCCCCCTGTGTTCAGTATTTTGGAAACCTTTGCCCTTGTGTCCTCCACAGCTTGATAACTCATCGTTGTCGCAGATAACTGGTCATTATAAAACCACATTTGTCTCCCAGGGAAAGTATGGCAGGGTGAGAAAACATTCATTTTATCAAGATCAGAGGTGTGTATAGGACGTGTGTTTGCAGGTGTCAGCAGAGACTTGCTAAAATGTTTTGTCTGTGCTTTGCTGGAAGTGAACCAAACCCTGCCTGTTCCTCAGATGAAGAGGAATAATACACCTTATGAGTTTCAATGCATGTATTCTCATGTTTCTAAAGGTCCATTCAGAATGAAACCTTCAAAACATAGGATTGATCAATCTGTGTGTGCAGGAGTGGCCAGAAAGCAGGTGTGATTTCATTTGTGTATAGCCAACCTTTCTGTGGAAAAATTCTCAACTCTTCAACCTTTGTTCCATTTGCAGAATGTCCATGGATTTAATTACAGTTTCCTAAATTAATTTTTTGTAGCCAGTTCCTAGAATTGGAGCCAGTGGGTTTGCTGTAAATATTCTCTTTCCCTACTATCCATATTTAATTCCACTAAGAGCAACTGCAAGGCATGCTCTCCTGAGTCTTTATTTTTCTCCCTGTTTACAAGCTTTGTTAGTGTCCACACCTGCAAAGTATGAGTGAAAAATGGGGTAAAATCATATCAAATGAAGGAGAGGGAGCAGGTCTGCTGAGATTGTCTCACAGGGCAAAGAGCTACCACACTCTTTTAAAATATTGATATTGCAAGGAGTTTCAGCATAGTGAAACATATTTAAATAATATAATGTGGGTTCCATGAATCATTGTATTGCATTTATTTTTTGACATTTGTTATTATGAGAACAGACTTGTTCTCATAGGCAACAAGAGAATCCACACGTGCACCATTGTGGTGTCTCTCAGTAGTGCTGCCCCTGTTCTGGAACAGCTGACCAGCCATGCATTCAATGTGTCCTCCTTTCCTGGCATCCCCTACCTGCCCAAGCTCCATGCGCCTCTCATACACATGCCCGCCCTTAAATAAATACATTAATGATTGAAGTTTACAGATGACACTTGGCTTGACTGAGTGCTGCAGAATAAAAAGAACAGATGACTGCTTCAGACCATTGTGAGTCATAAGATAAGCACAGGCAAACATCTATTACTGCAGTATAATTAATACTTGCTGTTATTAATATATCAGCCATACTGCAGGACAAGCACCTCTACCCTGTGCCTCCAAGGCTTGAAAGGGAAAAGAGGAAAATGAGCGGATCTTCTGCTTTCTTTGAGATGGCATGGCCCAAACTGGTGATTTGATTCTTGGTTGCATGAAGTGGAAGGCATCAAGTGAGGGGAAGAGGGGTTTTATCGCCTGTTATAGAATAGGAAATAAAGGGCCTATAAATGCAGGCAGAAAATCTAATGGCTGGAAGCTGGCCAGTCAAGTCAGGAGTAAAGTGCAAACTTCTGACTGATGGCAGTCCATTGCCCAGATAATCTACCAGGGCTAAATACTGCAATGTTCCTTACAGATATTCTAGAAAGAAAGATTTGAACTGTTTAAATGATGAAAGAGAAGCATGGCATGCACTGTGGCAAGCTGGGATTTGCACAGTGAATCTCCCAGGATACAAGAGAGTGGCAGCAAAAATCCTGCAGTGAAAATGCAGAATACATATGCTTTGGTAACCACCTAGATGGATTGCACCCCTAGACAGTAAATGCTGTGTTCCCCAAGGGCATGGTGGCTGTCCACCATGAGTCCTAGCTCAGGCTAGTGGTTACATGCCACAGTCCAAGTCAATAAATAAAGTGCATGAGTTTTGTTTAGCTAAAAAATCTTCAGGATTAGATGGCTCAACTTCAAATGATTACCTGATAAGCAGACAGAAAATACACACCATCAATTTGCTATTATTTAGAAAAGAAGAGGCTGAAGAGAAAAGGGGTAACTATAAGTGACTGGGAGCAGCTGAGGTTCAGTGTTCTTACTGGTGGTCCTTATAACTGTAACAGCCTACAGGGCTTCCCTTCCTGAGATAATCTGTTTTAAAATGACTTAAAAGATATCTTGGCACCTTTACTTTTTGGACTGTTTTCCCCAGAGCAAGAGGAAGATTTGATTATTCGAATTAAAATAGAATAGGACCTGCCTATCAATAAATCATCAAGTTACGAGGACAGAAGGTCAGCTTCCCTTCTGCAAGTGCAAGATTTTGTGTTGTGCTTTCACTTGCATGAGGTGTGGGACTTGCAAATGATCTGTTGGACAAAAAAAGTTCTAGACCGCTAAATGGGGATAGGGAATAGCAAAAAATTGGAGAGAAAATGGATAAGAAAATAAAGAATCAGTATATCTTTTTCTACTTTATCTAGCTCCCTTTTCAACCTTCTCAAGAGTATATGTTGGTAATGTATCCTCATGCTGAGGACTTAGTCGCACACAGAACACAACTGAGAAACACGCAGAAAGAGAGTGCTGGGTGGCACTGAGGAGCTGTTATTGCCCATATCAATGTTTACTGCAATCCAAACTGCTGTACTTTTCTTGAAATGAATTGATTGCAGTTGTCCAGATGTCATTGGCTCCCTGGCATTAACTCTCTTAGCATCTTCCAAAGTGACTTCTCCCCTTGAAAAATTAAAGACTGTTATGTACTTAGCCTCATACATTAGGTCTCCCGAAGGACATCTGTGTATTACTATGCCTTATTTTGACAAGGGTGCTTGTAATGGCTGACCTACACAAACACACTCTGCAGAAGGTAAATCCAATGTGTAACTGCAGTCTGTTTCAAAAATTGTTTGATAAAACTTGGAAAATGCTACTGAAAAATAAAACAATCCTCCTTGCACATAACAATTAATATTTGCTTTGGAAGTCAACTTGATTTCATTAGATGCCAAAGTTTGAAAGCAACCTTCAAAGACAACCCTCCTTGCCCCATCCCCCAAATAAAATGTGAAGGAGATAAATAGATTAGGGTCCTGTTTGCATATTGATAAGAAAATGTACATTACATCAATGCAACCAAGTATCTTATCACAGCCATTACAGACTTCAAGGTCTCTATTAATATGAGGACAGGGGAAAATTTTAGTGGTGAAATCAGTTAATTAACAAGGCAGTTTTGGTCCCCTTCAGTTTTTGTATAGTGGTGTAAATTACTATGCATCATGGATTTAATGAAATCGTGGCACCCTCAGATTATTCGGCTGACCTAAGGCTCCTTTAATTCCTCACGTGTTTGAAATGACTCACATACAGAAACATTTCCCTGAATCACAACAAGACCACTCTGATCTCTGTGAGTGTGGGTCTGGTATTTTGCCTCTGCTTTAACAAAAACCTCACAACGTGTTCCCACATTGGTGGGCTTTGATTTTGAAAAGATATTCAGCTGACCAGAGATATACAGATGAAGCATATGATAAACTCCACAGGACAATGAAGAACTTCATAAAGTTCTTGCTTGTTTCTGGCAATTTTTAATGGGCTCAAGTAAGTCTAAAGCAGGATGTGTAGTGCTGTTTTGATTTTGTTTCCTTTCTTGTTTCATGATTTAAATCCAGAATATTGACTCATGATGTCATGGCTTGAAATGCAGTTTTTAAGTTTTGTGTCAACTTCCATGAAACTGGAAAAATTAGAGAGGGAGAAGACCTACTAGATTAAGAATTTCCCTTTCCTTCCAACATCACCTCCAGTGACCTGGCTAAAGAGGTTTGGGGGGGATTCAAGGAAGAGGGCTTCTCCAGGTGGTATTCTGCAGCCTCCCTGGTGACAGGGTCATGCGTAGGGCTAGGAAATAGTTTGTTTTCTTCAAAACATCTTCCCAGCTACTTAGACCTCAGTCCTCAGGTTGCTCAGTCTCACCAAGGCCCTCCTGGCCAGAGGTGGAGACACTGCCTGGAGGTGGCCTCTGAGCTCCTCGCACACTGCAGAACTGATGCGAGGTGGTTCTTCACAGGCTCTGCAGAAACCAGCATACTAGGCAGTGGTGTCCAAGTTAGTCACTAAGAAAAGCCACCTTCCTCTGGGGACCAGGTGCCTCCCTAAGCACTGTTTGCATCTTGTAAAATGAAGAAATCACTGTATCCTCTTTCCTAAAACATGACATTTATAGAGAAATAACTCCAGAAGGGAACTTTCTGGTAATATTAGATCTCTAATGTGAGTTTGCTCTGGGCATGCAGCGATTTCTGACAGCCATTCCCATTTGCTTACAGTTTAAAGGTCTATTCTAAGACATTGATAGTCTCATTCTAACTACTGTGTACCATGTTTTTAGTATTATTGTTGTTATCGGTAATGCTATTAAGGAGTTTCTGGAGTATTAAACAGCTTTCTTCCCAGTGGGAGCCTCCCTGGGACAGGACAAGTCAGACTGACCTTAGGGATCCTTGTTATTTCTCAGTACATAGTGCACGTTCCATCTTCAAGCTGCCAGCTTAGCATCTTTCATCACCATCCGTTACCAGCCTTTTTTTCTGTTGTTCCAGATGTCTGTAATACAAAATGCAGTTACCAGCTGACCCCAAGCAGCTCTGGAGTAATATGTAATTCAAAGGTAGTTAAAGGCTGAGAAACAGGTTTGCTGATGCACACTGGAATAATAACAACAGCACTGGGAATGCAAGTCTGAGATTTTTTAGGTACTACCTGTAAAACTGGCATGACAAGATGGCATTTTTCATGACTGAAATTTGACAGCTTAAACATACCAGTGTGATACTTTTTTCATGACTGGAATTTGATGGCTTGAACATACCAGTCCGATAACACTGTTGTGAGAATTCTGCCAAGGGCCCGCTTACTGTGGAGCATTCGTTCAGCTCCCAGGCTGCAGCTGTGAATAAACCTCGGTGTTTGCCCCTGGCAAACAGCATTTATGCCATGGACATAAACTGTGAAGCCCTACCTGCCACTGAGGAAGGCAAAATATATTTTCTTCCCCCCTTCTGTTGACTGAATTTGAGGTTCTGCTTTCTGGTCTGTCTAGCCTTCAAAACAGAGGTGTTGGCCCAGCTGCTGTAACTTGATAAACTGTTCTAGTACTGAGCAAAGTTGTCCTGCATGTACCCTGCAAGGCTAAGAGGAGTAAAACTGTACCTTAGCCACTGGAGTAATCAGGTAGGACTTCAAACATGTTCCGAAAGATGGATCTTGCCCTGGTCCACTGTTTGTCAGGAATAATTGTGCTGTCACCCATGGAAGCTCCCTAAAATGAGAATCTCTCTTACATGTCTGAATCGAGCCCAGGAAGCAGACCTGCATGGCACAGCAATGCTTTTTGCACAGTCAGTTCTCAGAGTAAAAACCCTCTTAAGCAAACTCTTCTGTTAATTTGTGCAATGCTAGAAAGTAACATCTGGTACTGGATAAGTTCCCAATACTGTAATTTAATTTCAAATTGCATTTAGTTTACTTCTCTGTAGGAAAAGTATTAGCTGTGCACAGTTCTGTTTCCACTGTCACCAGGGCTAAATACAACATATCATCTTCTGAAGGAATAAAGTTAGATTTGCTTTACGTACTAGTGTGCTTCAGAAGATTATCATGTCAATGAAAATTAATTCTTCTGCACAACTTGTGTTACTGCTGTTGGCTCCAAAAAAGTCATTGGGGTACTGTATCTTTCACAAACTCTTTAAAGGAAATACTGTGTAATTCAAAAACAAAAATGCATGGGAACCAGTGATACACAAGTCTTCACAAGCTCAGGGCTTGTATTCACTGTAGATAAGTATGTTTTTCCCAAATGTTTCAACCTCCTGATTCTGCAGAATAGGGACAGAAAATCTCGTTTGAAAACAAAAGCTTGCAGTGGTTGTTTTTGTTATTTTATTGAAGTTTAACAACATGTTTTAGATCCAGACTAAGTAGCTTTCTCTCATCAAGTTTCAGGGCACGCATAAATGTGAAAGCGGCTTATACGTGGGCTAAACCAGAGCTCACTGAAATTGTGAAAGCATGACACCAAAGACGGATTGTCTTCAGAGGGCTTTGGGGTGGTGCTCTGAATTTTCAGACCTCCAGGGTAGGTCAGCAGTTTTACTCCCAAACATGTAGACATTTACCAGATCAGTAAATGGGGAGGGAGAATGGGAGCACAAAATGTTTTTCTAGTTCAAACTACAGAAAGCCAAGAGGGGGACAGGGAGACAGATCCCCAGTTCAGTTCTATTTCCCTTTCCCTGCTGAGATCTGTATTATTTTTGGACAACCACTCTGTTAGTCTTGGCATCGAAGTTCTATAGCTCCAGGGCAGACCTATAAGGCAGGTTGTACCAGCACCAGGGCGACCAGTACTCCCAATGCTTTCCCATCCAGCTGGGAGCCGGGATGAGTGAAGATCCCCAGATCAGAGCAGTTGCCTCCAAATCTCTTTGCCCCTTCCTAGAAGACAGGAGTCTCACTGCCACCTGGAAGCTGGCCAGCAAAGCAGCATCTTTTTTGTTCAGCAGCCACTGGGGACTAAGGGACCATATTTACACTTTCAGGATTTCTTTTTTTGGAGGCTGCAGGGAATTAAATTGCTTTGAGAAAGGAATTTCTCAATCCAGGATGTCAGTATTGTGAGGAGGAGGTTGTGAGTTTTGTTCAGCTCTTCACCTGACTTGGTTTCTCTGTCCGGCCACCTCAAAGGCTTCTGCTTTTGTTCCTTTCGCTGAACAGTAGCAGATATTGGTGTCCTATTTGTGCATTACCTTAGCTCCAGTGGTGCAAACTGAGTGCGGCATTTCTATGCGCATATTATTTTGTAATGTCAGTGATGATTTCTTCTAGTGTTGATTGTTGTCTGCCTGGACCAGCCCCTGGGATCAGAACAACGGCAGGTTTTGTGGTGTGATATTCAACACGCAGGCTGTAAAGAAACTGCTTTCTAAGAAATGGTCAGACACAAAAACATGCTTTCTGACCTTCCTCATTCTGTTCCTCGTCATAAATTGGGTAACACAATGAAATTCAACTTGGTGCTTGCACTTTGTGCATTTGTGATGGGTTTTCCATTTCCAAATTTCCACTGAAAAGTAACAAAGAGAGTGGTGGAGTGTTATGGGATCCGACACAAAGAAACCTGCAAAATTGCACTCAAATGAAGGACAGAAAACTAGGTAAAAGCAAAACTTGTCTACATTTAACAAGGATCTAGCTGCAAATGTAGAGAGCTGAAAAAACCAAAACCCACGTATCGACTGTGAGGCACTGTCAGCGTGCCCTTCCCAAAATACAGAGGAGTGAGGAGCTGTCCTGGGGAACTGCAAGGCAATGTTTTCAAAGTTTCTTTTTTCTTTCCTCTCAGAAAATCCGGGACTCCAACCTGAATGATTGTTTCATGCTAAATAATATTAGCATTTAAATAGCCCAGCATTGTAGTTAACAACTGGGTGAGAGTAATGGGAGGATGGCGGTGCTGGGTTCACACCTCTGGCCCTGGCGCTTATTCGGCTGGGGACCGCTGCTGCCTCCTACCCTCAACTGTGTTAAGAGGAGGCAGCCCTTCTCCCCCCTTTGTTTAAGATCTTTGCAGGGATAATGAACATCTAGCAGCAGCTATAAAAAGAAAAAATTCGAGGCCTGTCTTTTAGGTTTTGCCTACAACCACGTACAAGCCCAGATTTCTGCTTGAAATATTACCCTGATCAAGTAACTCTCAACAAACTGCTTGAAAGACATTTCAAAATTCTCTTTTTGTTTTGTTTGATAAGCTTGACATGCTTTTGCCTGTAAGGAGACTGCACAGAATATGTGTATACTCAGGTGTCCTTATTGTCACAGTTGATATGTTGCCATGGAGGAAGGCTATTAATGAGAGGAAATTAAATTAGATCACCTCTGCGCATTTATCTGCACACAGCACAGCTTCAGTCCTAAGGAGAGGGAGTTCTTGTGGGAAAGCAATTAATAGATGCAGGTGCACAGAAAAAAAAAATGCATTTCTTATAGAGCTCTGAAAGATGCAGATGGTATTCAGGCGAATGTTGTTCTTTGGCATGCTAATCACCAAATTTCACAAACACAATGTGATTTATTTTGCACAGATTTCATAATTAGCAAAATTTATTGTTTTTCCAGAGTTCTCTTCAAAAGATAACAGGGATGCAGTTGTTTAAGGCAGGGGACGTAAATCGTTTGCAGCTCATGTAGAAACCTGTCACAGTCTTGTCTGATGCAGTGTCCCACAGCAGTTTGTTGGATAAAAAGGAGGTGTCCTAATGCCAGAAAATCCTGGGGTCTTGCTGCAGCTAAGAGCGATGAGAGGCAGTGTAGGTGAGGTGAATGTGTGTGATGAGCAGGAGGGGAGAAGGCTGTATTTAAAAGAAAATGGATCTTCTGAAAGAAGGACAGGAGGCCATGGGAAGAAGGACCCCTGTGTCCACAGGAACTTTCTGCCCCAGATCCATGGGAATTAAGAATATGAGACATGGATAAAACCTAAACCAGAGTGTCACTACGGGTAGATTTGTTGGTGGGTTGTTTTTTTTCCTTGTGTCATACCTTTAGCAGCATCTCAGCCCAGAATACGTAAGCATAAAGCACTGGAAGAAGAATTCATCCTGTAAATGTACCAGCTAACAGGATGAAGTAGAAGATGGCTATCCCAGTGCTGACCCTGTGAGCAGAGGCCAGGAGCAGATGTCCTGGCCCCCGCTGGTCAAGAAACATGGGACAGTAACAAAACACATAGCTGTGCATTCAGGTTTGTTAGGCAGCATGGGTAACAACCACAGAGATTAAAATATCAGAGATTGTGGAAGTCATTTCTGTAATTGTGTACATTTTAGTTACTGGGCCCAGACTAGAGGACATTTTCAGATGACATCTAGGCTGGCCAGCCACGGGAAGCAGCTGAAGTGTAACTGCAAGGAGGTCCCCATGGGACCAGTCTGGTGGGCACTGGGATAGCCAGCAGCACATCACGCTCCCCTGCTTTGGGAGGAGGGAGCTGTAGGCTGTCCAGACTACAAACCAGCTTGGGAATTGACCCAGGTAAAATTAACCTGGCATTAACAAGAGTTTCAACTTTTTTTTTTTTGCTGTCAAACTGTAATTGCGGGTGCCAAGGACTGGGCTTTCACTGCACAGACCTGCTGATGAGTTCTTCACATGCTCCCTGTGGTTTTACTGGAGTTGGTTTTTATGCCAACTATAAGAAGAGAAATTTGCTCCTGGAAGGGTCCAGAGCCAGGGGTAGGTGGGCAGAAGCCAGCCCCAGGAGCGCAACCCTCCCCTCCCGCAGCCCCTCATGGTGTAGCATCGAAGCCTATGGATTTTCCTCTTTTTGATTCGGTTGATGAGGAAGGAAGACTAATTATTAGCCTTTTGATTCTCTGACCAATCAATTCTGACTCCGTGACAATACTTAGCACTTATTTTGCTTCACTGGGTGACAGATGAAATATTTTATAACTGTAGGTAATTTTCCTCAGCTTAAAAACAAGAAAATTGAGCCCCAAGGTCACCAGAACTACAAAGTCAGGTACAGCACAAGATATTATCTCTAAGTGGTAAAAATCAGCATCACGAACCATGAGCGCAGTAGGAAATGACACAGTTTATGCTGGAAGTAAACTCAGTGGATTATGACAAAACTGTAATTTATATCAAATACACAAATTACACATTAATAACGTTTAACAATGAACAAATATAATGTGTCTAGTTGATTTAGGTACCTACGCCACCCTAAAAATTAATGGGATTTTTTAAATAGATCTTGGACTTCTAAATTTCTTGAGAGGTATACTTCAATTAACTTGGTTTTTAAAGAATGTACAGTCTATTTTCTGAGGTTTTGTCACAAAGGGGAATTAATTAATGGCAACTTCTCTTTTTCTTCTCTGCTCAGCCATAATCCAGACAAAATCTGTACAATAAATTTTGCTTCTGGGCTGAAATCCTGTGTGACAGGTTGCAGCCCAGAGCGAAATTTCAGAGATGAGCCACGTAAGCCCTGAAAATAGGAGCTGATAATGATAACAATCGCTGACAAACCTCTGACTATGCCTGTGCTAGTGTGTGTCACTATAATACAATTTTGTATGTTAAACAACAGATGTCAAACAGAAGAAAGGAAAGAGGCCTTTGCTTTTCTTCTGTTGTGGACCTTGTTCTTCCAAAGCAGCCATTTTTTCAGTTGCCATGACAGTGTTAATAGGAGTTTATCATTTTCCCATGCCTGCTGCATACTAATGAGGGATCAATTCATGAATGTTATCTGTAAGGCTAAGAAGGGTCCGGCACTGCAATCTCTGGTGCATTCAGTACTTGGAGCAGCACCTCCATCCACAGCCCTGCGGTTGCAGCACGGAGTTTTAGAAGGAGCAGAGTTTCTGCTGTTCACCTTTTATTCGTCACTGTATGGGGACATGCAGCAGACAGAGCTAACGACTGAATGTAGTGACCGTAAAGTTTGCTTTGCTATTTCCTGATTTGTCCTGGGAAAAAGTGGCTGTGAAATAGTCACAGCGATAAGGGAATTGCTTCAGATGCTTGTCATGGGGAAAGCAAGAGATTTCTGTGAATTTGGCTTAACTTTGGGACCTGGGAACTTTTTATTTGGAGCACTTTGTTTGAGGCAGTTAGTGAAAAGGCAAATCACACCTTATGCAGGAAAGTGCTGGGGCCTCAGCTCATGCGTTTCGGCAGTGTATTGTGTGCGGTGGGATTGATCCTGCCCCGCCAACCATTTTCCTCAACTCCCAGTGGTGAAAATAGATGAAGAAACCGAGATTAGGATTGGAGAACTGGTGGAGGCATGATTAAAGTGATGCTAAACAGTTTTTCTCTGTAAGTCAAGGAAAATATTGCAAATTCCATGCTAGAAAATACAGGACAGCATCATACACTGGGAGAACTCGGTCCCAGACTTAGAAGTTTTTCCTCCTCATCAGTTCATTAGCTGCACTGGGAAATATGTTTTTGAATTGGTGATTATTTGTTTTTATCTTATGGTTTTTTATAGGTAGCAAACTGAGAGCTAAACAAGGTCTTATTTGAGCTATATAAGAGTTTTCAAAGACATTATATATCATCACACTTATAATGCCATTGATTCCTGTATGTAAATCTTCCAGCTGTTTTCTTTGTTCTTCTTTTTGGGTTGGTTGGTTTGTTTAGCGACTATAAAAGGCCAAAGAAATGAGGGGAGAGAGTTTTCCCCTTTTCTCCAACCAGATAATTTTTTAAAGAAATCTGAAGGCATTTTGGGCTTTTCCTTTTTTTTTTTTTTTTTTTTTTTTTTTTTTTTTTTTTTTTTTTTTTTTTTTTT